>Ga0182024_10000007_pt1 | contig 347214 bp, 314 predicted proteins | sample P32metaG_FD_120480 | JGI IMG/M metagenome (GOLD analysis project Ga0182024, IMG submission 120480) | Permafrost microbial communities from Stordalen Mire, Sweden - P3-2 metaG (Illumina Assembly) | ecosystem: Environmental > Terrestrial > Soil > Wetlands > Permafrost | place: Sweden: Stordalen... | reverse complement strand
TGGTCGCCGCGCTCCGCGTTCACGATACTAATCGTGCCCGACCGGCAGTTGACGAAACTGAAAAAGCCGCTTAACTGACAATGAGGCCGCCACTCAATTCCAACAGCGGGACGGGCATCGCCTGAGATCTCTCCTGACCCACAAACCTTCGACTTCTATTTGTGCGTGTGTGAAACCGATTACCTATCGCTTTACCACTATCGTTCGAAGGTTTGACACACTCCAGCTACTCGCGTTAACGGGAGTCAATCCTGAAATTAACAATTCAAGATCCGGATTGGGGCCACCATGAGACGATTGAATGGCAAAATAGCACTGATCACCGGGACTGGGGGTGAGCAGGGACGCGCGGCCGCGCTTTTGTTCGCGAAAGAGGGCGCCCGGGTGGTCGGAAGCGATGTCAACCAAAGTGCCGCCTCCGAAACGCTCAAGATGGTGCGCGACGCCGGCGGCGAGATGGTCTCGATGGCGCCGGTTGATCTCTCGATCGAATCCGGCGCGTCTCGATGGGTCGAGGAAGGCGCTGCAGCGTTCGGCGGCATCGATGTTTTGTACAACAACGCGTCGGCGCCGAGATTTGGGCTTCTGGATTCAATGCCGGTCGAGGATTGGCACTTCACGATGCGCAACGAACTCGACATCGTCTACTTCGTGACTCGCGCCGCCTGGCCGCATCTGAATAGCGCGAGGTGGCGGATCGATCATCAGCACCGCCTCGATAGCCGCGGTGCGCGGGTGTGTCGCTCCGCAAAGCGCGCACGGAGCGGCGAAAGCGGCGGTCACTTCATTGATGACTTCGTTAGTAATCGAGGGCGCTCCTCACAAGATTCGCGCGAACACCATTTCGCCTGGACCGATAGAGCATCCGCTTACGCAATCTGCCCTCGCGGACCCCAACCATCCGATGAGCAAGCTCGTGGCAAAGATCCCGATGGGTCGTATGGGGCGGCCGCAGGAGGTGGCGTACCTGGCGCTGTTCCTCGCGTCCGATGAGTCGTCCTTCATCACGGGCGCCAACGTCGTCATCGACGGCGGACTCACCACTTGGGTATGAGCGAGTTCTTCATGAGTGAAAAGTAACGAATGCGCATCCCGCAGCGAACCAATGGGAGCATAGCAACTGCTGAACAGCGGCTGCCCGGCGAAAATGCAATTCTTGCGATCCCCAATTCAGCAGAACCTCTTGTCTGGATTGAGGAAATTGCATTTCGGCGCGATTTCCGAAGGACGCAGAGACCGTACTAAGCTGACGCCACGGAAACGGCTCTTTTGGGCGTTTTTCTGGCGCTCCGTTTGAACAGGCGAAAGAGTTTTCGGCAACTTGCGAGGAGACGCGGTCGGATGTGCGCGATGCTGACGCAATTGTGCCCGATGACAGCTGTGCTTAGTCAAAACCTTAAACCCGGACATATTGATGATGCAGCCCGCCAAGGAATTGGAATCGCCGCGATGCGTCCGATCTTCTGCGTCCGCCGAAAGTCAGGAGCATCTTTATCCAACGAAAGATGAGGCAAACTTTGTTGTAATACGAAGCGTAGTTTTTCAGGACGTCGCGAAGGTGCGCTTCGCCGAACACCCACGAGGTGGTCCGCCCGGTTCCTCGTTGGATTCGGAACCGGGAGAAATGCGCATCCAACGGCCTACACGGCGGAGAAACAGCGATTCGAACTCGCGGTTCCGTTTTGCGTCTGTGAGACGACACAGCCGATGATCGCGATGCCTGCCGCGACAATCGCCAGCGCACGCTATCGGCGTTCTATAGCGCCGGCGATCAATGCATCCAGTGCTACTGCGTCATCAGGACGGCGGCCATAGCGGCGTACAGGTTTTTTGCCGCTGGCGTTCCGAGGACCGACAAGCAGCTTATCCTGGGGCTTGGGCTCGCGCCTAAAGCGCGACCGCTTTAGCGACCTGGCCGTTTCTCTACGGGAGCCTTCAGGGGTCAGGAGAGTTATGGCCACTGGGTATCGACGTGCGTCAATACTCCTGCCTCCACCCATATATTCTCCTGATCGGCCGCCGGTAGTTTGTCGATTTGCTCGGGATGGGCACCCTCAGCGCTCGAACGGCCAGCCTTTCAAATTCAGTGCCGATCACGCGTTGCGGTGCACCATATGTGACCGAACGGATCCTTTACTTCACCCATTCGGTCGTCCCACGGCCGGTCCTCTAAAGGCCGGATTACTTCCGGGGTTTCTCCGGTGCCGGTTCGTTGCGGGAACTGACACCCACCTAGAGTTGGAATGGCCATCGATTCGTTTCGCTGCGCCTTTCAAACGGCCTGGCAAGACGCTCTTTCCGTATGGCTGGCAACTTAGTAAGTAAAGCAGAGCAGCGACAATAGGGCGGGAGAAAGCCGAATGAATCGTCGCGGTCTGATTTTACTGGCAGTTGCTTTGTTCGTAGGATGCTCAAGCCACAATTCGCCGCAGAATGCAGACTCGATTCAGAAAAACGACTTGTCTCAGAAGGCGGACTCGGCTGACTCGCAGCAAAAGATAGTTGTTAGCGGTTTTGGTTGCAACATTTCTCAACAGACGGCGCTGCGTCTTTGTAACGAGGCTGTCAAACTAGGCAAAGCGAATCGGTATCAGTGGAGCGAAGATACACGACAAGGTACAGGGGACTCTCTCCATCCGAGTATCTATGTGGTATCGAGGGGAGAACTTACTGTGACAGTTGCTCTCGGGGTCTACACACCCGATTTGAAGATTGCTGCTGGTGTGCTCTGTCAGATCAACACAGCTCATTCCTCAATCGTCTATGCGAACTTGACGGACGGTCCTCACGATCAGAAAGAGGCTGACTACTTGCGGAGTAAGGGACTTTGTTCCGAGTAAACGTAACGCGAGCGAGAAGACGCAGGTGAGTCATCGACTCCTGATTTTACTGATAGTTGTCTTGAGCGCAGGTTGTGCAAGCCACACCGACTTTGGTTGCAGGGTGAACCCGGCTCAGATTTGCCAAACACGCATTAGGGAACATAGCCTGACGGGTGTTAACCAAGAAGACATCTTGGATAGTACGCAGCGGCTCAGTCAGTCTGACCAAAGGGCTACCATGGAAGGTGGCGCTTGGCTTAAAACGGCTAGCGGGGAAATGATCTATTGGGTTACCTGCGAAGTCGATCCCAAGCATTACTCGCTTGTTTATGCGAGGTTGGTCCAAGGCCCTAGCTCACAGAAATCGGCCGACTACCTGCAAAATCAGGGATTTTGTTCTCAATAGGGTAGGTCGCGCGGGAGACGCAAAATGAGTTATCGACTCCTGATTTTACTGACAACCGCTCTGATCGCAGGATGCGCAAGTCAAAAAGCGGCTCCCGCGTCTGGTGGTTCGGATTGCAAGGTTTCGGAGCAGGCCATCAATCAACAGTGCCGAGAGGCTATAGGACTCATGAAAGAGACCATGGCTACGTATCCGATGGATGCGCCAAGGAGCACCATGCAGCAGGTCAGCCCTTTCGTAATGCCAAACGGAGAATGGGCCGCAACAGTAGAATGTAATATCAACCTTGAGCATGGGTCGGTCCTCTATGCGAAGCTAGTGAAACCCCCTCAGACCAAGGAAGCCGCCGACTATCTGCGCAGTCAAGGCGATTGTTCCGATTAGTGTGAGATATTGAGAATGTAAGGTCCGTGTTTGTGGCGGACCATAGCAGAATGTATATCCGACGAACACCGTCGCTTCCAGGCGTCCGATGGAAATGCTGGGAGATTAGATCAATAGGTCTATGCGTTATGTGAATCTTTCAGGATGGGTTAAGCCAAATGTATCGAGGCAGAAGAGCTGTCCTCTGTTCCTTTCCAGATCGCTTGACCGTATGCGCGTGCGCCTGGCCTCCCTCCCCACGCTTGGTTTAACGCTTAGATCGGCGGAATCCGAAAAAGAAGGTGCTTTGACCTTCGTCCGCCAGATTGCGGAACGTCTTTAGGCTTCGCTTTTTTCAATCAGAATTCCGCCTAAGCGAATACATTCGCATCGTTCCATATAGCTTCGCCGCGCGAACCTGCCCTACATACTCGCAGTCAAACCCACTAGCAGGATTCATTGCCAGCGCGGCCGCAAAAGCCTCAGTAACGTATGCGGCTCCGACCGGAGTGACCGGTTCGATCATCGCGGCCGGGTTGACCTGCGATCCCACAAAATTCCATCGCTTCATTACCGGATCGCGAAGGCGAAACACGGGACCGAGGTGACCTCCCAGCCTCAAACCCATGAACTCTGGCAGTCCATGTTTAAGCGGGTTGAAGGACGCAACCTCCTCGAGAAGATCGATTGCGCAACGTGCGGCAGCTTCGACGTCAGATGCGATCACATGCAGGCCGTCGCCCCAGGTATTGCGAAACAGGATCTGCCGACGATGGCGCGCGATCACGCGCGCGAATCTACCTAGAATCTCGCGTTCGAAAACCAGTAGTTGCGCCTCATGAAGCTTGGAAAAACCCTTCACATCGCAAAACAAGATTGCGCGGATGGTTCTTCCCCGACGCCCGTCTGTCCGCCGCTTGACCACAGAGTCTACTTTTCCGCGAACGGCACGATGACCTTGAAGACAAGGATTGATTACTTCGGTAGGAAGATTTCGCTTTTGCCAGAATGAAATGCTCGCTGCAGTTCCCGCTGAGTTCCTGGAGTGCGGTGGCTGACCGTCCCATACGGCTATCTGATGAACCGCGGTGTCGAGGAACTTGGCTCTTAGCACAGCCTGCCCCATGGCGAGCCGATCCGCATAGACAAACACCGAGTCGTCGCGCGCATACTCGTCCGCAGTTGCGAAGGTGACAGTCTTCGCCCTCCGCATACACATCTCAAAGCGCTTCAACCAGCTCTTGCCGGACGGAGCGACTGATATCTGTTTGAACTCCTCGCTCACAACAGGGAACACTACATTCAGCTCGGCGCCGCGACCTAAAAGAGCCTCGGCACAGAGAATGTCCGCTCCCCCACTTAGCGACCCGTATCCGAACCCGACGTTCAGCCGTTCCATCGAATCAACAATGGATTGGCGAACACGCTCTTCCTCCGCTGCTACGAAACGCGGTCCGATCATATGGCCCGCGTAGTGGATTACCGCCGGACTCGAAAGGAGTCCGAGACTATTCACCGGTATATCAAGCGCGTCGCAGATGAGCCTGAGCTGCCGCCGAGTGGTGGCGAGTGCAGACAGGTCGTTGTCAAAGTTGAGTGCGGCGTCAGCCAGCGACTTCCGAACGAGGTCCAAATCGCCCAGGATGAGAGCGGCTTCGGCCTCGGTCGCGCGCACGAAGTATGAGCTCAAGCCAGTCGCCGGACGAGCCGATGCGCAGAGCTTGATAACCTGACGAGCGAGCGGTTTCGATCGGGCAAAGTTGCGGCAAAGCAACCAAAGGGTGGCCGCATTTATACCGGGATAACTGTCTCGGGTGTGTCGGAAAATTCTCTCGTAGCGAGCTGCTGCCGCCGCCAGCAGCCTCTTGCGCGAAGAGCCGGCGGCGGCCAGCGCTTCGTCTTTCGCGATGCGCGCATCCAAGGCCGCGATGTCGATTTCGAGCGCGGAGTTAATTCTTCCGCGAATGGCGTTGCCGAGGTTGAAGTTGTTGTAGAGGAATCGGGCGCGGCCGGTCGCCCCGCTTCGTCCAAGGATGAGAACCGCTTTGTAACGGAGTTCCAAATCTTCGGGGAAATCGGCTAACGCTCGTTCCGAAAGGTCGTAGGCTTCGATCAGTTCGCCGCGAGCCATCGCAGCATTAACATTGTCGAGCCACTCTCCAACCGAACGATTGCCGGGTTCGTTCACAGGGAGATCGCTTTGAGCCGTCGTTAGCATGCGCTCTGATAAGATACCCGCCCGAAAATGCGCCACCACGCAGAACTTTGCAATCTGTGAAAAGCTGACTTCCGCGCTTAAGACGAATCAGCTGCACCCTAAGCGACTTTCGGAGAGTCGGCGTTCGAAGACCTCGATGGCCGGGGAACGTTCGACTGGCTAAAATCAGACTGTTGATTTACGCTGATAACGTCTCGGTGGAGGGTGACGTTCTGCTTCCTGAGAAAAAGACACGTCGGAAAAGTCTCTTGCGGGTCATACTTGTATACCCCAAACGCATGGCTGGCTGGACGCATAGGGCAATTGCGGTGGCCGCGGCCACTATGACGATCGTCGCACTCGGCATCGTGTGCAACGGTAGGATGTTGGGGTCGTCCAATGCTGCGGCGCAGACAATCCAGGTCGCGTTGGACACTGGAACGGTAACTCCAAGCACTTCGCAAGAAAAACTCGCCGGTGTCACGGCGATTGAGCGCGTCACTTACTACAGGCGATTCCTCAAGCTACCCGCAGTTACCGAAGACACTGCGATGAGCGCGCGGGCTCTTGAGCAGGCACGAGCTCAACTGCAGACGTTGTCGGCCTCTGCGTCCCGAGGTAGCGGCCTCGTGTCGGAAGCTAACGGAGGGCCGGGCGTCCGCGTCACCAGCAAAAGTGGGTACGGAGCAGGCGGTGGAGGTAACCCGACCACAATACTGGCAATAGCTGGAGTCAGCGGATCGCTAAGTGGTGGTGAAATCATCGACCGCATGATGGCTATGCCGTTCACCGCGCTCAGAATAATCGATCCTCAGCTAGTCAAGATCGGATTCGGGCTGCAGTGTGACGCAGGATCGTGCGTGGCTATCATGTCGCCAAGGCGAGGGCTGGACAAACCTACCCGCCTCGAACTTTATGAGCCGAGTGACGCCGACAGGTTCTGGAATCCGAACCTGGGTCCGATTCCACCGACGCCTGGCCGCTTGATGGCTGCGGTCGAGTTTCCACCCGATGGTGGGCTGATGCCGAAGCTGGCATATTCGGGCGGCGACTGGCCGAGCCCACTGGCTGCATGTCCCGAGTATTCGACCCCTTCCGGGCCGCCGATCATCCTGCAACTGGGAAAAGGAGCGTCAGGCGACAATCCCGAAATCTCGTCACCGGCGCTTACTCGTGATGGTCAGCGGGTGGACGCCTGCTTGATCCAAGCCTCGTCCTTCGGCAGAGGTGACAATGATGAAGCAAAGAAAAACCCAGCTCGAGAGGACCTTTCGGCGTTCGGTGCAGTGATCATGATTCCTCGAGAACCACTTGCGCCCGCAAGCAGATACGCGGTCTCGATGACTGCGGATTCAACCAACTATTCGTGGTCCTTCAGGACCCAACCTTGAGCGCTATGTCCACCAGTAATAACAGCTAGTTCGAACAGGTCTTTTGGTATGGCTCGTCCGGGACATACCGCTTCCATTCGTCCAGAGTTAGATTGCGCTTCACCTTTGCACAAACATCCTGGATCAACTTCGGAGCAGTGAGCGGATAGATGGTTACTACTATCTCGGAACGACCTTCGACGCGGGACACGGTAGCCAGATCAGAGTCATTACCATCCAGAGTGATACCAGCGGCTAAATTTTCAGATACGAGGCGTGAAATTTCCTTCCCGGTGCGGGCGTCGAACACCCGTACGGTCTTGTCGGATCTGGGCGTCATACCCGAGCTGCTGGTTACCACTTTGCGGCCGTCCGAACTGAACAGTAAGGCAACCACGGCCCCTCCATGCGCTTGCCGCCAAATCTCTTTTCCGGTCGCCGCTTCAAACACCCTCGCGGTCTTGTCCTGACTGCCGCTCGCGACGAACTCTCCATCGGGACTGAATGCCACTGCGTCTACCGTGTCGTCATGCTTGAGATGTGAGACTTCCTTTCCCGTGAAAGCTTCGAACACCCGCGCGTTACTGTCATAGCTGCCGGTGGCGACGAAGCGACCATTGGGGCTAACCGCGACGGCATCTACGACACTGCCATGGCGCAGCTGCGAAACTTGCTTTCCGGTCGCCACCTCTACCACGCGCGCGGTCTGATCATGGCTTCCGGTGGCTAGAAAGCGCCCGTCGGGGCTAAAGGCCACTGCGTCTACGATGCTGTCTTGCGTGACATGCGAGATCTCCTTAGCCGAGGTTGCATCGAATACGCGGGCAGTTCGATCTCTACCTCCGATAGCGAGGAAGCGGCCGTCGGGACTTAACGCGAGTGCTTGTGCGGTGCTGTCCAGTTTGAGGCGCAAAGTCTCTTTGCCCGACGCGGCATCAAACACCTCGACGGTATCGTTCGGCCACCCGGTTGCGATCAGGCGTCCGGCTCTGCTGAAGGCTACCGCGGTTGTCTTTTGGTCATGCGCCGGAAGCGGGACCTCATTTTCTTTAGTCAAATCAAACAGCGCGACACTTCCGTCGGCGGCTCCCGTCGCGAGGTAGCGGCCGTCGAGGGCGAATGCGACACTCTTGACAGCGTCACGATGCGTGAGCCGCCAGACCTCCCATCCGGTTGCTACCTCGAACACACGCGCCGTCTTGTCGCTGCTGCCGGTTGCGACGTAACGCCCATCTCGACTGAAGGCCACGCTGTTCACGGTATCAGCATGGATAAGCCGTGATATCTCTCTTCCGGTGGCGGCCTCGAATACGCGCGCGGTCTTGTCTGCACTGCCGGTCGCAACGTTGCTGCCGTCCGGGCTAAAAGCCACCACGTCTACCGCATCAGAATGAAAGAGCCGAGAGACTTCCTTTCCGGAATCAGCCTCGAACACGCGGGCGGTGCTATCGGCGCTTCCGGTAGCCACATAACGACCGTTCGGACTGAAACCCACTGCCCAGACTGCGGAACCATGGGTCAACCGCGAAACCTCCTTTCCGGTTGCCGCATCAAATACTCGCGCTGTGTTGTCTTGGCTTCCCGTAGCTACGAGCCTGCCGTCGGCGCTGAAGGCCACGGCATCTACGATACCGCCTTGGGTGAGCCGCGAGACCTCCTTTCCAGTCGCCGAGTTGAACACGCGAGCTGTCTGATCGTAACTGCCAGTGGCAACCAGTTGTCCCTTCGGATCAAACGCGATGGCAAGGACCGCACCATCCTCGATGAGGTGTGATTGTTCTTTTCCTGTCGCTGCGACAAAGACCCGGGCAGTGTTGTCACGACTTGCACTAGCAAGCAGACTCCCGTCAGGACTGAAGGCGACGGCAAGGACCTTTTCGTCATGCGTCAGACGCGCGATCTCGGCTCCGGTCGCGGTCAGCAAAATTGCAGCTACCGGCCCGGTCGCAACCGCCAGATGTTGCGAATCCGGACTGAAGGCAACTGCCGAAACTCCCTCGGGAAAGCTGTGCCTGAAAATGTTCTTCTGTAAGAGCCCTTCGGCGTGCCGAAGGAAAGTGTCATTTTCCAGCAACGGTGAACGCTTGGCCGACTCAACGGCTAGCAGAGCACCGCGGTCCAGTTGATCGGGAGAATCATGATCGATGATTTGGGCGTCAGCAACCAGTTGTCGTGCCGAGGCGATTTTCCGCAACCGCTGTTGTTCCAGTCGTCCTTGATACGCAATCCCCGCGGACATGAAAGCCACCGCCGCGAGAACGAAGCCCGAAGTTGCGAACGCCCGTCGCGACCATTTGGAAAGTTCGCGCGAGCGGCTGCTGCGTTCGAGAAAATCCATAGCGTTTTGAAAGCCGGGTGCGTAGCGCTCAGCCCACGCGGCGCTAGGCTTCCGAGTCGCTTTCCAATCGAGAGCTATCGTGAGCCCGGGATCACGCCAAAGCGCGGCCCGTCCTGCTTTGTACATGGCGGCATCATCAGCGAGCCTTCTATAAGTAGCCGCCGATTCAGCCTCCTCCCTCGTCCATTCGCGCAGGCGGCCCCAGAGCCGAATGAGGCTTTCGTGGGAAATGTCGATGATAGAATCCAGGCCTAGCTTTTCCGGTGCCGGCGGCGCCAAAAACGTTCTCCCCGCGGTCCGGAAACAATCGATAACTCGAACCACCTCATCTTCGCTGGCTTCCGCGACGGCGCATATCTCGCTGAGGCGCGTTGGACGACGAACCTCGCGGTTGTCTGGGCCACGATGAGAGATACATTCGAACAGGCGACGGGCAATTTCCTTGCTCCGGTCGTCGAGTTCGGCGTACGCCTCCTCCGCATGCCGCGAGAGTGCCTCACTCATTCCGCCGATGCTTGCGTAATGCTCAAGATCGATCGGCGCGCTGGATTTGCCCTCCCGCTGCCAAGCGTCCCACGTGCGCATCATCGCGTGCTGCAGGATTGGGAGTTGATCCGGAGCGTCACCGACGTCGTTCAAGAGCCTTTGGATAAGCCGTGGCGTTATAGTCGCGCCACCCACTGCGACGGGCCCCTCGATAGCTTCCCTACGCTGTTCGCGAGTCATCCGTGGAATCAAATACTGCGCGCGGTTCATGATCTCGGGCAGGCCCTGAAATTGGGCGCAATCCCCGAGAAAGTCGGACCGCATTGTAATCAGCACGTAAATGGGAGACTCGAGCTGCCGCACCGCCTCCGTCAGTAGCCGAACAAATTCAGCCGCGTCTTCCACGTCGTAAACGGCGTTGCGCTCCGAGCTGAGCCGAAAAATTTCTTCGAATTGATCGACCACCAGCAACAGGTTTTCGCGGGGCTCCGTTCTCGTCATGCGTGCCGCTTCGGCAAGTCCAAACGAGTTTCGTCGCAAGGTCGCGTCGAGCAGGATTTGACGGCTGCCGGCTCCAAGTTCGCCGTTTGCGCCTGGGTCAGATAGATCGAGCGCGGTCGCGAGATTTTCGATCGGACTTGCACCCGGGCGCATCATCGCTATGCGCCAGCTGGATCCTGCGCCGATCATGAAGCCACGCTGAAGTGCCGGTAGTACCCCGGCCCTAACCAGAGAGGACTTACCGCTTCCCGAGGTCCCGACTACCGCAACGAAGCGATGGTTCGCGAGGATGCGCAAAAGTTCATCGCTTTGGCCGTCGCGACCGAAGAATAAATGCGTTTCAGAGGATTCAAAGGGGCGGAGTCCTGGGAACGGATTGATGAATTGGGCTTCGTCAGGCATAAATGCCCGACTTTAAGGACTGGACCAGCGGAGCAAGCGTTTCTACCGCGAATCCTTCGACGAATCTGAGCACCTGAGCCTTGTGAGTCATGAAGTCGTCTTTGTCCGGCGCCTGCGGCCCTGCGATACATACCGCCGTCGCACGAAAGGGACTAGTCCTGCCGAGCCCGCGCGCGCGGTCGAGATCGCGCATCATATAGTCCAGCCAGACCTTCTTCGGGTTGCCCCACCAGATCATGACCGCATCGCAGCTTTTGAGGTTTTCCTGATGGTTGAGTCGAAGCTCTGCTTCTCCACCCTCGTCAGCTTGCGTGATTACCTCGAAGCCCTGGTTGAAGAGGTACTTGGTCAGCGGCGCGACGTTTTCCCGATCTTCTTTGTCTCTGACTAGGTATATATGCGGTATATCGACCTGCTCCGGCGCAGGAGTCTTAATCCCAGCGTTGCCAGCCGGCTTCGCAAGCCTTTCAAGGAGATCGATCAGAAACGTCTTGAGTCCCTCAACCGAACTCTCTAGCAGCTCGGACCCAGTCAGTCTGGTCGCCTGGGTTCGAATTCGCTCCACGAACGCGCGTTGCTGCTCTTCGCTGGGTTGAAGGCCGCGCGGGATCCACAAGACGCGTTTGAAAGCGGCAGTAGTCACCTCGCCGGCAAGTTCAGTCTGGAGCTCGACCAACGATCGTCTGCCGCCCTCAGGAATAATTCCATATCTCTTGCCCAGCAGATGAAGCGAAAGATTCGATCGGACAAGATCGGCGCGCGCCATCGCAACGCAACCGTCGACGTCGTCGTGCGGCAGGGACTGACGGGGCACCACAACGCAGCCTCGCGCTTCAAGTTCGAGGCGAATGGCGTTGCGCTCGCTCTCGAGGTCCGAAGTAGTCTCAGCCAGGTAGACGATCGTTCGCGAAGTTTGGGTTGGAAGCGCCGCGGAGGAGGCGCGACTCATCAGCCTTACCAGATCAGCGATCGCTTGCGCCATATGCGAGAGAGTGCGGCGGTAAAGCTTCTCGGCTTCAGGCCGGGGGTCGAAAAGATAGTCGATAGGCTCGCCGTTTTGTTCGTCAACACTGTAGAGCGGAAAGCCGAGAGTAGGCCTGAGAACTTCCGGAGTATCTCCAAGCGGCACGGGAATTTTGATTGCGCGAATGATCCGCCGTCGATTCTCGACGTCGAGCCCACCGGTGCCGACCGCGGAATCGACGAAAATCTCTCGCTCACGAGTGCACCATTCGGAATCCACATAGCCGGGCGAGACGATCGCGACGAGGACTCCAGTCCTCCGCAGTCGTGCAGCGATTTCGTCTGAGAACACCTCGGTTCCGACGAGTCTCGGATCACGCCAGATTTGAACCGGATGCCCGAGGCAGGTGTTCACGAGCCCCTGAAGTTCGCGATGGAAACTTTCCACCCACAGCGTGCCTTTCGCGTCGACCTGGTGATTGTCGACGTGGCAATAGCTTATAAAGATGTCAGCTAGGAAGCCTGATAAGTAGGCGCTCGCGCTCATGGGAACGACCGCGACGGATCATGGGAATGTGCAAGATTTATATAGGCGATGCTATCGCGTGACTCCATCAAGCGCAACGAATCTGGAACTGTTGATAATGTCTTAGTTTGAGGCGAAGTGGGCGGTTTTGAAGCTGGGAGTGGCCAAATTTCAAATCATTCAGAACAAAATCCCTTGACTCTGCAAATAGTCGGCTTGCTCCTGGGTTTTAGGACCTGCCAGCAACTTCGCGTAAACGACGGAGTTATGGGCCCGGTTGATAAGAATTAGGTTCTAGAGACTGGTTCGCAGCAGACTGCACCATCCGCCATACTCTTTCCAGGAATTTCAAAGCGAAATCGATTTTGCGTTTCTTCCGGAAGGGACGGTTTGGGGGACGTTTTCGGGGTTAGGAAGAGGAAGGGATCGGATGCCGACACTTCTTCGAAATCGCCTACGAAGAGATGGCCGCATCCGGACTCCGCGGATTTTTCAGATATGGTGTGCGGTCCCAATCCATTCCACGTCACAGTTCAAATCATGCGCGAGCTGCGCTTTTGTCCCGACTGGCCAAAGGTATTTAGGCCACGGCCATTTGAGACCGACCACTCGAATCCGGGTGCGTTTGGACGCTGTTCCGCGGTTTTGCCTTCGGTAAATGCGGAGTATGGAACTACGCCACGCCACCGCGTTCGCGCTGTTGTTGTAGTATTTGATGGTGCCGCCTTCGAAGGGATCCCCTATGTTCCTGTTTGACGCGCATGCCCCATTCAACCAGTGGACGGTCCGGGAAACCTTCGATACGGCTGCCGAATGTCTGCAGCAAGCCAGACGACGGCGAATCTTTTCAAGGCACTCGCCAAAAAAGACGGGACGGTCGCTGCGATCAACAATGCTAAACGTTTCGGAATGGCGACCTGCCTCGAAACCGATGATCCGCGCCTGAATAGTGCTAAATGAAAATCCGTGACGCCGCCGCGCTGGCGCTTTTATCTATTACGAGCACTGCCTGCACTCGACCTATATGCGCCCCTTACGATGGGTAGCGGAAGGGCTCGTTTGCCGAAACGCAGTCTATGGCCAAGACCTCGGTGTTGGACCAGACCTTTGCTCTCACAGGTGATCGTAGACGATGAGCGCTCCGCCGCCGGGCAGCGCGTCGTACGCGCACCACTAATGCGGAGTGCCTTGATTGAGCTCTCAAAACTTTAGAGCCGGTTGCCCTAACCGGTCGACGCGGACTTCGGGCTGATCCGAGTTCGAGCCCCGGCGCCAACCTAATGCGCGGTTAACGACCTTTGAAGCGCGGCTCGCGCTTCTCCTTAAAGGCGTGGCGCCCCTCGCGGCTGTCCTCGCTGACTTCCTGCGGCCAGATAAAATTCAGGTATTCTCGCTCGTCGCGCACGGTCTTGGACTCCACCGCCTTGTAGTGGCCGTATTTGACCGCCTTGGTATACATCGGCGGGATTTTCTTGAGCATCTCTGCCCACCGAATCGCCTCGTTCATCAGATCCGCGTCCGGCACCACCCGATTCACCATCCCCATCTCGTGGGCGCGCCGTGCGTCTAACATCTCGCCTCCGTTCCATGCTAGGAGCATAAACTCGAGGCTCGCCTTGAAGGGTACGTAGGGCAAGTAGTCGATCGGCGGGATCGAGATGCCCACGCGAGATTCCGGAAAGCCGAACATCGCGCTTTCGCCCGCGATGGTGATGTCACAGCCCCGCACGGCGAGAGCCCATCCCCCTCCGAGAGCATATCCATGAACCGCACCAATTATCGGCTTGAATACCGTCACGCCGTTCTGCGGATAAGCGCGATGGACCCTGATGGCCCATGGGATTCGCATATCGTCTTTCGGGCGACCGCCACCGATGTCCGCGCCGGCGCAGAACGCGCGTCCGGCCCCGGTTAGGATCGCGACCTTCGCCAGAGGATCGTCCTCGAAGCGCGCCCATGTATCGCTGAGTGCGTCGGCCAACTTCACGCTCAAGGCGTTCAGTTTGTCAGGCCGATTCATCTGGACGAAAGCCACCTCGTCTTTCACTTCGTAACGCACTATGTCATCGCTCATGATCGATTCTCCTTCAGAAAGGATTCCGGGGCCCGAGCCTAGCAGCATCGTGGCCGATGATGTATCCGCATCTGCTAATGCGAGTTGAGTTCCAACGCATCGTATGTCTTTCGGGCGCAGCCACCGGACCAATCCCACTCCGAGCAGACCAAGCGAGGAATAGCAACTTTCCCGCCGGCATTACCGGGAGCTGTCGCAACGATTGCGGCTGCCCGCGCTGCGGACTCGACGTGGGTTTGACCCGCTTCAAACACCGTGACCGCAGTCGAGAGAATGATTTCTATGGTTGATTGGCTCTGGGAAATTCCCTGAATTGATTCTCGCTGCTAGCTGGAAAATCGGGGATCTTTCAACGAAGCAGGGCGTCCGCGGCCAGCTCATGTTTGGAAGCCCCCGCCGGATCTGACGATGTCGCCATTTACGATGTTGGTAGAGTGACCGCCCCTGATAACGCCGCATAATACCGCATCGTTGGATCAGCGCGAAGGACTGAGGGCGGGATAGACTCGGCTGCTCTATCTCTTGATGTCCTTGGCCCATGCCAGCATTGGATCATCGCTGGCTACTCTCGGCAGTCTTCCCGGCGGCTTCACCCACCCCGCTCAAGCAGAAGCCGTGCGAACCGCGGGCAAACATCTCGCTGCCGCAGGGTACGCCGTCGAAGAAGCCCTGCCTCCGAGCATCGAAGAAGTCGCGCGCGTGTGGCATACCATCGGTTCGGGAGAGGTTCTTCGTTTTCTTTCTCCAAACATGGAGAAATTCGGTGACAAGGACGCAAAGACCTCCATGCAGCTCTGGCTCGAACTCTCACCTCCGCCCAAATGACGCCAATGCCATCCTGGACGCCTTCGCTTTGCGCGACGTGCTGCTGTAACCCCAGGAGCCGTTAGGTCGAAAGGCTTTTGATCAACTGCTGCTTCGGTGTGCTTCGATTCCACCGGTCACCCTTGCTGACTCGCGCGGCAGATTGGAACCCTCGACACCTTTCGAAGGTGCAAGGGAAAAGTCGCTTTCCCCTAAATTTTTTCGTGGAAATCGTCGACCGTAGTTTCTCCACCCCTCACGATCAACCTGATCTCCGGCCCTATTCGCATCAAGAGGAGAGGTCGCGACGCATTTTAGTGTACGTTTTAGCCCATTGAATTGTTTACATACGGTTAAATAGCGTATTAGAGTTCCTTCGCACATCTTTAAAGGTCGTGGAATTGGCGCTCGTCAGCGGATGACGCGAAATCCGAAATCAACCACAAAATGGTTGCGAGACATCCGCTCGGCCATGGCAGGCGGAGAGTTTATCGAGGCGTACGATCTCGCACAGAGAGCGCTGGTCGATTTTCCCGGCGATCTCGGACTGCGACATGTCGCAGTCCTCATATTGGCGCGCAGTGGCGCGACTCAACGCGCTCGCTCCTGTTACGAGACATTTGGCCTTGACAAAGTGATCGGGGGGCATCTCGATTCACCATTGAAGGTTGATATCGCCTCGCTCGATGCACGGAAGGATCGTGCGGATGGATTGCGGCGTACTTCCGCAGCCGGGCGCACAATTCGTGCATTCTTCTTCTGCGACGTGAAAGGGTTCAGCCAATTGCGCGAGCCACAACTCCCGATCTTTGAGCGCGAGGTGCTGGGCCGATTCGCAAAGGTATTGGCGCGGTATCGTCGGCGCATTCTGTTTCGCAACACCTGGGGCGACGGCCTCTACGTGGTGACCTCGGGAGTAGAAGGAGCCACCGGATGCGCGATCGATCTGCTCGATGAAATGGCCGCCTTCAATCCGGAGGAGCACGGTCTTCCGGCGCACCTTAGGGTTGCGCCTCGGGGGGCATGTTGGTCCGGTTTATCGGCTACGCGATCCGGTGTTGCGGCGATGGAATTTCGTGGGATCTCACGTCAGCCTCGCGGCGATGATCGAGCCGGTCACGCCCGAGGGCGCGGTTTACGTGACCGAGGCTTTCGCGGCGGCGCTCGCCATTCAGGCGGGCAGTGCGTTCGAGTGCGAGTACGCGGGTCAGGTTCCTGCCGCCAAAGGCTACGGTACGATGCGCATGTACGTGGTGCGGCGCAAGGGCGCAGCCGACCGTCCCGCACTGCACCACTCGGTAAGTCCTCGCAACCGTATCAAAGCTTCGGTCCCTGGTGGTCTCATTTCACTAAGCGCGGCTGGGTAGTTTCGTAATGAAGCCTGAATTAAACGAAGGTGCGTCAAGTCCGAGGAACGGTGGCAGCTCCTATCTGCCAGGCTACGCGCCCGACGTCTTCATCAGCTACAGTCATATCGACGACTTGCCCTTCGGCGCCGAGGGCAGCCGATGGGTCACCGAGTTCCATCGCAACCTCGACATCCGGGTGCGCGCTTACCTGGGACGTGCCGCAAGCATCTGGCGTGACCGCAAGCTGGCGGGCGCGGACATCTTTTCCGATGAAATCGCTGCACAACTACGGGGAACCGGGATCCTGGTGTCGGTGCTGACGCCGAGCTACCTGCGTTCCGAATGGTGCAATCGCGAACTGCAAACCTTTATCGAAGCCGCCCAGGAATCCGGCGGGATCGATGTCGGCCGCAAGAAACGCATCATCAAAGTGGTCAAGACCCCGGTCGCGCGAACCGACGTTCCACCGATCCTTGATACGCTTCTCGGTCACGAGTTTTTTCATGTCGAATGGGGGACGGAGCTGGTGCGGGAATTTCATCTCGATCCCAGTCCCGAAGCTCGGCGCGAGTATTGGGCACGGCTCGACGATGTGGCGCAGGAGATCCGAGCGCTGTTCGAATCGATTGTCAAGCGCGCCTCTAGCGCGCCCTCCGAATCGCGGCCGGGCGCGACCGTTTATCTTGCGGCTACCAGCTCGGACCTGCAGGAGCAGCGGGACATTCTGCGCCGTGAACTTCAAGATCGTGGGCACACAGTCCTTCCGGAACGACCTCTACCCTGGCGCGCCGATCAATTTTCCGAGGTGGTCAGCCGCGATCTGAAGCACTGCCAGTTCTCGATTCATCTGCTCGGCTCTCGCTATGGAATCGTACCGGAAGGTGAAAATCGTTCGATCGTCCATCTGCAGGCGGATCTGGCGGCGCGACAAGCGGCCGAGGGCCTGCGTCGAATTATTTGGATACCGCCGGGACTCGCCATCGCCGATGATCGGCAGCGACAGCTGGTGGAATCGATTCGGCTCGGCACTAGTCCGCACGAACGGACGGAGTTGCTCGAAATTTCGCTCGAGAGTCTCAAGACCCATATTCTCGATCGCTTGCGCGAATCGACCATCCCGCCCGCAGTGAACGTTCCCAACACGGGGGCGGCGCGAATCTATCTGGTGTGTGAACAACGTGATCGCCCGGCGATTGCGCCAATCAGGCAATACCTGATGGATCGGGGTTTCGAGGCAATCCTTGCCATCGCGACGGGCGAGCCCGACCAGATTCGCCAAGACCATCTTGAGAACCTTATCCTCTGTGATGTGGTCCTCATTTACTGGGGAAGCGCCGATGAGTTCTGGCTGCGCACTAAGGTGCGCGATCTGGTACGGATTCGCGGTCTGGGCCGCGCCCGCCCATTCCTGGCCAATGCAATCGTATTGGGGGATCCTGCGACACCGGAGAAGGATGAGTTCGTTACGCGCGATGCGATGGTAATTCGCATCGGCTCCGATGCCTTTCTGCCAGAGGCGCTCGGACCGTTCGTCTCTTCGATTTCGGGTGGCGGGCATGGCTGAACAGGATCGGCAGGCGCCCGGCGTATTTCCGGGTCTACGTCCGTTCGAGCCGGACGAAGCGTACCTCTTCTTTGGACGCGACGGCCAAAGCGATGAGCTGGTGCGCCGCCTGGCGCGCAATCGATTTCTCGCGGTGGTCGGGACTTCTGGAAGTGGCAAATCATCTCTGGTTCGCGCCGGCCTGTTGGCATTCCTCCGCAGCGGCTTTATGTCCGAGGCGGGTTCGAGTTGGCGCATCGCGCTACTGCGCCCGGGAATCAGTCCGATTTCGAGCCTCGCCGCGGCGCTGAATGCCGACGGGGTGCTGGGAAACGGCGACCTCGATTCCGCGACCCGGTTGAACCATCTTGAAACAACCCTGCGACGCAGCAGCTTCGGCTTGATCGAGGCGGTGCGGCAGGCGCAACTGGACCCTCATCAGAACCTGCTGGTGGTCGTCGATCAGTTCGAAGAGATCTTCAGGTTGCGCCGGGCTCACGCCAACGGCAGCAATCACGATGATGAAGCGGCCGCATTCGTGAAGCTGCTGCTGGAAGCATCGCATCAGACCGAAGTTCCGATCTATGTCGTGATAACGATGCGCTCCGACTTTATCGGCGATTGCTCGGAGTTTCGTGATTTGCCCGAAAGCCTTAACCAGAGTCAGTACCTCATTCCGCGCATGACCCGCGATCAATGTCAGGAGGCGATCGAGGGTCCGATTGCGGTCGGCGGCGCGACGATCACCCCGCGCCTCGTGCAGCGCCTTCTCAATGATGCCGGCGACAACCCCGACCGTTTGCCGGTCCTTCAGCACGTCTTGATGCGGACCTGGGAGACCTGGAGCGGGCATTCTCAGCCGTCCGAGCCCGTCGATCTGTCTCAATACATTCAGATTGGGGGGATGGCGGCGGCGCTATCACGCCACGCCGACGAAGCCTTTGCGGAACTCGACGAACGCGGACGCGACATCGCGCGCAAAATGTTCCAGCGCCTTTCGGAAATCGGCAAGGACAATCGCGAGTCGCGCCGTCCGACCAGCCTGAGCGAAATCTGCGCCGTAGTCGATGCTGACGAGGCTACCGTCATCGCGGTAATCGATCGCTTTCGCACCGCCGGCCGGAGCTTTCTCGCGCCGTATGCGGAACAGGCGTTGACTTCCGATTCGGTAATCGAGATCTCCCACGAAAGCCTGATTCGGCTCTGGGACCGCTTGCGCCTATGGGCCGAAGACGAAGCGGAATCGGCGACCCTGTACCGGCGTCTGGTAGACGCAGCGGCAAGGCACGCTGCCGGCGGCGCAGCGCTATGGCGGGACCCCGAACTGCAGCTCGCCATCGATTGGCGCGAGCGCTCGCGACCCAACGCGGCGTGGGCCGAGCGTTACGGCGGCGAGTTCAACACCGCAATGCGTTTTCTCGAGCTCAGCCAGGGCGACGCGCGTTATCGGGATCGGATTCGGCGCGCGGGATTGGTCGGATCGATTGTCCTTTCCATCGTGTTCGCAGGCATCGGGATATTCGCATTCCTTGAACTGCGTGAGGCACGCCGGCTTAGCCTCCTCTCGTTCGCGCGTGAACTCGCCTCCCAAGCGGAACTGCTAAAGGAACAGGATTCTGGTCAGGCCGACCTCGCCTCGCTGCTCGCGGTTGAAGCCGTGCGCCATGCACCGATGGTTGAGACCACCGGCGCCGCCTACCAGATGCTGCGCTCACTTCCTCTTATGTCAATGGTGTTTCCCCGGCCCGCCGACCCCAAAACGCGCGTCGCACAGGCGCTCAGCGCGGACGGCCAGTACATCGCGTATGCCGTGGGCGACAATGTCACCCTGTTCGACGCGCGCACGGAAAAACAGGTGTCATCGGTCGCCGCTGACAACGTCCGCGCGGTGGCATTCAGCCCGGAGGGCAAGTTTGTTGCCGTCGCGTGCGATTACTATGTAATCGTTGCGGAAGCGGCAACCGGAAAGAAAGTGTGGCGCCGCGATGTTGTCTGGCCCGCAGCAGTGGCGCTTAGCAGTCGCGCTAAGTATGCGGCGATTTCCTATCAGTCCCATGTCGAAGTTGTACAGATTGAAGGCAACTCACTGTTGTTCGACCTGCCACGCAAGCAAGATGTCACAACCTCCGGCGCCGCCAAAGAGCTCGCTCCGCAGTCGCCGTCGCCGCCTCTGCGCCCGCGCGTTAACCCGCGCTTCGTACACAACGGGTATCACGCGATGGACTTCAGCGCGGACAATCGCCTGTTCGCGGCGGCGGGCGAGAATGTTGAGAACGCGGTTTACGACCTACAGAACGGAACCCGCATTTACGAGCTTGTGGGTGCTCGCTACGTCAGCGCACTCGCCTTCGCTCCGGGCAACGATGTCCTGGTTACAGCTGGCGACGACATCAGCGTGTTCGACCAAACTGGTGGAGTGGTTCGCGAACGCATCCGCTCGGAGTCGAACATTGATGCGCTAGCCATCAGCCCCGATGGCCGTTACATCGCAGCTGCCGGAAGCGACGCGGTGGAGCTCTTCGACAGCATCGCCGGCAAAGCGACTGGTAGCCTGGGCACCGTGGAGCCGGCCAAATCGGTAGCCTTTGGCGCGCAAGGCTTTTCGCTGGTCGCGGTGACCTCGAGTCGCACGTTGACCTTTGGTCCGCTCGAGGATCGCAAAATCGTGCTCTCCGACGCCTCCGCGCTAGGACCTGTGGCGATCAGTCCTGGCGGAAAGTTACTGGCGATGCTGCTCTCGCTGTCGCAAGGAGCAGTCTGCCGCATCGTCGATATTGCTTCGGGAAAGGAGGTCTCAAGGCGGGAGCTTAGCTACGACTCTGTGGCAGGCATTGCCATTAGTGGTGAGGGAAAGCATCTGGCCTTGATACCCAGGGCGCGTTCAATGGTTCCGATCATCGACAGCGCCACTGGAACGCAAGAACCCGATTACCTCGCGAGCGGGAAATATTCTGCCGTCGCATTCAGCGCCAATGGATTGTTCGTGGGCGCCGCGCGGGACGCAAGCCAATCGGATGAGAGCGAGGTTCTGATCGGCGAGCGCATGCGATCCTCGCTCGTGCGCCCGCTGTTGCCGAAATTTCGAGTCAACTTGCTGACCTTCAGTCTGGATGGGAAGTATCTGGCCGCTGCAGGAGATAAGTCGATCGTCATTTACAAGGTGGGAAGTGACAATGAGATCGCGCAATTCGATGCGCCGGCCGGACTTCACGCGATCACTCTGAGTGCTGACGCGAAATATCTTGCGTGCGCCAGTAATCGTATCACTGTCTTCGATGTAGCGAGCCACGAACCTGTCATCTCTTATGCGTTGCTGGCGCCGTCTCCCGGTGCTATGGGACTGACCGGTGATGGCGCAAATCTATTGGTGGCATCGGCGGTCAGCGATGGTTTCGGTATAGGTGAGTATCCGAGTCAACCGCTGACATTGGCGGACGAAGTCTGCCGGCGGCTCGTGAGAAATCTGACTCGCGAGGAATGGACGCGTTACCTGGGTTCCGAGAGCTATCGTAGGACTTGTGGTAACTTACCTTGAACCAGCATCGAACCGCTTAAGGCTACACATCGCTAGCAGTATGACCGGCCAACTGATTTAATAAGTTCGGTATCCCGATCGAGGAGTTTGCCGCGGACGAAGAGGAGTAGGGGGATGGCGCGCCATGCGGATCATGCTTGTGAAGCGGCTCAAGTTTGGAAAAGATCGTTTAGTCATCGTCAGCGTCGACGCCACAAGCGACCACGCGCGCCGAAAATGGGTACTGGTTTAGTCCGCGATGGACTCGATTCAAGAGATGTTCTCCGAGGAGACTTGGCGCAGTAACTATCATCCAGAAGCTTTGAGAACTCGCGGCGAAATTCGGATCAAACTCGCACAATCCGATGCCGCTGATGCAGATTTCCGCGAGGCAATCGCGCTCTCGAAGAAAATGGATGAAGGTGTTGTCAGCGCGAACAAGTGCGGCTTCTACGCGAAGGGCGTCGTCGTCCGCGGTGAACATTACTGGGACGCCGTTGGACAACTTGGCCCGCCAGAGTAACCTCGGATCGCGTCGTTGACGTGCCCGACGATCACGGCGCGCTCGCCAGCCACATGAACTTTCCTCATTAATTCAGGCGCTTCAGGAGACCGTGCGTTCAAAATGATTGGGTCAGAGTGCCCACTGACTGGCCACTCTGAGCTGCTACAGCATGACCCTACATGACGTTGATTCCGAAAAAGCGGCCAATTTCGTATCTCACATGACCCTACATGACCCAGCATGATGTACCGCACACGTTTTGAAGACCGGTCGCGGCACCGGCCGCTTACCGCCTCCCTCTTTTTTTATCGCGTTCTTACGGCGATCGGCTCAACCACTCGAGACCAGCCGGTACGGGGCGCCATTCGCTCGCTAAGCGGGGTAGTCCTCCCAAGCCAGCAATACGTGGTAGGCCGCTCGATGGCATTCAACGACGTTCTTTCGATCTGTGGCTTATTTTCTTGATTGAACTATAGTTCCGCTACGCGTTTGAAAGACGCTCGATCAGATTGAAAAATTGCGCGTGCTCGCGCCCGCGCCGAAGGAAGTTTCAGCCATGAGTAATGACCTCTCTAACAGCGGCCATCTTTCCGGAATCGATTCCAACCTCGATGCGGTCCGTAACAAATATCGGGCAGAGCGCGACCGGCGCACGCGATCCGACGGCAACCAGCAGTACGTCGAGGTCAAGGGCGACTTCAGCCGCTATGTCGACGATCCTTACGTAGAACCGGGCTTCACCCGCGAGCCTCTAACCGACGATGTGGAGGTCCTGATCATCGGGGGCGGCTTCGGCGGCTTGATGGCGGGCGCGCGTCTGCGCGAGGCAGGCGTGCAACGCATCCGTATCATCGACAAGGGCGGAGACTTCGGCGGCACCTGGTACTGGAACCGCTATCCGGGCGCGCAGTGCGACGTCGAGGCGTACATCTATCTGCCGCTGCTCGAGGAGACCGGCTACATCCCGAGGGAGCGTTATGCTTTCGCGCCCGAGATAGTGGAACACGCGCAGCGCATCGCAAAAAAATACGACCTATACCGCGACGCTTGCTTTCAGACGCAAATCAAAGACATCACCTGGAGCGAAGAAGAGTACCGATGGATCATCACTACCAACCGCAAAGACCGCATGCGGGCTCGCTTTGTGGTGATGTCCAACGGCCCGTTGAATCGGCCCAAGCTACCAGGGATTCCCGGCATCGACAGTTTTAAGGGCCATACGTTCCACACCAGTCGATGGGATTACGCATACACGGGCGGTGACACTACCGGCAATTTGCACAGGCTCTCGGACAAGCGCATAGCAGTCATCGGCACCGGGGCGACGGCGGTTCAATGCGTGCCGCATCTGGCGCAGCACGCGCTCCAGTTGTACGTCTTCCAGCGCACGCCGTCTTCAGTCGATGAACGTCTGAACCGCCCGACCGATCCGGAGTGGGTAAAAAAGCTGACGCCCGGATGGCAGAAGCGGCGCATGGACAACTTCAATGCGCAGGTCAACGTGACCGCCCTCATCAATGGCATCGATCAGGAAGAAGACGTCGTCAGCGATGGATGGACGGACATCAAGCGCAATCTGGATGCGATCGCCGCCGCAGCCGCGCAAGATCCCGCGATCTCGCCGGAAGCAACCGGACGCATGACGGAGTTGGCGGATTTTCAAAAGATGAATCAGATCCGCGCGAGAGTGGATGCGATCGTAAAGGACGAGGCGACCGCCGAGGCGCTCAAGCCGTGGTATCGTCTGTTCTGCAAGCGCCCCACCTTCAATGACGAATACCTACCATCGTTCAACCTGCCCAACGTGAAGCTGGTCGATACTCGCGGGCGCGGCGTCGATCGCATCACCGAGAAAGGACTCGTGTTCGATGGCGTCGAGTACGAGGTGGACTGCATCATCTTCGCCACCGGCTTCGAGGTGGGCACCGCCTACACGCGTCGTGCAGGCTTCGAAATCTACGGCCGCAACGGTAAGTCGCTCACCGAACATTGGGCCGGCGGTCTTAAGACGCTGCACGGCTTCTACAGCGCGGGTTTTCCTAACTGCTTCCACATGGGCATCACGCAAAATGCCCTAACCGCGAACTTTACGCATATGCTCTACGAACAATCGGCCCATATTGCCGACGTTGTTGCGCATGCGAAGTTGCACGAGGCCAGGTGTCTTGAGCCTACGCCCGAGGCGGAAGCCGAATGGGTCGAGACCGTGAAGCAAAAAGCCTCGAAGCAGGATTTCCACCATGAATGCACGCCCGGGTACTACAACAATGAAGGCCAGTTGGATCAGGGTCCTGGGTTTGTAGGTGGGCTATACGATGGAGGACCGATCGAGTTCCATGAACTCATTCGTAAGTGGCGATCAGATGGTGAGCTGAAGGGATTGAAATTCAGCTGAGTAGACTTAGAGCGCAGAGGAACTTGCATGGGTCTGCCACTTCAGGGTTATCGCGTCATCGAACTCGCCCAAATTTACGCGGGTCCCTACTGCGGCCTCCAACTCGCGCATTTCGGCGCTGAAGTCATCAAGATCGAACCACCCGGAACGGGAGAACTTCTGCGCAAGCGGCCACCGGCCAAACACGGCACCAACTACGGCTTCCTCATGCTCAACACCGGCAAGAAGTCCGTCTCCCTCAACCTCAAGGATCCGCGCGGCCGCGATATCCTCTTCCGGATGCTCGCCGATTCGGACGTCATCCTCGAAAACTACGCACCCGGCGCGCTCGAAAGAATGGGCCTCGGCTACGACGACCTAGCCCCGCGCTTCCCCCGCCTCGTCTACGCTTCCAGCAAGGGCTACGGTCCCGACAGCCGCTTCGCTCAACTCGGTGCGATGGATTTCACCATCCAGGCCGCCGCCGGCATCATCAGTATGACCGGCTATGCTGACCGCCCGGGCGTGCGCGTCACTGCCGCCCTCATCGACACCAGTACCGGGATGCATCTGGCCGCCGGCATCCTCGCAGCTCTCCTCGAGCGCGAGCGGACTGGCCGCGGCCGCAAGGTCGAGGTTGCGATGCTCGACGTCTGCATGCCGGCGATCAACGGCGCCATCGGCGTCGTCCAGGACGGCTACAAGGTCCGCCGCCTCGGTAACCGCCATCCCACCACTTGCCCCTGCAACACCTACCCATGTGCCGACGGCGAAATCTGGATTTACTGCCTCACCGAAGCCAACTGGCAGCAACTCGCGCGCCTGATGGGCCGCGAGGATCTCATCACACATCCTGAGTACAAGGACCATCAGAGCCGCTACAAATTGGTCGACCAGGTCGACGCTACGGTTGGCAAATGGTCCGCCACGCAAAAACGTGACGACCTCGTCACGCTGCTCATTGCCAACAGCATCCCATGTGCGCCAGTACGTGAAATCGACGAAGTCGCCGCCGATCCCGAACTTCCGGAGCGTCATGTCGTTCGCAACGGCACCATCGCGGAATACGACGACATCAAGGTGCTCGGTTCCGCCATCAAAATGTCTGGCTTGCGTGGCGACGAAATCCCGCCGCACGTGCCCGAGCTCGGCGAACACACTGAAGAAGTCCTACAACGCCTCGGCATCTCCGCCGACGAACTCGACGCATTGCGCCGCGACGGCATCGTCTGAATTGCCCCTGCCCTGAGAGGGGTTTCCTGGCGACTAGACGTAAAGCGCGGCGAGGCGATCGAGTTCGGCCTCGTACGTTGCGGCGGTCATCCGCGCGCCGATCTGCATGATCACGAAGCGATGTGCGCCGGCATCTTCGTATTCGCGCAGCCCGCCCTGCACGCTCGCGCGATCACCGCGCAACTCGCGCTTCATGATAGTGATGTCGAGACGGCTGTAATCACGGCCCGCACTCTCGCACTCGCCACGCAGCTTTCTGAGTTCGTCGCGCAGTACCGGCGGCGGCAGAAAGATCGGGCACCAGCCGTCGCCCCATCGCGCGACCCAGCGCAAAGCGCTCTTGTCCTTGCTGCCGATCAGGATCGGCGGACCACCCGCCTGCGCAGGTTTCGGATACATCCGCACCGGCGGAAAATTGACATACTTGCCGCTGAACGACGGCTCGGGCTTGGTCCATAGCTCACGCATCGAGGCTATGTACTCTTTGGTCTGACTCCATCGATGGGGAAAATCTACGCCTAGAATTTCCGACTCCTCTTTGAGCCAACCTGCGCCGATCCCGAGCATCACGCGTCCCCCGGAAAAGTGATCCAGCGTGGCGATCTCCTTCGCGGCCACGATCGGATTGCGCTCCGGCACCAGCATCACACCGGTCGCCAGCTTAAGGCGCGTGGTCGCCGCCGCTGCGAATGACATCGCCACGAACGGATCGCTGATGTGCGAGTAGACTTCGGGAATCTGTCCCTGCCCTGGCGGCGATTCGGGCAGCGGAGTCGTGGTGTGAACGGGAATGATCGCGTGTTCCGGAATCCATAAGGACTCGAAGCCCAGCGCTTCCATCTTGCGCGCGAGGCTAGCCGGATCGACGCTGTATTCGTTAACGGTAAAGAGAATTCCAATTTTCATCGTCAGACTCTGGATAAACCCCGCTTGGTGCATACTCGGCAACTGCATTGCCCATTCGGGTTTGGACTCGTCCGTTTAACCGTGTACTCAAGAATCGCCGGAATGAGCAAGTGCGTCGAACACTCGGACTGGGAGAGATCTGGGAGCGTGCCCGCCAATTTCGTCGCCTAGCGATTACGATGGTCGCGAGCGAGGTTGGGCGCCTTCGGATGAGGATAAGGATGCGGCGTAGGCACCGCCTCGCGACGGAATGCTCGCGCGTGTTTGGCCGCTTCGCGATAGATTGCCGCGAGCTGATCCTCGGTGTCGTAGTCGAACGGATCTTGAAGACGCCGCTCAAGGTCACCGCCGCGCTCGGGCTGGTGCTCGATATACCATCGCGCAGTGCGTCGCAGCGCCTCTTCGGGCGAGAGGGGATCGCTATATCCCAGTTGCCGCTTGATCTTGTGCAAGTCGAGAAGCTTGTGATGCGGCGTTATTCCGAGACTCACGCCGCGAGCGGGGTAAGCGACCTCCCCGGGTACATTGATTATCTCCAATTTGTGATTCATCTCATCGGCGATAATCTCTACAATCTGGCGAACCGAGAATTGCCGATCGTCGCCGCAGTTATAGATCTGTCCGGCGGCCGCGTCCGGATGATCGACCGCGAGCAGCACGCCATGAGCCAGATTGCCCGCGTAGCCATGAGTCATCAGGCTAAGCCCGCCGTCAGCCAGAATCATGAACGGGCGCCGATCGAGCACGCGCCGAATCACGCACCGTTCGCGCGGAACCAACTGGTAGGGACCATATACATACGGATAGCGGTAAACTGTGCCGCGCGGATGGGCCGCGAGGACCGCCTGCTCGGTGCTCGCAATCAGATACGAGAAGCGGTGCTCCGCCTCGCTCTCAACGGTAGCGGCAGTCTCCGGAACCGGAATCGGCAGGCCGGTCGGAAAATTGGCGGAAGGAGCAAAGTAACCGCGGTAAGCCGGGAAACCGCCGATTCCGATGAACTGTGCGGTCTTGCCGGCGAAAGCTTCGGCGACGATGCGTATGCGTCCATAGGTCGCGATCACTACGTCGAATTCGCGTCCCGCAATTGCGGGATCAAGCGTCTCGCGAAAATGCGGGTCAGCATGAATGTGCTCGATGTCGGGGCCGATCTCCGGAATTTCATGGGTTCCACGATGAAGAATCGCGATCTCGTATCCACGCTCGCGCAGGCCGCTTACTAGAAACGGTCCGCTGGGACCCGTACCGCCGACAATCAGAGCGCGCTTCATTTCATATTCCTCATTCGAGCCAGCAGCAGTTGCGACTCATCGATCGGCGCCAATATATACCGCGTCCATGATGGGCACGATCGAAACACGTGGCAGGAAAGTCGGCAGCATAGAAAGCGCGCTCGCGAAGCCGGCCTGGAACGACTTCGGGTTCGCTAACCGCTAAACGGCGACGTGTGCTATAGTTTCCCTGCGGCGCCCAGTTGGGCGCCGTCGTCGTTTGGGTGCGAAATCGAAGTATTAAAAACGCAAAAACAAAGCCACTAAGTGCTTGAAATTCAAGGCCCTTCGCTGTTTGTTCGTCTAGCGAATTGAGGCGCGAACGCGACCTATCGTGCCGCCCGCAGCCACTCGTCGACGCCATGGAATACCCTCGGCTGCGTTGTCCTTCAGCACCACCGGGAGGAAGCCGTAGGCCGGGATTCCGCGCGCGTAGGAAGCGCGAATCGGTCCACGAGAATGACGGCAAGATCTCGAGTAACTCGGACGCACTTCTTTCGAGTTGAGACTTCCCCGATTGCACGCTCGCGTCGCCGCCGAATCTCATCCAGCTTGCTGCGTGTTTTTGCTTACGTAATGTTGGCACTCTCCGGGAATGTCGCCGCGCTCGCAATCTTGCGGCGACGCGGCGCGTCGTTGACGATCGACGATCGTCCGAGTTATTTGTTCCACCACAATCCTTGCATGATCAATAGTTCAATAAGCCAACATTTCGATCGCGTCTGGGAGATCCCGGAGTCAAGGCAGGAAGATCGATGAACAGCCACTATATCGATGCGGCTCTGAGTGATCCGGGTTTCTTTGTTGATCATGATGCCCATCCCCTATGGAAGGAGTTGCGAGAAAACGACCCGATCCATTGGACCGAAGGCGTGGGCAGACCGTTCTGGTCGATCACGCGCTACGACGACATCACCTCGGTGGTGAGCGTGCCGACGCACTTCAGCTCAGCCTATATGATCGGGTTACCGTCGAGTCCCGAAATGGAGCAAGTGACGCCTCAGATGCTTGGTTCGGGCGAGATGATGTTGATGACCGATCCGCCGTTGCATGGCGCAATGCGGCGGGCGTTCAATCGACTGATGCTGCCCCGTGCAGTTGGACGTTACGAGGCTCCGGGTCCGCAACTGGTCCGCGAAATCCTTGATGAGGCGATGGCGCGCGGCGAATGTGATTTTGTGGTCGACGTCGCGGCGCGGTTACCGATGGCCTTCATTTGCGAAATCATGGGTATCCCGTGCGAAGACTGGCCCGACATGTTCAAGTGGGGAAACATGGTCGCAGGGAACGAAGATCCCGAATATCAGGTCGACTCGGGGTCGCCGCTCGATACCCGTCAGGAGGGCTCGCGCAACATCGGGCGCTATTGCGTAGCGGCGGCGCTGGAGCGACGCGGCGGCGACGGAGAGGATCTGCTGAGCGTGTTGGGCAATGCGACCATCGATGGCCGTCTGCTAACCAGATCCGAGCTTGCCCACAACGGCCTTCTTTACGTGGGCGCGGGTCTCGAGACCACGCGTAATGCCATCTCAGCCGGACTGTTGGCCTTGCTCGAGCATCCGGCGCAGTTGGACCTTCTGCGCGAGCATCCTGAAATTATGCCGACTGCCGTCGAGGAAATTCTACGATGGGCGAGTCCGGTAACTCATTTCGCCCGCGTTGCAACCAAGGACACCGAATTAGGTGGTAAGCAGATTCGCGAGGGAGAACGCGTGGCGCTCTGGTTTCCTTCCGGCAATCGCGATGAAGCGGAGTTCGAAAATCCCTACAACTTCGACCTCAGACGGACACCCAACGATCACATCGCGTTTAGCAAGGGTGAGCATTTCTGCGCCGGTGCGCACCTCGCTCGACTCGAATTGCGGCTGACACTGCAGGCTCTCCTCCCACGGATGAAGCAGATCGAGCTCACGGCAAAGGTCGAACGGCTGCGCTCGAACTTCCTCGCCGGCATCAAGCATATGCCAGTGCGCTTTACGGAGTCGCAGGCGGGTGCGTAAATGGTTCTCTCAATCGCGAGGTAAGCATCATGTCATATGACTTGCTGATCAAGAACGGAACTGTAGTCGACGGTACCGGCTCGCCGCGGCGCATGGCCGACGTCGCGGTCAAGGACGGCGTCATCGTGGAGATAGGTAACCTAAAGGATGGAGCGAAGAAGGCCATCGACGCCGACGGACTGATCGTCGCTCCCGGTTTCGTCGATCCGCACACCCACTACGACGCGCAAATCTGCTGGGACCCGCAGATCACCAGCTCGTCCTGGCATGGAGTGACCAGCGTGGTGATGGGCAATTGCGGCGTCGGGCTGGCGCCGTGCCGTCCCCAGGCCCAAGACATCGCGGCGCAGGACCTGGTCAACGTCGAGGCGATTCCATACGAGGTGCTCAAACGCGGCATCACCTGGGATTGGGAGAGTTTCCCCAGCTATCTGCAGGCAGCCAGCCGGCGCGGCAGCGCGATCAATCTGGGCTTCCTCGCGCCGCTGACTCCGTTTCGCCATTACGTGATGGGCGAGGAGTCGATGGAACGCACGGCCACTGCGGATGAAACGAAAAAAATCTCCGCGCTTCTGAGCGAGGCGGTGACGGCCGGCGCGCTCGGCTTCTCGCATACCACCGGCATCCAGCACGTCGGTTACAAAGGACGTCCACTAGCTTGCCGCGTGGCCGACCGCGCGGAGTTGGGCGCTTATGCGCACGTGCTGCGCGACCTCGGCAAGGGCGTCATCGAAGTCACGCTGACGCAGAACTTCGGCCATATTCAGGATCACGAACTGGAGCTGCTGAAATTCCTGCTCGATGAGAGCGGACGCCGCGTGACCTGGCTGGCTATCTTCGACCTCGAAGACAAACCACAAGCCAGCTCCGAAACATTGCAGCGCTCCGAAGAGTTGATCAAGCGCGGCGGAGTTCCGCAGATGACCTGCCGCCCGTTGATCGCTGAGATCGAGTTCAAATCCGGGATGGCTTTTTCATTGATGCGAGCGTGGCAGCCGGCCATAGGCCAGCCGCCCGAGAAGCTCAAGCAGCTCTATGCCGATCCCGATTTTCGCCGCGCGGTGGTGGACGAGATGAGCCGAGGGGTGCTGCGCCGCAATTTCAAGCGGGTCGAGGTAAGCGACGTCGGCAAGCCGGAGCTGAAGGGCCTGATCGGCAAGTCAATCGGCGAGATCGCGCGTGATCGCGGCCGTGAAGGTCAGGAATTCGAGACGATGCTCGATCTTGCGATCGAAGACGACCTGAACATCTCGTTCGCTCAGCCAATTTTCAATACCAACGAAGAGCGGCTGGGCAAGCTCATTAATGATCCGCGCCCGATGATCGGACTCTCGGACGCCGGCGCGCACGTCACCTTGCTCTGCGATGCGGGTTATTGCACTTACCTGCTCGGCCATTGGGTACGCGAGCTTAAGGCGATCACGCTGGAGTATGCCATCAAACGAATCACCTCGGAGCCGGCGGACTTCTTTGGTCTGAAGGGCCGTGGCCGACTGAGGGTGGGGAACAACGCCGATATCGCGATGTTCGACGCCGATACCGTCGGCTCGGCGCGGCGCGGCACGATGACGGATGACCTGCCGGGCGGCGGCAAACGCCTGGTGATGCCGGCCACGGGAGTGATTCACACCGTCGTCAATGGTGTGCCGGTTTACGAACATGAGCGTTACACGGGAGCGACGCCGGGCGAGGTGCTGCACTCGTAGTTATCAGGACGAACCGACACGGTCTTTTCACAAGAGGGAAGCGAAGCTTATGGCTAACAGCGTGATCAACAAGCCGATCATCTCATCCGACTCGCACATTATGGAGCCGCCCGATACTTACATCGCGAGGATAGATCACAAGTACAAGGACATCGCCCCGCGCGTCGTTTGGCAGGAGAAAGGCGGCGACACCTATGTAGTCGAAGGGATGAAACAGACTATCCCGATGGGACTCGTCGCGGCAGCCGGCGTTCCTGCCGAAGGTCTTGCAACCTCGGCGCGGTTCGCGAAGTTCGACGATCTCCATCGCGGAGGATGGGATCCCGAGGCGCGGATGGCCGATCAGGATCGCGATGGAGTATCCGCAGAGGTCATTTATCCGAGTGTCGGCATGGTCCTGTGCAACCATCCCGATCCTGACTACAAGAAAGCCTGCTTCGACGCCTACAATCTCTGGATTGCAGAATTTAGCGGCGCTCATCTGGATCGTCTGTTCGGTCTCGGTCAAACCGCAATGCGCACACCCGAGGAAGGCATCAGGGACCTAGAGAAGATGAAGGCGATGGGACTGCGAGGAGTGATGATGCCGGGTTTTCCAATCCTCGAGGACTACCACAGCAAGATTTACGACGAGTTCTTCGAAGCGGCGATTGCGATGAAGATGCCGCTGAGCTTCCACATCCTGACCTCGCGCGAGGGAATCGCCAATCCTCCCCGCGGCCCGAAGTCGAACTCCTTCATGTCTATCATCCGCGGTAATCAGGACATCATGGGAATGTTCATCCTGGGCGGTATCTTCGAGCGGCATCCTAAGCTCAAGATCGCTTGCGTCGAGGCGGACGCCGGATGGGTGCCGCATTTCATGTACCGGATGGACCATGCCTACGATCGTCATCGCTACTGGCTCGACATGTACAAGCTCTCGAAGATGCCGAGCGAATACTTCAGCGAAAATATTTACACGACTTTCCAGGACGACTGGGTCGCATTCAAGAGCACCGACATGTTGAATCCGCGCCGGCTTATGTGGGCGAATGATTTCCCGCATAGCGACTCGACCTGGCCCAATTCGCAGGAGCTGCTGCGCAAGCATTCGCAATCACTGACCGAGGATGAAAAGAACTGGATTCTCCACGACAACGTCGCGGAGCTATATGGGATCGCGAATTAGTGGACTCTAACGGCTGAACGGTGTGCTGCAGCGCAACCGGCAGATTCGCATATAGTCGTTCCCAGCAGTTGAGAGTTGCTGCGACCGACAGACGGAGAAATCCATGAAGTTCATGTACTTTTTTCTGCCTTCCATACCGGCGACGTTAGAGGAGCGCAAAGCGCTGAGGCCCATCGCGAGTCATCCCGACCGCTGGCAGCGTATGATTAGCGAAGTTACCGAGCTCGCACAGTTGTGTGAGGAAGTGGGCTTCGACGGGGTTTGTTTCCCGGAACACCATCTGCACAGTGAAGGGATTGAGATGGGCAGCCTGCCGGTGCTCACTCAGCACGTCATTCACAATACCAAGCGGATCAAGGTTGGTCCGATCGGATATGTGTTGCCTGGATGGAATCCGCTGCGCCTGGCGCTTGAAATCGCCTGGCTCGATCAGCTGACTAAAGGCCGCACCTTTGTTGGCTTCGCGCGCGGATACCAGACCCGCTGGCTCAATCAGATGGCGCAAAAAATCCATGTCGGCGCCACCTCCAGCGACAAGAGCGAGGGCGATCGGATAAATCGCGAAGCGTTCGAGGAGGTCTTCCGATTTCTGAAGCTGGCGTGGGGCGATGAGCCTTTCAGGTTCAAGGGCAAGTACTACGAGTATCCCTATCCGCAGGAAGGCACCCCGTGGCAGGCGCACGAGTGGACGCGCGAGTATGGTTTCCCGGGCGAGGTCGATGAACAGGGGCGCATCCAAAAGATCAACGTCGTGCCAAAGCCATACCAGCGGCCGCATCCGACGTTGTTTCAGGCGTTTTCGGTCAGCGAAGAAACCGTCAGATGGTGCGCGAAGGAAGGAATCATTCCCACCATTCTGCTGCCGCAACCATCAGTGGTCCGTAAGCTCGCGGAGGCTTATCAGGAAGAAGCGCGCAAGGCAGGGCGCAACCTGAAGCTCGGTGAAAACATCGGCGTGCTTCATGCGATTTACTTCGGCGAGAACAAAGCGCATGCGCGCAAGCTCGGCTCCGAAGGAATATGCGGCGTCGCCTTCAAGAAATTTTTCCATCAATTCGGCTTTTCCGAAGCGTGGCGTGAAGAAGGCGACGAGGCGCGCTATCCAACCGGCAAGGTTCCGCTGCCGGAATCCGAGGTCAACATCGAACGCATGGAGCGAGTAAAATTCGCGTACACCGGAACTGTCGCTGATGTGCGGAGCGAATTCGATGCGATGGCAGAGAACGTCCATCCGGAATGGTTCGTGTGGCAAGGGGATCAAGGATTGCTGCCGCTCGAGACCGTGAAACAGCAAATCCGTACCTTCGGGAAAGAGCTCATCAGCCGCTACAAATGAGGCCGCGATCGAAGCGTACGCTTCGCGTCTGGCTCGATTTTATAACTGATTGCGCAGCTTTTTCGCGTTTGCTAGACCTCGAACGTACGCGAGGCTGTTATCCCAATCGAAACAGACCAGGAGCGTTAAAAGCATGCTGACCGCGGCCGACCAGCTCGAGCATCTCGAACTTACTGCCAACCATGCCGGGCTGAAACTTCCCGAAGTCGTTCTCCCCGAGTCGCATCATATCGTGATCCATCGGATGCGGTTCCATTATCTCGATTGGGGAACCGCCGGGCGCCCGCCGATCCTGTTTCTCCATGGCGGAGGTCTGAACGCTCACACCTGGGACGTCGTATGCCTGACGCTGCGGCCGGACTATCACTGCTTCGCGCTTGACCAGCGTGGTCACGGCGACAGCGAATGGGAGCCGACCTCGGATTACAGCCACGAAAGCCAGGTCGGCGATGTCAAAGGCTTCGTCGATAAACTGCAACTCAAGAAGCCGCTCGTGGTCGCGCATTCGATGGGTGGGTTTGCGGCGCTCGGCTATGCGCTCGAGCACGCGTCGAGCTTGGGCGGGCTGGTGCTGGTCGACGTCGGACAGGAACTGAACTTTAGCGGTTCCAAACGTATTCGCGATTTTATCAGCCAGGATCGTGTGCTGGACTCCGTCGACGCCTTCGTCGAACGCGCGATGGCATTCAACCCCCAGCGCAACCCGACTCTGCTGCGGCGCAGCCTGCTTCATAATCTGCGGCAACTGCCCAACGGCAAGTGGACCTGGAAACACGATCCGAACCGGATGTCGATGACGGGTGACTTCATGAAGGAGCGGATCGCTCGGGCCCGGCAGATGCTCGACGACGCTCACAAGATATCGTGCCCAACCCTGATACTGCGTGGCGATCGAAGCGACGTCTTCACCGATGAGAATGCATCCAAATTTGCCGCGGCACTCCCGCACGGCCGCTGGGTTAAGGTTCCTAACTCCGGCCACACGATTCAAGGCGACAATCCTGCAGGACTGCTGGAAGCACTGAGGCCCTTTATCAAAGAAATCGGACTGTAGAGCGGGACTTCGCCGCTTTCGCCGAGGGCGCGCGCGCCCGCTAAATCATCCATTTCGGAGAAGCCGCCACAGAGCCGCTGTGTCGTACATTGTGATTCTCAAAACTAAAGACCGGGCGCTGGCTCGGCGTAACGGAGGAAAGTTATGCGAGAGGTCGTGATTGTTGAGGCGGGCCGGTCGCCTATCGGCAAGAAGAAAGGCGCGCTGTCGAGCGCGCATCCCACCGAAATGCTCGGCCAGGTGATCGCCGAGGTTCTGAAGCGCGCGAAGGTCTCGCCGGCTGCCGTCGGCCAGGTCGTGGGCGGATGCATCAACAAGGTCGGCGCGCAGGCGTTCAACGTGACTCGAACCGCGTGGCTAACCGCAGGTCTGTCACCCGACGTCGCCTGCTCCACGATTGATTCCCAATGCGGCTCCAGCCAGTTTGCGGTGAATCTCGCGGCCAATATGATCGCGTCGGGCGCCGAGGATATCGTGCTTGCGTGCGGCGTTGAGAACATGAGCCTCCTGCCGATTGGCTCGGATGCGCTCGCGGGCGCGCAGGCCGGCATGGGCAAACCGGTCACGCGCAAGTACCGCGAACACTTCGAGTTCACCAGCCAGTTTGAAGGCGCCGAGCGAATCGCCACCAAGTACGGCATCACGCGTAACGACACGGACCGCTTCGGCCTCGAATCGCAGCTTCGCGCCGCGCGCGCGATTTCCGAAGGGCGTTTCGACTCGCAACTCGTGCCGGTCGAAGTTCCTGTTATTCAGGAGGGCGGAGAGCGCACCAGCGAGACGCGTGTGGTCACGCGTGACGAGGTTCCGCGCCAAACCAGTCTCGAGGCGCTCGCCACGCTGAAGCCGGTCGCCAGGCCGGATGGAATCCATACCGCGGGCACGTCTTCGCAGGTGGCGGATGGTGCCGCGGCCGTGCTGCTGATGAGTGCAGAGAAGGCGCGCGAGTTGGGCTGTCGTCCGCGCGCTCGAGTCCTCGAGACTTGTCTGGTCGGATGCGATCCGGTGCTGATGTTGGAAGGGCCGATTCCCGCGACGCGCAAGTTGCTTACGAGAGCCGGCGTTAAGATTGGAGATATCGACGTCTTCGAAATCAACGAAGCGTTCGCATCGGTGGTGCTGAGCTGGGCGAAAACCTTGGAACCAGATATGAAGCGCGTAAATCCCAACGGCGGCGCTATCGCATTGGGTCATCCGCTGGGCGCAACTGGATGCGGGCTGGTGACCAAGGCGGTCAATGAGTTGGAGCGTACGAACGGCAAGCGCGCGATCATTACGATGTGCTGCGGCGGCGGGTTGGGCACCGGCACGCTGATCGAGCGCGCTTAGAATAGCAAAACCGGGAACCTATGGGCGGGGCCATCAGGTCCTGCCCATTTTTTTGTTCCCATCATCATGAAGATGCGTCGCGGCACAATTTGAACGCTCATGTCGATCGCTTTTTTTAAGTGAACGAGGTTCATGCGACCGATTGACCTCTTGGCGCGCGGAATGAGTTCGATCAGCTTGGGTAGTGCCGGTAGGTTTTCGCCTCGGCCGCTACAGTCCCAGTCAGAGAAAGACCGTCACGTCGTTCAGGCGTCAGGCGCCGAGGCTTGAGTATGCCGGTCTGGAGCTGGTCGCAAGCGCCTCGCGCAGCGATTCATTCAAGATCACAGTCTCGCCGCGATAATCCGCCAGCACATGCCTGAGAACCTCGACATCTACGTTGCGAGAATGCATCTGCGGGTAGTCGTTTTCGCCGAGCGTGTCGCCCGGATAGCGACCGCGCTCATCGCTAAAGAGATCGATTCCCGCGAGGATCAGCCTTCTCGGCCGCAAGCCGACTGCGGTCGCAACCATGAGCGCCCCGTTGGTAGGAGCACAAGGCCACGCGCCGTCGTTCAAGAACGGCGAAACTCGCTCGTAGGTGAAGTACTCGAGCCGTCGCACACTCCTGTCCATCAGCAAATGTCGGAGCATCATCTCTGACTCCCATGCGATGGTCCGGAAACCGAACACACACGAACGGATCCGCGCGCTGGTGAGAGGATTGCCGACGAACACCATGTCGGGCTCGGCCAGCATCCCACGGTCCAGCCACCGATGGTTCACACGAAATAGCGCGTCGTAGTTGATATCGAAAAGGCGCGGATCCTCCGACGATGGGCCATTGCCAAGACAGAGAATCGTATTTGGGCATCGAAGCCGCTTGCGCAGAGCCTCCAAGTTGTTCAGTCGGCGTTTCGATCGATCGGCGGCCACCAAACGGCCGAGCGGAGTATGCGCGAGTTGATGAATTCGAGCGTTGCGGCGGACCGGCGTCATCCGCCACACATCGCTGGCCGGTGGGAGTCCCGCCACCACTGGCTCGAGTGCTTCGATCGTCAATTGCCCGCTCGCATCCGCGTGATGACGACCGCTTCCGGACCGAAGCGCGCCTGTAACCTGGATGCAGTCGGCGCCCACACCCATCGCCGCGATCTGCTCCGCCATCGCCGATGAACGCACGCAGAAGAGGCGGACGTAAGGGATCATAGACGCCGGCGGTCGAGCGGCGAGATCGATCAGGACCAGAGGGACGCCCAGGCTGCGCGCATGATGAAGCGCGATGCGCCCAAGGGAGTGGCTTTCGCCGATGCACACGATCATCAGCGGATGCAACTGGCGAAAAAAGCGGCCCACGACCGGGCTTGTATCCCATGGAAGCGGCATCGCATGGTCACTGGGAAACCGCCCCTCGAGCCATGCGCAGGTGAGTTGACGAGAAGATGTGAGCACGAACCGGTCGGCCTCAACCGTTTCGCGAAACCATCGAAGAATCGGGCGCGCGGCTTCGAAGTCCTCGGGGTCGCGAGCATGAATCCAAATCGATCGGCGTGCCTGGTTCAGATAAATTCCGCCACGTCTACGGAGAAAGTTGATAGAGTCACGCGCCAATTGCATTTTTCGATGTCGGGTACGCTAGTGCGGTCGTCCATCATGGTCAATCTTTCGCCTCGAGGAGATTATCGCGGGTGCAAGCGAGCTGATTTTTTGCTACAGGAAATCGAGGTAAACAATCCGCGCAGAATTTGGGCGCCCAAGTCCTTGCTAATCAAGTCCTTACCAATTGAGGAGGAACACCTGATGGCCGATTACGACATTCAAATCAAAGGCGGCACGATCGTCGATGGGACGCGGGTTCCGCGCTACCGCGGCGACGTCTGGATCAAGGACGGCAAAGTTGCGCAACTGGGTGGGCGCGCTCCCGGCTTTGCGAAAAAGGTCATCGACGCCGACGGCCTAATCGTCGCCCCCGGCTTCGTCGATCTGCATACCCATTATGATGCGCAGATCCGATGGGATCCTTACTGCACCATCTCAGGATGGCACGGCGTTACCTCGCTGGTGCTTGGCAACTGCGGTTTCGGCTTCGCGCCATGCAAGCCGGAATTCCGCGACCGCTCGATGCTCACGATGACGCGCACCGAAGCGATCCCGTACGCCTCGATGAAGGCCGGTATGAACTGGGATTGGGAGACGATCCCGCAGTACCTCGATTCGCTCGATCGCGCACCGAAGGGCATTAACTGCATCCAGTACATGCCGACCGCGTCGCTGATGACCTACGTGATGGGACTAGAGGCGGCGAAGACGCGTCCGGCGACCGAGCCCGAGCGGGCCGCGATGGCGCGTATACTCGATGAAGGCATGGACGCGGGCCTCTGCGGGTTTTCCATTCAGCGCCTCGGACCGAACTCGGTGCAAGCGGATTTCGACGGCTCGCCGATGGTGACGGATACGATGTGCGACGAGGACATCCTCAACCTCGCGCGTGTCCTGCGCAGGCGCGACGAAGGCTTTATGGAGATCACGCAGGGCACGGGCGACGCCCGCGTTGATCTTGGCTTCGTCGAGAAACTCGCAGACGAATCGCAGCGTCCGATTCTATGGCAGGCGATCATTCCGACCCGCAACAATCCCGAGATCCATCGCCGCAGTATGCGGTTCGTCGAGCGCAATCGCGCGAAGGGGCGTCAGATCTTCGGCCAGGCGGGGACGGTCCGCAGCGGCTTCGCCTTTACGCTCGAGAACTGGAACCTGTACGACACGCTGCCCGAATGGCGCGTGCTCACCACCGGCACCAAGGAAGAGAAGCTCGCCAAAATGCAGGATCCTTCGCTGCGCAAAGCCGTGATCCACGCCAACGACAACTGCGACAATAACTTTAAGGCGATTCAGGCGGGCGTCGGCGGCAACCCGAGGCATCTGATCGTGCAATGGGTCGAGAACATCGAGGAGTTGGAGAAGTACGTCGGCAAGTCGCTCGGCCAAATCGGTATGGAAGAAGGGAAGCATCCGATCGAGGCGATGCTCGACATCGCGGTGGCGACCGATCTCAAGGCGGAATTCCTCGGCCCCAATCGTGGCTTCAATGCGGAGTACATGGCCGAGATCATCAACAACTCGCCTTTCACCTTCCCCGGCGTATCCGATGGCGGTGCGCATACGAAGTTCTTCACCGGCGGCGCTTTCACCACCGACTTCCTGCGCTGGCTGGTGCGCGACGAGCAGAAGATCACGCTGGAAGAGGCGCACTACCGCTTGTCGGCGCTGCCGGCGCATGCGGCGGGCTTCAAGGACCGGGGCGTGCTGCGCGAAGGCGCGGCGGCCGACGTCGTCGTCTACGACCTCAAGCGTCTGGGCGTCGAGCCGGATTGGGTCGGCGAGATCGTTCATGACCTGCCGGGTGGTGAGTGGCGACGAGTGCAGCGTCCGGAGGGCTATCGCTCGATCATCGTGAACGGCGTGGAGACCTTCGAGGAGGGTCGATGCACGGGCGCAACGCCAGGTAAGCTCCTGCGTCACGGCCACGCCTGATCGAGCCGACGATCACTGACGACCGATATGGAGGCGGCGCGTTTTACGCGTCGCCTCCGTTGTTTTGGAGCAATTTAGCGCGGCCCTCAGAAGGCGCGATTGGCGGATCGCTGCGTGAAATTTTCGATGGCGCCGGCGTCTGAATCCGATACATCGGCGCGTTCCAAGCGCTCGATGTTCCTCTCATGCGTGGAGCGGTCGATGTCATAAAACATCAGGACCGCGATCGAGATCGCGCTGAAAGTGGTGACTATCGGAATGAAGACCATGCCGAGGTGGCGCCGGCCCCATCGCGAGCGCGTGTGATCCGACCATTCTCCGATTAACGGATCGCAGACCGCATCGAAGATCAGCGTCACCATCATCGTCGCGCCGACCCACGCCGCAGGCAGCCCTACCACCTGATTGTAGAACAGCATGAGGGCGGAAGTGAGTATGACCTGATGCACTCCAAAGGCGATCGATCCGACGCCATAAAAAATGTTGGCGGAGAGGGTTAGTGGCTGACGGTTTGAGGCTGAAGCGTGGCTCACCAGGAATTCTCTCCGCGCAACAGACACTCAGCGCCACCATCTACAAAGAGGATTTGTCCCGTCATCAGCGAATTCTCCGGGCTCACGCACCAGGCAAGGACGGCGGCCATCTGCTCAGGGCGACCAGGATACGCGCCGCGCATCGGCACCATCTTACCCGCGGTCGCGCTCCTCTCGGGGTCTGACAGGATGTATGCGGCGGCAGGCGTGTCGATGAAGCCTGGTGCAATCACATTCAGCGGGATTCCGGCGCCGGCCCATTGCGGTTTGACCGCGACTCTTCGGCACCAACAGTTCAATGCATGCTTGGCGCTGCCGTACAAATCCAAAGGACCCTTTCCCGCCGCGATCGCATCCCTAGCGGCGGCGATTGCCGCAGTTTCATCCATACCTCGACAAGCTTCGAGGATTCGTGGATCTGCCTGGCTGAACGAGGCTATCGAGGACACCACCACGGCACGAGGTGCAGGACTGGTCTCCAGAAGTGGGCGCAAACCCTCGAGCGTCGCCACCGCGCCAAAGAAGTTCAACGAGAGCATGGTCTCGGGCGGGCCGCCACCGGCATTGGCAACGATGGCGTCGATCCTCCCCCCGGACAAACGCGTCACGCCATCGACCAACTGCGCACGTCCTTCGCTGTTCGTTAGATCCGCTATGACATCCGCATCGCGGAGGTCACAACTGATGACCCGGCTTCCTCGTTCCCGAAGGTAACGCGCGGTTGCCGCTCCGATCCCAGACGCAGCGCCTGTGACGAGATAGGTTCGATCCATGGTACTCCTCTCGGACGTGCATATTACTTCAGCCTGTATCGCTCTTAGAACAAATATTCTAAAATCCTTGTTCTAGTCAAGAAATTGTTGGGGCACACTTGATGGCGTCGAGAAAACCAAAACTTGATTCGGCCGCTGCGCCTCAGGCCAAAGTAATCGGAGTACGCGGCTACCGCATCCGCGATGCGGTCAAAGCCGGGGAGCGCCGCCGGGAAATTCTGATGGGCGCCGCGCGCGCTTTCGCCCATGGCGGTTACGATGCAACCAACATGGACCAAATCGCGCACCAGTGCGGATTGGCGAAAGGACACATCTACCACTATTTCCGCAGCAAGGAGGAAATCTTCACCGAGATCCGAACTGATGCGGTAAGCCGGCTAATTGAAAGACTAACGGCCATCGCGCCGGTAGCACGCAACGATCCGGAACTGGCCTTGCGAAAGGCGATTTCAGCCGTAATCGCAAGAATCTTTGAGGGGGAGCGTTACGAGGCCGTACTGGCGGACCCGGTGTCGCTTAGCGCGGAGAATCGCAAGCGCATTCGAACGTTGGGAAGACGCTACGAACGGATGTTCGCAGATATCATACGTCGAGGAATCGAGAAGGGAATTTTTGTCCCGGACGATCCAAAACTCATGACCTTCGTGATCTTGCGCGCTGCCTTTAGCGTCGCCACCTGGTATCGCGAGGGCGGCAAATGGAAACCTCAATGGATTATTGAGCAGGTCGCCGAACAGTTGGTTAGAAGCGTGCGTCAACCTGGCAGTCACTAAATCGATAGAGTTTCGGAGTTGACCAAAACGAAACGCGCCGCCTTCAGAATGAGGGCGGCGCGTCTTTGTCTTGCGACGATACTCGGATTCGCTGCTCAGCCCAATTCGAGACCCTCCAGGTCACCCTTCTCGCGCCACTTCTTCATCAGCGCGTTGAAGGCGTTGATGCCCGGAGCATAGGAATTGGCGCCAAAGCCTCCGTCGACCCCTTCTCCGAAGTGGCCCTCGTTGTTGTAGTAACCCGGCGTGCAGTTTTGGAGGAAGCGCGCAGCGACTACCGCGAGGCGCTTGATTTCCGCGACCCACTCCGTCTCGGCTTTCTCGGTCGGCTGCGAATAGCGAAGCCCACGGTCCATTACCTGTTTGATGATGTAGCCGATGTGCTGCGCCTGGTCGTCGAGCACCGAGGTCAGGTTCACCGAAGCGCCGTTCTGCGACATCCCCAGGAGGAAGCAATTGGGAAAGCCGTGACTGGAGAAGCCATGGTAGGTCTTCATCCCATCGGCCCAGTAATCGGTCAAGGTAGCGTCGCCCTTGCCGATAACTTCGTAGCCTGCTCGGCGAGTCCACGCCGTCCCAACCTCGAAACCGGTGGCGAAGATGATGCAGTCGACATCGTACTCGACGCCATTCGCTACGATGCCGGTCCTGGTGATCCGCTGCACGCCATGATTCTCGCTGGTGTCGATTAGCTTAACGTTCGGCCGATTGAAGGTCGGCAGATAGTCGTCGTTGAAGGTCGGCCGCTTACAGAACTGGCGATACCATGGCTTCAGCGCCTCGGCGGTGGCCGGATCGGCGACGGTCTGATCTACTCGCGCGCGGACGCCGTTCATCTTCTGGAAGTCGGCGATTTCCATGAGCTGTGCCGTCTCTCGCCTCGAGAGTTCCTTTGCGCGAGCGGACTTTTTCGCCGCGATGCCGAGGTTGCGGAAAATGTCAGTCCAGCCGTCGTTGACCAGATCCTTCTCGACCGGAACGCCAATAACCATGTTGTTGAAGTTCTCGCGCCGCTCCCGCTGCCATCCAGGCTGCAAGCTCTTGGCCCATTCGGGATCGGTGGGTTTGTTACCTCGCACATCCACCGACGATGGCGTGCGCTGGAAAACATAAAGCTGCTTGGCATGCGCGCCGACGAACGGCACGCACTGAATGGCCGTGGCGCCGGTGCCGATCACCGCCACGCGCTTGTCGGCGAGATTGGTGAGACCGCCGGAGTGGTCGCCACCGGTGTAATCGTAATCCCAGCGGCTGGTGTGGAAGGTATGGCCTTCGAACTCGTCGATGCCGGGAATGGCCGGCAATTTCGGACGGTTCAGAGGACCGGTGGCCATAATCACGAAACGGGCCCGCATGCGGTCGCCTCGGTCGGTCAAGATAATCCATCGCGCGGCGTCTTCGTCCCAGCGCAGTTCCGACACCCGCGTCTGGAAGCAGGCGTTGTCATAAAGTTTGTAGTGCTTCGCGATGCGCTTCGAATGCTCGTAGATCTCAGGTGCGAAGGAATACTTCTCCTTCGGAATATAACCGAGCTCCTCGACCAGCGGCAGGTAGCAGTAGCTTTCGATGTCGCATTGCGCGCCGGGATAGCGATTCCAGTACCAGGTGCCACCGAAGTCGCCGCCCGACTCTATGATTCGAGCGTCCTTGATGCCGGCTTCGTGGAGGCGCGCACCAGCCAGCAATCCGCCGAAACCTCCACCGATGACTACTACATCGACCTCGTCGGTAAGCGGAGCGCGGTCAAAAGGCTTGACATAAGGATCGTCCAGATAGTGGGCGAACTTGCCGGTAACTTCGACATATTGCGCGTTGCCATCGGTGCGAACGCGCTTGTCGCGCTCCTTGATGTACTTTTCCCGCAGCGCGTCCGGATCGAAATCCAGCTTCAAGTCCTCGATAAAACTCTTATCTTCCATTTTTTCCTATCTCACATATTTGTTCGGATCATCAATTGTTATCGTAGGCTATGAAGAAAACACAAGACTCGGTCCTTCATCGGACCTACGGCTCTTCCGCGAAATGGCCAATTCCATCCGCGTTTTTCGCTTAGAAGCGTCAGCGAGTCGGAGGACAGCTACGTGCCAATACGAAAGTTGCTTCGTCGGTTTTGCCCTTACCTAAGCTGTAGTCGTATTGGAGGTGAACATCGTAGGAACCGTTTTCGTAGATGGGCCCCAGAAATTGTAATGTGCGCCCCGGATCCAGGTCGAGATAGTATGGGGCGTTGTTGAACTGTCCGCCGCGTGCGGGATGGCGAGTCACGGCGACGCTGCCGGCGGTCGGCCGTCCTTGATAGTCGATTACCGCGACGATCATTCCATCGGTGTTGTATCGATTAGTCGGGCATCCGTCGGTGCCCGTAATCGTGGAACCCGGCGGATAGATTCTGGTTCCGGGCGGAAGCTGAGCTCGCCGACCCTGTGCGGTCACTCCGCTGCCGACAAACGCGAAACCAGTCAGGTTTCCGCCTCCTTTGGCGCTGGCCGCAGGCGCCTGAACCGAAGACGGATATTGCATGTTGATCGTCAGATTCATTGTCCCGGCTCGATAGGTAAACATCGCTGCGTCATAGCCCGGTAGTGCGGCGGAGATGTTGGGGTTGTTCGATAGCCCTACACCCTCACGAGGAGCACCGTTGGGGTTCAGCTCCAGCGTATGAGTGCTGTCCTCATCATGAAACACCAGAATCGCGTATGATCCCGGATCTAGATTTTCGAAGTCACATTCAGACCCTCGGTTTGTGATCGTCCCCGCGGTGCTCGCCGCGTTGCCCTGCGAGTTCGAAGGGAAATCATTGCCTGAGGTAAACAGCCAGCAATAGACCGAGCCCTCGTTGTTTCGCAGCCCGGTGACTTTAACATTGACGATGCTACCGCCTTGATTCTCGTCCCCACCCGCGTTCTCCTCGGCCCCGGAAATCCTTGCGTCACCGCCTCGATCCGGCAACTCGGCCAGGACCGCACCGCGTTCGTCGAGTGCCGAATCGATGACCCATTCGGGGCCAAAGACGCCGAGGCTGCCGGCGTATGAGCCGCGGCCATAATTCTCGATATGCACGCTCTTAATCTGCTTGCCACGCAGCCCTTTCGCGCGCAGTTTCGCGACGGCATCGGGCAGGTCCATAAAATCCATGGGCATCGCGCGTTGATCGTTGGGATCGGCGCTGGAGCCGGGCATCAACTCACCGGCCGGCGAATTGGGCATCAGGGTGAGCGTCTGCTGCTGTCCGGGAGAATAGAAAATTAGCTGGACCTGGACCCCGCCCGCCGGCGATTGAGTACTAGCCAGCGTGTTAGTCAGCTCCATCTGGATCGAGGTCAGAAATGCATCGGGCTGCCATTTGCTCCGAACATAGGCGAGCGCGCGTTGGGCTATTCCGGGCACGCCGCTCATCGGCCATTGCACTTGTCCGGGGAGCACCTGGCCTGCGGCGGCGCTCCGCATCGGCGCCTGCGATGACACCTGACCTCCGGCGGCACTACGTATCGGTGCCTGTGATGAACTACGGGTCCATTCTATATCGGCACCAGGAGCGGTTCGGGTTTCCAGATGTTTGCTGCCCTCGACACGAAACGCTCCGACCATCCCTGTGATGCCGCTCCCTCCCATGATCATAAAGGTGCCGCTGTCTTTTCCGGTGACGTAAAGATTCGGCGCAAAGGAACCGTTTGTTACGGTCGCGAGAGTGGCCTGCTGACCCGTCAATGGCATCGGGCAGGAATCGCCGTAAGCGATCTGCCCCGTGTCACCAATTTCCATCACGCATTGCTGAAGTCCGACCGGACTGGGAATGCTCGCCTGCCAGCGGCCCGCGATAGGATTCGCAGTCGATGAAGCGGGCTCGGAGTGATGACACGCGCAGATACCGACAATCGCGATTGCCAGACCAAAGCACCTGATCGCGTTAGTGCCGGACCATCGATCTCGATATCGAGTAAGGATTGAACGGCCAATGTACGCCTGCTGTCTCATTCCCCCTCCGTCCCGCGATAACCGATGGTGCGCAACTGGAACTTCGCCTCGAAACTGCCGATTCGCCGGTCGGTGCCTCGCACTTTACAACGATCGACTACTGTTTCAATGGCAGATCGCATCGCTTCCGACGATCGTTCTACAGAAGCTTCGCGGCCGGCTCTACCCATTCGCGCGCGACCCGTTCGAGCGCTTCGGGAATCCTGCTGTCGTCCCCAGGAAGACGCACAAACGGTACGAACTCCGCAACGCCGAGTTCATGATAAGCGCGCAAGTCCTCGGCGGTCACCTGGTTCTCGTACGGTGAGATGATGATTTCGAGTTCCGCGATATCGCGGCCCGCTTCGCTCATCAATGAACGGAGCGTCGCGATCTTTGCCGCAGCCTGCTCCGGGTTCAGCTTGACGCCGAACCATCCGTTACCCATGCGCGCAACTCGTCGCAGCGCCGGCATGCTCTCGCCCCCGAAGAAAACCGGCAGCTTCGCGCCCTGAGCCGGCTTGGGAAAACTCCGCACCCCATCGAAGCGGACGAACTCGCCGTTGAAGCTGGACTTCGGTTCGCCCCACAACTTGCGCATCACCTCGATGTATTCGCAGGTGCGCTGCGCCCGCCGTTCGAAGGGGATTCCCAATGAGGCAAATTCCTCGGCCGACCATCCGATGCCAACGCCGAGCGCCAGGCGTCCGGAGTTCAGGCTATCGAGACTCGCAATCACCTTTGCCAGCGCCAATGGATTGTGTTCCGCGACCAGGCAAATTCCAGTCGCCAACCTGATACGGCGGCTGAAGGCGGCGGCGTAGGTGAGTCCAATGAAGGGATCGAGAAGATCGATGGTGCTTCGAGCCATGAAGCTGCCGTCGTCGCGGTATGGGTACTTCGAGTCGTGGCTGTCGAATAGCACGACGTGTTCGGGCGCCCACAAGGTTGCAAAGCCCAATCGCTCCGCGTTTTCGACGACTGCGCGTATCGTCGCGGGACGCGCCGCCTTCCCGATCCCAATTGCCGTCATTCCGATCTTCACGTTGCCCTCCGACCCTCACGCGAATCTTTCGTACTATCTCAATGCCGCTAGTAAAAGATCTCGATCCGATCAATACCTCCAATGAAGATCATGCCAACCGAGGGAGTTAGAATATGAAATTCGGAATCGCCTTCGCCAACTCAGGAGCCTTCAGCAATCCTGCCCTAATGGCTCATCTCGCCACCACCGCCGAGCGATGCGGAATGGAATCCTTGTGGACCGTCGAGCATGTCGTGGTGCCCGTCAAACATACGCCTTACCCCGGCAGCAAAGATGGCCAAATGGCCGGCGGCGATACGGTTGCGATTCCTGATCCTCTTTTGCCCCTTGCATATGTGGCGGCGATTACGAAGACCATCAAGCTCGCGACCGGGATATTAATCCTGCCGCAGCGACATCCGATTTACACCGCTAAAGAAGTCGCCACCCTGGATGTGCTATCCGGCGGACGCGCGATCCTTGGGATTGGAAGTGGATGGATGAAAGAGGAATTCGAGGCGCTAGGAATCAATTTCCACCATCGCGGCGCGATGACCGACGAAGCCATCCTGGCCATGCGCGCGCTCTGGAGCGAGGGCACGTCTTCCTTTGAAGGGAAGCATTTCAAGTTCGCCCCCCTTCACTGTTATCCAAAGCCGGTGAAACACAATGTTCCCATCCATGTCGGCGGCCATTCGCCGGCTGCTGCCAGGCGTGCAGGACGTTACGGGGACGGATTTTTTCCAACGGTAGTGAATCCGGAAAAATTGAAACAGCTCTTTGATCTGGTGAGAACTGAGGCACAAAAGGCAGGACGCAATCCCGCTGATATCGAATTTACCTGCATGGGAACCTCGCTGGCGCCGGACAATATGAAGGCGCTCGAGGACATCGGAGTCTCACGCATCGTCATTCGGCCACCGAGCACCAATCCTGAGGTCATCACGCGAACCCTCGAGAAGTTTCAGCAGGACGTTATCGCGCGGGCGTAGCGCGTGACTCCCCATTGAGTTCGAATGTCGCAACTCTCGCGAAGGTTGACTCTGATCGGCGCCGCCGTTGCGACGCTTGCCGCGATCGCATGGTGGATGATTCACATGCCTGCAGTGCAGGACGCGGTGTTCCGGCGCGTGATCGCGCACAACATGGCGGCGACACGCAATGACTTACTTGAGCCCGATGCGCTGCGAGTTGTCTTGTGCGGTACGGGCAACCCACTGCCCGATCGCAATCGCGCGGATGCGTGTACCGCGGTCTTCGCAGGCGGCAACTTCTACCTGGTGGACGTCGGACCCGGCGCGTGGAAGAACCTCGCGCTATGGCATATTCCCGCGCCGCGCCTCGCCGCGGTTATGCTCACTCATTTCCATTCTGATCAGATCGGGGAACTCGGCGAAGTCAACATGCAGACCTGGGCGCAGGGACGGGACCATCCGCTGCGCGTGTTCGGGCCGCCGGGCGTCGAACAGGTGGTCGGCGGATTTGAACAAGCGTACGCGTTGGATGAGGGCTACCGCATCGCACATCACGGCACCGCGTTGATGCCGGCCGCGAACTGGCGGATGCTGGCGCTGCCGGTGAGAATCGATACTCCACCATCCGCGTCGCCATGCGCAGGCGGTTCTGCGACGGTGCTGGAAGAGAACGGACTCAAAGTCACCGCATTCACTGTTGATCACTCGCCAGTGGCGCCTGCCTATGGCTATCGATTCGACTACAAGGGACGGTCGGTCGTGATCAGCGGCGATACCGTGAAGTGCGCAAATCTGGTCGCGGCCGCAGCGGGCGCCGATGTGCTGATTCACGAAGCACAGTCCGCGCATCTTGTGAAGCTCATCCAGGACGCGGCGGAGCGGATTCGTAACGCGCGCATCGCAAGGATCATGTCGGACATCCGCCGCTACCACACGACGCCGGTGGAGGCCGCATCCGAAGCGAACCAGGCCGGAGTTGCGATGCTCGTACTTAGCCATATCGGCCCGCCGACCACCAACGCGCTTGCCCGCATCACGTTCATGCGCGGCGTTGCGGAGGTCAGGCCGCATGGTGTCGTCATCGGCTACGACGGAATGCTGCTGACTTTGCCGGCGGACTCGAAAGATATCGAGACCTCGAAGGTCCGCTAGAACGTCCATTTCTGAATGTCTGAGACGCGGTTGAAAGATCCGGCAACGAAAAAAGAACGCATCGCGAAGTTTCTGGCGCGAGCCGGGGTGGCTTCGCGTCGCAATTCTGAGCTCCTGATCAAAGCGGGTCGCGTTGCGCTTAACGGCGAGGTTGTCCTTCATCCGGCAACGCTGGTTGATGCCGACGATACCCTGACAATCGATGGTAAAGCTATCGCGGCTCCGGAGCAGACCAAGCTCTGGCGCTATCACAAACCCATCGGCCTGATGACCACCGCTCATGATCCGGAAGGACGCCCGACGGTCTTTGCTGCGCTTCCGAAAACCTTAGGCCGCGTGATTTCGGTCGGCCGCCTCGACATCAACACGGAGGGAATTCTGCTCCTGACCAACGACGGTGAACTGGCCCGCTACCTCGAACATCCAGCCAATGCGATTTCACGTACCTATAGGATCCGGGCGCATGGTATCGTGACTGAAGCGGCGCTGGCTCGACTCGCGAAAGGCGTCACCATCGATGGGATCAGTTATCGTTCCGTCCTGACTAAGGTTGATAGCCGACGGGGCAGCAATTGCTGGCTGACGATGACTCTTAGTGAGGGCAAGAATCGCGAAATCAAGCGACTCCTTAAAGAGATAGGTCTGCAAGTAACCCGCCTGATCCGGATCAGCTATGGGCCTTTCGAACTTGGCAACCTTGAACCTAATGCCGTCGAGGAAGTACCGACTCGCATGCTCGAAGACCTGGTGCCCGGCTACTTTTAGTTAGGTCTCGACCCTAAGAGAGGGCTCGAGCTAACCTCTAGTTCAATTTCGCGAAGGCCTTATGTATTCGACGGACCGCGGTGGCGTAGTCCTCGTTAACTGGGTTCGGCGCGAAGATCAGGACCTCGGCGCCCTGTTTGCGATACTCCTCCAACCTCTCCATACAACGCGACGTCGGACCTATTAGCGCGACCGCATCTGCCAACTCATTGGTGACCGCCGCTACCATCGCTTCCGAGTCGCGACGTTTCGCCGCCTCCATAATCCGCGCCGCGGGTTCGGCGAAGCCACTCTTTGAAATGATCCGGTTGTAGAATGGCAACGCGCCGTAAAAGGCCAGTCCTCGACGTGCCGCCTCATAGGCGACTTTCACATCATCATGTAGAAACACCGGAAGCCCACATGTCATCGTAACGCTACCCGGCGCACGGCCGGCGTCGCGCGCGACTTGGTTGGCCGCATCGATCGATTTGCGCATCCGCTCGGGCGTGCACATGTAGAGCATCAGGCCGTCCGCCAACTCGCCGCCGAGTTTCGAGGTCTCGAGCGCGAGCGCCGCAAAGTAGATTGGTATCGGATGGCTCGGCTTGGGAAACTTTACGCCGAACATTTCGAGTTCGCCGCGGAAAGCTTTGCGAATCACGTCGGTGTCGCGGCGCAAGCGATCGCGTGCGTTGCCCATCTCGATTCCGCGAGCTTCGAGCGCCGGGCGATGGCTCACGCCGAGACCCAGGATAAAGCGGCCCTTGGCCATTTCCTGAACCATCTCGGCGGCGACAGCGCATAAGGCGGGCTCGCGGAGATAGATGTTAACGATCCAGGTACCGATGCTGATGCGGTTGGTAGCATTCGCCACCGCGAGCGAGCACATCAGCGCGTCGTTGACCGCCTCGGGGATGAAGACACCACCGAAGCCGGCGTCCTCGGTCTCGCGCGCCAATTGAACGAAGCCGGAATAGCCGGCGGCGGGCGAATCGCTCGCACCGGTGCGCGAAGTAGGTCTGGACATGGGGGAGAGGGCAATGCCGTAGCCTTTCATGGGAGGCTCCTTTTTTTCGCTAACACCTATCAAATCATCCCGGCGGGAAGGCGATAGACCCGCGCGGCAGTACCACTGAACAGCGCGGATTTCTCCGCCGCCGAGGCGCCGCTGGCGAGCCGCTTGCACGCATTCCAAAAGACGGCGTAACTGCACCATCGCTTTTGCACCGGGAAGTTGCTTTCGAACATGCATCGGCGAGCGCCAAATTGTTCGACACAAACTTCAAAGAACGGCCGCCATGCGGTAGCGATTTCCTCCGACGACAGTGGTCGAGCGGAGGCCTGTCCACTTGCGCCGGAGCGCCGAACCGGGAGTGCGCCCAGCTTCACGTGCACATTAGGATGAGACGCAAGCGCCTTCATACCCTCGCGCCACTCTGCAGAAACTTCCGCCGCGCGGCCAGCATTGGGACCGCCTAGGATAGGACTGCCGAAATGGTTCAGGACGATTGGCGTCTCTGGAAAACTCGCGGCGAGGTCCGCAACTTCGCTTAGTTGCGGATGATAAACCCACGCATCGAAGGCGAGACCGAAGCGCGCGAGACATCGGAATCCTTCACGGAACCGCGCTTCCGCGAGTATCTGCGGACGCGGAACGGTTTTGTGCACGCGTTCGTCCGCATCCCACGCGGTCGAAAAGCGAATTGCGTGAAAGCGACCGCCGCTGGCGCCGATATGCGCCTCGAGGATCGACTCGACGCGCGATCCAAGCGTCAGGTTGACATTTCCCACCATCGCAGCGCATGCACGCGCCGGCCCGTAGCCGCCGCTCGCGCTCATCGCGGCCACTCCGGTGATGAATTCCGTCTCGCCTAACGAGCGAAGTTCCTCCGGTCCGTCCGCGCGGTACATCGATCCGCATTCTTCGAAGACCGTCGCGCGGACGTTATGGCCGCTCGTTAGATCAGCCATCAACTCGGGGAAGAGGTATACACTGCCGGCGCGACTCCACAAATGGTGATGTGGATCCACGACCGGAAGTTCAGGCTCAATGATCTCTTCCCGCTGTTGGGCCAGCCACGCTTCATCAAATCGGCCCGACAAATCGGCTCCAGATGGCATTGTTCAACCTCAGTCGTTCGACAGGACGTGACACCTATCGGAAAGCGGGGGCGACCTCTTTCGCGAAAAGCTCCGGGTTCTGATCGATATCCTCTTGCCGACGCTCCGGGTTTCTTCCTCTCTTGATCTCGGTGCCGCGGTGGCTATCCTCTGCCGATGGCGAACGACGACTACGTGAACCGGCTGACGACGCTTCAGAATGATGTCCTGGAAATCCTCCGCACTTTCGAATCCATTCAGGAAAATATCCGGCCCGGCACCACGGCCGCGAGCCAGGCGCGCCTCGTCAGCGTGGTGGGCGATACCTTTCACCGCTTCGAGGCGGGCTTCGCTGCACTGACGCCGCCCGCCGCGATGACGCAGGCGCATCAGCCGCTGTGCAATGCGATCCGCGAGCTGAACACGGCATTCGATCTCATCATGAGCAAGCCCGGGCCCGAATGGACACTCGCGTTCCTGCATAGCCGGAGCGCGTTTTGCCGCGGCCTGTATGGACTCTACGAACTGCGCGATCGGTTGTCGATAATCGCCACGCATTTCATTCTCGACGGAGCGACGGCGCCGGTTCCGGGAACTTCGGGCAAAGCGACAGGTTTCATCCAGCGCAAGCGTACCGACGAATGTTCGGATTACACGCTCTACATTCCGGAGGATTATTCGCCAGACCGGCCACTGCCGCTAATCGTCGCGCTGCATGGCGGCTACGGTCAGGGCGCCGAGTACATCTGGACGTGGCTCCGGCCGGCGCGCAGCCGCGGGTATGCCGTCCTCGCTCCGAAGTCATTCGACGTCACATGGGACATGAGCGTGCCCAGTGCGGATACGCGGTCGATCTTGCGCATGCTCGATGAAGTCAGGAGCGAATACGCGATCGATGCCGCGCGCATCTACCTGACCGGGCTCTCCGACGGCGGAATCTTCACGTACATCATGGGGCTGGAACAATCGCATCTGTTCCGCGGCCTCGCGCCGGTCGCGGGCGCGCTTCATCCGGTGGTCGATCCGATGTTGCGTCGGGGACTCGGCAAGGACACGCCGATGTTTGTCGTTCATGGCGTCCACGACTTCATCTTTCCGGTCGCGTTCACCCGTCAGACGTGCAAGCTGCTCAAAGACATCGGCTACAACGTGACCTACGAGGAACTTCCCGAATGGGGACACGCTTACCCTTATTCGATCAATGAGCGGATGGTGCTGCCGTGGTTCGAATCGCTGCTGGCGAAGGCATAGTGCCGATCGCTATCGAAACGCGGGAGCGACCTCCTTGGAGAACAGCTCGAGGTTCTGATCGATATCCTCATGACGGCACGCCCAGCTAATCATGACGGTGCGCGCGCCCGCATCGACGTATTCCTTCAGGCGCTTGCGGCAATCGTCGGGGTTACCCCACAGCGCATAGCGTCCCGCGATTTGCGAGAAATCCTGCGCATAGTTGCGGCCCAGCGCCTTGGCGGCCTGCTCGCGCGCTTGCTCGCGGTCGGGATAAATCGACGCGAAGATGAACAGCCCATTGCGAAAACTGCTCATGTCCCGTCCGGCCTCGGCACCGTATTGCTTAATCTTGCCGACGCTCTCGGCCAGCATCTCGGGCGTGTACATGTAGGGCAGCCATCCGTCGGCATACTTTGCGGCGCGGCGCATCGCGGGTTCCTTGCGCCCTGCGACCCAAATCGGAGGATGCGGCTTCTGAACCGGATGCGGCGCGAGAGTGACGCCGGCGAACTTCGTATAGCGTCCCTCGAAGGTCACGTCCTTCTCCGTCCATAGCTTCGTGATCACTTCGAGCGCTTCGTTTGATCGCGAGCCGCGCTGATTCACCGGCACGCCGCAGGCCTCGAATTCCTTGGGGAACTCGCCGCCGATTCCGATGCCCATATGAAAGCGGCCGCCCGACGCCACATCGAGCACCGAGGTCTGCTTGGCGAGAACTGTGGGATTGTAGAGCGGCAGGAGCACCACCGTGCTCATCAGCTTGATCTTCGTGGTCGCCCCCGCGGCGACGGAAAGGCTTACGATCGTGTTTGCGATCGGGCCATGGAACATCATGTGCTCGCCGGCGCCGAGGTAGTCGTAGCCGAGACTCTCCGCGCGTCGGGCGAATTCCGGAATTCCTTTCGCGGCGGGGATCGTCGCGCCAAATTCAATCTTTTCCATAGCGGGAACGTTCGCATACCGGACGCCGGCCTGACAACATCATGAAGAAGGCCGCTCGACTCGCCGCAGGTCTTGGCGCAAGCTCCTTGGAAGGCGGTGTAATGAGCTTCATTATCCGGCTTCTCGGCCAATTCAGATCGCTGCGAAGATTTCCGGAGCCGGTCGCAATCGCGCTCCTGCTCACCATTCTTGTGAACCTTGAGATTGCGCTTATATCGCAGTTCCAAACGACGCTGGAGGCGGAGGCAATTTATGCGCTGGCGGGCGCATTCTTCGCCGCCCTGATCATCGATCTTGCCGCCGAGCCCCGATCGCTCAGTAAGATCGCCAAACTCAGCGGCGCGATCGGCGCTGCCACAGTGATCGCAGCGCTCCAGTTACTCCACGGCAAATTGTATGACCAAAGCGTCGTCGTCATTGGAGCGCTGGCGCTCGGCTTGATGACGGCCGCCCATCTCCGCTCCGACGCCGGCAATGAATCGCTTTGGAACTTCGATCTAAGACTGGGAATAGCTGCGGCGCTGGGCCTGCTGGCTTTCCTGATCACATGCGGTGGTTTGTCGATCCTGCTTGGGAGTGTTCAGTACCTCTTCGATGTCCACCTGCCCGATCGCTTATTTGCCCACATCTGGGCGACCGGTGCTGCGTTGATCGCGCCGCTGTTTGCGCTGGCGATGATTCCGGCGCAGTTGAACGAACCTTTCGTGCTCAGCGCCGAACCTGATCTGCTCGAAAGGGCCGTCGCCGCGGTCCTCAATTTTGTACTCGCACCGCTCCTGCTCGCATACGCGCTGATGCTCCACATCTATGCCGCCAAGATCGCTATCATCGCGACGATGCCCAAGGGCGAGATCGGCAGCCTGGTTCTCGCATTCGGCGGAGCGGGAACTGCCGTCTACATGATCTCCTATCCGTGGCGCGAGAAGGGCCATCGCGCGGTTCGATGGCTCGTTGCCGGATGGTTCTGGCTCATGATCGTTCCCGCGCTGTTGCTGGTACTCGCGGTGTCGCAACGCATTGAACAGTATGGAGTGACTCCCGAGCGTTACTATCTCTGCCTCGTCGCGTTATGGCTCGTCACGATGGCGGCCTATTTGGGCGTGATGTCGCGGCGCATCGATTTGCGCGCTATCCCCCTTAGTCTCGGGATCGGACTCCTGCTGTCATCGTTCGGTCCGTGGGGCGCGGTCTCGGTCTCGGTGCGAAGCCAAATGCATCAACTCTATACCGACCTGCGCGAGCACCACCTTCTCACCGAGGATCAACTAAATCTGACGCCTCGTCATCTCGCGTCGTTCAACGAGGTGAGCCTTTCCGAACCTCGCCTTCGTTCGATTCTGAAGGAGCTCGACGATCTCGATGCGCTGCCGCGCATCGCTCCACTGTTTGCCACGATAGATGACAGCCCCTTCAAACGCGCAACGACCGATGACGATCTGCGAAATGCGCTCGCGCTGGGCTACCAGCCGCCAACACCAGAGCCTCCGCCGGTTCCGCTTGAACTCGATATTGGCCGCTATGACAGGATGATGGGACCTGTGTGGATCTTCAGTAATGGGATCAATGTCGCCGGTCCGAGCGAACCCGCGTTGGCGAAGGCAAATGTCGGCACGATGGCTCTAGCACTGGCAGGAAGCATCCTAACGGCCGATGATCATGGAACAGCCCTCACCTTTGACATTGCGGATGCCAAAGCTCGCGCGGCTCGCGCGCAATGCTGCGGTCATCCGCTGGTGATTCCGGCGCGCGAAGGAGCAGATCGCGCGACATTGGTAATCACGCCCGATTGGAGTTCCGGAATGGAAGCTTGGCTCCTTCTCGGGCGTCACTAATCGTGCAAACCTACGGCCGGAATTGCAGCGCGCGAGGAACCAGCGTCGTGGGTTGCGACACGATGCGATACGCGTTCTCCACCCATTCACATACCCAGCGGCGCGTGTCGCGAGGATCGATCATCTCTTCCATCTGAAATTTGTTGAGCGGACCGATGGGACCCCGCGCGCTTTCGATGCGCGCATTGATCTCGGCCCGCAATGCTTTCGGATCCGCGGACTCGGCGAGCTGGCGTTTGTAGGCGGCCTCGATGCCGCCTTCGGGCGGAATGCCGCCGACATCCGCGGCGGGCCACACGACGCGCGCACTCGCGCCGCTTCGCGGAGTCGCGAAGTTATTGCCGGCAACTCCGAAGCTGCGCCGCATGATGACGGTGAAAATCGGAACCGTGACCTGCGCGAACGCGATCATCCACTCGCCACCCTTGCGGATGGTGCCGGTGATCTCATGCTCCAAGCCCACCGCGAACCCAGGATTGTCGATCAGGTTCAGGAGCGGAAGGTGGAACAAGTCGCATACGTCGAGTTGACGCTTCAGTTTGTCGCATCCGTCTGCCGTGAGCGCGCCGCCATTGATGTGCCGGCAGTCAGACGCGACGACGCCCATCGGATAGCCGTTGAAGCGCAGGAAGCCCGTGATTTGATCGGTTCCCCATAGCGGCCCGATCTCGAAGAACGAGCCGCGGTCCGCCATCAACCTGATCGCGCGGCGCATGTCGAACGTCGTCGTGCGCTTGCGAGGAATGATGGTAAAGAGTTCTTCCTCCCGGCGCTCGATGGTATCCTCGCGATCCGGCGCGACGACGGGTGGCGCTTCATAAACGCTCGAGGGCAAATAAGAGAGGAAGCGTTTCGCCATCGAAGCGGCTTCTTCCTCCGACTCAGCAAGATTGTCGACTGAGCCGTTGCGGCAGTGGATGTGCCACCCGCCTAACTCCTCCTTCGTGATGTCGTAACCCATCGCATGGCTCACTACCGGCGGGCCAGCCACGAATAGCTGGGCGATGTCGCGCACCATTACCGAGAAATGCCCGAGCACCGCCTTTGCCGCGCCGATGCCTACCACGCTGCCGAGTAGCAAATTGACTACGGGCACTTCGGCTAGCTGCCTCACGAACATCGTGCTGCCGAGGTGACCCGGCAGAAATGAGCCGCCCTCGCCAGACACGCGCGGCCGGCCGGCGGTGATGGTGCCCGAGCTTTCCTGCGCGCTGCTCTCGCCGGCCTTCTGCTGCTTCGGCACCATGGCGGCGATGCTGCCGCCTCCCGACGAGCCGTCGAGTAAACGAATCGACGGGCAGCGCAGATCGATGGACAGCCGATCGAGGTGCGCGCTCTTCCCCCCGATGGCGCCGTCAGCATGCCCCCCGCGCGAGGTGAAATCGTCGGCGCAAACAACGACTGTGCGGCCGACGATTTTGCCCCATCCGCCGACATGGTTGGCGGGCGTGAAGCCGGCGACCCTTCCTTCATCGTCGTAGTCCGCAAAGCCCGCGAGGCTGCCAACCTCGCGAAAGCTGCCGGCGTCGAGCAGCAAATCGATTCGCTCTCGGCAGGTCAGCTTGCCACGAGAGCGCTGGCGAATGACGCCCGGGTCCTTCGAATCAGGGGCGAAGCGGCGCCGCGCGATCGCCTGCAATGCCTGCACGTCGGCGAGTAGCGGCGCCCAGGTGTCCTCGCCATGGCGGCGCGGCGAGGCTGCTTCTTCACCGCGCTTAGCGGGAGCGATCGTGGCGATGATCTGGCCTGCTCCGACGTTGGCGCCGATCTCCGTCGGGCTGAGGTTGGTCACGATGCCTGCGCATGGTGCCGTGATCGCGGTTTCCATCTTCATGCCGCTGATGATCATGAGCGTCGCGCCGGCCTCGACGTTGGCGCCGGCTTCGATCGGAATCTCGATGATGGCCCCGGCCATCGGGCATTCGACGCCCTCCTCGCCGCTCGGCACGGTCAAGCCCGCTGATGCCGGATGCGCACCATTCAGGGTGAACGCGGCCCTGCCGCCGCGCAGCGCCGCTCCTTGTTGTTCGAGCAGCGCCAGCGATCCCGAAGCCGACACCGATGCGCCATTGAGCCCGCCGAGATCTGGGTACTCGGAAAAAAAACTGGTCCTTGCATGACCGGCCCGCAGCGCCGGGTGCGACAGGACCGCACGCAGTTGCCGCAGATTGGTTGGCAGACCGGCGATGTGGAACTCATCGAGCGCGCGCAGCGTGTGGTCGAGCGCCGAGGCAAACGAATGCGTCGAATTCGACTGGCAGATGAGCTTAGCGAACATCGGATCGAATTGCGGCGGCGGCGCATAGCCAAGATAGCCGCATGAATCGACTCGCACTCCAGGTCCCGTCGGCTCCTTGTATGCGGTCAGAACGCCGGTCCCTCCCGCGACGATACGCGCTTGGACTGCATAGCCGCGCGGCGCTTCGATGGCGGCTTGATCGGCGATGCCCAGCGTGTTCAGCGACTCGCCGGCCGCAATGCGGAACTGCGCCTCGACGAGGTCGATGCCGGTGACCTGCTCGGTTACCGTGTGCTCCACCTGGATGCGAGGATTGCACTCGATGAAAAAATGTTCTCCGCGCTCCGGGATTACGAGGAACTCGACGGTGCCCGCATTCACATAGCCGGCCGCGCGAGCGAGGCGGATCGCGTCTTCCAGGATGCGTCGTCTAAGGCCAGCCTCTAGCTCCGGTGCCGGCGCGATCTCGACGACCTTTTGATTTCGAAGCTGGATGGAGCAGTCGCGCTCGTAGAGATGAACGATGTGGCCGTGGCTGTCCGCCAGAACCTGGACCTCGATATGACGAGGTCGCGCGAGCAGCTTCTCGACAAACACCGATCCGTCGCCGAACGCCGCCTGCGCTTCACTCCGGCAACGCGCGAAGGCGGCCGGCATCTCGTCGGCACTCGCGACTGCGCGCATCCCGCGTCCGCCGCCGCCCGCGGCCGCTTTCAGCATGATCGGATAGCCAATCGTCTTGGCGACGGCCATCGCGTCCTCGGCGCTCGCCAAAGCTTGCGGACTGCCCGCAATGATCGGGATGCCGAGCGATCGAGCCAGTTCGCGCGCTTTGGTCTTGTCGCCGAACAGCGCCAGCGTTTCGGAGCGCGGCCCGATGAAGGTGATGCCCTCTTCGAGACATCGCTGCGCGAAACCGGGATTCTCGGACAGGAAGCCGTAGCCCGGATGCACGCTATCGCAGTGGCTGGCCTTGGCGACGTCGATCAACGCTTCGACGTCGAGGTAGGCGCGCACAGGATCGCTCGACGATGCCTGCGACTTTAGCGCCCGCGATTCAGTCGTCACGCGGGTATGGAGCGAGAGGGAGTCAGCGGGAGCGTATATGCTGACAGACTCCACGCCGAGCGCCGACGCGGCGCGCGCGACGCGGATGGCGATTTCACCTCGATTGGCAATCAATACACGTTTGAACAAATGTAACTCTCCAACGGCATGCTCAGAGTACGGACGTCTCTGATGGTGCGTAGGAGACGAATACCCTCGCCGCGCGCATCCTTGCAAGGCTAATCGCGGTCACTGTCCGATGGTCTTCTTCGCTATCGCGGTATGACTGGCAGAAGGACATACGACGCCATATCGGCCTGATGAAACACATTTTGACGCGCAGCTATCCCCTTTGATCCTTCCCCGAATCGTTCGCCGGTATTCAGGTTGCGATCGAAGCGAGGGAAGTTGCTCGAGCTGATTTCGAGCCGGATACGATGACCTGGCCGAAAGACGTTACTGGTTGCCCACAAATCGATCGTGAACAGATAAGGCTTAGCAGCTTCCATCAGCTTTGGCGCACTCGCCGACTCCCGATAACGCGCACGTATGATGCCGTCGAGAAGATTCTGTGCGTAGCCGTTCGGATGCACGTCGACAAGCTTTGCGGTGAAGTCGGTATCGACTGCCGAGGACGAGGCCCATAGGGCTACCGTCACGGGTCCCGTAACCTCAAGAGGTTGCTCCAGCGGATCGGAAGTATAGACCAGTACGTCGGGCCGCTCTTCGACCGGTCGCTGATCTTGCACACCGATATCAATCGTCAGGTTGTTGCCACCCAGCGACGGAACGGGATCATTCGGATCATAGGTGTAGGAATCGGCGCGCTCCGCATCCGGCGGCACGGTGGAAAGCGTACCGTCACCACTTAGAGCATTGGCGCCCTTCTGACTATGCAGGAAATAACGCACCTGGCGCATGTTCGGGGGCGGCCAGTCAGATAGCTGTTGCCATCGATTCTCGCCCATAGTGAAGATGGTGACAGGCGGCTCATCGATGATCCTGTTATCGATGTCTTTGAGCCAGTAGTCGAACCATCGCAACAGAGTCTCGTTAAGGTCGATCAGAGCGGTAGGACCGAAATCGATATCGCCAGTACCGCGCGAGCTCGGCACGCTATATGGTAGCAAGTGTCCCCAAGGTCCAATGATAAGTCGCTGCCCATTGCGCGCTTTCTCGAATCGACTGTTGGCCTTAATGCTGCGATATGCAGTCTGACCACCTTCCCCGAAAATGTCATACCATGAAGTGATGTGCAGCATCGGCACGTTGATGCTCTCGGCATGGCGATTCACATTGGCCCGGTACCAATACTCACCGTCATCGGCGTGCGCGATATGATCCGCAAGATATGGCGCAGTCTCCTTCAGAAGCTCAACCCAGTCCTTGATAGGAAGGTGGCGATACCATTTGTCGGTCAGCGGAGTGAAGGCGTTCATGCCGAAACGAGTTTGCCGCAGGACAGGAAATTCTCCTCCTTCGACATACTCTTTCATCTTCTCGAACAAGTCGTTCCGCTTCGCCCGCTTAAGTGTGTTCAGTCCTTTCGAGATGGCGTAGGGTATCATCCAACCCCACAAGGAAGCGCCACCGGTGTGATAGATCCAACTCGCGTGATAATCCGAGGATGCTGAAACCGGAGCCATGACTTGTAGAGATGGCGGCATAGGATCGTTACATGCGATCATGTACTGCGTCAGTCCTAGGTAGGACTGCCCTGTAGTTCCTACCCGGCCATTTGACCATGGTAGCCGAGCCGCCCACTCGACCGCATCGTAACCATCGGCGATCTCCTGGAAGATCGTGTCATACTCACCTTCCGACTCGAACCGTCCGCGACAGTCCTGCATGATCGAGACATAGCCATGGCGCGCGAACAGGTAGCCGGCGCCGTTGGGATCGTCGGTCCCCTTCTTGTTGTAGGGCGTACGGCTGAGCAGAACCGGAAAGCGCCCGGATGTATCGGGCCGTATGACATCCGCGAAAAGGGTGACCCCATCTCGCGCTTTCATGGGAACATTCTTTTCGGTTGTGACTTTGTAGGTCTTACTTGCTGGAACTATCACGTCTCCCTCCTGAACCAATCAACATTGGTTGGGCCTTAAGACTTAGGAACGCGGATGCCCGCGGCGCGCAGAACCTCCTCGGTATGCTGCCCAAGCGTCGGAGGAGGCATACGTATCGAGTTATGAGTCTCCGAAAAGCGCGCGACCGGACGCACCGTTTTGAACCGCCCAGCGGTAGGATGATCGATCTCCGCGATCGCATCCAGTGCCGCGACCTGGGGATGGGCCAGCAGCGAAGGGTAGTCCATCATCGGCACGGCATCGCCACCGACACTGTTCACCAGGTCGATGATTTCCTCGCGGGTTCGATTCTCGAACGCCTTCTCCCAGATGGGTTTCACCTCGGTGGCGTAGCGGCCGATACTGGTCGCCGCGCGTCCGTAGTCATCGAAGCGCGGGTCGGCCAGAACCTCCTCCATACCTAGACTCATCACCAACCGATCCCAGTCCTCGCTATTACCGCGCCGCAGTATGAAGTAAAGCGACCCGTTTTTCGTTTGATAACCGTAGTCGGGCGGGTTGGTATAGTGGTCGAGATGGAAGCCGTACCAATCATCGGGATCGCTCATCGAGTGCCACATGATCCCGCGCATATGAAGGAGCGCGCCGAACTCACTCACCGCGACGCGCTGACCTTCTCCGGTTCTAAGCCGATGAAACAGCGCTGCGAGGATCGCTTGCGCGGCAAAGACTCCGGTGTTGAGGCTCGCGATGTCAGCACCGACGCGCACTGGAGGGTCACCGATTCTTCCCAACGACGCGGTATATTCCGCCATCGCCTGCACCACCAGCTCGGAGCCGGGAGCGTCGCGAAGCGGCCCGTCCTCGCCGAACGGAGTTATCGAGCAATGGATAAGTTTCGGATTTGCGCTCCGAAGTTGATCGTAACCCAGGCCGATGTTTACCGCCGCGCCCGGGCCGAAATCTTCCACCAGGATGTCGGCATCACGCGCCAGCCGCGCAGCAGCTTCCCGCCCGCTCGAAGTCTCTAGGTCGAGCACGACGCTCTTCTTATTACGATTGAGACTTAGGTAGACGGCACTCTCATCCCCAATGAAAGGCGGTCCCATTCGGCGCGCGAAATCGCCGGCGGGCGGCTCGATCTTGATGACTTCAGCGCCGCCGTCTCCCACCTGCATCGTGCAGAACGGGCCGCAGAGTCCCTGCGTAAAATCGATGACGCGAAAGCCGTCGAGACTGCCCGCATTACTCATTTCGACACGCCAGTGCCACGATCGTCGATGATACCCAGCTCCCTAAGCACCTCAGCGGTATGCTGGCCCGGCTTGCCGCCCGCGCGAATGGGACCCGCCATGGTGCGCTCGAACTTCCATGGCAAGCCATCGACATGCATCCGGCCCCAATGCGGCGTATCGATTTCGACGATGTGGCCGTTCGCTAGCACTTGAGGATGACTCCTTAACTCCTCGAACGTCAGGAACGGTCCGTTGGGTACCTTCTCCTTGTTCAGGCGGATCATCCACCACGCCGATGGCTTAGTCTTGAAGCGCCCCGCCAGAATCGGGATCAACTCGGCGCGATGCATGACTCTCAGCGGATTTGTCGCGAAGCGCGGATCGGCGATCAGCTCGGCGAGCTTGAGCGCGCGGCAGAAGCCGAGCCATTGTTCGTCGCGCTCGACGCCGATAGCGATGTACCTGTGATCCTCGCACTCGAACGCCTGATGCGGCGCGGTCGTGGCCGCCGCGCTGCCGAGCGGCGTCGGCTGTTCACCGGTCGCGAAATATTCGGCAAGCCGCGTCGTTTGTAGAGCCATCGCCGCGGTCAGCATCTCGATTTCGATCAGTTGGCCTCTACCCATCCGCTCACGCGCGATGAGTGCCTGCAATATGGCCTGCGTGATGGTGGTCGCGGTGGTGATATCGAGATGCGCCAGATGACGGAACATCTCGCCGCGGCCATGCTCGGGACCGGTGATGCCGCACCAACCGCAAAAGGCCTGCACGGTCGGATCGATGCCGGCCTCGCCCGCCATCGGGCCGATGCGTCCATAGGCGGAGGCGGCGACATAGATCATCCGCGGATTAATCTTTGCGACGACATCGTAGCCGAGACCGAGCCGTTCCACCGCGCCGGGCCGCATATTCTGCACGAACACGTCGCTCTTCTCGATAATCTTCAGAGCGATTGCACGGTCGACTTCCTTCTTGAGGTCCAGCTCGATCATCCGCTTGTTATGATTCGCGGAAATGTAGAGCACCGAGTTGCCCTTGATCATCGGCGGCACCGCATGCGAGAGGCGATCGCCGCCGGGTGCTTCCACCTTAATGACGTCGGCACCAAGCGCACCAAGCAGTTTGGTCGCCCACGGCCCAACCGCGGCAATGGTCAGGTCGAATACGCGAATGCCCTCGAGAATCTTCGTCACGATATTCCTTAAAGCTTGCGCACCGGCCGACGAGTGCTTGTAGCTCCTGTGCTGCCGCGGTTTACTCCTACCGCCGATAGCTGAGCCTCCCGCGACGCACCAAGTCTCCGCCATATGTCCGGCCCGGCCGCGGTTAAGCCTCCATCCACAACCAGAGCCTCGCCAGTGACGAACTCGGAATCATCACTCGCCAGAAACAATGCGGCACCGGCGATGTGCTCGGGTTTTCCATGTTCCGGCCACGGCTGCATCTGTTCCATCCGCTTAGCGGCCGTCGCGGGATCGCCGCGGTCGGTGAGAGGAGTAAGGACTCCTCCAGGACAGATCGCGTTAACCCTGATATGGTCGGCAGCTAGCTGCAGCGCAGCTCCCTTTGTGAGATTGATAACTGCAGCTTTAGCAGCGGAATAAACCAACGGACCGCCGCCACCACTTAGACCCGCGATCGAAGCAGTGTTTATGATGGAGCCGCCTCGCCCGATACGCTTCATAGCCCGCGCCGCATGCTTGATGCCCAGAAAGACACCCTTAGCAAGCACATCGAAGGTGTAGTCCCATTCGTCGACTTCGACATCCCAGATCGGACCTAGCGCACCACCTACGCCGGCGTTGTTGAAGACGACGTCAACTCGACCGAAATCGGACATCGCCAAATCGATCATAGCTGCGCTCTCGGCCTCTTTGGCGACGTCAGTCCGGATGAAGCGGACCTGCTCGCGGAATCCACGCTCGGCCGCAATCGCCAGCGTCTGCTTGCCCGTATCCTCGTTGTAGTCCGCGATGATCACTGAGGCTCCTTCCTGAAGGAAGCGCATGGTGGTCGCGCGGCCCATACCGCTCGCGCCACCGGTGATCACTGCTACTTTGCCCTGGAGTCTCACTATTGGTACCTCGCTATGACTATGCCTGAGTGCTGCAATGAAGTTTGGGAATTACTTTCGCGCCGTCATGCCGTCCAGGATGTCGACTTTTCCCGCGAAGTCCTCGAGTTCTACTTCAGTCGTCTCGAGGATACTTGCGGTCTGGCGCCAATGACCGATGATGATCAGCAATTCAATTATCTCTCCCGGACTGAGATGCTGCTTGAGGGCTTCCAAGGTTGCCCGGCTGGCCTTAACGTTCGCGTTAACCTCGTCGGTGAATCGCAGCACGAGGCGCTCCACCTCGGAGAAGCATCCGGCGTGCTGCCAATTCTCTATCGCCGCGATTTGTTCGTCGCTGACGCCGACATGCTTGGCCGCAGGTACATGCTGAGTCCATTCATAGACCGAATGGCAATCCTTGGCGGTGCGCAAGATCGCGATTTCGCGCAACTTCGGATCTATCGCAATCTCAGTGAAGAGCGCATTGCTCAAACGGCTGCGCTGACGAAAAACGCTCTGAGCGTTGGCGGTCATCCTTTGCACATTGAGCACGACGCGTCCGGACTTTAGGATCTTGAGAACTTCGGGAGAAGCGTCCTTTTCATCGAGGTAGGGTAACAAAGCCATTTCTGCATTCCTCCGAATTCCGCCAACGTGAGAGTTCTACTCTCGCTGTTTCGCAATTACCGTGGTGAACTTAGACTTGGCCGCCTCAGCGCCAGATTAGAAGTCGACTCCTTTTAGGAAATCCTGGGTCGGCACTGTCTGAAAGCGGTCAGGGTTCGCCTTGACCAGAGCATCGGCAAGCGCATTGGGAACGGCACCGCGCGCACTCTGTTCGTTGTCCTGCAACTCGGTCTGGTCCAACTGGTAGTTCTGAAAGCTCTTACTGAAGCGGTCAATGTTGTCCATGTGGGCCTGGAAGGCGGCACTCCGTGCGTCTTCGGCAGCGTGAGCGTTGTTGGCCTGGATGCGCGCGTTATTTCCCGCCCGACGGCTGTTATTTGCATCCGCGGCGAACTCGCGACCAACAACCTGACCATTCATGGTGTAACTGTGATAGATGGCCGATAGCGTGGGCTGCTCCAGCGCGGCGGACGAAACCGGGGCGCAAGTGCCATTGATACCCAATGTCCGGTAGCCTACCCGGCTACCACTGGTGATGCTAAGGCCGAGCTCGCAGGACCTAAGTCCTCCACCATCTTGCAGATCGATGTCGGCGTCGATAAGGACTGCCTGGACAGCTAGACCTCGAGCTGGGATTGGTTGGGATTTCTTCAGTTGGAAAGTAGGATGTGCCGCGCCTCGCTGCAAGGTACACAAATAGGTTTGCAGGGCGTCGCTGTTAGGGCAGAGTAACGGGAGGCGGTTGGGGTTGGCATAGCGGAGCCGCGCCCGTACCCGGGGATCATTGATGTCGTAGATTGGGCCGACGGTGTTGCTAAGCATCACGGTTTCTCCGCGCGGGCCTACGATCTTGGCAGAGCCATGTGAGGCGAACACGATTTGCCAGCCGACCGGCAGGCTGACTGCACCGCTGCCATCGGGAAAGCGGGTGGGCGTGAGCGGTGGAATAGCTCCCGAGCCGGGCGCGCCGGACGACGGGCCAGAGGTGGAGGCGGTTCTCCATGCGTCGGTAAGCATGTGCATGAGAACGGGCTCGGTCTTGGCGAAGCGGCTGGACTCATCGTAGAGAACGGCGCCCGCAGGCGTAGCTCCGGAGGCCAGCGACACGATAACGAGGCCGGCTACTTTCGTATTGCCGTGGGTCTTCGCAGTGACAGTGAAGAAGGCGCCGAAGTTCTGGCCGTCGTGCGACTGGAAGACCTTGCTGACTACGGGACCTTCGCCGAAGTACGTGTGCACGTCGTGCAGGATGGCGGCCATCGCGGCCTGGGCCGTGGGTTGATTTACGGGGCCATAGACAACCTGCCCTCCGCCAGGGTTGTTGATGATTTTTAGCGCGTCCTGCGCGTTAGCGTATATAGAAGATGTGATCAGCCAGATAAGCCCGAGGATCAGGCTCACCAGATGAGTGATGCGCGGAACACCGAAGGACCTAATCAGCACTTTCATTGTACCAATCTCCATTGGTTGTCTTGCGGCAGTGCCGTTGGTTATCGATGGAGCACACGCGCGCATCATCGCGTTCTGGTAATCCCGTACTTCACGCGCGCCGATTTAGCAAATGGGAGTTTCTGGCAATGATCGGGGCGGATGCGATAGGGTCGGCTTAGTCAGTGTGCGTCGTCTTGGGGGAGCTAATTGAATGGACCGTTCGGAATCCAACCGCAACGCGCTCCGATTCTGTATCGTTAGTACTTTCTATCCGCCTCACAACTTCGGCGGCGACGGCATTTATTCTCATCGCCTCGCGAATGGTTTGGCAAGGCGCGGCCACAAAGTGACAGTCATCAGGAGCTCGTCGGCCTATGAGCTACTAGCGAATGGACAACCCACCGCCGCATCCGCCGACCATCCTAATGTGACTGTGTATGGACTTAGGACCCCGTTAGGAAAATTGGGTCTGCTCGCAGTGCAGCAAACCGGCCGGCCAATGCTTCAGAGCCCCGCTCTACGTCGCGCACTCGGTGCCGGCGATTTCGATGTCATCCACTACAACAACGTTTCTCTGCTGGGAGGCGCGGCTGCTTTCCGCTACGGTCGAGGATTGAAGTTGTACACGATGAGCGATCACTGGCTCGTATGTCCGATGCACGTGCTATGGAAGTTTAACCGCGCGATCTGCGTGAGACCGACTTGCTACCGCTGCAGATTGGTAGGCGGACGCCCGCCGGAGTTCTGGCGTAGCGGCGGCCTCATGGCTGAAGCAACTCGAAGCATCGACGCATTTCTCGGCCCAAGTCTTTTCACCATCCGCATGCATCTGGAACGTGGAATTCATGGAGCGATGATCCAGCTACCGTTATTTTGCGGCGAGCCGGAGCCGGCAGCAAGGAACGCAACTATCAATGGCGGGCGGCCCTATTTTCTGTACTCAGGCCGCCTAGAAAAGTCGAAAGGTCTACAAGACGTCATCCCGGTGATGAAGGCACGGCCGGCAATCGATTTGCTGATCGCCGGTGCGGGCCGATTTGAGCAGGAGCTTTTCGCTTTGGCAGGTGGCGCCAGCAATATCAAGTTCTTAGGGCGGCTCGATCAGGCCGAACTGCAGTCGCTTTACCGCAACTCTATGGCGACTATCGTGCCGTCGCTCGGCTACGAGACCTTCGGACTAGTCGTGGTCGAGTCTTTCTCGACTAGCACGCCAGTGATCGTTAATGCGGGAAGCGCCCTGGCGGAAATCGTCAGCACCTACGGCGGTGGGCTTATGTACTTAAACAGGCAACAACTGGGTGACGCGATCGATCGTATGCGCGGCGATGGGACCTTGCGAGAGCGGTTGGGAGTTGAAGGCCGTCGGGCTTATGAAGCGGAGTTCAGCGAAGATGCGCATCTAAACAAGTATCTCGGTATGGTAGATGAGCTACTTGCGAGGAAACGTTCAGGTGAGTCATTGAAAGCCTTGACTGATACAGATGGACAGACGCGCCTCGCAGGACTGCCGATCTTTTTCGGCTGAGAACCTATGCCAAGGGGTCTCTAACGCTCGCGCTCCTGGAACAATGTCGTCACCTAAGTTGTCAATCGTGATTGCCTCATGCGTAGGACCGCCCTTCGTTAACCGCTGTCTGGAATCGATCGAGAAACAACGGGGGCAGGGTGACTTCGAAGTCATAGTAGTCGACCGTGCGGGCCCCGCCGTATCCGAGAGCGTAGAGCGCGATTTCCCGTGGGTGACTGTCCTCCGCGGCGAGCCAGGCGAGAGCGTTCCCGATTTGCGGCGGCGCGGCATCCAAGCCGCGCGCGCGTCGCATGTCGCCATCATCGAGGAGCACTGTGTCGCGGACGAGAAGTGGATCATGACGCTCCTGCGCTGTGTAGCGGAACCGGTGGCCGCCATCGGCGGTGTGGTGGCGGACGCCGATTACTCGCGACGAATGGATTGGGCGGTGTACTTTACTGAATACAATGCTTACATGCCACCTGGGGTCGCGGGTGAGACCTATGACTTGTGTGTCGCTAACTGCGTTTATCGCAAGGATGCGATTCTTCGATACTTACCTTCGGCGGGTAACGGATATTGGGAGGCGGGGTTGAACCAGACGATGCTTGCGGCTGGAGAGCACTTCCGCTGCGAGCCGGACCTCGTGGTGTATCACACCGGCCCATTCCGCTTCGGCTACTACCTATGGCAGCGTTATCTCTTCAGTCGCGCCTTCGCCGGGGTTCGCCGCGAACAGATTTCGATTGGGAGACGCCTGGTCTACCTGGTAATGGCGCCGGCTGTGATCCTTATGCTATGGGGGCGCATCGCTCTGCGAGTATTGAAGTCCCGACGGCGCATAGGAGCATTCATTCTCACCCAACCGTTCCTCATACCTATTCTTATCACCTACGTCTCCGGCGAATGGATTGGTTTCCTCGCAGGGCCGGGTGACAGTCTCTCAAAGATCGAATGACGTCGATGACTGAAGCTTCGTCAGCGAGTCCTGGGACACCAGAGCTATCGGTGGTGGTAGCTATTATAGCTGGCGGCCATGAAGCGACCGCGACTTGTCTCGCCGCGTTGGAGTCCAGTGCCCGAGGGCATAGCGTCGAGTGTATCGTACCTTATGACGCCCGGCTCGATGGCGTCACCGGCCTTAAGAAGCGCTTTCCGTGGGTTGATTTTATCGATGCGCGAGATCAGATCGACGCGGCACATTTCGGGAACTTGAGCCGGGAGCATCATGACATCCTGCGCGCGATCGGTTTGCGCCGCGCGCACGGAACTATTGTCGCCTTGCTGGAAGATCACGGAACGCCCTGCGCAGATTGGTGCAGCGCTGTTCTCGACGCGCATCGCGAGGAGGCCGCCGCGATCGGCGGCGCTGTGGAGAATGGCGTTGATCGAGTGCTGAACTGGGCAGTCTACTATTGCGACTTCGGGCGTTACCAGAATCCCGTCCGCCCCGGTCCCGCAGAATTCCTGAGCGACAGCAATGTTGCATACAAGCGCGCGGCGCTCGAAAGTGTCAAAGAAGTCTGGTCTGCCGCGTACCATGAAACCTCGGTAAATTGGGCGCTGCGCGATCGCGGAGAAGTGCTAAAGCTCGAGCCGCGCATGGTGGTCTATCAGACACGGCTCGGAATGCGCACCCTATCGGCCTTAAGAGAGCGCTTCGTTTGGGGCAGGTCCTTTGCGGTAACCCGCGTCGCGCAAGCACCGGTGGGACAGCGCATGAAATTCGCCGCGATGGCGTGCGTGTTGCCCGCGTTGCTAAGTTGGCGAGTCGCGTCGCGGGCTCTTCGCATCCATCGACACCTAAGTCGGTTCTTCCTCGCGTTCAGTCTGATTGTGATATTGGAGACAGTATGGTCGATGGGCGAGTTTGTAGGCTACATCACCGGGCATTCAGGCGGCGCCTAGTGTTTTTCGTGAGTTCTTTCGATAGGTCACAGGCATGAGGTGCTGCTGAGATGCTGGACCGTCGTCGATTGAGTTTCGCGCTCGGAGCCGTGGTGGTGCTGGCCGGCATCATCATCCCAGCTTCGAGCCTGCTGGACATGCTGGGCCGCAGCGGGTCTGCACCTGCTGACCTGCTCCATCAGGGAGCGGTTTTGCTTAAAGCCGGGATCGTTGTTCTCGGCGTTTTCATCGCAGTGCTGGGCGCGGTGCCGCTGGAGCCTACATACACCTCTCACAAGGTTCAGCCGGTCGAAACGGCGCCGCGCTATGTACGGTTGATGATGGCGACAATATTAATCGGCTGCACGATCCTATGCTTTCACCGGCTTAGCGATGGTTTATGGTTTGACGAGATCGTGACTATGGTCCACTACGCGCGACTTCCTTTCGGGCAGATAGTCACTACGTACGACGACCCCAACCAACACATTCTTTATAGCCTTCTGGCGCACGGCGCATTTGTGATCTTGGGCGAGAGTAATTGGGCGTTGCGCTTGCCGGCGGCGCTGTTCGGAATCGGCAGCGTCTGGGCGTTGTTCATGGTAGGACGTCTCGTCACCAGCACTCGCGAGGCTCTGCTTTCGAGCGCCCTGCTAGCTTTCTCCTACGAGCTGGTCTGGTTCAGTCAGAACGCGCGAGGCTATACGGGCCTGCTATTTCTGACACTCCTATCAAGCTGGTTGTTTCTGCGCGGTTTGCGCCAGGCCCGACCGCATTTGTGGCTTGGGTATGCCGTCACTGTGGCGATGGGCATGTACATCCACCTGACGATGTTGTTCGTTGTCATCGGCCATTTCATACAGTATGCGGTGGCTTGTTACTCTCATCGCGAAACTGCGTGGCCTCAGCGGTGGACCGTGTTGCTCTATGGGTTTGGCCTCGGCGCAGTGCTGACGTTCCTATCGTATTCGCTAGTACTGCCGCAGGTTCTAGCGACCTTCGGCTCGGCGAAGCACATTCCGGAAGTGTGGATGCGGCCGAGTTGGTCAATACTGGAATTCGCTCGAGGTCTCCGGCTAAGTCTGTTCGGAGGCGGCGTGGCATTGGCTGCCCTGTTGGTCTTTGGCGCAGGACTCTTTAGTTTCATGCGAACTGATATCGACCTGGTAGAACTGATGGTGTTGCCATCGATACTCTGCGCGGCCGTGAAGGTGGGAACCGGTCAACACTTATGGCCTCGGTCGATTTTTTTCGCAATCGGATTCATGGCGCTGGTGGTTACTCGCGGCACTACGGTCATAGGCGCCGCAATCTATCCCGCAATCTATCCAAAGATAGCGCAGGCGTTTCGCGTCGAGAGGCGCAGAGAGTCCGGGCTTGGTACGGCGCTTTGGTCGCTAATATTTCTGGCTTCAGCGCTATCAGTTCCTCGCGCTTACGGTCCGAAGCAAGACTTTGCGGGTGCATGGGCGTTTGTCGAAGCTCACAAAGAACCTGGGGATGCCGTCATTACAATTGGACTTGCCGCTATACCCTATCGGGTCCAATACCATAGTGATGCCGAGGAAATAAAAAGCGTCGAAGCCCTCGACGCAGTTCGCTCACGCGCTCGGCGGATCTGGTTACTATATACGCTCAAATTCCAGCTCGCGGATCTCGCCCCAGAGTTACAACGCGACATCGAGCGTGACTTTGTGGTGGAGAAGAAATTCCCTGGCACCTTGGGAGACGGGACCATCTTCGTTTGCCGATCGACCATTGTGAGTCACTGACGATTGTGCGATGGAAGCAGATGCGCCTGGTCGCATGGAACGCTACGTATGCTGGTTGGTAGCGCTGGTTCGATAGCCATTCTCACCTATCATTCGCTCGATGCGAGTGAGTCTGTTATTTCAGTGGCGCCCCGCACCTTCGAAGACCACATGCGGTGTCTTGAGGAGCTGGGCTTTCGAGGCATCGCTCTGCGTGAAGCGGTTGCACACCTGGCCGCGACGGGATCATGGCCGGCGAATCGCGTCATCCTAACCTTCGACGATGGGTACGCGAATTTCTTTGAGATTGCCCGCCCTATCTTTTCGCGGTACGGCTTCACGGCGACGCTGTTTCTCGTTACCCAACATGTGGAAGGCTTGAATGATTGGGCCCCTGCGCCGAAGGGCCTCGGTACACAGCGCATGCTCTCATGGCAGCAGGTCGTGGAACTGTCCGCCGGTGGAATAGAGATCGGCGCGCATACGCGGACGCACCCGAATTTGTGCGGTCTTCCCGCCGAGACCGTGGCCAAAGAAATTGTCGCCTCGCGCGAGGACATTGAGAGCCGTATCCGGCAATCAGTACAAAGCTTCGCGTATCCCTTCGGCCGTATCAGCGCGGCATCTGAAGACGTGGTGCGCCGCGAGTTTCGCGCCGCATGCACAACCGAACTGCGCCCCGTGAATCGGGAAAGTCTGACTCGACTGCCCCGCATCGACGCCTACTATCTGCGGTCTCAGAACAGCCTCCGTCGTCTTCTGGAAGGCCGGCTGGATCATTATCTCACACTACGACGATTGGCTCGGTCGGTGCGCGAGTACCTGACCGATGCAACGGAAGCTCCGCGCAATCAATTGAACGATCGGAGATGATCCACGAAACGTTGACTCAGTTTGCTAAGGGAATCGCACTCTTGTAGCTTTACCAGCGCACATCTCCATCCACACCTCTGCTACTGGAGTCCTTGAGAGTGAAGAGCGCGTTAGAGTCGCGAAGCTTCAGCAATGGAGCATTACCGTCCGCAAGTCGCGGGACGACTCGCATGCGTTCGCTTCACCGCATTGGGAAACACTTTCGACTGTACTGGCAGAACCTCAGCATCCCCGAACCCCCGAGTCCTCCGTTCGTGATCCTCTTCATCAACTCCCTATGTAACATGAAGTGCGAGCACTGCTTCTACTGGCAGAAGCTCAACCGGCCCGACGATTTGACCTTCGATGAGCTGGTGGATCTTTCGAACAATCTCGGCCGAATTGAAAACTTGAACCTTTCAGGCGGCGAACCATTCTTGCGAAAAGAATTCGCAGCGATCTGCCGCCAGTTCATCCAGCGCAATGGCGTGCAGGAGATCTACGTCCCGACCAACGGATATTTCACCGACAAGACCGTCGCTCAGATTCGTGAGACGTTGAAGGAGAAGTCTTTACGCCTTTTCGTAGTGGAACTTTCGCTGGATGGTATGCCGGAGTTTCACGATCGCTTCCGGGCTACGAAGAACTCCTTTTCCAAGGCGATCGAGACCTATGATGCTTTGGCTGCCCTGCAACGAGAGGATCCGCGTCTTCAAGTTCACGCTATATCTACCGCGACTGCGGACAATATTGATGAGATCCGCGAGTTGACGACTTTCTTGTTCGAGCGTTGCCCGCAGATGACGCATCATAATCTGGCGCTCATTCGAGGCGATCGCAAAAATCCATCACTCCAAGGTCCAATGTTGACCAGGTACGTTGGCCTGATGGATCACATCCAGCGACAATGGAGCTCGCGCGAGCAGAATCGTTACGGCGCCATCGTCGAACCGATGTTGCAATGGGCGAAGGTCAAAACGGCGCGCGAACAACGCCAGGTCATCCCATGTCGGGCGGGGGTGCTCAGCGCGGTCATCTATTCGAACGGGGACGTGAGTGTTTGCGAGACCCATCCGGCATTGGGCAATCTGCGCGACCGCTCGTTTCGAGAAATATGGTACTCGAAACAGGCACGGGCGCTGCGAGCCGATATCGCGGCCAGGAAGTGCCATTGCACCAACGAAGTTTTCCTGTGGCCTAGCATTACGTTTCAACCTCTGCAATTGGCCCGCGCGTTCATCGGGGCGCGTGCGTGGCGGCTCCCGCCGCCTTACATGGCTTCGTCGGTCTCACCGGACGCGGCGGAAACGCTTTCGAAGCCGGTAAAGTGAAAGACTCCAATCGTGCCTGAGCGCTTCCGATTCGGCCGCAACGTGGCAGTTCTGTTGGGCGGCGAGATGTTCTCGCGGGGGTTGAACTTCCTCGCTTTCTCGCGGCTGGCGCGTTTGTTGAGCCTTCCCGGCTATGGGCTTCTCGAGCTAGTTCAGGCCCTGATGATTTTCGGGACCTTGTTCGTGGATCTCGGGACCGGGAGAGTCGGGACCCGTGAGATAGCGACTAAGGAAGGACCTCCGCTCTCCGACCTGGTCTGCCGCATTGTTTCAATGCAGTTGACGCTCTCCATCTGCGTCGTGGGGCTGGTCGTCATCTTCATTTCGTTTGTGCCGGTTGCGCCGGCGCTCAAGCGGCTTATCGTCGGCTTCGCGGTTAGCTTGCTCGGGTTCCCTTTTTTGTTGGGCTGGATCTTCCAGGGACAGAGTCAGATGGCGTCCATCGCCGCGCTTCAGGTGGTACGGAGGTTGGTTTTCCTCGTTCTCACAATAGTGTTAGTCCACGGGCCTGCTGATCTATTCCTCATACCCTGGGCCGAGATTGTGGCGGTCAGCGTGGCTGGTATTGGTTACATTGCGTTAATGAGTTCCGCGGGTGAGCCGGTCAGGATGAACCTGCGCCATGGTTACGACCTCCAACTGCTGCGTCAGGGCTTACCGATCGGTGGGTCGCAGCTGGTATGGGCTTGCCGCACCTATTTGCCGATGGTATTGCTGGCGACACAATTCAATCAGGCGAGCATTGCATTCTTCGGTGCGGCGCTTCGAATTGTGATGGTTCTCCAGGCACTTATCGGCGCGTATTTTGTGACCTTGTTCCCGGCGATGAGCGAACTGTCATCGCAGCCTGCGGCCGCGTTCATCAGACTGTTGCATCGATCCCTGCGCCTGACGCTGGGTCCGATAGTCGCTCTTGCCGTTGTCCTAACCCTTGGCGCTCCGCTGATTATGCGCCTGGTGTTTGGCGCCAAGTTCGTGCTGCCCGAGGCTTCCTCAACCTTGGCAGTACTGATTTGGCTCCTTCCTATTACATCGTTCCGCCGACATTACAGCGACGCTCTCATTGCTTTGAGGCATCAAGGTGAAGAGCTAGCCTGCTCCCTGGTTGGTGTCGCGCTGTTAGTTGCATTGATCCTTCACTTGCGCTCTTCAAGCAGTAACGTTACCGCTGGGGCGTGGGCGATGCTCGTGTCAGAATTCGTCGGCGCGGCTTTGACGTGGTGGTGGTTAAGACGCCATCTCGTAGCTGCGGCGGCTGAGGTGTAAGTTTCTTGGCCCCTGATCTCAAGACAGATGTCGTAGTCATAGGTGCAGGGCCGGCAGGCCTTACTGCAGGGTGGGAGCTGGCTAGAAAAGGATACAAGACTCAGGTCTTGGAGGCAGACCCTCACTATGTCGGCGGACTGGCTCGAACCGTCGAATACCGAGGCTTCCGGTTTGATATAGGAGGCCATCGGTTCTTTTCCAAGAACCAGGAGATCGAGTCACTGTGGACCACTTTTATGGGGGCGCGGATGCGAGACTGCCCAAGGCTTTCTCGCATCTACTATCGCGGCCGCTTTTTCAAATATCCGCTCGAGCCTTTCGACGCTCTTCGAAACCTGGGACCGCTGGAGGCAACGCGTTGTCTCTTCAGCTACCTATATATGACGCCACTATCGAAGGAGCGCATACGGAGTTTCGAAGACTGGGTTGTGAGCGCCTTTGGCCGCCGCCTTTACGAGATTTTTTTCCGGACTTACACCGAAAAGGTTTGGGGGATCCCATGCGCAGAGATTAGTGCCGACTGGGCGGCCCAGCGTATTCGCGGACTCTCACTCGCGTCCGTCATGCGCAACCTGGTACGTCCCGCGCGCAATGGAGCGGTGATCAAGACTTTGGTCGATCACTTTCGCTACCCTGCCCAAGGGCCCGGTGAGATGTGGGAAAAAGTTACTAGCTTGATTGGGGAAGAAGGCGGGACGGTATCGATGGGCCAAGCGGTCGTTGCCCTCCAGCGCGAGCCGGGGAGGGTCGTGTCAGTTACCACCCAGGGCGCTGATGGCCGCAGGACTCACTGCGCGGATCGTTTCATTTCCACCATGCCGCTGGCAGATCTCATCGCCTCATTAGATCCACCGGCGCCCCAGGAGTTAGTAGCCAAGGCGCGTCAGCTGCGTTATCGTGACTTCATCACCGTCGCGCTAGTCCTGGATGAGGCCGAGGTATTTCCCGACAACTGGATCTACATACACGACTCCAGCGTGCAAGTCGGAAGGATTCAGAACTACAAGCAATGGAGCGCCGAGATGGTGCCCGATCCGCGTCTCACCGTTCTCGGCTTGGAATATTTCTGTACCGAGCACGATGCTCTGTGGTCCGCATCGGATGAGCAACTCATCGAGACTGCAAAGAATGAACTTGCGCAACTAGGTCTCGCCGACAAATCCAGGGTCGTTGACGCAACGGTGGTACGTCAGCCTAAGGCGTATCCATTGTACGATCACGAGTATCGTACCACCGTCGATCAGATTCGCACCTTTCTGGAACTCGAGTGTCCCAACCTACAAGTCGCGGGTCGCAATGGGATGCACAAATACAATAACCAGGATCATGCAATGATGACTGGTCTCATGGCGGCCCGAAACATAATGGGCAGTTCTTTCGATTTGTGGCGCGTTAACTCGGATGCGGAATACCTCGAGACGGAAGAACGAGGCAGTGGCGAAAGTGGCAGGGCCTTCCCCACCGGCATCGATGACACCGGCGAGGTCTGGGGTATTCCTGCGCTGGATGTGGTTTCTGCGCGCTCGGGTTATATAGGTGCCGCTGGCTGGGGACTGCTCTTCGATCTATTGTCTTTTCGCCTGCTGGTTCACTATTGCGGCATCTGGTATCCGATTTCGTTCGCAATAAGTTGCCTCATCGGCGCCGCCGTCGACCATTCGCGCCGTCAAAGCCCTCCTGGCCTCTCGCTATGGCAGCGAGCGATGGTGGTAGCGGTCGACGGTGGCGATTGTTATTTAATCAATATTGGTCTGATGATGGTGTTCGATCAATTTCTCAAAGGTAACGCAACCTTAAGTCGCATCCTTACCGCTATCGTCATAACCATGCTGACATTCATTCGGCAAAATCTGCTTTCCAGGCAACGACGCCATGCGCTGGTGGCCGCTGAGTTAAAGGGGTTGCGCTAAAAGAGAAGCGATGGAAGGGGCATCGCAAATTCCTCGAGTGACCGCGATAGTTGCGGCTCGAAATGCCGCCAGTACCCTCGCGCGGTGCCTCGACGCCCTCCTCGCGCAGTCCTATGGATCCGAAGTGATTGTTGTCGATGACTGTTCCACCGACGAGACCTGCGAAATCGCCGCGCGTTATCCGGTAAGCTTAATCAAGCAACCGCGACACTTAGGTGTTTCTGCGGCACGCAATCTAGGAGCGCGGGCGGCGCATGCACCCGTGCTATTCTTTCTTGATGCCGACGTAGTAATACACCGCGGTGGATTGGAGAGGGCGCTGGTGACCATGTCTCGTCCGGAGATAGGCGCCGTGATCGGTTCCTATGATGCGGATCCAGCTGATCCTTCTATTGTTAGCCAGTTCAAGAATCTTACTCATCACTATTTTCATCAACGCTCCAATGCGGAAGCTACCACCTTCTGGGGTGCCTGCGGCATGATCCGGCGCGAGTGTTTCCTCGCCGTCGGAGGTTTCGATGAGAAGCGCTTCACGCTTCCTTCGGTCGAAGATGTCGAACTTGGATATCGATTGGTAAGGCAGGGTACTCGGATCGTTCTCGATCGCGATCTTCAGGTGAAGCATTTAAAAAGATGGACCTTATGGTCGCTGATCGCAACCGACGTTAGTCGCCGAGCAGTCCCGTGGACCCTGTTGTGGCTGGAACACCGGCAGCTTCCTAGCGACTTGAACTTTTCAATTGATCAGCGACTAGCGGCGATTGTGAGTATCACCGGATTGATGGCAACTCTGCTAGCTGTGCTTGAACCTCGGGTCTGGATCGTTGTCTTGGCTTTAGCCGGGGCCGCCTTCTGGCTTAATCGAGGCCTCTACCGATTGCTATTCACCAAAGGTGGTCTTCGCCTGGCCATCAGCGGGTTCTTCTTACAACAACTCTTCTACCTATACTCATTGGCCGGCTTGTCGCTTGGCCTGGTCATACACTTTGCCGCTCGCTTCCGGTCTGCGGAGGTTTGCGACCTGAGAGAGTCATGACGCGCCCGCGACTACAGTTAAGGAGCGCGAGGGTAGAATTCGAATCAGGAATCGCAGCCGAGTGCGTATAGGAATCGATGCTACATGCTGGGGAAATCGCCGCGGGTACGGGCGTTTTACCAGATCTCTTGTGAATGCGCTGCTCGAAGTTGATCAGGCCAATGAATACCTACTCTTCTTTGACAGCGACGGCGGCGGAGGCTATCAGCTTCCCCTCAAAGGCCTAAAGGTAGACGTCAAGACCGCGGCGCCACAGGCCAAGGCTGCAAGTGCGTACGGCCACCGCTCGCTCTCTGACATGTGTCGCATGTCGATGGCCGTAGCCCGGCAAAGGCTGGACGTCTTTTTCTCGCCGACGGTGTTCGGTTATTTTCCGTTGTTCGGAGACTTTCGCAAGATCGTTACCATTCACGACGCGATCGCGACGCTCCGTCCTGACTTGATCTTCCCCACGAAATGGGGACAGACGCGATGGCGACTCAAGGTCTGGCTCGCACTGCGTCAGGCGGATCAGGTGGTCACTGTGTCTAAGCATGCTCGCCGCGATATCAGCCGATGTTACGGCCTGCGCGAGGAAACAATCGACATCATTCCGGACTTCGCGAGCGACATTTTCCGCCCTCCCGAGGCTCGCTCCCGATCACAAGCGGTGGTGCTGCAGTCTTATGGTGTAGCCGCACCTTACGTTCTTTATGTTGGAGGATTCGGGCCGCATAAGAATGTTGCGGGCCTCATCGACTCTTTCGCCACGATTGCAAACCTCCCGGAGTTTGTAGCTCTGTCTCTGGTGCTCGTCGGCGAAAGAGTCACGGAAACATTCTATTCCACCGGCGAGGCGCTGGACGGTCTGGTAGCGCGCCTCAACCTCAGTGGTCGGATACACTTTCTTGGATTTCGACCCGATGACCAGTTGGCGGCACTATATCAAGGAGCGGAGGTTCTGGTCCTGCCCTCTTTCCACGAGGGTTTCGGTTTGCCCGCAATCGAAGCGGCAGCTTGCGGCACACCGGTTATCGCCACCCGCGAGAGCCCTTTAGGTGAAGTACTAGGTGGTGCGGTCGAGTTGGTCGATCCTACTCGCGCAGACGAGCTCGCGGGCGCGATGAAAGCTGTGCTAGGCCATCCTGATAAGCTTTCAGCTATGCGCGAAGCCGCTCTCAGAAGTCAGGTCCCGAATGGATGGCAATCGGCCGCCGCGCGGGCAATCCTTATCTTCGTGGATAAGGCCGTACCTGATCCGGGATAACACTATTGAAATGGAGACAGGAACGCGAAGCGATTATTCCGGCGGGCTCACGATTGCGGGCTTGGTTGTGATTGTCACAGCTGGCGCATACTTACGCCTGATGTACATCGAGAAAGACGATCTGGTGTTCTTCCGCAGTAGTTGGTACTCGACACCAATATTGTATTATATGGGCTCCGACGGTTACCGCTTTGTAGGGCGAGACTATTTCGACGCGCGAAACCATTCCCGGCGTGCGAGAATCTGGATATTGTGGTTTTACAACTATGAAGAGAATATTTCTATCGAAATGAGGTTTGCCGCACAACCCTATCAATGTGTTCAGACCATTGATGTTCCAGGCGCTCGCGGACTTCTTTACTCTCCGCGGGATCTAAAGCCGTGATCGTGTCTGCGCCTACAAGTCCGTGAGATGCTGCGAACCGTGGGCTGAGATGAACGATAGAAGTTCAGCTAGATGGGCGCAGACTGTGGTCATAGTGGCGCTTGTTCTGATACCGGTCATCTTCAATGCCATCATGCTGCTTCCCGAACTGCGGCTGGCTATCCCCAGCCACAACGACGACGCCTTTCATTACATGTTTGTGCAGCGGGCCAGTGCGGCCCTGACCAATGGCGACAATCCTTTCGACTTCTGGGTGCCAGACCTAGGACTTGGCTTTCCGCAGTTCCTATACTACCAACATCTACCGCATTTGGCTGTCGTCCTACTACATTGTGTACTGCCCAATCGGATTGGCCTGCTAGGCATATTCAATCTTGTCCGCTTTCTGCTTTTGATCGGCTTTCCGCTGACCGTTTATTGGTCCATGAGGACGATGGGATTCTCTGCCGTGAGCGCAGGGACGGCAGCTGGCTTCGCCTCGTTACTCTCTGAGGGATCGGCTAAGCAGGGGTTCGCGTATGAGAGTTACATCTGGAGTGGCTCCGGAATGTATACCCAGCTCTGGGCTATGCACCTCTTATTCGTTTGGCTGGCGTGTATGCAACGCCTTCTGAGCAAGGGGACCGGCTACCTCTCAGCAGTGATTGCCTGCTCGCTTATAGTCCTGTCGCACCCTTTGTACGCTTATATGGCTGCGCTGACGGTGTTCCCTCTTCTGTTGGTCAGCGCGGGTCGGCACTCGGGCAAAGTATGGCAGCAATGCTTTGTTCGGTTGACCCTCGTGGCAGCGTTGGCGGCGATAATTACTGCGTACTTCTGGCTACCCTTTCTGCTTCTGAGGGCGTATTTCAATTTGGTATATCCGCATCGACTCGAGATCAGACACGTGCGCGGCGCGATTGGTCCACACTGGAATCTCTTCGATGGCGCGCGCATTCCCACGATGACTGCCTTGCTTGTCTTAGGAGTTATCTCGGGCTCAGTGGCTGGCATCGCACGAGGACGGCTGGCGTTGGCCGTGTTTGCCTTTTGGCTTCTTGTCTATTTCGCCCCGCTGATCAATCCACACATCCTGGCAATGTTACCTCTTGATGAATTGCTGCCCTATCAGCGTTTCGTCGGCGGACTCGATTTGGGTGCAATTCTGCTTGTGGGTATCGCGTGTGAATGGCTATGGGAGCGCTTTGGCGCGCTTCCGCAACCGTGGTGCGCTATTGCGCCAGGACTTATCGTCCTACTACTCATGATCCCGCCTCTCTACGAGCGAAGCGAACGGTACACGTATAACAGTGAGGTGATGGAAGAAGCCACCATGAGCAGCGGCGTCTATGCTGATCTGGGGAAGTTGATCACGACCTTGAAGACGTTGCCGTCGGCACGCGTGGTATTGCCCATGGTTGAATCTGGACTGGTGTTAACCTTCTCCGACATCGCCATCACCTATCCGGGCCAGATGCTTTCTCTCAATGCGCCGGTGTTATTCGACCCGTTCGATCCGATTGACTCCGACTTGTTCAACGTCAGGTATTTCGTGCTGCCGAAATACTATCGGCGAGTACCGAAGTTTCTAAGCCAAATCCAGAGCACGGAGCAATTCACATTGTATGAGACGGGATCCAGCAGCTATGCCCAGTTTGCAAAGGTCCGCTGGGGTCAGATTGACGCACGAGGAATTGTGGCCGCTCAGCAGAAGTTGTATTCGGGTAACTATGAGTGGTTGCATGGCGGTTATTCCGTCACTAGAAGCTTCATCCGATGGGACTATCCGCCTAGTGGTAGACCTATAACAGGCGACGCCGGCCCAGGTGGTCCCGATAGCGGGACTGTGGCGGACGAGCGGGTTTCGCCCGACAGCATCGATCTTGCAGTAGACTGCCGTGAGGCCGCCACTCTAATCATCAAAATGACTTACCATCCCCACTGGCGCGTGACTATCGATGGAAGACCGCAATCCACCTTCATGGTCTCGCCGAGCTACATTGGGGTAGCCGTACCTGTAGGGCATCATGAGATCCGCGCGGAGTACCGGGCCGGTGCGTTGAAGAATTCGCTGCTTCTCCTCGCTGCGCTCACTTTGCTGCTAACAATTGCTTTCCGACGAAGGCTCGCATGGCTCGAAGACATACTGTTGGGCACCGAGGCGATCAGCAAACGCGCCGGGGACGTTTGAACGGCGCGGCGTTGAGGATCGAAGTGCGCGGTCAGCGAATTTGCGCGAGGAATTTTAACGCCCGGATCGACGGCAGGAAGAAGTAGGCGCCGCCGCGCATCGTGACGAAGCGCGGAAGCCTATGCAGGCGCTCGCGTACGGGCTTGGCCTGAATCGTCATCATCCCATCGCCCGGGTTGGCGGAGCTCAACGGATCTCTTTCGTCGTAGAGGCCGTTAAACTTAGGGTTGTTCAGCCACGATTGTTGCACGAATTCGAACTGGCGAAGGAGGGCGGCGTTGATGGCGAGGAAAAATATTCCTTGTTCGACAACGTCTCCGTTCTGTGGTGAAACTTCGCGATACGGTCTTCCGCGCCGGATTATTCGATGGCGATTGGAGATAGCGAGCGAACGTTTGGGCTCGGACGGAAAAGCCAACGCATCGCGCGGATTGGCTCTGCGGATGTGAGAACCGACCGGACACGCAAAGCCATCGAGATCGGAGGCGGCGAATCCAAAGTCGTTGTTGCGATGTTTGTTCCTGCCTAGCTCGGCGTCGTCCTTTTCGGGAGCAAGAGTTAGGGGCGCGCCGCTCGGCCATCTGCCGATCATTTTGGCTGATAGGAGTTTCGCTCGATCAGGATTGTTGGAACCGTCTGGATTGCGCGTCGCGCGATCGAGAAAATTTCGGAATCCTTCGACATCCTGGGCAAGCTTGCGGAACACGAGGAAACTGCCGTTGTGGCCGAAGCTGCTGCGGTTCGGTTGCGATGAGTCTGCCGCCAGAATTCGATCCGGATCGGCCTCGCGCGCAACCGGCGGGGTCGGCACCAAGTCTCCGTATTCGTCCACATGGCCGAGTAAGAACTCGCCGGCCTTGAGTACCGATTGACTGGGCAGCACTCTGTTCGAGGCGCCCTCGATGGCTGGTTGAGAAATTCCGTCGCGAAACCCGAAGGGCTCGTTCTCATCGTGACGTATCGAATTTTGGCAAAGGACTTCGTCGATGCCGCTTGCCGATGGAGTGCCCAACACCTGAGGGGTTAATTGATCGAGGATCACTTCGTTGCGCGCATAGAGCATCAGCAGAAGATCAATATCCGGTGTGTTAGGTCCGCCGAATTGCCACTTGTCCGGAGCATTGTCGCCTACGTCACCTAGTCGACGTGCGCGCTCCGGTGCGGCCATGCCCATCTGAAACTCGCGGGGAAAAGCAGTTAGGGTCTCATGCGGCAGGCCGAGCTTTTCCATGCCCCTCAACGTAAGAGCGAGGTTAGTTTGAGAGTGAGGAAGTTCCTCTTCGCCGCGTCGACGCTGGGCCGAGCTGATCTGATTCGCGAAACTCGCGAGCCATCGCTTCGCAGCCTGACTATCCGCGATCTTGAGGAACAGGAAGCGCGAATGGTTGAGATGTCCGTACGCATTGAGGACGATGCCCTGAATGTCGTGGAAATCGAGATGGTTTGCCGGCGTCATGCTCACAACAATTTCAGCAACCGTTCAACCTCGGACTCGCTCTTAGCGGTCGCCAGATGATCACGAACGTCCAGGTCCTTTATCAGGTTTAGCAAGGTATGTTGCGGATAGGCGCTATAGAAGACCGGGGTGTATTGCATATGTTGTCGTGCCCATCCCGCGTCGGCAGTAAGACTCGCGGCGCCTCCCAGGAGCATCCATCTACAAGCGGGAAAGTTCTCGACGTTACCGTAGGCGGCGTTGATGTACATACCTGCAATGTCGGTGAAGTTGCCGATATACTCCAGGGCGCTGCCATCATAGCCGGTGATCAGCAGGATGCGCCGGCCGCCGTCGAGCCAGATCACGTGCGCGAAGTGTAAAGTGAAAATGCCGCCGAAGCCGCCGCGCAGCAGAATCCGCCGCCACATGATTCCTACCAGCGGGAGCACCATGCGTATGGTGAATCGCCGAAGCGGATTGCTTTTGACGACACCTAAGGTGGCGAGGTGATTCTGGATGAAGAGATCCTCCGTCGCGTAAGTGCGCTCATCGACCGGCGGATCCGGCTGCGGCGCCATCTGCTGTTCATGGACTTCAAGGTAGCGTACGGCAAGAATCCAGATTATCAGCAGCGGCGACAGAATCACCCCGACCACAAGTCCTGCTAGCAAGGCCAGAACTGTGTTGCGTTGCGCAATCCGTCGATAGCTCGAGAAAGTATCTGTAGGTATCTCGGGCCTTACCGGAGAGTCGTGCTGCAGATGCGCGACTATTCTATCGCGGATCTCAAGAGCGCTTAGGCCTTGAATTGAATTCTTCGCCATTTCGGCATCGAGGAAACGATTGATTTCCTCGCGCACGGCGATCGCATTGCGAATGCTTCCTACGGTCTGACCCGGCAGTCCTACAAAAAAAGCGGGTGTTGGCACGATGTGTTGGCGGAGGTAGGTCAGGACAGCTGCGTCGGTGAGGGCAGCTCCGGAGGGATAGCCCTCGCACTTGCTGTAAATCGCGTCGAGTCCTGCGCGGCCGTATGTGACAAGCTCGTGAAGAAAGTCGTCTTCAGTTCCATCGAAGTTCGATTCGAAGATCAAGGTGAGCGGAAATCTCGGATCTCGGGCGGCAATAATCAGTCCCGCCATGTGAAGCGACCCGATCTTTGCGAATCGGATGTATTCATTCCTTTCAATGTCCTTGCCGATACCAGTGAGCAACTGGTCGAGCGCGTCGAGATCGCCCGGATTGATGCGCGTGACAATGTTTAAGGTGTTCTGGATCACGAACTGTTCTAGGCGCCGAGTTGCACCAGAATCGACTTCGCGCGGCGCAGGTCCGCAATATCCGTTTCCGGGATCGAGGCATATATGGGCGCCAACACCGCAACCGCCTCGTCACGTCTGCCCTGCTCCGAAAGCAATGAGGCCAGGCTCGCTGCCGCGCGCAGCTCCCACAGCTTCGATTCCGAGCTGCGAGCCGAGTCGATTGCGATTCGGAAGCATCGTTCGGCCTCGATGGAATCGGGCGGGTCGGATAGCAGCGCGACTTCACCGCTGACCCTATGCAACTCGGATTCGTACAAGCGTTCGCCGGTGTTATCCATCGCGGCGAACGCTTGGGCCAAGGCTTTGCGCGCGTCCTCCGCCTGGCCGGCTGCCGCATAGCTTTCTGCTAGCCAGCAGTGGCTTTGCGCGAGCGCGCCGAGAGCCCGGGCGCCGTGCACAGTGGCGAGACCCTCGAGTATCTGCGCGATGCCCTGACTGGACTTTCCCTCGAGCGTCAGCGCATAGCCGTGCTGTATGTTCGCCCATGCGAGGTGCAGGACAAATCCCCCATGCTGCGAGAAGGCGATTAGTTCCTCCGACCGCGCCTTCGTTTCCGCCGAGTCGGCAAGCGCCGCGGCCACCACGCCGGCTCCGGTCAACACGTTTACGATCGCGCCGGCTTGCTTGGATTCACGGGCGGCCTGAGCGGCTTCGTAGGTGATTCTGATTGCGGCTTCGGCGCGCCCCGTGATTGCGAGGCCGATTGCCAGCCAGGTGCTGCACGAAGAGCGGGCCTGAGACAGAAATGCGGGTAGCGGCTGTGAAGGACTAAAGACAGCAACACCTTTCGTGCAATGTTCGATCGCGCTGCGCAACTCGCCGGAGTAACTCATCGTCACGCCCAATGAAGTATGGGCCATCAGGATGGCGGCCGGGTCCTGCCTGCGCTCGGCGATCGCAAGCAATTCCTCGCCAAGTTCCTGCGCGTCCTTCAACTTGCCACCGAAATTGTGAAAGACCCAGAGTCCAAACAGAGCTGGGAACAGTTGCGCGCTGTCACCCACCAATCTGCACAACTCCCGCGCACGTTCGAAGGATTTCGCGACACCCTCGGCGGCGTAACCTCCGGTCGACATCAATGAATTGCCGAGACTGATCTGCAGCCCAAGTTCCAGTTCCGCGCTCGCCGCGTCAGCGGGCAATTGGCGCACGATCTCCAACGCTGCGTTGAAGTGCGCCAGCGCTTCAGTCAGCGCCGATCGCTCATAGGCATGCTGCCCTGCCTGATGTAGGTAGTGCGCCGTCTTTGGCCCGTTGCCGCTGAGGCGATAGTGATGGACCAGCTTGTCGAGGTGATCCTCGAGGCGGTTGCCATATAGGCTCTCGATTGCCACCGCGGTCCTGCCGTGAATTGCTTTGCGCCGCTCCTGAAGCACTGACTTATAGGCTACATCGTGGATGAGTGCGTGCTTGAACGTATATTCCATCTGGGCGACGGTCGGATGCTCATATATGAACTCGGCTCGCTGCAGGTAGGCGAGAACCGTTAGGAGTTCGTCTTCCGGCCTTCCCAGCGCATGTTGCGCCACTGGCAGCGGAAACTCCTCGCCGATAACTGCCAGTGCCTGCAAGATGCTTTTTTCCTGCGCCGGCAGCCGATCGATGCGCGACGAAATGATTCCTTCGACGGTCGCAGGAATGGAAATCTGCGCACGCGATCTGGTGGCCCGTACGCGATCCTCCTCGCGCACAATGGTTCCATTTTCAAACAGCGAACGAACGATTTCTTCGATGAAGAGCGGGTTGCCCTCGGACTTCTCGACGATCAATTCCTTGAAGGGGCGCAACTCGACGGCATCCGTCAGCAAAGCGGAGAGCAGCTCCTCCGCGGTATCGGCTTCGAGCGGGTCGAGCCGTAACTGCCGGTAGTAGGATTTTCCGCCCCACTGGTGTGTGAACTCGGGCCGGTAGTTTACCAGTATCAAAATCGGCAGCGTGGCAACCGAATCCGCGAGCAGCGTCAGAAATTCGAGGCTCTCGGCGTCGAACCAGTGCAGATCCTCGAATATGAGCAGCAGCGGCTGCGTGAGACTTTCGCGCACCAGCACGCGTTTGATCGCATCGAGGGTCCGCTGCTTGCGAAGCTGGAGGGCCATTCCCCCAATTGGATCGTCGGGCCCTGGCACTCCGAGTAGCGCGTTCAGATACGGCACGGTATCGGATAGGCCTTGGTCCAGATTGGTTAGCCGATCGGCAATCTTGTGACGGCGCTTCTCCGCATCGTCATGGGGTTGGAGGTCGAAGTACTTCTGCAGTAATTCGACCAATGGCAAATAGGCCCATCCCTTAGCGTGCGCGACCCCCGAGGTCTCCAGCACGGTGCAATCTTCACGCGCGGTCGCCTTCAACTGATGGAACAACCGTGACTTCCCGACGCCCGCATCTCCAACTGCCGCGACAATTTGGCCATGCCCGGCGCGGGCGCGCTCGAGCGCGCGCTTCATCTCGCTAAGCTCCGCCTCGCGGCCCACGAATTTGACCAGCCCGCGCCGCGCCGCGGCTTCCAGCCGGGTCCGTAGTGGACCTAGTCCGATGACTTCGTAGGCGGTGACCGGCTGGCTCACGCCCTTGATGATGCGGGGGCCCAAGTCCTTGAACTCGAAGAAGCCATCGCACAATTTCCGGGTCTGCTCGCCGACCACGACCGCTCCCGGAGTAGCTAACGTCTGCAGCCGCGAGGCGAGACTCGTTGCATGTCCAATCGGCACATATTCGACGCGCGCTTCATCCGTGCGGACGCTGCGGACCACCATCTCACCGGTGTTAACACCGACCCGAACCAGGATCTGCGGGCGGCCTGACTCCTGCAAAGTGTCGGAGTAGCCCTCGATGCGTTCCTGGAGTTCCAGCCCGGCGTAGATTGCGCGCTGAGGATGGTCCTCATGCGCGGTCGGGGCACCGAACAACGCGAAAATTCCATCGCCGGTTGATTGCACCACGTGTCCATCAAAACGGCGGATCACTTCGACCATCAGCGCCAAGGCCGGATCGACTATTTCCCGCGCATCTTCCGGATCCATCGACTCCAGCAGATCCATTGAGCCCTGGATGTCGGCGAACAACACCGTGATGGTCTTGCGTTCACCTTCCGGAACGCCCGTGTCCAAGTCAGCATTAGCGGATGTGGCCGGCTGAGAAGGGCGTGAGCTTTCCGCGGCGAGGCTGTTTCCGCACGCGGAACAGAATTTCGACGTCGGAGGATTTTGGATGCCGCAGCGGGAACATGCGCGCGTCAGCAACGCGCCGCATTCGGAGCAATGTTTATTGGACGCGGGATTCTCAGTCGCGCAGGTAGGACAGCGCATTTCAGAATGCCAACGGCGCCGCCGCGAGGGTTGAGTGATACAGACTTATGAACGCCAACGCAGAGATAGTGTCACCTAGATCCGTGACACGACCCAGCCCGCCAGATGCTTCCATAGGCCTTCTTTCGAACTCGAATCCGGTCCTTGCCACAACTTATGCAGGTCCGTCGGAATCTGGAAATAGTCCAAATGGGGACCTGCTTCGCTCTTTATCATGTGTTCGAGGAGATTCAATACGTAACGCCGAAAAATCATCGCCTGCCAATGCGACTCCTCGAGGTCGCGGTCGATGAATTTAGCGATGTCTACGATGATCCGAGCCATATGCTCATCAAGTTCGCTTTCGGGTATGTCGAGGGAATCGGCGGTCTTCTCTTCCAGAAAAAGCCGCATCAGGCCGACCGGCACGCCCGTCAGCCCCGGAGGGCAATTCTCCTTCAGCATGTCGATCAGCGCCTTCGTCATGTCGCGCCCTTCGTCGGAAGCAGCGAACTGGCGGCGGGTGATAAGCTCCTTCAACTCGGCAGCCTCTTCTAGATTGTTCGGAATCATTTCGGGCAACACACCTAGCAACTTGCCCACCGCGCACCATGCGTCGAAGAACGCCGCGGCGCTGTCACTCGTGATATTCGCACCCAGCTTCCGAAGTCCATCGATGGCCAAATACGAAAAGGTCAGCAACGTACCGGCGAGGTCTTCCTGATTGATAGGAACCCCAAAAGAAGAGCAGTCCCACTTGTCGATGGGATCGTTTTGAATCTCATAGCGAATAGTCGCGTGGAACAGCCGTACTTTTTGAGTGGTGCGGATTCCCCGCCCACCAGGACCCAGCCCTCCCGGACCCATCACATCGAGAATCATCTGCATGGTTCTGAATATGCGTTGAGTCGGGCGTTTGGTGAGGTAGGCGGTCCGATGAAGGACTTTGACTCCTTTGCGCGCGGCATAAGCGTCGGGCAGCGCGTAGCATCCGAGGGTGGATAGAATTTCCGGACCGTGGTCGGCGAAAAGATTTTCCGCCGCCTCGATGCGCGAGGGATCCGGAAACGGTTGCGCGGCGGTAGTTTCCAGGAAGTCCCGCATGGCCGGTGGCAGCGAGGAAGGTATCGGCGCGCTGTTGTTGGTAAGACGCGTCAGGGTCAGGAAGGCTTGCGCCGCCTCGGCCTCGCCACCCGCGAAGACAGCCTCGATTGCGGCATCAGCTGGGGCGTCGCCTTTAAGACGCATCGCGTCCAGCATCGCATCGTTCCAGCGTGCTGTAGTCATAGGCTATAGGTCGCGCGTGGCCGTGCGGCATCGCTTGCAGGTCTTACTCTCATTCGAGTTCCCCCGGCGGAGCGGAATCGCCAATAAGCCAATCATGTCCACTGTGAATCCCAAGCTTCCCACTAAGACCGAGTTTTGGCAAACGAGAAGTACGCAGCACTAGCTCATCAGCAACAACATAGCGACCTATGTAGTCGCCAAGGATAGCCAGCTAAGCATCGTTACGATGTCGTTCCTCGCTTCTACAACACTTTAGGCGCAGGACATGTAGCTTGCGATGCCGTCGTTTACTTGCCGGTTCCGGAAAACTGCACAGTTACACTTGGTTGCGGTTGGCTCGGGGCGTTGACCTCGATGGGCACACTCAAATCTACCGGTCCGGGCACGATAGGTTTGAAGGTCACCGATGCCGGCAACGCTTGTCCCGGGCGTAGCGTGAATGGACCCGGCGGCGAAATCGAAAACACCCCAGCTACGAATGGGATCGTTCCGGATAGCACTCCCTTGCCACGGTTGCGCAACGTCATCCGCCGGTTAGCTGACCGACTAACGCGCGTGACACCGAACGCTACGCCGCCCGGCGCGGACAGTATGCCTGCTTGACCGACGCCGCTTAGCGCAACATTCACCTGCGACTGGTTGGGGTCATTGCTGTCGATTTCGATCTGAGCCGTATAGTTGGTTGAACTGGTCGGAGCAAAGCTGACCCCGACCTTGGTTGCCTGTCGAGGCGGAACCACGAATTGTCCTGGAGGCGGACTCAGTGTGAACGCGCCGGCGGGCAGTATGATGTTACCGAACAACGGATTGGTCTTACTGAAGTTTTTGATCTCGAACGACTTCGTTGGCGACGTCGCTCCAACTCCAGTGAGTGGGAAGTTCAAAGTCTTGGGCGCGACGAAGATCTGCGCAGGTTTCGGCGTTGGGGTTGCGGTTGGGGTGCTGGTCGCGGTGGCGGTAGCCGTAGCGGTTGGCGTGCCGATCGCAGTGGCGCTTCGAGTTGGGATGGCGGTTGGCGTACCGGTCGCCTTTGCACTGCCAGTTACGGTCGGAGTCGCTAGCGAAGTGCTGCCCACCGAAGTCGAAGTGGGCGTCTCAGATGGAGCCTCGGTCGGAGACTCCGTCGGCGTCTCGGTTGGCGTTTCGGTCGCTTCCTCAGTTGGGGTCTGAGTCGGGGTCTCTGTAGAGGTTGGCGTCACTGTCGGCGTCGCGGTCGACGTCGGCGTGCTTGTCGCGCTCTGCCCGCATGCGGGTAGCGTCCATGCGCCGCGACCATGCGTGGCCGCGACTATGACCGACGAGTTTTGCTGAAGCTGGTAGACCGGGACCTTGGGCAGTCCCTCCAGGCTCTGATCATTCCAGGTAGCGCCTGCGTCGGTGGTGTGGAAGACGCCGCTGTCGGTGCCCACATAGAAGCTGGTGGCCGGCGTGCACTGATCGAACATCACGCTAAGCGCAGGAACGTCGGGCAGTCCGGTGCTGATATCAGCCCACGTCGAACCGCCGTTCGTGGAAAGAAATACATGCTTGCGGCCGCCGCTGAAGCCTGAGGCGGTGACGAGCACCGTCATCGGATCGGTCGGCGATACCGCGACCGAAGTCAGGGGAACGGTGGTCGGAAGACCAGCGCTCACATTGCTGAAATCGCACGGAATGCCGGTGCAAGTCGCATCGGTGGATACCCACGCGGACGAAGGAACGCTGCCGTCGGTGCTGGTGACGGCGTAAACCACGGCCGGGTTGGTGGGTGCGATCGCGATGCCGCTGATGTTGCAAAAGCCGGTCTTGCATCCGCCGGTCAGGTCTTCGCTGATTACGTTCCACGTCGGCATCGGCGAAGTTTGACCGTTAGGTATCACTGTGGCATTGCAAGAGAGCGTGCCGTTAACTGCACATGACTCCCAAATTCGATTGGTGCCATACAGGATACGATCCGGATTATCGGGATCCTCTGTGAAGGGAGGAGCGATCTGCGCGGTGTCAGGACTTGCCGATGGATCAATAGGATTGTAAGGGTCGGCGCCCGGAAGAGCATTTCGCTGATTGTTGAAATTCAGCGGATAAGTTGTTCTTGAATAACGTGCAAAAGTATTGGGTCCCTCATCGAAAAAGACGTTTTCGGCCGATGAGGTGGCGGGTATCACAGGATCGATTGCGACGGGGCCCACGTAGCCGGCCTCCGAGGGGAACCAGGCAAGCGGATCTTGTTGGGAGACCAGCGTGCTATCAAGATAGATGGCGCCGTTTAATTCGGCGCCCGCGAAGATATATCGATTGCTGGGCTCAACTGCGACCGACTGAAGCATCGTGATCCCGAGCCCGTTGTTCAGCGAGTCGCTCCAGCTCATGCCGCCGTCGGTGGACTTGAATATTCCGCTGTCGCTGGCGGCAAAGATGCCCGCCGGATTTACCTTGATCGCATGAAAGTAAGGCCCGGTATTCGCGCCGATGAAAGTAGGCTTTAGTTGGTCGAACGAGTTGGTGCTGTAAATCCCCTTGAGGCCGAGATATAGCGATGTCGGATTGGCCGGATCAGCAGCCAGGGCCAGATCGTAAGCGGGGGAATCCTCCAGATTGCAGTCTCCGTTGGATGCTCCGGGAAGAACCGGCTGTTGGTTGTCTTCCGACCAGAAGCCGCCGTGGTTGGTCGACAGATAGATACCATCGAATTGGTATCCGCTGTTTTGAGTGCTCTTCACGCGGGCGAGGTATATGAAATGGCCGTCGGGCGTGATGTCCATCGCCATGCGGCGACCTCCGGCGGGCAATTCAGGGACCGCGTCGCTGATCCAGCTCACTCCCCCGTCAGTTGACTTGTAGAGGCCGTTGCTGTCGCCGTTGACAGCAGCAAACACGCTGTGAGGGCTGGCCGCCATGCTGAACGGCGCATTCTCCATCACATCCGGACCGTCGCCCGGTGAACACAGGTCTGGATTCATGGGGGTTGGCACGCAGACGGCACTGCTTCTCAACGACACGCCACCCGAAAAAGTAGCGTTGGAAAAGTCGCCGCCGGAGAAGCTGCCGGTGATGACCAGAAACGCGAACTGCGCGTTGGGATTGTAGCCAAAGTTCTGGAAACAGTAGAGATAAGGGGCTCCGACGCCGGTCACCGGAGTGCCGGAGAGCGACGGGACGACGCCGGTGCAGATGTAGTCGTCGGAATAGTCAGCACAGAAGTCCGAGGGCGTCTGCGTGATCACCATCTCACCACTTAGAACATACGAGCCGTCCGGTTGCGGTTCCGCGACAAATGAGGCCGGAGCGCCCGGCGCCGCCTGCAATGTCGCGCTACCAAGTGTGCAACCGCCGCCGCCCATATCGGTCATGGTTCCGCTGAATGACCCGGTGAAATTGCGCGCGGGATCTACGATTACATCGGAGCCCGCTCCCGTGGACGAGTTAGGTCCTCCGCCTGCGGGGAGTCCTCCGCTCCCGGAGAGCTGATGCCAGGTGACGCCATTGTCACCCGACTTGTAGACCCCCGATGAGGAAACCGTCGGCCCGAACGGCGGGTGGAGGCATACTTCCGCGGTGCCGTCGGTCGAACCATAGGTGGTGGTCGCATACAGTATCGCAGGATTCTCGGGGTCGATCGCAATTTTCGTGAAGCTCAGCCGGTCGAAGGTACTCTGCGCCAGCTGACTCCAGGTCCCGGGTGCTCCACCCTCAGTCGATTTGAGGATTCCTTCCCCGTACTGACTGTCGCAACTGTTGTCGCCCTCGCCCGTTCCTACGTAAACAGTGTCCTGGGTCGGATCGGCGTTTGGCACCACGGCGAGCGCGCCGACTGCGAGCGTGTTTTCGCCATCGGTAAGTGGATTCCAGGTTGTCCCGCCGTCAGTGGTCTTCCAAACCCCGCCGCCCGCCGCGCCGACATAAATCGTCGACGGGCTGGCGCCAAACGAAATCGACGAGATGCGTCCGCTGCCGGAAGCGTTTTCCACCGTGCCGCAGATACCATTGACCCCCATTCCATCCGACAACTGTATCGGTTGCGGCCCAGCGAAGGTCCAGGCAGGAGATTGGATAGCAGGGGCGATCCTTGTCGATGTCCCGCGCTTAGGCAGCTTTGGCGGGAGCGGCAGCTTTCGTGAGATCGGCGAGCGGGCGTGCGCGGGAACGACCCGAGCATCGAGCCAGGTCCCCGCGAGCGAAGTAAAAATCAACGCCATTGCGAAGGCAATCGGCGTTAGACGCGATACACGTCGGCCAGACACATTTCCCCCCGTGCCGCCAACAATTAAAGTCGAATATTCCTACGCCGTCGCCATCCTTGTAGCAAGCAAAATCGAGGCGACTTGCTACCCCGGTAGCCCTTTAGGTGCGTAGCTCCTCGAGCAGCGCTTTGGCGTCTTTCAGGTCGGCGGTGTCGAAGCCCTCGGTGAACCAGCCGTAGATTTCGGCGAGCATCGTGCGTGCCTCGTCGCGGCGACCTTGCTTGTCGAGCAGCCGTGCGAGGCTCATGCTCGCGCGCAACTCCCATGACTTGGCCTCTTGCAGGCGCGCGACCTGGATTGCTTTCTCGAAGCAAGCCTGCGCCTCGGCCTCGTCCGGGCGATCTCCAGCCAACGTGGTTTCCCCGAGAATCCGGCGCAACTCCGCTTCCCAAATACGCTCGCTTCTCGCTTCGGTCCGTTCGAGGGCCAACAAGGTGACCCTGCGCGCTTGGTCAATGCCACCGACCTTCAGGCACCGGCACGCGAGCATGCCGAGAAACTGGACGGTATTGAAACTGGAAACGCGGTCGCGAGATTCTATGAGGTCTAAAGCACCCACGATTCCGGACTCGATTTGATCCGCGCGAATCGTCACTGCAGCGAGGGTGATTCTTCCCATCTCAGCGAGCGCTTCGAACCCCCGCGCCTCAGCCTGGTGCATTTCCAGGTCGATGAATTTCGCCATCTGGTCAAACTCGCCGCGAAAGTTATGCACCCAGCCCTTCAAAAGTAGCGCGAAAGTATGCGAGAAGGAGGCCGAGATTTGACCTGCTCGATTTACGCAAGATTCGCTCATCGCGAGGGCGCGATCAGGGATGCCCAAGTACCAAAGCGTCAGCCCCAGGTTGCCGCGGCATGCTACATCGGGGTCGAGGCCGAACGACTGCGTAAGTCCGATCGGGCGTGCAACGTTCCCAGAATCGATTCGCGGCTCGATCTCAAGTGCTTGTTCATGCGTCGAGCGCGCGAGCGCGAAATGCCCGAGTTGCTGAAGCGTCGCGCCGTTTAAAAAGCTGGCCAAGATCAACCTTTCAGGGTCGCCGGAGGTCCTGGCAAGTTGCATCAACTCTTCTTCCACTGCTCGCGCTTTGAAGAACTCGGACCGCCACCGCCAGTAACTGGAGACTCCGGCCAAGACCGAGAAGAGGATTTTTTGATCGGCGGTTTCGCGAGTCAGTTCAACCAATCGCTCATTCAACTCGCCAACCTCCGCGGCTGCCGGGTTGCGCCCCGTCAAATAGGCGAGCCGCAATGCCAAGCTCAGTTGCGTCTCAGATACGGCTCTTTCCCGCAAATCCGGCAGACCACTTATCAGCTCCAGGCCTGCCGTGAGGTAGGCGATCGACTCGGCATTCGATCCGCGCGCGTAGGCCTGCTTGCCCGCATCGTGCAAGTACTTGATCGCCTTGTGAATGTTCGCGCTGCGTCCGTAGTGCTGCGCCAATTCCATAAGGTGATCATCAATGCGATCGCCGCAGAGATCCTCTATCGCAGCGCCCGCGCGTTCGTGTAGCAGCTTGCGCTTTTCCATGAGGACGTTGTTGTAAGCGACTTCCTGAGTGAGCGCGTGCTTGAAGCTGTATTGGATGTCGCCAACCGCGGGCCGTTCGTAGATGAACTCAGCGAGCTGCAGGCTGTCCAGCATCCGGTCGATCTCGTCATCCGGCTTTCCGTTGACCGCGCGGACCAGACTTAGCTTGAATTCCTTGCCCAACACGGCGAGTGCTTGTAGCAAGTCCTTCTCATCAACGGGCAACCTGTCGATGCGCGCGGCGAGGATTGCTTGCACGGTGGGCGGAATCTTAAGGTCCCTTAGCGACTTGGTGATTCTGAACGCCGCGCCGTCGCGCACCAGCGCACCCTCATCGAGCAGCACCTGCACCGTCTCCTCCATGAAAAAAGGATTGCCGCCGGTGCGCTCGATGATCAGGCGCTTCAGCGGGCGCACTTCGACGCCGTCATCAAGCAGCGCAGTGAGCATCTCTTCGGCACTCTCCTTGCCGAGCGGATCGAGCCGCAACTGCGTGTAGTAGGTCTTGCTATTCCAATGATGGGAGTATTCCGGGCGGTAGTTGACCAGCAGCAACAGCTCGGCGGTGCCGATCGAATCGGCGAGCAGATTAAGTAGCGCCTGGGTCTCCTCGTCGATCCAATGTAGGTCTTCGAAGATCACCATCAGCGGCTGATTGAGACTCTCGCGCAAAAGGATGCGTTTGATCGCCTCCAACGTTCGCCGCTTCTTGATCTGCCCATCCATCTGCGCGAGCGGATCGTCACCATCGACGACGCTGAGCAGACTGAACAGATAGGGCAAGGTGTCTTCCATACTGCGATCGATGGCGAGCACGCGGCCGGTGACCTTCTCGCGCCGCGTGCGTTCATCATCGGCGGAGGTGATCCTGAAATAATTCCAGAGCAGCTCAATCAGCGGCAGGTATGCCGACGCCTTGCCGTGCGAGACCGAGTACGTCTCCAGCACCATCCAGTCTGATTGCGAGATCGCTTTGAATTCGAAAAACAAGCGGGACTTACCGGTGCCCGCTTCCGCCATCGCCGCGACGATTTGCCCGTGTCCTTCCCTAGCCAGCTCGGCAGCATGCTTCATCGCATCCATCTCGCCTTGACGGCCAACGAACTTCGCCAGTCCGCGACCTGCCGAGCGCTGCAGCCGGGTGCGCAGCGGCCCTAGCCCCGTAACCTCGAAAACGTTGACCGGCTCGGTGACGCCTTTGACGCGGGTCGGTCCAAGTGGCTTGAAGCTGAAGTATCCCGCGCAAAATTTCTGGGTCGTTTCGGTAACCGCGATCGATCCGGTCGGTGCCAGCGTCTGCATCCGCGAGGCGAGGCTGGTTGAATGCCCAATCGGCGTGTACTCGGTATGCCCGTCGCCGGTTTTTATCGAGCGCACCACGACTTCGCCGGTGTTGATGCCGACGCGCGCCTCGAGCGGAGGATTTCCGGCTTCGCGCAGTTTCGCGGAGTAGCGGATCATTTCGTCCTGCATGCGAAGCGCCGCATAGAGCGCGCGCTGCGGATGATCCTCATGCGCGACCGGCGCGCCGAACAACGCGAAGATACCATCGCCCGTCGATTGCACGATGTAGCCGTCGTAGCGATGGACCGCATCCATCATCAGCTTGAGCGCGGGATCAACCAGCGCGCGCGCTTCCTCGGGATCGAGGTCCTCCATCAGATCCATCGAACCCTTGATATCAGCGAACAGCGCGGTGACGGTCTTGCGCTCGCCGTCGGGCGCGGCGTCAACCGGTTGCTCGGCTGTGACGCGAACTGCGTTTTGAAGCGAGGGACCTGCGGTGGGCACCACGTTTCCGGCGAGCGAAGTGCCGCATTCGCCGCAAAACTTGAACGGCGGGGCATTCTCGGCGCCGCACTTAGGGCATCGCATGCTGAACGCGTTGCCGCATTCGCCGCAGAATTTCTTGCCGGCCGAATTTTCGGTCCCGCACTTCGAGCAGCGCATTCCCCGACTCCCCAAGGCGCCGCAGGCCGCCCTTACGAACAGTCACGCAGTGTTGCGCGATTGGCTATTTCCGGCAAGCGGGCGGGGCGCGGCGTGGTTCTCGCTCTTTGAATTGGCGAGAAGCCTGCCGCGCAATTGGGGAATGATGCGCAGCCACCTTTTATACAATCGAGAGCCGCGAACTCCGATGCCCCGTCGGCATGGAATGCCGCGCTTGACAGATGCGCCCGCATGTTGCTCGTCTGGCGGCATTGCGGAGGAATCGAGCATGGCAACTCTACGCGGCGAACAGATCATTGCGCAGTCGTTCAAGCGGGAAGGCGTCGACACCATCTTCTTCATGATGGGTGGACCTACGGGAGGTACCGCGGGCGCATGCCTCGACCTCGGCATGAAGGGCATCTACGTGCGCCATGAGCAGGCCGCCGCGATGATGGCGCATGCGTATGCGCGAGTGACCGGCAAGCCCGGCATCTGCATCGCACCGATGGGTCCCGGAGTCGTCAACCTGATGACTGGGCTCGGCAACGCATGGGCTGATGCTAGTCCCGTGATAGCTATCGGCGGATCGGCGCCGATGCGCGGCACCACGCTCGACACTTTCCAGGAGATGGATCAGGTCCCGATGATGCGGCCGATCGTGAAGGGCGCGTATCGGGTGGACCTCGGCTACCGGATTCCGGAGTACATCAGCATCGCGTTTCGGGAGGCGCTCGACGGTAAGCGCGGTCCCATCTATCTCGACCTGCCAGGCGATGTGCTGTCGGGCAAAGTCGAGGAGGAGCGGATTCATTGGGTTGAGGGCAACTCGCGAACCGACGCACGCCCGGCCGGTGACCCGGCGCTGGTACGCAAGGCAGTCGAACTTTTGGCGAAAGCGCGCAAGCCGATTGTCCTAACCGGAAGCGGCGTGCTGTGGTCCCAGGCGGAAAATGAATTACAAAAGTTCGTCGAGGCGACCGGCATCCCGTTTTACACCACGCCGCAGGGACGAGGGGTCATCGCGGAGGACCATCAGCGCGCGTTCCCGGGGGCGCGCTCGACGGCATTTCGCGAGGCGGACGTGGTGATGGTCATCGGCGCGCGGGCGAACTCGATGCTGTCATTCCTGCGGGCGCCGCGTTTTTCACCAGCCGCAAAGATCATCAACATAAATCTCGACGGGAAAGAGATCGGACATAATCGCGCCGCCGACATCGGCATCATCGGCGATGCGAAGTTGGTCCTTGGCCAGTTGACTACTGAGGCTGCCGGCAAATTCGATCCTAAGGAAGACTCCGAATGGGTGTCGCAGCTCGCGGTCAAGCATCGCTCGAATATGGAGCGCTCCGCGCCGCTGCTGCACTCCGACGCGGTCCCAATCCATCCTTTGCGCCTCTGCAAGGAAGTCCGCGACGTTATCTCGCGCGATACGATTCTGGTCGTCGATGGGCATGAGATCCTCAACTTCGCGCGCCAATCGATTCCCATCTATCAGGCGCGATGCAGCCTCAATGCTGGCCCGCATGGATGCATGGGCGTGGGCATCCCGTTCGGCATCGGCGCGCAGGTGGCCAGGCCGGACCTCCCGGTGCTAGTGCTCAGCGGCGACGGCGCATTCGGCTGGAACGGAATGGAGATGGACACCGCGATTCGCCATCATCTGCCGATCGTTGTGGTGGTCTCGAACAACGGAGGATTTACCTCGCGCAAGACGGGCGGCAGCGTCGGCCGCGACCTCGGCTTCCAGCGCTACGACAAAATGGTCGAGGCGCTTGGCGGCTACGGCGAATTCGTCGAGCAGCCCGCCGCGATTCGGCCCGCAATCGAGCGCGCCATCAAGAGCGGCAAGACCGCGCTGGTCAACGTCTGCACCGATCCCGACGCGCAGGCGACGACCGATATGGGGTTCGCCGGATACTGACCGACGCTAACCTGCGCGAGGCAGTCGGAGTCGCGCGCTATGCTCCGATTGCCTCGTGCTTCGCGTCTACTGCTTCGCGCTTCGCCTCGTCGGCCGCGGTAGGAGGTGAAACCTTGTACAATTTCTCCGAGTTCCCCCACAGGATCTTGCGCTGCACCGATTCTTCGCAGTCCGAAAGACCGCCCTTGATGCGCGCATGCACCTCCTCGCCATAGAGCGAGGTTGGATGCGGAAAGTCAGTCTCAAAGAGGACGTTGTCCACCCCAACTTTGTCGATGAGACGGCGCGGCGCAGTCTGCTCGAACCAGTAACACGCGTAGACATTGCGCGCGAAGTACTCCGACGGCAGCAGATCGAATTCTGGATGCTCCTCGCGCACGCTATTGCCCATGAACTGGTAGTCCATGGCCTCGAGCAGGAAAGGAATCCATCCGATGCCGCTCTCCACCGAGACGAACTTGATCTTAGGATGACGCGCCAACACTCCCGACATGAGCAGGTCATTCAGTTGGAGGCCGTTGTGTAAGAAGATATCCACCGCCAGCTCGGTGAACGCCGCCATCCTGCCGTAGGTGTTCACGCGCGCCTTCGCGAGGCCCTCTTGCATGTCGCCCGATCCGATGTGGAAGCTGATCGGCAGATCGCACTCGACCGCCGCTTCCCACAGCGGATTCCAATGAGGATCGCCGAGCAGCGGCTTGCCGTAGTACTGCGGCTCGCCCGTAAAGAGGATCCCTTTGTGACCCTTCGCGGCGCATCGACGGACTTCGGTCACCGCCGCATCAACATCCCAGAATGGTATCGAGGTGATGGGCAGCAGGCGGCGCGAATCGGCGGATGCCCACTCGGTCTGCCAATCATTGTAGATCTGCACGCAGGTGAGCATCAGCTCGGGGTCATTCAGCTTAAGGAACTGCTGCGCGCCGAAGCCGCCGACATTCGGATACATAACCATCGCCCAGATGCCCATCTGGTCCATGTACTTGAGGCGCGCCTTCGCATCGTAGGCGCCCGGATGCATTCCTTCGTAGTTCTTGGGCGGATGCTTGAAAGTTCCGCGCCCCGCGGTAGCTGTCATACCGACGCTTGCCAAGGGGCGGCCATCGCCAATCCGCCAGCGCTGAATGCCGCGCGAATCAGTCTCTACAAAGGGGACGCGGTCGCGCATCGAAGCCGGCGCGCGGCTGGTCCAAAGGTCCGGCGTTTCGGTGACATGGGTATCGGCGTCAATGATTGTGTAACCGCTCATGGGCATCCCTCGCTTAAGTCGCTATGCGGTTATAGACCGAATTTGCCCCGCTGGAAAATGAATCAGCCTAGCGCTCGGGCGGCGCGAAGACCGTTAGAGCGAACAGCTTCTCGGCGCCAGTGCGCAGCGTATGAGGCGCGCCGGCTGGGATCGTAACGAAGTCGCCCGCCTTGATCTCACATTCTTTACCGGAGACACGGCAGGTGGCGCTTCCCTCGATGACGTAAATCAGCTGGTCGCCGCGATGGGAGTTTTCACGGCCATCGCCGAAGCCGGGCGGAATCGTAAATACCGCCGACTCGGTCTGCGGCGTCTTGCCGAGCCTCTTCTGACCCATCTTCGCGCCGTCGCCGCGCAGTGCAAAGACATTCGGAACCGCCGCGTGCTCGTTCCCGTTCGATCCCACCAGTTCATCCATTTGCTGCTCAAAGAATTCCTGGGTAATCACGCCGCTTCGGTACGCCTTGAACAGTTGCTGCACTTCAAAGTTTTTAGTCGCCATGATGCTCTCCGCCTTCTGACGTTGATGGTTGGGCTATTGCGCGAACCGCTTGATTGATGTTCCCACGTTTAGCAAAAAATTTCGAAAACCATAAACGCCGAGATGCTCTCAAAAGGAGATGCTTGCAACTTCGCGGGCAACCTGTTTTCTCATCTGCAAAGATCTACGCAAGACATACGTTCGTAGAGAGGCACTATGGCATTCACGAATATCATGCTGGAGAAGCGCGACCTCATCGGGACGCTCACCTTGAACCGTCCCGAAAAGCTCAACGCGATGACGCCGACACTGATCGCCGAGATGGGCGAGGCGCTAACCGCAATCGAAAAGGATCCCGAAATCAAGGTCGTCATCGTCCGCGGCGCGGGCCGCGCGTTTTGCACCGGCTATGACCTGACTGTCGGCCTCAGTGACGGCAGCGGACAGCGCTACACCCTCGACGACGACCAACGCTCATTGCAGCATTACGTCGAACACTGGCTGCGACTGCGCGATTTGCCGAAGCCCGTCATCTCGATGGTGCATGGCTATTGCCTCGCCGGAGGATCGCAACTCGCCATCTGCACCGACATGATCTTCGTCGCCGAGAACGCGAGCATCGGGTTTCCCTCGATACCCGCCGGAGCCGGTTACGTCAGCTCGTTCTGGAACTGGATGGTCGGGCCGCATCGCACCAAGTACATGGCGTTTCTTCCCGGCAGCCGAATCAGCGGCAAGGAGGCTGAGGCGATCGGCTTCGCGACGCGCGCGTTTCCCGCCGAGACCCTCGAACAAGAGACCTACGACTACGCGCGACGAGTTGCCAAGGTGCCCGCGCAAAAACTTCGGCTGGAGAAGCTCGCAATCAACCGCGCGATGGACATGCAAGGCTTCAGGACCGCAGTCCTCGCCGGGGCCGAGTTCGACGCCATCTTCCATTTTGGCCCCGGCAACGAGGAGATTCGCGCCATCCAGAAGGAGCGCGGACTGCGCGGCGCGATCCAATGGTATGAGCAAAAATAAGTGGTCCGAGAAAAAATAGCCTCCTGAGATCAGCGCGTATGTGCACGCACGAAGGAGATCATTTTTTGGACTACTCGCGTCGCCGTCGGTGATGACGCATCGCGCTTCTCGTACATCGCTCCGAGTGCCTTGGGAGGATTGCGCGGCGCGAACGCATCGCCGGCGCCCTCGGATAACTCCAGGTCCACTTGGCCGCCTGCTTTGCGATACAGCTCAACGAAGCGCTCGAGCTGCGCGCGCGGATGCACGATGTCGCGCGAATCCTGAATGTATAGCACTGGAGGCAAAGCGCACTTTTCGCCGCGCTCCAGCGCCTGCACCGGACTAGCCTCGGTCATCGCGTCTTCGGTCTTCCAGTATCTGTCGTGCAGCGGTAATACCATGTCCACGAACGGCGGAGGATTGCCTTTTTCCTTCAGTTGCTTGGCATAGCGATAACGCCCGATCGGATCGATTACCGGCGCGCCCATGATGACGCCGCGCACGCTCGCATCAACAGAAGAGCGATCGCCTTGAAGGGGTAAGGCCGCATAGCGAGAGTCATGCGGACGCATCCCGAGCAGCATGGCCTGATGTCCGCCGCTGGAGATTCCAAAGGTGCATACCATGTCGGGACGAGTACCTAGTTTGGCAGCCTGCGACTTGAGCCATCGGATGCCATAGTTGATGTCAGCCAACGAGCCGGGGTACGAGGCCGCAGGCGGGACGCGGAAGTCGAGCGCCGCCACCAGGATGCCGGCATGCGCAAGCTGTTCGTTGATACTTGTGTCATTGAGACGATCGCCGAGGCACCATGCGCCACCGTGCAATTCGACGATCGCGGGAAACGGTCCATTGCCGCGCGGTTTGAACAGACGCGCCTGCAAAGCGGTATCGCCGTGGCGCAGATATTCCACATCTTCAACGTCGATCTCGTAAGCGAAATCTTTCGGTGCTGCCGCTGCCATAAGATATCCTCCTAAAACTTGGCTAAAACTTGGCTAAAACTTGGCTAACGTTACATCCGGTTTGCGGTACTCATCCGACAACTACGGAATCAGCAGGACCCGGCCGACCGCCTGCCTGCTCTCGATGTAAGCGTGCGCGGCGGCAGCCTCCTTCAGCGGGAAGGTCTTATCGATCACCACTTTGAATTCACCCTTGGCCGCTTCATCGACCAGCCGCTGAATCATGTTGTGCGCGCGATCGGTGCCGATCTCGGCGCCGAGGAACACGCCGGTCAGCGACCGGTTACCCGCCATCAGCGAGGATACATCTACCGTCATCGCTTCTCGGCCTGCCGCGCCGACCATCGAGAGCCTGCCGCGATAGGCCAGTGATAGAATGCTGCTTTGCAGCGTCGCGCCGCCGACCGGATCGACCACCAGATTGACGCCCTTGCGGTCGGTCAGTTTCATCACCGACTTAACCACGTCGCCGGTGCGGTAGTTGATCCCATGATCCATACCTAGAGGCTTCAACCTTTCCAGCCGCTCGTCGCTCGAGGCAGTCGCTAACACGGTCGCACCGGCGCGCTTAGCCAACTGAATCGCCGCGACACCTACTCCGCTCGCGCCTGCCTGCACCAGCACCGTCTCTCCAGCCTTCAAATGGCCAAACTCGAACAGACAATCGTCGGCAGTGCCGAAGGGGACCGGAATCGCGGACGCCAGCTTGATGTCGAATCCTTTAGGGACCGGCCATGCGTTGCGCGCCGGCACCGCTCGCAGCGCCGCATGCGATCCGGCGCCGAAGACGGTCGTCACTTTCTGGCCAACCTTAAGGTCGGTGACCTCCGACCCGACCTCGACGATCTCGCCACCCGCCTGGTAGCCGACGATGTGGGGCTTGCTGAGCAGCGCGCCATGCCATCGATTCAGCGTGTCGCCGCCCTCGATGCTGACAGCCTCGACGCGAATTATGACGCCCTTGGGATGGCAGACCGGATCGGGCACGTCCTCGTATTTCAGGACGTCAGGGTTTCCGTTCTCATAGTAGACCGCAGCTTTCATCGATGAGTCCTCCGCTCGTTTGGCCGACTAGGGTAAGTCCACTACCGGTCGCTCCCGTCGGTATTCCTATCTGCACTCATGCACCTCTCCATCCAAAACGTCAACGCCTGCCCACCCCCAACTCAAGTTCGGTCGTAAGTTGTCCGTATAGTCATTTGAGAATGAAGAGGCCTTCCTTCGAGTTAGAGCTATTCCTAGGTTCCAGGACTAGACCTACTATGAAAGCGTCGCGGATTTCTGCTAGTTATTACCTGCACGAGGCTGAGAGCTAGACAGGAGACCAACTTTGGACCTCAATAAAATCCTTGCAGACCTGAAGAGCGAACAAGAACGAATCGGTAGAGCCATCAGCGCCCTACTCGGAGGCGCAGGTTTGAAAAGACCTGGCAGGCCACCTGGGAGCGGCGCGCGAGGGCCCAAGCGCCGTGGAGGTATCACTCCGGCTGGTAGGAAGCGGCTGGCGGCAGCCATGAAAGCGCGCTGGGCGGCACGCAGGACAAAGTCAGCACCTGCCGCGAATAAGGCAGCCTCCGCGGCCAAGGCGGCCGCTCCTAAGAAGCGAGCCGGCCTGACTCCGGCAGGAAGGAAGCGGCTGTCGGAGATGATGAAAAAGCGCTGGGCGGAGAAAAAGAAGAAAGCTGTCTAAGCTCGCGCGCACCCGGTAGGTTTGGCTGAATGGCGACCGGGGTCACCATTCAGCGAACGCAATCCTAGCGAAGAGTTGGGCGGAGAGTTGGGCGACGAGTTTGGTCGTCGCGCCATAGGTAAGTAGGAACTTCGCCCCACTGCGCGGCCTTTACCTCGCCCTCGCATTGGCCGTTCATTCGATCGCCGGCGAGGTCGAGGCTGCACTTTGCCCATCGGCACAGGGGCGCGTACCAATAACTGAACTCGAGGTGGCTGCCATTTACGGAAGCGTCTTTCGTGTCATCTACAAAATAGTCGTGCATGTAGTGCTTGGTCTGAATTAGCAAGCGCGAGTCCTGCCGGGAAATCTTCAAAAATGGCACCTCGGCCGAACGCCGCGGCGATCCCCAGCTCCAGGTCCCGACAAAGTTGCCGATAGCATCCGAGGCGCCCTTCGGCTTCATCGAGGCACAGCCGAATGCGAACGTGACTGCGATGATCGCGATCGCCGCCTTCCGCCTCATGTTTCCGGCGTTCTCTTTCAGCGCCCCGCCTCGAGCCCGCATCCCCGCACCAGATCGCTTACCTTCACGAATTCGTAGCCGCGCGCGCGCAGCGCCGGCACCAGATCGCGCACCGTCTCCGCGGTGGCGACTCCCCTTCCATTCACGTGCAGCACGATGATACTGCCGGCCTGGATCCATCGAATCGCATCGCGCTCCATCACGTCGTCGGTGCGGTTGGGATCGGGATCGCCAAGCCCGACGTCGCCCATTACCGGCACCACGCCGTTTTGGCGCGCGAGCGGGGCGAGCTCGTGAGGCCTGTCCCCGTATGGCGGACGGAACAGCGGCACCGGCATCGCACCCAGCCGCAGAAGGGAGGTCTTGCCATTTTTCAGCTCGGCCTCGATGGTACCCGGCGGCGCATCGATGAGGCGGGGATGCTGATAGCCGTGAAACGCGATTTCGAAAAATGGCACCGCCTCGAGCCTTCTCAGATCCTGCGGATTCGCTTCCGCCCAACGACCCGATACGAAAAATGTTACCGGAACTTTTTCATGTTCGAGATAATCGACCAGGTCGGGGGCGAATGGCGGCACGTGGCTGGTAGGGCACGCGTCGAAGGTCAGCGCGATTTGGCATCCGCTGCGCAGACCATGCATGAAAACCCCGTCCTCGATTCCACAGCTATGGTTTTCGTCGGCGGCCGTCGCTGCGGTATTACACGTAAGTTGTTGTTTGGCGAGACATGCGTCGGACGCGTTCGATGCGCACGGCAGCGATAAGATCCCGAACGTCGCCATCGCGGCGATGCGCGCTGCCCTTCGTAGCATTCGGTAGGTGCTAGTCATTCTGGATGGCTACCGTCGATGATTCGGGCACCTTGCTTGGCTTCGGCTGGCAAGCTATCAGACTACAGCGGTAGTTGCGTGCGACAAAGCCTTTCTGTGTTCGTTGTTTTATCCATTTGTCTGGCTGGATTCGGGCACGCGGCCGCATTCGATGGCAAAGTCGTCGACGCCGTCACCCATCAACCCATCAAAGATGCGGTGGTTACGATGTCCGGGACGTCGGTGCACACTGGCGCCGACGGTTCATTTCGCATTCCGGCCGGCTCCGATCAGGTCGCGGTGCGCGCATGGGGATATTCCCGCACCAAGGTTGCCGCGCCTCGCTCCGATAACGACCCTATCGAAATTCCGCTGCAAACCTTTTCGCCACACGCCGTCTACCTTTCGATGATCGGAGTCACCTACGCTCCAATCCGCGATCCCATCCTCAAGCTACAGCAGCATGCGCAACTGAACGCGCTCGTCATCGACGTGAAGAACGATGAAGGCCTGCTTCTGTTTCCCAGCTCATCTTCCACAGACACCGCACGCGACGATGCACACACGAAGAAGCTGCGCGACCTGATAGAGCGCTTCCATCACGATGGCCTCTACACAATTGCCAGGATTGTAGTCTTCAAGGACGCCGCTCTCGCACGATCTCATCCCGAAATGGCGCTCAAAGCGGATGATGGTTCCGTGGTGCACGAGGATGACGGCATCGAGTGGGTGGACCCGCGCAGCAAGGCCGTGCAGGACCGCAACATCGCCACTGCGGTCGCAGCCGCCGCCATCGGGTTCGATGAGATTCAGTTCGATTACATGCGGTTTCCGGCGATGCCCGCTTCGTCGCGAGCGGTGCCGGACGCCGCTATCCGGCGCGCCACTATCCGCGATTTTCTGACTCAGGCGCGCGCCGCACTAACGCCGTATAATGTTTTCATCGCGGCGGATGTTTTCGGTTATTCATGTTGGGATCTGAGCGACACCAACATCGGTCAAAAGCTCGAAGATGTCGCGCCCGCCGTCGATTACATATGCCCGATGCTATATCCGTCCTCGTTCCGCAACGGAATTCCGGCGTCGCCGATGCCACTGGAGCACATCGACAAGATTGTGCTGTTAAGCCTCCGGCGCGCGGGCGAGCGCAGCGGCCTCGCGCCCAATCGCTTTCGGCCATGGCTGCAAGCTTTTCGCGACTATGGATTCGATCATCGGTCGTTTGGACCCGCCGAAGTGAAAACGCAGATTCGGGCGGCCGATGAGTTTGGCTCCGATGGCTGGATGCTATGGAACCCGCGCAATTTCTATTCGCCGGAAGCCCTGCCTCCGGGCGAGACGGTTGCTCCGACCCTCGCACATGAGCACTGAACCGATGCGCTATCTGTGCGCTGCGATGCTCGCGCTGCTGTCGATGCAGTTCGCTACCTCATTCGATGCGTCGGCTGCGGGCGCCTTGAACCCATCGGAATTGGCGCCCATCGCGAATCTGGCGCAAACCGAAATCGCCGCCGGCCGCATGCCCGGCGCGGTCATCCTGATAGGAGCCGGCAACACTATCGTTTATCGCAAGGCATTCGGGAATCGGGTGCTCAAGCCTGGCCCCGAACCGATGAAGATCAACACAGTCTTCGATCTGGCATCACTTACTAAGGTGATCGCTACCACTCCCGCCGTCATGCAACTGGTTGAGGAGGGGAGGCTGCAACTCGATGCTCCCGTCGCGCGCTATTGGCCCGAGTTCGGCGCCAACGGAAAGCAGGCCATCACGGTGCGGGACCTGCTAATCCATTATTCGGGGATGCATGCGGATCTGGATCTGAGTATTCCATGGTCCGGGTATGACGCTGCTATGAACAAGCTCATTGCCGAGAAACCGTCGGTTCCGCCTGAGACCCGATTCTTATACAGCGACGAGAACTTTGAGGTCCTTGGCGAATTGGTTCGGCGCGTGTCGGGCCAACCGCTGAACTCATACTGCGCCGCTAACATTTTTGGCCCGCTAGGTATGCGGCATACGGAATTTCTCCCGCCATCGAAGCTGCATGATCAAATCGCGCCGACCGAGGACACCGAAGGAAAGGTGCATTGGGGCGATGTCCATGATGCGACCGCGCGATGGATGGGCGGCGTCTCCGGGCATGCCGGGGTTTTTTCAACCGCCGATGATCTCGCCATCTATGCGCGGATGCTGCTCAATGGTGGCGTCGGCAACGGCGCGCGCATACTTAGTCAAAAGTCGGTTGAGGAAATGACCACGCGCGAATCTCCGTCGAACGGCACCCACGCGCGAGGGCTGGGCTGGGATATGGGCGGCCACGACGGCTATTCGATGTTTCCGGACGGCTCCTACGGTCACACCGGTTTCACCGGCACCCTCATTTGGATCGATCCGGGCGCGGCGACCTATGTCATCATACTTAGCAATCGAGTCTATCCGGACGGTAAGGGCGATGCGTTGCCGCTTCGCAGAGGAGTCCTCGAACTGGTGACCCGTTCTCTCTATCCTTCAATCAAGCCGGCAATCCAGCCAGCCAGTGACAGCCGTAACTAAGCCATGTCTAAGTCATACTTAAGATGAGAACCGACGACCCGGGAGCCTGAACCAAACGCATGCCTAACGAGCCGAAACCGAAAAGGCAGGCCTCTGTCCGGGCGCGCGCCATTCTGTTCACCGACATCGTCGGCTCCACTCATTACTTCGCCAGCCACGGCGACGCCGCCGGAATGCGGATGCTCGAGATCCACAACCGCGCGTTGTTCCCGCTCATCGAAGCGGCCAATGGCCACGTGGTGAAAACCATCGGTGACAGCATCTTCGCGGTCTTCGAGCAGCCGACCGACGCGCTCGCGGCGGCATGGGCGATGCAAGGTCGCCTGGCCGAGGTCCGGGAAACGCTCGGCCCCGACGATCAGATTCATATTCGCGAGGGAGTCCACTACGGCCTCGTGAACGAGCGCGACAACGACTTCTTCGGCGACGCGGTCAACCTGGCGGAGCGCGTAATGTCGCAAGCCGAGGGCGACCGCGTGTTTGCGTCCTCGATCGTGCGCGACATGGTGCGCGCTCGCCCCGAGTACCAGTTCGAATCGATGGGCCCGCGCGAACTAAAAGGTGCGCCCGCGCCGGTAGAACTGTTTCGGCTGACAGCATGCCCCGATTTGAGTCCTGTCTCGATGATTCGCAGGTGGACGCGGCGCACGCTCCACGCGATGCATCGGCGGCGCCTCGAAGTATCGGTGGTGGCAATACTACTGATTGCCGCATCGGTGACGTGGTGGTTCCTGCGGCCGATGCAGGCGCGCGCGATGGCGGTGTTACCGTTTCGCAACCTGGCGCACGATCAGTCCACCGACTACCTAAGCCTCGCGCTGCCCGAGGAGTTGGATGCGCAACTGAGCCGCACCACGTCGATCATCATTCGTCCGCTCGACTCGGTAAGGACCTATAAGGACCAGGCGCCGACCGTGGAAGAAGTCGCGAAGGCGCTCCAGGTCGGGACCGTGGTCGAGGGCGACTTCTGGCGCAACGGCGAACAGTTGCGCGTGCACGTGAACATCATCGACTCGAATCAGAAGCGCCAGATCTGGTCGGAGCCCTTTCAGACCGCGCTCGCCGACCTGCTGGCATTGGTCGATCAAATGGTGCCGCGGGTGGCGCAAGCGCTGCGCCTGCGGTTTGGTACGGATCTGAGCAGCCTGCAGACCGGGACCAAAAATTCGGAAGCTTACGACGTCTACCTGCGCGGCATCGCGCTGGAGCAGGATATTAATGATGACAACAATTCCTCGGCCATCAGCCTGCTGAAAAAAGCGGTCGGCCTCGATCCGAGCTTCGCGCGCGCCTTCGCCGCTTTGGCGGAAGCCTACGTCACGCGCTTCTGGTGGAATTTTTCCAACGATACTGCGTGGCTCGATCGCGCCGAAGAGGCCGCACGCCAAGCCTTGGCGCTCGACCCGAAATTGGCCGAGGCTCACAATGCCTTGGGCTTTGCGCTCGAAGGCAAAGGCCAGCGCGTGGCCGCGGTGCGCGAATATCTCGCCAGCGTGCAGGCCAACCCGCACTACGTGCCCGCGCTTTCCAACGTCGCGCGCTATTCCTTCTACATGGCGAACTTCGACCGCACCCGCGAAACCCTCGATCTCGTTGCGCGGATTGATCCGACGCAGAACATCCACATCCGCAAGGCGATGGCGTTCTACTTTGCCGGACGTCTCGCGGAAAGCCGCACCGAAACCGAAAAAGCCGAGAAACAGGCGCAAGGGGTCGACCAGCTAACGTTAATTGCATTCAACTACGCGTGGCTCAAGGATTTCGACTCCGCTGAGCGGGTTCTCAAGCGCCTCGAACAGGAAGAGCCGACCGCGCTTAGCATCGCCGAGGTTCGATGCTGGCTGTTTTCGATGCGCGGGCAAATCGCGCAAGCGCGCGAACAAATGCAAATTATCGAAAAGCGCAATACCTTCGGCATCGCGGACGAGATAGCGACCTTCTACGCAATTCAGGGCGATCGCGACCAAGCCCTAGAATGGCTCGACAAAGCGGTCAAGATGGGCGCGCCGAACTACGCATGGTACCGCTCTGACCTTTTCAAGGTATGCAAGGGCGACCCTCGCTACGAAGCGATTCTGAAAACGCTGTCGGATGAATACCGGCCTCTGCAACCTGAACTCGACAAGGTGGTCCAGCAAGCATCGCGGTAGTTATCGGTAGTTAGATGATCGCCAAGCCTGTCTCGATGTTCCCGTTGAGTGTCCTGCGGCGGAGAATCGCACGTCTGCGCGCCTCGGCTTTTGTTTCCGCCCGAAATTGCGCATCGAGATGTTGCTCGGTATTGGTTTGATGTCGCCGGCATCGATATAGCGTGGCCGGCACCCGTCCCACGTCGTAGCGCTCCGAAGCCTTGAGAACTAAATCGTAGTCCTCGGCGTAAGACCCGAAGGTTTGCTCATCGAAACCGCCGAGGCTCTCGATCACGCATCGATGCCAGGTTCGTACCGCGCCGGCGCCCGAGGTTCTCAGGATGTTGTTGCGATCATATTCGTCATGGCGTATCACCCCGACCTCGGGAACCGTCCTGCTATCTTCGTCGATAACCTCATAGTAGGAAATCGCCAGACCGCAGTTAGGGTCGGCCTCGAGATGAGCGATTTGCTGGGAAAGCGTATCGCGCGTGTACTCGTCGTCGGAGTCGAGCTGCGAGATATACTTCCCGCGTGCCGATTTAACCCCAAGGTTCAACGCCGCCGAAATCTGGTTAGGGCCATGGTTGCGAATGAGACGGATGCGCGATTCGAGCTGCGCCATCTGCTCCACCATTTCGACCGTGCCGTCGGCCGAGCCATTATCGACGACAATGATCTCGAAGTCGCGGAAGTTACCTTCCAGCACGCTCTGTATCGCGCGGCGCAGGAGAAGCTTCCGATCGTGGGTAGGAATGATAACGCTCACGGCAGGCTTCGCGCTGGCGTGTGGGCATACGAGCGGCGGATTGCGATGGCTGAGGAACGCTCCATGTCGCCGCAGCGCCGCAAAAAATGCCCGTTCGACTTCGGCGCGCAAATTCGATTCGAGGAAGAGATAGCCATAGCCGCTGACCGCGCTCGTTTCGGGAGTGAAGTAGCGGCTTAGCGATGCGCAAACCGCCCGGCGCGCCGCAGCGTCCGCAGGAAGTGCGATGTCATACAGGGGTTCATCGATGCGCGCGAATTCGCAGCGCGCCCCAAGCCGTAGACGCAGATCGTAGTCCTCGGCAAGGTGGTAGGAGGCATCGTATCCGCCGATCTCATTCCAAAGCGATCGGCGAATCGCTCGTACGTAGCCGAAGGTCGACCACTCCGACAGGTCGAGAGGATCGGCAAAGACATTCTGGACGGTCTTAGGTTTTCCTTCGATAGCGATCTCATAGTTACCGTACATGACGCCAAGGCGCTGGTTCTCTTCGAGAACGGAAGCATAGCGTTCGACGAGGCTAGGCTTCATCTGAACTAGCGCGGGAACAAGGAGGATAATTTCGCCGGTCGTGTCGCTGACTGCTTTGTTGATCGCGGCGGCAAAGCAGTCCGCGCCAGAGCGGTACGACGCGTCATCCAGCACGATTATCGTGGAGACCTTGCCGCTCGCGCGTTTACGGCGACCTGACATAGATGACGCTAGCTTCCTTCCGCAGCGCGGGCGACGCAAGCAACCGCCGCTTCGCATCGGCGCGATAGTCGTGATTAACTATGCTGACGGCACGGGGATCGCGTCGCAATGAGTAAGCCTACGTTTGAAAGCTTTTCGGCCACCTCGCCGAGCGACTGGTCGGCGCGGGGTAAGCCGCTTTATATGACCTTCGATGATGGCCCTACGCCGGGCGTGACGGAATCGATCGTACATAAGCTGGCAGATTGGGAGCAGCGGCTCGGAGTACAGTTGCCGGTAACGTTCTTCGTGCTAGGACGCCATATCGAATGCGCCCCATGGGCAGTCAAGCTCGCGCATGCCCACGGGCACTACATCGCGAACCATTCGTACTATCACCAGAATTTTACTCGTGCGAAAGATCAGGGCGGGCTAGGTGGCGACCACCTCGCGATCTGGGAGCAGATCAGCAAGACCAATGAGCTGGTGGAGCAGCTGATTGGAGTGAGGCCTCAGTACCTTAGGCCACCCGGAGGAGGCATCGATACCGGCATCAGGAGTATGTTGGCCTCCAACGGCATGACCCCGGTCCTATGGGATATAGATCCCCAGGACTTCCTGACCGATAGCGTCTCCGAATTCCAACGTGTCGGCGATATACTGTCGAGGTTCTTCAGTCGTCTCAGCGACCTCGAAGGCACCAATCGCAACGACTTCGAAGATGAGCGCAAGAAAAAGTCATCGTTATTCGCCGACAAGAAACATGTGATAACTCTCCATCACGACGGGCGCGATAATAGTCCAGGATGGGGACGCCAAGCGACCTTGCACGCGCTCGATAGCATCGTTCCTGCGCTAGTCCAACGTGGCTATGCCTTTCGCACCATCGCGCCTGGCTGGATACCTTGAGTGTCGCGGAAACCTCCGGCCAGCGTGATCCTGACAATCCCGCGGCCGATCCGGCTCTGACCGCCGACGCGATTATCTATCGCTACTATTCCCTGTGGATGATCTACTCGATCGGCTCCGGTGTCATCCTAAGTGTGTATCCGGTGTTCCTTCGTTCGCATGGCCTGACGCAATTCCGGACTAACGCGATAGTCGCAATTTCATACTTCATCGTGTTCGTCATGGACATTCCCGCCGGCGTATTTGCAGATACAGCCGGACGCTCGGTTGCGTTTGTGCTTGGCAATTTGATTCGAAGCGTCGGATGGCTGCTGTACTTCTTTGCGCACACCTTCGGAGGCTTCGTTGCCGCCGACAGCACGTCCGCTTTCGGTTCGGCCTTTTCCAACGGAACTCTTGAGGCCTGGGCGGTCGATGCCCTCGATCTGAGTGGCTTCACTGCCGACAAGAGCCGTATGTTTTCACGCGCGTCGCAATTGCGCGCGATTACGGCGATTGTGGGCGCGCTCATTGGTGCTCAAGCCGCCGGCTACAGCATGAGACTCCCGTGGGCACTCGGCGCGGGCGCTTTTCTGGTAACCGCTCTCGCCGGCGCCGCTTTGATGAAGCCCGACGTGGTGGTCCGGCGCGCATCCGAGGTCGGTCCGATTGTAAGACAAGTTCGTGCGCGGCTCTTATCGAGCCTGACTCTCGCTACAAACAATCGCGCGGTGCTGATGCTGGCTCTATCAAGTGGATTGCAAATCTTCGCGTGGTCTTCCTTCGAGATGGAATGGCAGAAGTACTTTGTTGATAGTCTCTCGCTTCGAATCGGTTCAGTAGGGCTACTCTATTGCGTCTTCAGAGTTGCAAGCATCGGAGGTTCGGAATTGGTAGCGCGACTGCGCCCGCTAGCAGGTGTTCGCGAATACTACGTGGCAATCTCGGGCGGAATTGCGGGCGCGATCCTGTTCATTGCGGGACGTTTCAACCACCGGCCTGCGCTGGTGCTGGTGCTTCTCTGCGGCGCCTATGTTTGTTTCGGAGTCGCCGGCCCGTTGGTGCGGACGTGGGCCAATGATGAGATCGATCGCGAGCATCGCGCGACCCTACTGTCTTTTTTCAACATCTTTGAAACTTGCGGAAGCGCCCTGGGGTTGCTAGCCGGCGGCAGACTTGCGGACCGGCTAGGACTTCGTATCGCATGGCAAGCAAGTGGAGTTCTTGCAATGACCTCGGTGCCGATAGTCTTAGGAGCTGCCAGCTACTCCGGAAGGAGTGCGGTGGGTCGCGACGGTATCTAGCGCGCCAGGTATCCTCCGTCGACGATCAGAGGACAGCCGGTCACGAACGATGCTTCATCTGACGCTAGAAAGAGAATCGCGTTAGCAATCTCGTCGGGTTGCGCGTTACGCCTCATCGGTTCGGCATAAGCGGCCTGGCGCCAAAACTCAGCGACATCGTGAGCCGTCGGTCGGCGGATGATGTTAGTCTCGACATTGCCGGGACATACGCAATTGACCCTGATCCCATCGGCCGCGTAGCGAGTAGCTAGAGACTTTGTGAGCTGCAACGCGCCGGCCTTGGTAATGTTGTAGGCAAAGGTGCTTGCGCCTTCCATCTCCTGACCGACAAAAGACGAGATCGACGCGAGGTTCACGATCGATCCTTTGTTCTGACTCAGCATGTGCGGAATGACGTGTTTGCAGCACAAGAACATGCTCTTAAGATTGATGTCCATCAAGCGGTCCCATTCCTCCACCGTCATATCTGTGATGTCGCGGGCGAGATGGATTCCAGCATTGTTGACAAGAACGTCGATGCGGCCGAACGCCGACATCGCTTCCTCGGCGAGTCGGCGCGCAGTTTCCTCTTGCACCAGATTGCCACTTATTGCCCGGGCGCTGTCTCTCCCAGTCTGAGCTACGACGGCCTCTAGACCATCGACGTCAATATCGTTCAGCACTAACCGTGCGCCTTCCTTGGCAAAGAGTAGGGCGGTAGCTCGGCCAATCCCGCTTGCCGCGCCGGTAACAATTGCAATTTTGTTTTGCAGCCGCATCGTTCGTCTCCTTAGCGCTGTTGACGAAGTAGTCCAGCTTGTCGAGGATAGCATTGTGCCGGAACTACCAGATGTCAGCGTCTATGTGGAAGCGTTGCAAAAGCGCATCGTTGGCCGCAAGTTCGTCCGCGCGATCGTCAAGTCGCCTTTTCTGCTCCGCTCCGCCGAGCCGCCCCTGAGCGCGACCTTCGACAGGATGGTCAATGACGTTCGACGGCTGGGGAAACGCATCGCGATCGGTGTCGAGGGCAACCTATGGCTGGTGCTGCATCTGATGATCGCGGGCCGGCTGCATTGGGCTCCGTCAAAGCCAAAGCTCGGCAGCCGAAACAATCTCGCGGCGTTCGAGTTCGATAACGGATGGCTATGGCTTACAGAGGCGGGCACTCAGCGCCGCGCCTCGCTCACGGTGGTGACCGGCGAGGAGGGATTGCAATCACTTAGCGCCGGCGGCATCGAGCCCCTCGATGTGAACCTCGACGCCTTTGCCGAGACGCTGCGTTCATCCAACCATACTTTGAAACGGGCGCTCACCGATCCGCACATCTTCAGCGGCATCGGCAACGCGTACTCCGATGAGATCTTGCATCGCGCGCAATTGTCGCCGATCGCTATGACGCAGAAACTGAGCGAGGAGGAAATCGAGCGGCTTTACGATGCTACTCGGGCTACGCTTATCGAATGGACCGATCGCCTGCGCGCGGAAGCCGGCGACGGTTTTCCCGAAGGTGTCACTGCGTTTCGTCCCGAGATGGCGGTACACGGGCGCTATCGTCAGCCATGTCCCCGCTGCGGCGCGAAGATCCAGCGCATTCGCTACGCGAGCAATGAGACTAACTACTGCGCGCCTTGTCAGACCGGCGGCCGCCTGCTCGCCGATCGCGCATTGTCGCGCCTGATGCATCAGGACTGGCCGCGCACCCTCGACGAGCTCGAGGATCTTAAGAAGCGTCGCGCTGAGTGATCGCGTCTAGTTCTTCGCTTGCTTCGATTCCTCAGCCTTAGAGTCAAGCGCGCGCTGGATGACGAAGGCGCGAATCGCCGTGGCCTGTTTCTTGTCGATGTTCTTGGCGAATGAAACCATTCCCTGGTCCTTGAACTTGCCACCCAGCACGACGTCATACCAACCATCGTCATCGAGGAGTTTGCTGTAGCGAAGATCAGGATTGATGCCACCGCTGACCACATCGACGCCATGACACATTACACAGTTGCGTCCGTAGAGCTTCTTGCCCTCCTCGATGGTTACAAGGCTGGAGATCTGCTTGGGTGGGTCGAGAACCTTTACTTCTTGCGCTGCCGGAGGCGGTAAGGTTGCGGTGCCGCCCAGCTTATAGACGAGTAATCGGCTGATGTTACGCTGAGGTCCTGAGATAGTGGAAAGTCCGCCGCCGAGGATGGCGTAGCTACCGCCCCATCCTACCAGAGTTGCGACATATTGCTCGCCGTCGACTTCATAGGTCATCGCACCCGCAAGGACTGCGGTCTGCGTGGGCGACGACCATAGCTTCGCGCCGTTGTCAGCCCGATAGGCGGCGAATTCGTGCGTCGCGTTGCCCTGAAAAACGAGATTTCCCGCGGTCGTCATGACGCCACTATCCCATGGACCCATGTACTGATAGCGCCAGACTTCTTTCTGATGCACGGGATCCCATGCGAGGAGAAATCCCTTCTCGCCTTTCATTGCGTCCTTGAAGGCTGCTCCTTTGCCGGCGGTTACTTTTGCGAGATCGATCGCCATGTTGTTGCCGACAGTGGTGCGCTTAAAATTCTTATCCGACTCGAATGCGAAACCTTCCTCTTGCGCCGGAATGTACATCAATCCGGTTTGTGGATTGAATGCCATCGGCTGCCAATTGTGCCCGCCGCTCGGCGCCGGCGTGATCGCGAAGAGCTTGCCGGTCTTGTCGTACCGCGCCGCTACCGTTTCGATTGGGCGACCGGTCTTCATGTCGATACCTTTGGCCCAGTTAACCGGCACGAAATTGTTGGCCGATATCAGCTCGCCGGTTTTGCGATCGAGGACATAGAAGTAACCGTCTTTGCCGGCTTGCATCGCGACCTTGCGCAGCTTGCCATCGATCATCAGGTCGGCGAGGACGACATCCTGGGTGGCGTCATAGTCCCACACATCACCGGGAACGACTTGGTAGTACCATGCATACTCGCCGGTTGAAGCTTTCAGCGCGATGATAGAGGAGATGTAGAGGTTGTCACCGCCGCCGGGGCTGCGATGTTTCTGATCCCATTCGACGCCGTTGGCAGTGCCGAAGTACATTATATCGAGGTCCGGGTCATAGGAGATCCCACCCCACGCCGTCGCACCGCCGCCTTCCTCCCACCATTTGCCGGTCCAGGTCTTCGCAGCCTTGGCCATGGCCGGGCTTTCGAATCCTTTGGAAGGATCGCCGGGGACGGTGTAGGTGCGCCATAGGAGCTTGCCGGTGACAGTGTCATAGGCCGACATGTATCCGCGCACGCCGTACTCTGAGCCGCTGTTTCCGATGACAACCTTGTCGTTGAAGACGCGCGGCGCCGACGTGATGGTATAAGGCTTAGTCTTATCGATAGTGTCGACGCTCCACACCGGCTTGCCGGTCCCAGCATCGAGGGCGATCAAGCGGCCATCGATGGTGCCGACATAGACCTTACCCTTCCACACCGCGACGCCGCGATTGACCGCATCGCAACAGACATGGATGAGGATTTCGCGACCCACCTTGGGATCGAAGTCCCATAGCAGCTTGCCGGTCTTGGCATCGAAGGCCTTCACCATGCTCCACGCCGTAGTGATGTACATCGCACCGTCGACCACGACCGGGGTAGCTTCCTGGCCGCGATCGGTATTGAGATCGTAGTACCACGCGAGGCCGAGGTTCTTGGCGTTGTCCGCGTTGATCTTGTTAAGCGGGCTGAAACGCTGCTCGCTGTAGGTGCGGCCGTAGGTCATCCAGTTGCCGGGATCCTTGTCGGCCCCGACGAGCCGGGCCGCATCGACTTGCGCGGGAGCGGCAGCAGGCGTCGCGGCAGCCTCGGCGGGTGACGACTCCTCGGCGGGTGACTCTTCAGTTTGCGCGTGGGCGCTGTAGAGCAGGAATCCGGACGCGCCGATTATCAAAGCGACTGCAACTGCTGCGAGATGACTGGACTTCGCAATCATCGGGACCTGTATCTCCTTAATGTCGAGCCGTACCGACATACCACGACGCCGCAGAAAGTCCATACCCGCGACGGCGCGCTTGCTTCCTTGAGCGGAGGCGGGAATTCAAACAGTATCCTCACCAGATGCGCCTCACGGGATGCGGGGGGGTCGTGCGACCCGGATTTTCCACCACGGGCTGGATGTTCATCGCCATATCGATTGGGCTGTTGCTCTTCGGAGGAAGCATCCGATCGAGCATCGCGGCGGGATCCCCTACCGGCCAGCGCGTCGAGGGCACGATCGATGACTCGCTCGGCAAACCGATTGCCGGCGCCGAGGTGCGCCTCGAAACCGCCGATGGTCACGTCGCGGCGAGCATCCTCACGGATCAGAGTGGGAAATTCGTCCTCAACGCCGCTGCCGGTAGCTTCGAACTCACCGTAAAGAAGCCTGAATTCAAGCCCGCAGCCGCAGCGGTCGTCATCACTCCAGGAACTCCAACCAAGCCCATCGTGCTGACGATGGAGGCAATCAAGCCGCTGACGCTTGCGGTCCTCGCTCCTCGATTCGATCGTGCGCTCAACGATCTCTCACCTGAGACCGGCAGCACCGCATATCATTTTGATCGCGAGACGATTCATCAACTGCCGCAGGGTGAGAATTCTTCCCTCGCGCAAGTCCTCGAGCAGGCGCCCGGCGTGAGTCAGGACTCCTATGGTCAGGGGCAGGGGCAGATTCATATCCATGGCGAGAACGGCGGCGGCGTCCAGTATCGCATCAACGATGTCTTTCTTCCCGAGGCGGTCACCAGCTTCGGCGAGATTTTCAGCCCGCGCTTCGTGCATAGCATCACATTACTCACCGGCGTGCTGCCGGCCGAGATCGGATATCGCAACGAAGGAGTCATCGACGTCCACACCAAGGATGGATGCGTCGATGGCGGCGCGGACCAGAACAACCTCGAGATGTATGGCGGACAGCGCGGCACTCTCGAGCCGAGTTTCGAACTCGGCGGATGCAAGGGGCGCCTCAGCTACTATGCGAGCGGCTACTACCTGCGCGACGACCTGGGCTTGCAATCGCCGACCGTCAGCCCGACGCCTCATCATGATCACACCGATCAGGGGCAGGGCTTCGCGAATCTCTCGTACCTGATCGATTCGCAGACTCGGCTGTCATTGATAACTGGAACGGCGGTCAACTATTTCCAGATTCCGCCGCAACCGGGTCTCGCGCAGCAGTTCATGCTCGCCGGTGTGCCTGTCTATCCATCCTCGCAGGTTGATGAGAGCGAGCTCGAGCAGAATCACTATGGCATTCTGGCGTTGCAGGGGACGGTCGGCGATAAGACCAACTACCAGCTTGCGGCATTCAGCCGCTACTATGTCCTCGGTTTCGATCCCGACCCGAAGGGCGACCTCATCTACAATGGCATCGCTGCGAAGATCCTCCACACCGGGCTCATCAACGGCGTGCAGGAGGACACCAGCTACCAACTCGATTCGCATCACACCATAGGAGGCGGGTTCTATCTCAGCGGCGAGGCTATCGAGCTCGATGATCATGCGCAGACTTTTTTGGCGAGCGGCGGAAAGGAGAGCAGCCCGACCCCAGTCTCGATCGTCGATGACAACCATCAGATCGCGTGGCTGTTGGGGTTCTATCTGCAGGACGAATGGCGTCCGACCCCGAAACTTACCATCAACTTCGGCGCGCGATGGGACTGGATGAGCGCCTTCGTAACCAGCAATCAGATTAGCCCGCGCCTCGGGCTGGAATATGAAGTGACGCGCGGGACTATCCTGCATGGCGGTTACGCGCGCTACTTCAAAGTGCCGCCATTCGACCAGGTGGCGCTACAAACAGTAGAGAAATTCGCTAGTACCACCGCGGCCGCGCCGGTCAATAGCGGCAGCGATCGTATCGGCGCCGAGACCGATGACTACTTCGATGTGGGCATCCGCCGTCGCATCGTCGAGCATCTGAACCTCGGCCTCGATGGGTTTTTCAAATTCGGGCACAACCAGCTCGACCTCGCGCAATTCGGCAGCACCGTGGTTACGGCGCCGCTGACCTATCGCCGCAGCCGCGCGTGGGGTTCGGATTTCAGCCTGGCGTATGGTGGCGAAGCGCTAAGCGCATACCTCAACTTCTCCTATGCGGTGCTGCAGGCGCGCTACATCAACGGAGGGGCGTTTCTCGCCGACGATGCGGCCGAAATCAGCTACATCGCCAAGCATTGGGTCACGCTCGACGACGATCAGATGCTCACCGGGTCGGCGGGCGCGGCCTACAAATTGGGGGGATTTCTCTTCACGATGGATGGCATCTGGGGCAGCGGATATCGGCGCGGCTTCGCGAACACGGGCGAGTTGCCTCCGATTCTTCAGTTCAACGCGGGCATCGTGCGAGGGGTCAGGTTGCCGCGAATTGGCGAGGCCGAATGCCGCCTGAGCATCGTCAATGTGTTCGACCACGTTTATCAGATCCGCAATGGCACGGGGATTGGGGTATTCTCGCCGGCGTATGGTCCTCGGAGGGCGGTGTATGGAGGCATCAAGATTCCGCTAACGACAGCATCTCCGTAGTTCCCTCCCCCCGAAGGAATAGGTTGGTCGCGATTTTATCGCGACCTGGTGGCGGGACATTGTACAGCGCGCGTCCTCGCGCGCGATTGGGGGATTCCTCGATGCTCATCGTCGCCAGTAAACAGGGCTTCTATTGGTCCGACGCAGACGAACCACAACAGGCTTTCAGACAAACATGTTCGAACACTCAGGTTTGCCTGCTCTGTTCGAAAACGCCAGGGCCGACCGATCTAGCCGCTCCAGGACCAGCTCTAACTTGCCTGTAAGTAGTAACAACGATTGGGTTTGTCTTTGTCACCGCAATCTATTAAGCACTACGAAAAGATAGTGATACGTTCGCTCTGTCGCTACTTCTGGCAATACGCCTCCAGCAAATAGACGGTCCGCTGGCAGCGAGTTACCTTCGAATCTTTCGAGCGATTTTGGAGGTTTTATGCGCTTTGCGAGCCTTCTTCTCCAAGTGGCCCTCCTAACCGTGGCCATCGCCGCGGGACCGGTATTCGCCGACGGGCATGATGGTAGGTCCTATTATCAGGGGCAATCGGTGTGCAATTTGTGCGCCCTCACATGCTTTTTTACTGCCGTCGAGACCCTCACGCCGAATGGAAATGGGAAATATAACGGCGGGACCCAGGTCGTGTACGGCGCGGATGCTAACACCCCTTCTTCCGGCTGCACATTCAATCTCAATATAAGTGCTTCGAGCTATAGTCTTTCTTCTGGGGGTATTGGAACAGAAACCCTCAGTTGGACCGCAGTCCCCGCTAACGATCCCTCTTGTCCACCATCCTACGTTGATAGCACTTCAATCGTCATCTCGCTTCACTCCTCGAACACCAGGGTCGTAGACAACAACCTGGCCAACCAAGCCGGACCCGGCATCGGTTCTTGCAGCAACCAGCAAAACTGGTAGGACCAGTGCGACTACATGAAATCTTCCAAGCACTGCGAGTACCCTAAAATCGGAGATTCGCGGTAACACGAAAATGCGCTGCGATGAATCGCTAAAGAGGTTTGGCGTCCCTTCTGTCGCAATTCGTAGCTGCAAGCCGGAAAAGGACCTGCGTTGGAAGCGAACATCGAAATGAGAGCCTGGTCCGGGATTCGACTGCAGCTGGTAGCAATGTGTTGTTGCATCCTGGGTCTGTCCTTCCCTGGCGTAGTCCACGCTGCTGCGAGCCCATGCAGCTCGGATGGTTACTGGGTTGCCGATTCCACGGATGCCGTGATAAGTGCCGGAAGCACGCTTGAGATCTCGGGTGGCATGGGAATACTCACGGACCCAAGTAATAACTTTTCGTACCCCGTAACGGTTGTCCCCGTACTCCCGAATTCACCTCTCGGCATACAAGGGGCGAATTTTCTTATCGAGAGCCCCAATTTGTTTGGAACCGACTACTTGAGGTCTGGAACCATTCGCTTTCCGGTAAATGACTACTATTTTGACTTTCGCTTTTTTCTGACTCCGAATGTGCCCGACTGTCAAGTCATGGAGGGAGGTTATTCTTTTACGTCGGGTGTCCCTTCAGTATCCTTTGACACGGAATGGCTCGCCAGTCAGCCGAATTTATTGAATTTCGCGATCAACGCACCCTCGGTGATAGGTGGAGTGCCATCGGTTGTTGGCGGAAGCCAATCTCCCGCTGCCGTTACCGGACAAGTGATACTAAGCGGGCCGGCCCCATTCGGAGGAGCTCAGGTGAGTTTACAGGCCCCGCTTCTTTGGCCGCTAACCGATGTGCCACCCCCCCCGCCGCTGGTTTGATGAGTTCAGTTTTCCTGGAGGTCGGTCAGGTTGCTTCGGACCCCCTCCCGATTGAAACTGAAAGCGTTCTATTCCCCGTATTGGTGAAGTTGTTTGCCCGATATGCGGGTATGACGATAGAGCGGGATTTGAATGTTCTCCCTCCGGCGATTCCCAGGTTAGGTACCGAAGCCAACACGCGAGTACAGGAGATTCTCGACACTTTCGTTGTGGGCGGTAAGACCCTGGCCAGCTACGAACGGGCGCTGACGGATGTCCGTGACGTTCGAAACATTAGCTTTGCAACATCGCAAGACATTTATTTGGCCGCCGCTGAACACTATCTAGTAGCGCTAACGAATTGTTTAGCTGGTACATCTCTAATAACGCCGAAGGTTGTGCCTCCATTTGAGCTTCTTATCGTTCCCGCTTACGAACTCATCAAAGTGGAGAGAGAGGGAGCTAACTTCCCACCCTCCCCCCGCACCCCTTTATCGCTGCTGTGGGGTTGGCGCGGGGTAGCTGATGCGGCCCAAATGCTTTATAACCCTTCCGTAGACCAGGGCGGATTTCCTGTACTCCCGTTAAAGATCGTCCCGACCCAAATAGCAACTCCAGTTCCCATGCCGACCGCCACCCCCACGCCGCTGCCGTCCCAATGTTCCGCGCAAGGCCCCGATCCATGTGGCAGTGCTTCTATCGTATGTAACCCGGGAGCCGTGTCTTGCCAGTGTCTGCAAGGTTCAGTCGAACTCATCAATCCAAATCTGCCTCCAACTTCCGATAATGTTGTCTGTACCCAGCAGCCTTCTTGTAGTTGCCAGTGAGGGCGATTGCGAACGGATTCTCGACAGACGCGGCATATCGAGTTTTAAGGTCTTAGTCTTGATCGCAGCGGATTGGCTGAGGATTGTCGGATTCAGGGGTAGTGGGTTTTGGCAGCGCTTTCCTGGAGTGGTTCAGTATGGTTTTGGAGCGCCGCCGGTAGGCCGAATTAACGATGTCAGAATTTTTCACGCCATTTGTGATTGTCTCCCTGATGCCACTTTGGGTGGCTATCGCAGCGGGGATTTTTGTACTCACCATCGGACGCCGAATCGCACAGCAGGACCGTGCTGAGCGCTTGGCGCGGGAAGCCACGAAAGCCGAGCAAGAGAGGCGGCTACACGAAGCGCATACCGCCGCTCGGTAGCGGATGCGCGCGCGACCATCCTATGCATCGGGCCAAGGCGTTTTATCGGAGCGTTTTGATTCCCAAGGTTTGAATCACAATCTGAATTCGTTTGTCAGGCCGACTCGCGCGCGTTCATACTCGGCCTCGATCAGTGTGATAGCTTCCTCTACTCTGCCCGCTGCCTGATGGTCACTGCATTCGATCGAAATTCGGCTCAGGCGTCTAAATCGTGCGCGCATCCCATGCGGAATGCGCGGCGCGATCAACTTGAAGTCGCGATCGCAGCTGACCAAAATGTCCCCATCTTCTTCGCTCACAGTCGCAATTAATGGGTCAGGCGAATCGACCGGCAGGATATCGCGGACATGTCGAACCTGATGACCGCGAGCCCTAAACACCTGGCCAACGGAATCTGGCACGTTGTGGTCAAGTAAAAGCCGCATACTTGATGGCGGATATAGCGCCGATCAAGCTTGTGCCGCCAGCTTTTCCTCGTGTCGCACTGCTGCCTGGATATCTGCCCGAGTGAGCGGAGGGTATTCCTGAATTATTTTATCGGCTGAGTAGCCAGCCTGATGAAATCGCCATATCGCCCGGGTTGGAATTCGAGTGCCTGCGATCACCCAAGCATTGTGAACGACGAAACGATGACGCTCGATGTGACCGATCTGATCGGGTGAACGTTGTTTAAGCTTCGCGGCCTCGGACGTGAGGTCGTGAATGATGCTTTCAAGATGAACCAGCGTATATTGACCGCTGAGTACGCCTCTTACGCGTTCCGTTTCCGGTTCGCGAAAATAAACCTCCTTTCCCAAGACATATAGAATCAATTCGGACCACGGACGGTCCCGATATTCGCTCAGCCTCCGCGCTACTTTACGGAGCTGCTGGAGGGGTATGTGGTGGACTTTGCGCAGGTGGCTTAGCGTTCTCAGGCCGACAACGTCTTGAAAGGAGTAAACTCGACTGAAAGGACTTCGGCGATTTTCAAACGCGTATCGCGGCTTGAAGAAGCCGGTGTCATCCCAGTACCGCAGTTGCGAATGGGATAGAGCGGTCAGCCGGACAACATGGTTGGCGTTAAACGCCCGAATCACGCTCGTCGTAAGCTCGCTTCGGTCGGTTTGATCTTTAGGCTGAACGAGCGCGCGCGTCATCCTGCGAATCATAAACCGTTGGCCGGCATACGGAAAGGACACCGGGATCTCGGGGGGTGGGGTGGCGCGACGGTCGCTCTGCTTTCTCTCTGCGACCGGAGTGCCATCTTGCCCGAAGGGGCGGTCGGGAAATCCTCGATGCGCGACCGCCATCGGCGGGCGCGCCTCCTCTATTCCCATCAACATGACACGCCTACGGAATTCCCTTGCCCGGGAGGAAAGACATCGCATATACTGCCGAAACGGAGTCATAGCTTTATGAATGATTGGAAGACCCCTGAATTTGTCGAAGTCCGCATGGATGCGGAAATCAACTGCTACAGTTCCGCGCTGCCTGAGACCGGCAAGGTTCGGATTCCGAATCGCCCCGTCATCGGCGAGACCTCCGAAAGCAAACCGGAGTAAGCCCGGCATTTGTGCGGGTCCATGTGCTTGGCTCCGCGGCGGGTGGCGGCTTTCCGCAATGGAACTGCAACTGCGCCAATTGCCGGGGACTGAGAGCCGGGACGCTGCGTGCGAAGGCGCGGACCCAATGTTCCATTGCGGTCACTGGGAACAACTCGGGCGACGGTTCCCGATGGCTGCTCCTCAACGCGAGCCCGGACCTGCGCGCGCAAATCTCATCATTTCCCGAACTGCTTCCTAAAAATGACGCGAGGGGATCGTCGATCGCATCGGTGCTGCTGACCGATGCGGAACTCGATCACATCACCGGACTGCTCTCGCTGCGCGAAAACGAACCCATCGAGCTGCATTGCACGCGGCGGGTTTTCGAATGGGTGTTCGAGGCGAACCCGATCTTCGGCGGCCTCATCCAGCCATCGCGATTCAGATGGGAGGCGGTGGAGAATCGCATACCGACGCAAGGTCGAGACGAGACCCTGAGCATCGAAGCGAGGTTCGTGGAAGGGAAGGTTCCGACCTACATTAAAACAGCGTTTGACAGCATTGGAAGCACTGTTGGGTACATTATAGTAGACAGGAGCAGTAAAACCTCGATGCTATATGTTCCAGCCATCAAACACATCAACCATGAGTTGATTGCGGCGGCATCGGAGTGCGACTGCATCCTGTTCGATGGGAGCTTCTGGTCTGATGACGAGATGGCGCGCCTCGGGGTCGGAAGCCGGACCGCATTGGCGATGGGTCACGTGCCCATCGATGGACCCGAGGGCAGCCTCGCGCGGCTCGGCCATCTTCGCATCAGAAAGGTCTATACTCACGTGAACAACACCAATCCCATCCTCGATGAAACCTCGCCCGAGCGCCGCGCCGTCGAGCAAGCGGGATGGGAGGTGGCCGAGGACGGCATGGACATCATGCTGTAGCATCGCGGTGGTAAGATGAATGATCGAACCATCACTGCTCCCGATTCGCCCGAGGCATTCGTCGCGAGGTTGCGCGCGATTGGAGCGGCCGCGTATCACGACAAGCATCCGTTCAACGCGCTGATGCATCAGGGCAAACTGACGCGGCGCCAGCTTCAGGCGTGGATCGAAAACCGCTTCTATTATCAGTGGAGCATCCCGAAGAAGGACGCGACGATTCTCGCGAAGGCCGACGATCGCGAGTTCCGCCGCGCCTGGATAACCCGCATCACGGACCATGACGGAATCGGCGACACCGAAGGCGGCATCAGCAAATGGTACCGCCTCGCCGAGGCTGCGGGCCTCGACGCTGGCGACGTCGCGAGCCTGCATTACGTGCTGCCGGGCGTGCGCTTCGCCGTCGATGCTTATGTGAATTTGTGCGCGTCGCGCTCGCTCACGGAGGCCGTCGCGTCATCGCTCACCGAGTTATTCGCGCCTGTTTTGATGGCGGATCGAATCATCGCTCTCGAGAAGCTCTATCCATGGCTCGATCCGCGCGGCCTCGACTATTTCCGCGGTCGTCTGACGTTGGCGGCGCGCGATTCGGATTTCGGCCTGCAATATGTCGTCGAGCATTGCGCTACGCGCGAGTCGCAGGATCGCGCCGCCCAAGCGCTGACCATCAAATGTCACATCCTGTGGGGCATGCTCGATGCGATCCATTACGCCTACGTCGCGCCGGGATTTCTTCCGCCGCTGTGGGACGATTCGCGAAAACTCTGATGGATGCTGAGCGCACATGGCGGCCGCGGCTCGCATCGCGTGCGCGACTCAAATTTGATTCCGTCGCGAATCAGGAAATGCTCCTCTTCCCCGAAGCTGCGCTGCTGCTCAATGAAACCGGCGCGGCTATTGTGCGCCTGTGTGATGGCGCGCGCTCGCTCGATCAAATCGTCGATGGCCTCGCTGAGAAGTTTCGCTCCGTCGATCGCGATACCCTCAGACTCGAGGTGGAACGATTCCTCGAATTGATTCGCGCGCGAGGACTCCTGCAATGACCGCCGCGCCGCGCCCCTACACGCTCGTCGCCGAGCTCACGTATAGATGTCCACTGCGATGTGTTTACTGCAGCAACCCGGTTGATTTCGCGCATACCCGCGACGAGCTCTCGACCGCCGAATGGTGCCGCACGTTTTCAGAGGCCGCCGAACTTGGCGTCGTGCAACTGCATCTCTCCGGCGGCGAGCCGATGCTTCGCGACGATCTCGCCGAGCTGATTCGGCATGCGCGAGCATGCGACCTCTACACAAATTTGATCACCGGCGGCACGTTGCTCGACGAAGAGAAACTGCGCCGATTCCGCGATGCGGGCCTCGACCATATTCAGCTGAGCATTCAAGGCGCCGCGATGGCGACCGCCGAGATGGTCGCGGGTGTGAGATCGCATCGCAAGAAACTCGAGGTCGCGCCCCTCATCACCGCGATGGGTTTTCCGTTCACGCTCAACGTCGTGCTTCATCGGCTCAACATCGCCGAGGTTCCGGAATTGATTCGCCTCGCGCTTGAGCTCGGCGCGCAGCGTCTCGAATTGGCGAACACCCAATTCTATGCATGGGGAGCCGAAAACCGTCGCGCGCTGATGCCGACGCGAGAACAATATCTGCGCGCCGAAGAAATCGCGCTCGAAGCGATTGCGAAATATCGCGGCGTCCTCGAAATCGCATTCGTGCAAAACGATTATCTCTCGGGCGAGCCGAAGCCGTGCATGGGCGGATGGGGCCGCAGCTACATGTGCGTCAACCCGGCGGGCGAGGTGCTGCCTTGTCACGCCGCGAAGGTGATTCCCGGCCTGCATTTCGAAACCGTGCGCGATGATTCACTCGCCAGGATCTGGCGCGAGTCGCCCGGCCTGAATGCATTCCGCGGCGATGGTTGGATGCTCGAGCCATGCCGCACTTGCGTTAAAAAAGTTATTGATTTTGGCGGCTGCCGATGCCAGGCCTTCATGCTCGCGGGAAATGCCGCCGAGGCGGATCCGATCTGCCATTTGTCATCGCATCGCGAGGCGGTGGAGTCTGCGCTGAATGACTCAGGCGCCGACGGCGCATTAATTTATCGCGACACCAAAAACAGTCGGCGACTGACGCGCGATGCGCTCGCCCCTCTCTCCCAACGCAAAGACGACGCTGACACTTTCAATGAACCTTGATGGTCACGCTCGCCGTCATTCGCCCATACTGGTTGGTCGAATAAAGCGTGTAGGTCGTCTTCGATTTAGGATTCACAGTGATGCTGTTACCGCGCACCGGCCCGACCGTCGGTGAGATGATGTTGTAGACGGCATCGCTCGTGGTCCAACTCAAAGTGACCGGTTTCCCGCGCCCCACCGATAAATGATCCGCGGTAAAACTGCCGATCGTCGGCGGCGGCCCACTCGGCATGTTGGCGTCGGTGTATACCTGGTCCATCGCGACAACATCGAAGTTCGATGCAGTGATGGTTTTGAGTTGACCCAGATCGTCGTCGTTCCAACGGTTGTCGGGCGCGCCGCTGATAAAAATGCCGCTTCCATTGTCGGCGAGGATCATCCCGTACTTTTTCAGCGCGGTGAGAATCACCTGATTAGAGGCTGAAAAAGAAGAGATGTCGAAACCGGCGTTCAGCCGTAGGCGCGTCCCCATCGGCGGCGCATTCACATCATCGACCGACGAAGCCCAGTGCAAAGCGGGCGGGGTGAATGCCCGGCGCGTCACCGGAACCGTGAAACGCAAAGCGTGATCGATCGCGCCTGCCGCGACCTCATCGTATCTCGCCAGTCCGGTGAAAATCGGCAACCCGGCCGCGTCGGCCGAGGTCCACGTGTAGGGCCGTTGCTCGTCGATCGTCATGTCCCAAATCGCGCTCGAATCTGCGTCCCAGGGACCACCCTTCAGAGGAAACGAATGGTAGAGCTCGTAGAGCCAGCAGCCGTCCTTGTCGAGAACCAGCACATGACGATCGCCGTTACCCGGGGCAGGATATCCTTCGATCAGCGCATTGGCAGGAACCGGCATGGGACCAGGATCGCTCTCGCCGCCATAAGCTGTGAACTTCACAACTAACTTAGATTGCGAGCCTGCCACGACCTGATACGGAATCCCGATCGAGTGACCATCGTAGTCGCCCGAGCCGAAATCAGGATGCAGGGTGACATTCGCGCGGATGTAGTTGATGATGTTGGCGGAGTTCTCATCCACCGGCGCGTTGGAGACATCGCGATTCCACGGATTGTCCGATGGAAACGGCACAAACCCATTGAGGCTCGCGAGCTTCCCAACCGTCATTCCACTGCACGCGGGACTCTGCGCCAGCGCCGCAGCGCCCGATGAAAATTGCAGGATGCTCAGTGCCACTGCCGCAATCATGCATTTCATGAATATGCTCCAGTAGCATTATCCTACAATATGTATGACATCGACGCCACAAAGTAGGACACGTGTGCTGGCGCATGCGGCCGTTCAGCAACGACTCAGCAAGTATCCGAAGTAAGGGAAGCTCCTACAGCATTGCGGCGGTGCGGCTGCGCGCCTCGTCATACTCACGCAGCGTTTGCTCGATGAGTTCGGCGGCGCTCTGCACCCGCGTCACGCCCGACACTGAATGACCCGCGCTCCAGATGTCTTTGTATCTACGCGGCCCGTTCATCTCGCCCTTGCTGCCGAAGTTGCGCGCCGCCTCTTCAATCGACACGCGCGGCGGCAGCGTCTTCGGATCAAGTCCTGAAGCGATCATCGAGGGCGTCAGCATGTTGGTATCGAGTCCGGTGAAGGCTTGCGTCAGCATCACGTCGTCCATGTCCGACTCGACCAGCATCCGCTTGTATGCGTCGGGCGCGATGCTTTCACTCGTCGCGATGAACTTCGTTCCCATGTATGCGAGATCGCATCCGAGTACCTCGGCCGCCCACAGCGCCGCGCCGTCGGAAATTCCGCCTGCGAGTACCATCGGTCCGTCGAAAATCTGCCGGGCTGCGCGCACGAACGCGAGCGGATTGAGCCATCCAGTTTGACCGCCCGCACCCGCGGTCAGGAGGACCAATCCATCGACGCCTGCAGCGATCGCTTTCTCGGTATGCCGAATCGTCGCCACATCCGCGAACACCGTGCACCCGACATCATGCAACGGGCCGATCGCTTCGATGGGCGAGCCGACGCTCGTAATCACCATCTCAATGCGATGACGCACCAGGCATGCGAGTTCCGCTTTCATCTCGGCGCGCTTGATGATCAAGTTGGGGCAAAACGGCGCCGGTGGCCGATCGGGATTTTCCCGCCCAGCATCATCGAGCGCGCCGGTAATTTTCGTCAGCCACGCATCGAGCGTGTCGATGGTGCGCGCGTTGGCGACCGGAAACGCGCCAATCACGCCGCCCTTGCATGCCGCGATCGCGAGGTCGGGTCCCGATACCGCGAGCATCGGCGCGGCGATCAGCGGAAGTCTCATCCTTCGCGAGATTTTTTCCGGCAGCCGTCGATTGATTCGATGCGTCATGCTCACGCGCCCTTTTGCAGAATGTGCACCACGCACACGGCGCCGATTCCGACCATGTGCGCGAGCCCGATGCGCGCATTCGGATGCTGACGCGCACCCGCCTCGCCGCGAAGCTGCCGCGTGATCTCTGCGATTTGGCCCGCACCGGTGGGGCCAATAGGATGACCCATCGCGAGCAAACCGCCTGACGCACTGATGGCGCATTTGCCGCCGATGTCGGTAGCGCCGCTGCCAATCATCGCCGCGCCCTCGCCCTCGCCGCAAAGTCCCATCGCCTCGACGTAGAGCAACTCCTCGATCGTGAACGCATCGTGCAACTCGATGAGATCGAGATCCTTCGGACCAATCGCCGCTTCCTCATATGCCTGCGCGACAGTCTCGCGGGTGAGTTCGGCATCGAAGTTTTTCGCACCTCGATAAACTCGCTCAGTGCGCGTCACCGATGCGATCACTTTCACCGCGCGCGACCGGTCGATGCCGAGCTTCGCGATCCCATCTTCCGATGCGACGATCACCGCCGCCGCGCCTTCACCGACTGGACAACATTGCAGCCGCGTGAGGCTGCCGGAAATCGGCGGCCCCGCCATTACTTCCTCGAGCGTGACCGCCTTCTGGCGCTGCGCGTACGGATTGCGCTCGCCGTTGCGATTGTTCTTCACCGCGACCGCCGCGACCTGCTCGGGCTTCACCCCGTATCGATTCATGTATTCGTTCGCCAGCAGCGCGAAATGAGTGAACGGCACCACGCGCGCGCCGACCAAATCGCGGATGTTGGCCTTGCTGGCGGCGGCAGCCAGCGGCGCCGGTTTGTCGACGCCGATCGCGAGGGACACATCGCTGATACCGCTGCCTACGTCGAGGCAGGCCTGGCGAAACGCGGTCGAGCCCGAGGCCGATGCGTTTTCAACCTGCGCCATCGGAATCCCGCTCGCGCCCAGATGACGCAGTATCGGGCGCGACACCGCCATCCCGATCAGCGCCGTGCCGGTGTACGCCGATTCCACGGAGCGGTATTCGATTCCCGCATCGCGCAGCGCCTCGCGCACCGCGGTTAGCCCGAGCGTCACAAAGGTAGTGTCGCTCATGTGCTGATATTTGTGCAGGCCGATTCCGACCACGTATACGGGACGCATATCGCGGATAGTTTTCTTCATCGCGCCGCCTCCGTCTTCGCGAAGCGAAGCTCTACAATCTGTTTTCCCTCGTCGTTGGTTCCAGCCGCAGCGAGGACCGAATGCATCCGGTCGCCGATGTGAAGTCCTTCATCGGTGCGCTCGGTCAGAATCGCGCGGACCGCGGGACCATCATCAAGAACGATCAGGCCGACGGTGAATGGCGCCTGCAATCCCTTGCCGCTGCGATCCTGATGGAGATGCACAGTGGCGAATGAATGCAGCGTGCCGAGTCCGGCAATCGCTACCTGCTCGAGCTGCTCCGCAGTCGCGCCGCAGAATTCGCAGCCGTAGGTTTGCGGTGGAAAGAACACATAGCCGCAACTCTTGCAGCGGCCGCCGTTGAGCTTCGGCGCGGCTTCCGAAGTGTACAGCGCCGGCTGTGCCAATGTCTGATCGGGCATGTTCGACCTCTCATTACGATGCAAGTTCCCGGGTACCTTAACTCGATACTTGTTTGTTAGTCAACAAATATGTTAAAAGGCTAATTCACTATGGAGCATCCCGCCGCCACCGCAACCACTTCGCTTCGCCGCCGCACCCAGCGCGAGCGGCGCGAAACCTCGCACCGCCGTATGCTCGACGCCGCGGTGAAGCTGATCGAGCGCCAGGGGAGCAGCCGCACCACCCTCGCGCAAATCGGCGAACTGTCCGGCTACAGTTACGGACTCGTCAGTCATCGCTTCGGCTCCAAGGAAGCGTTGGTGCGCGCGGTCACCAGTCAACTACAGTTAAGCTTCGCGCGCCACGAGATGGGCGAGATTGATCGCCTGAGCGGGTTGGACGCGCTTATCACCGTGGCGCAGCGTTATGTTCGGGCGGCGGCCTCGCGCAACCGCAACGCGCTCTATGTGCTTATCGGAGAGGCGCTCGGTCCAGTGCCGGAAATTCGCGCGGAGATGGCTGCCGCGGATCGGAACTTTCGGCTCACGATGCGTCGGTTCATCGAGCAGGGCATCAAGGCCGGCGAGATTCGCGCCGAAGTCGATCCCGACGCACAAGCCGCGCTGTTGATTGGAACGCTGCGCGGGCTCGCAATTCAGCGACTGCTCGATCCGGCGGCCTTCGATCTTGAAGCGGTGTGCGCCGAACTCAAAACCAATCTCCACAAAACGCTGCGCCGCGAGCCGCAAAGGATAAGGAGGCGCAATGCTTAGCGACATTCGCGTGCTCGAGATTTCTGCGCCCGAAACGATGCAGGCCGGAAACGTTCTCGCCGCGCTCGGCGCCGACGTGGTGGTGGTCGAGCCGCTGTCCGGCGCGCTGGGGCGCAGGACGGAGCCTTTCCTCGATGAGATTCCCGGGCTCGATCGCAGCCTCACCTGGCACGCGCTTAATCGCAACAAGCGCGGTATCACGCTCGATATGCATAGCGTCGATTCGCGGCAACTCCTCGGCGATCTGCTCGCGAAGTTCGATATTGTTTTTGATGCTAGCCACGACGGAATCGCGCCACTCGACGATATTGCGATTCCTGAAACGACGGTCAGAATTCGCATCGCGCCGTTCGGGCACAGCGGTCCCAAGAGCGGTTATGCATCATCGGATTTGACCGTGATGGCGGCGAGCGGTGCGCCCGGCGTCACCGGCGACCCGGATCGGCCGCCGCTGTTTTTTCCGGTACCACAAGCGATGATGGAAGCTGGCTCCGACGCCGCGCTCGCCGCGCTCGCCGGAATCGCTGCGCGCGATCGCGATGGCCTCGGCCAGACTGGCCGCGTATCGGGGCGCATCGCTGCAATGATGAGTGCGATGAGTCAGCATCTCGCGCCGCCGTCGGGTAATCCGGAGATCAAGCGAAGCTCCAGCACCTTCACGATCGCGGGGGTGCGGGTTCCGAGCATGTATGAATGTGCAGACGGCTTCGTGATGATCAGTGTCGCCTTCGGTCCGGTGTTCGGGCAGATGACGCAGCGCTTGGCGAAATGGGCGGCGGATGAAAATCACCTCGCGCGGAACATCGCGGAGATTAGCTGGCCTTCGTTCATCACCGACCTCGCGCAAAAGAAAGTGTCGCCCGCTGATCTGGGCGCGCTGGTCGACGGCCTGAAGTCTCTCACCCGAAAAAAAACCAAAGCGGAGTTCGGCGCCGCCGCGCGCAAGTTGGGATTGCTCGCCTCTCCCGTGTTCAGTATGAAAGACGTCGCCGAGTCCGCGCAGTATCGCGAGCGCGGACTGTTTACCTCGGTCGCGCTCGCGGGGCGTGATATTGAGGTGCCCTCGCGCTTCGCGCAGTTCTCGAATTTCTCTATCGAAACGCGCAGACCCGCGCCGATGCTGTCTGAGCATACAGTTGAGATCCTCGAAGCCGACCTGGGACTCACTCGCACCGAAATCCAGGCGCTCTTCGCGCATGCCGTAATTTAGGAGATCAAAATGGCGGCGCCGCTTGATGGAATTCACGTCCTCGATATGAGTTGGGTGATGGTCGGCCCGGCGAGCGGACGCTACCTCGCCGATCTCGGCGCCGATGTCATCAAAGTTGAAAGCTCGCGCCGCATCGATCCGGTCCGCACCCTCGGCCCCTTCAAGGACGGCCGCTCGGGGCCGGAACGCTCGGTTAGTTATCACAACCTCAACGCGGGCAAGCGATGCATTGCGCTCGACATCCGCAAGTTCGAGGGCCGCGAGCTGGTGATGCGGCTGGCGAGACGGGCCGACGTGGTGCTCGAAAGCTTCACGCCCGGCGTGCTCGACGAATTGCACCTTGGTTATCGCGAACTCAGCCGCGCCAATCCGAAGCTGATCATGGCCTCGACCGCCATCCTCGGGCAGACCGGCCCCGACGCGAAGGGGACTAGCGGCGTCGGTACGATGGGCGCCGCGATGTCGGGCGCAACGCATCAGTTCGGATGGCCCGACAGGCCGCCGTGCGGACCATTCGGGCCGTGGACCGACGGCGTCGCGCCGCGCTTCATCGTCGCGAGCATCCTGGCCGCGCTGCATCGCCGCACGCGCACTGGCGAGGGTTGCTATATAGATGTTGCTCAGGCCGAGGCCGGCGTGCAGTACATGATGCCCGCGTATTACGAATTTGCCGCGAATGAAAAAATTCCCGAGCGTCGCGGCATCGCGGGATCGCCGCTGCGCGTGCCTGAGGGCGTCTATCGATGTGCGGGTGACGATCGATGGATTGCAATCAGTGCGAGCGATTCGGCGCATTGGGAAGCGCTGCGCCACATCATCGGCGGTGCGCTCCACGAATCGCGATTCGATATGGTGCTTGGCCGCTTGCGGAATCGCGAAGCGATCGATGCGGCGATTTCCGAGTGGACATGCGACAAAGAATCCGACGCGATCGAGACGGTGCTGCAAGCTGCAGGGATTCCAGCGCACATCGTCAGCCGCGGCCTCGACCTCGGTCGTGACACCGACCTGCGCCACTTGGGACATTCCAAAAAGTTCACCGATGAGGTTCTCGGCGAGGCTGAAATCGAGGGTCCGCGAAGTGCGTTCGATCGCACGCCGCTGCCGGAAACGCGGCGTGGCCCTCGCATCGGCGAACATACGAATGAAATTCTCGCGACGATCTGTCATCTATCGAAAGATGAAATCGCGCAGCTCGCCGAATCGGGCGTGCTCACCTGACATCATAAGTACGATCGGCAAGGAGGAAAATTTTGGGCACCAACATTCTCGATCTGAAAGGGCGCATCGGCTTGGTGACTGGCGCGGGGCAGGGCGTCGGCCGTTCGGTCGCGCTCCGATTTGCGGAAAACAATGCCGGTGGCGTGGTCGTAAACGATTTCCGGATGGAGCGCGCCGAAGCAGTTGCGGCAGAGGTCGAAAAGCTCGGCGTTAAGGCGCTTCCCGTGCAATGCGATGTGACGGACTTCGCCGCCGTCACTGCGATGTTCGATAAAGCCAAAGCGAAGTTCGGCGGCGTCGACATCCTCGTCAACAACGCGGGCAACGCGGGTCCCGATGCGAGCCGGGTCGCGCGCAAACCGTTTTGGGAACAGGAGCCGAAGGATTGGGACGCCTTCATGGGCACCAATCTGTACGGTGTTATCAACTGCGTGCGCGCGGCCGGTCCCGCGATGATCGCCAAAAAGTATGGAAAACTGGTCACCGTGATTTCCGATGCGGGCCGTGTCGGCGAGCCGCAGCTGGAAATCTACTCGGCCGCGAAAGCGGGTGCCGCGGGCTTTATGCGCGCAATTGCGAAGCAACTGGGGCGGCAATCGATCACGTCGAACTGTGTCGCGCTCGGCACCACCATGACCCCGGCGATCGCGCCGCGGATGACCGATCCTGAAGCGCGCAAACGGATTCTGAAGGTTTACCAAATCAAGCGGCTCGGCGAGCCGGAGGACGCGGCCAACATGATCCTGTTCCTCAGCTCGGATGCATCGGAATGGATCACCGGCCAAACCATTCCGGTCAACGGCGGTTATTCATTTGCGATGTAGTGGAGCGATGTAGAGGAGAGCGCATGAAATACCAGACGATAATTCTCGAGCGTAAGGACGGCCTCGGCTACCTCACACTCAATCGCCCCGAGCGCGCCAACACGATCAGTTTTCAGCTGATGATGGATGTGGTGAACGCGATGGAGGAGATTGAGAAGGATCCCGAGTTTCGCGTCGTAATCGTGACGGGCGCGGGCGAAAAGCATTTCTGCGGCGGCGCCGATCTGCGCGATTTCGCGGAGCGCGCGCGAGAGGCGAAAACCCGTGGCGAGCGCCAGGGCGGCGGCGATTTTGTTTCGCCGCGGCGCGATCTGTTCAGCGCGCTCGAAGAATCGCGCGTGCCGGTAATCGCTGCGATCAATGGCGCTGCTATGGGGGGAGGATGCGAGATCGCGCTGGCGTGCGATATCCGCGTTATCGCCGACAGCGCCACGATCGGCCTTCCGGAAATTCGCTTCGGTGCGCTGCCTGCCGGTGGAGGAACGCAGCGTCTGCCGCGGCTGGTCGGGTCGGGTATTGCCAAGGAAATGATCTTCAGCGGCCTGCCCTACACCGCCGACGACGCGCTGCGGATCCGTTTGGTCAACAAAGTGGTTCCCGCTGCGAAGCTGATTCCTGAATGTGAAAAAATCGCAGGCGTCTATCTCGAGCGCGCCGCCTATGCGCTCAAGACCGCCAAGGCCCTGATTAATCGCGGCGTCGAGCTTCCTCTTAAGGACGCGCTCGCGCTGGAGCGGAAGATGATCGCCGAAATGGCGACCCCGGAGGAACGAAAGAAGGCGCAGGATCAGGCCGCGGCTACGCAAAAAACCTACGCGCGAATCTTTAACAAAGCCTGACGATAAGCGCGCCGGCTTTTAGTTCGTCCGCGACTCCATGCGGTACGCGAACAGGCCCTCGACGTCGAAATTGAACATGCGCGCAGCGTTGAGTCCGAGAATTTTTGCGCGCTCGTCCTCGTTGAGGCGTCCCATCTGACGCTCGATCGCCTGCGCCGAATGCGGCCAAGAACCTTCATGATGCGGATAGTCATTCGACCACAAGAAATTATCGATGAGGCCGAATTCCTTGGCGAGGCCGAGTCCCGCGCGGTCCTCCTGAAACGCGACCGCGCCGTGCGCGCGAAAATACTCGCTCGGCAGCATTTTGAGTTTCGGATACGCCCACATGTGATGCTTGATGTAGCCCTCGTCCATCGCGTCGAGTGCCCACGGAACCCATCCGATACCGCTCTCGATCGCCGCGAATTTGATTTTCGGGAAGCGCTCGAGCACGCCCGATGCGCATAGCGAGGTGACCGGCTCGATCGCCTGCACCAGCGCGTGCGCGACATAGTTGATGACGGCGCCGCCCTCGCGGCTCGCCGCGCGCGGATCGCGTCCGGTGCCGATGTGGAACGTGACGGGCATCCCGGTTTCCTCGATCAACGCCCACATCGGGTCGTAGACTTTTTGATTGTAGTTGGGATCGCGCGGGTCCTGTGAATTGAACACGGGCTTGCACGGAAGCGTGAGGCCGCGAAATCCGAGCTTCGCGACGCGCGCGATTTCGAAGAGCGTCCCCTCGATGTCGGCGGTTGCGAGCGCCGCCATCGGCGACATGCGATCGTTGTACGCCGCGTAGGTTTCCCATGCCCAATCATTCCAAACGCGGCACTGCGCCTGCGCGAACTTCGCATCGGAGGTGGCCCACATGAAGAGGCCCTTGTTGGGAAAAATGATCTCGGCGTCGACGCCATCGCGACGTCGATCCTCAAGGCGCTCCGAGATGATCGCGCCCGCCTTGTTGCGAACGAGATCCTCGCCCTCGAAGATGCTGTCCTGCAGCCGCGTGCGCCGCAGACCATCGCTGATGACCCATTTTGCGCCCTGCGCGTCGACCTCGATGCGCGGGAGGCGCGAGCGATATTCTTTGTCGAGGCGCTCCGACCACAGATTCACCGGCTCGTTGGCGTGGCAGTCGCATGAGATCATCAGGTAGCGATCGGGATCGTCGGGGCGCGCGGTGCGTGCCCATCCACTATGACCCGGGGTTTCCAGTCGCCATCGATTTGCGTTGTCGATTGTCGCTGTGTCCATATTTTCCTACTCTTGGTTTACTCTTCGGCGAGCGCCTGCATGTCACTAAGCGCCTCGGCGAATTCCTCCATGAACTCACTCACTACGCTGCGGCAGGTTTTCACGCTATCGACCAGCCCCACACCCTGTCCGACGAAATAAGTCACGAGCTCGCGCGCCTTCGGATTTCCTCGCGCGGCGGCCCGCTGCGCCACTTCGAGGGCGGGCTCGCTGATGAGACTTTGCAGCGGCATCGGCAACGATCCCGGACTACCGGCTCCCTCCCACGCGTCTGTCCACGCCGATTTCAGTTGGCGCGACGGTTTGCCGGTACGGCCCTTGGAGCGAACGGTATCGCGCGAGCGTGCCTCGATCATCTTTTCGCGAAAAATTTCCGAGGTCTCGGATTCTTGCGTCGCGAGCCACACCGAGCCGGTCCACACGCCTGCTGCGCCCATCGCCATGCAACCTGCCATCTGGCGCCCGGTCATAATGCCGCCGGCCGCGAGCACGGGAACATTACGGATGCGCTTGATCGCGCGCAGTACTTCCGGAATCAACACTATAGTTGACACCTCGCCACAATGGCCGCCGGCCTCGCCGCCTTGTGCGACGATGATGTCGACGCCAGCCTTCGCCTGACGAACCGCATGCTCAGGAGCGCCCACCAACGCCGCAACAGGTACGCCTTTCTTTCGCCCCATTTCGATCATCCGCTCCGGCGGCACTCCGAGTGCGTTGGCGATCAGCTTGATCGGATGTTTAAACGATACCTCGATGAGCTTGAGCGCGTGCTCCTCCTGCATCGAAAAGTGCGAATCGGGCCCACGCGTATGCCCTTCTTCGAGCATCTGCGACGCCTCGATGCCGTGCTTCGCGAGCAAGTCGCGCACGAAATCCTTGTGAACCTGCGGGATGCGCTCCGAGAGCTTCCCGCGGGTGATGTCTTTCTCGTTCTTGATCGACAGATTCTCCGGGATGAGCACGTCGATGCCGTAGGGTTTTCCGTCAATGTGTTCATCGATCCACTTCAGTTCGGTTTCGAGCTGATCGGGCGTGAATGCGGTCGCGCCGAGCACACCGAAGCCACCCGCGCGGCTCACCGCGGCGACGACATCGCGGCAATGCGTGAAGGCAAACAACGGAAAATCGATGCCGAACATTTTGCAGACGGGAGTGTTCATCGTGTACCTACTTCGCGGCGAAGTTTTCCTTCGCGGCTGCGTCGCTTTTTCCGTTGCCGGTCATTTTTGGCGCGTTCCCGGCCACCAGCTTTTGGCTTGCCTCCGGCGTCCAGTGATCCGGCTGATCGGCCCATAGATCGCGCAGGTAGGGCGCGACCTCATGACCGAACAGCCGCGTGTTTTCCGCCGCGATGTCTTCCGCGACGTTGCCCATGTGCGGCGTCGCAATGAGCTGCCCGATGCGAAGATCGGTGATGAGTTCGCGTAGCCGCTGCCGCACGCGCGCCGGCGTCCCCGCGATGATGTACCCCTTTTCGTCGTACTCCCAAAAGCTCATCTCGCCGCGCGCCGCGCGCAAGCGGTCCTCGGGCGTGAGTTTGCTGTGGGTTCGCTTCGCGAGTTCCGCCATGAACTTCGTCGATTTGAGTGTCGCATATCCGGCCGGCGCCGCGAACTCAGCCTTCGGCGCGCTGTTGCGATGAAAGTAGCGAACCGCCTGGTAGTACTGCTTTTCCGCCTCGGCGTCAGTATTTGCTACACATACGATTTGGGTGAATGCCATCCGATGCGGATTGGTGGTGCCGCCCTGCTGGTCGACGTATTCCCAGAACGCATCGACCAGCGGCTTCGAAGAGTACAGCCCCGAAAACGACAGATGGCCGTAACAGTAATCGTGCTTGATGACGAGGTCCCAGGTCTCGACGCTGCCGCCACCACCGGGCACCCAGATCGGCAGCTTCTTCTGCACCGGGCGCGGCCAGATGTTCACGTAACGAAGCTGGTTGTACTTGCCGTTGAAGGCGAACGGCTCGGGCTCGCTCCAGGCGCGCAGGATGAGCTGGCGCGCTTCCTCGAAACGCTCGCGCATCTCGATCGGCGGCTTTCCATACGCGAAAACCGAATCCATCGGGGTGCCGAGCACGAAGCCGGCGGTCAGGCGTCCACCCGACAAACAGTCCAGATATGCATACTCTTCGGCGATACGGGTCGGCGGATTGTAGAGCGCGAGCGAGTTACCGACGATCACGATGGTCGCGTTCTGCGTCGTGGACGCGAGGCTCGCCGCGAGCAGGTTGGGCGACGGCGTCATCGCCAACGGCGTCTGATGATGTTCGTTGACGGTGAGGCCATCGAAGCCGACCTTGTCGGCGAGCTGCATCAGCCGGATAAACATTTTGTAGGTTTCCCCGGCCTTGATGGGATCGCACAGATGCGCGGGCGGCGTGACCCATGCCGAGTCATAGCGCTCGCGGAAATCAGCCGGAAGATGAGGATAGGTTACCTCGGCAAACCAATGAAATTTCACCGTTCTAAAGGCCTCCGCCATCAATCTTAATTGAAACGGGCACGCAAGAGGTAACGCATCGACATGCGTTTGGGTGGGCCCCGCGCAGCGATAGCAGTCAGGCGTTCACAGGAAACCGCCACCGCCGCGCCTTCGGGCATTGGTAATTCGATGGGACCGCCCCTATGTTGGTGGAGTTCCAGAAACCGAGGTGACGCGAATGCCCAACGCGAAGAAACTCCCTTCACCGATAGCGATCGCGCAGGACCTCTTGTGGGGCGGATGGAGCGCGATGGCGGCTGGCGCGGCGCTCGACCTCGACCTGTTCACGATAATCGATCGCGGGAAAACGACCGCATCGGAGATCGCCGCTGAAGCCAAAACCCACGAATCGTCCACCCGCCGGCTGCTCGACGCGATGGTCGCGCTCAAGTACCTGACGCGCAAAAAAGACCGTTACGGCCTCACGCCCGCCGCCGCGACGTTCCTGGTGCGAAGCAGCAACCTCTACATGGAGGGCGCAGGAAAGTTCGCCATCGGCCATCTCATGGGATGGCCCGAATTGGCGCAGACGGTGAGGACCGGCGCACCCATTGTTGCGGACGAGCCCGGCGCGCGCGGGGAATTTTTCTCGATGCTCGTGCGATGTATCTTCCCGCCCGGCTACGCGGCGGCGACTGCTGCGGTGAACGCGCTTGATCGCGCGGCGCGCATTCGAATCCGCAAGATCCTGGATATCGCGGGGGGTGCAGGCGCATGGTCGATTCCGTTCGTACAAGCGATTGTGGGGGCGCGCGCCACGGTGTTGGATTTGCCGCAAGTCACCCCGGCCGCGCGTGAATACGCGGCAAAATTCGGCGTCGCCGACCGATTCGACTTTATCGAAGGCGATCTTCATCAGGTCGATCTCAACGACGGCGGTTATGATCTGATCACGCTCGGTCACGTGATTCATAGCGAAGGGCGCGAGGATGGCGTGAAATTAATTGCGCGATGTTATCGCGCACTCGCGGAGCGTGGGACGCTCCTGATTGGGGAATTCGTTCCCAATGACGATCGCACCGGCCCGCCAACCGCGATGCTGTTCGGCCTCAACATGCTTTTGCATTCACCGCTGGGCGACGTATTCACGATGAAGGATTATCGCGAATGGCTAAAAGGCGCCGGCTTCCGCGCGATCAAAACGATTCGTACGCCGATGGCGGTGTCGCCGCTGATCCTCGCACAGAAGTAGCTCGCGACAGCACTAGCGGCGATACCACTCGGCGCAGGGAGGGGAGAAATGGATGCTCCGGTCAAGTACACCAAGAGTGGTAATGTCCACCTTGCGTATCGAGTCTTTGGAGATGGTCCGCGCGACATCGTGCTGGTTCCAGGGACCCTGTCGCATGCGGAACTGAGCTGGGAAAGGGGAAGCGCCAAGCATCTGCTCGAACGGCTGACTGCATTCGCGCGAGTTATCGTCTTCGACAAGCGCGGTCAGGGGCTTTCCGATAGGGTGTTCGCAAACCCTGAGAATACCCTCGAGGAACGAATCACCGACATCAAGGCTGTGATGGATGCCGTAGGTTGCAAGAGCGCGCACATCTATGGCTGGTCCGAAGGTGGTCCGGCCTCACTGATGTTCTCCGCGACATACCCGGAGCGAACCTCCTCGCTTGCGCTGTATGGCACCTTCCCATCGATCAAAGACCCTCCCTGGTCGGAACCTCCTGAGGAATGGGAGGAAATGCTCTTGAGTTGGGAACCTCATTGGGGCGAGGGCATTCTGATGCAGCGCAATGCTCCGAGCGTTTGGGGTAATGAAGCTATCTGTCAGGAGATCGGTCGCTGGGAACGCGCCACTGCGAGTCCCGGTTCCATTGTCGCGTTGATGCGCACCAACTATGCGCTGGACGTTCGGCATGTTCTGCCGGCCATCCGAGTGCCCACGTTGGTCCTTCATCGCGTGGGCGACTCGCTAGTCCCGTTCGAATGCGGCCGCTATCTCGCCCAAAACATTCCCAATGCGAGGTTGGTCGAGATGCCGGGCACCGACCATAGCATCGTCGACAGTGAGACTCAGGACTTCGTCGCGGACCAGATTGAGGAATTCGTCACCGGCCAGCGTCATCACCATGAGCCCGATCGCGTGCTCGCGACCGTGATGTTCACCGATATCGTCGGCTCCACGCAGCGCGCATCTGAAATCGGTGATTCGCGTTGGCGCGAGTTGCTCAGCAACTGGTACACGGTGATGCGCAAAGAGCTGACGGCTTTTCGTGGCCGCGAGGTGGACACCGCCGGTGACGGTCTGCTCGCCACCTTCGACGGCCCGGCCCGGGCGATACGTTGCGCATGTTCGATGCGCGAAAGGGTTCGCGCGCTGGGACTTCGCGTACGGACTGGATTGCACACCGGCGAGTGCGAACTCATGGACGACGGTGTAGTCGGCATCGCGGTGCATATCGGCTCGCGGGTGGCCGGTCTCGCTGACCCTGACGAGATACTCGTCTCCAGCACCGTGAAGGACTTGGTCGCAGGCTCGGGTCTTAAGTTCGGTGATCGCGGCGCGCACAGCCTCAAAGGTATCCCTGACGAATGGCGCTTGTTCGCCGTCCAGTGAAGGTCAGGTGACCGCTAATTGGGGAAGTGGCGCTAGCTTCGGAGCTTGAGCGCTCCTGAAGGACAGGCTTTCACCGCGGCGATGACTTTCTCATCGGCGGCCGCCTCGGGGTCGATGACGAACTTTTTGTTTTCAACCTTGAAGACTTGCGGCAACGTCTTCACGCAATTTCCCGAATGGCTACAGACCTTCGAATCCCATTCAACTTGTACTGCCATCGTCCTCACTCCCTGGAATGTTACGATCTCTCGCGACGATAAGTCCGTCACCGCTTCGCGCGCAAGGCTAGCTCCACTCCATTGGGAGGGAGGCAGGGCCGCGGAATTGGAATGAATCGATATAGTTGACGGCATCGCTAGTGCGGCGCGCATGCCCCAGCAGCGGAATAACTCGCTGCAGCGCGGCGGTCGCTTCCATCCGTGCCAGCGCGGCGCCTAGACAGAAGTGCGTGCCGAAGCCGAACGCCAGATGCGGGTTCACCATCTTGCGATCGATTTTGAATTCCGCCGCGTCGCTCCCACATGCTGCTTCGTCGCGATTGGCAGAGCCGAGGAGCACCGTGACGATTGCGCCTTCGGGAATTATGGTGTCCGCGATTTGCACATCCTCGGTCGCGCGGCGGAACAGGTACTGCACCGGAGGATCCCATCGCAGGGTTTCCTCGATAGTCGGCGCGATAAGCTCGAGGTTAGCTTGCACGCGCGAGAGAGTCTCGGGATGTTGCAGCAGCGCGCAAATCGCGTTGCCGATCAGATTGGTGGTCGTCTCGCTGCCCGCGAACAGCAGCAGGTTGGCGAAAATGATGGCCTCTTGCGCGGTCAGCACGTCGCCTTCCTTGGCGCGCACCAGCACACTTATCAGATCGTGTCCGGAGTCCGAGGTTTTCCGCTCGATGATCTCCGCGAGGTACTTCGACATCTCACCACTGGCGGCCGCCGCACCGCTGCCGACGAAACCGAGATGGCGCTTGGAACCGTTCATGCCCATGGTGATAGTGGTCGCCCACTTCCTGAAATCTGTGTAACGCGAGGGATCGACGCCAAGCACATTGGCGATGACGATTACCGGCATCGGATTGGTGAGGTCGGCAACCAGGTCGAAGCTCTTCTTCGCACGCATCGTCGCAATACAATCGTCGACGATCGCCTCGACCTCCGGCTTCCATGCGGCGATCTGACGCGGCGTGAATCCCCGATTTACGAGGTTGCGCAGCGCGGTATGCACTGGCGGATCGCTAGTGACGACGCTGGGACGCGGCGCGCCCGGTGCTCCGTCATATGAGCGGCGCGGAGTTGCTCCGACCAGCACCGTCGCCATCGCGTCGGAGGAAAAACGCGTAGTGTCCTTGAGCACGCTCATCACGTCGTCGTAGCGCGAGACGACCCAGGTCTTGGAGCGCTCGGCCCAGTACACCGGCGCGCTCCGGCGCAACTCGGCGTAGGTCGGATAAGGATTCTCGCGGTGCTCGGAGAAGAACGGATCGTAGTCGATGTTCATGGGCACATCTCCTATTGTAGCGGCTGCGTGAGCGCACCCGCTGTCTCGTTCCACTGCGCCGCGTCGTGGCCGAAGATCAATCGCGCGCCCGCGCGCTCCATCGCCCGAAAACGATGGATCACCTCGCGCATCGCGTCGTAACTATGCGCGAACGGGGGCAGGATCATCTCTTCGAGCGCCTTGCGCATATAGCAGGAATCGGCGGTCAGCACGACCTCGCCGCTATCGAGCCGCACCCGAAGCGACTGATGCCCGGCGGTGTGGCCGTAGGTCGGAATCAACGTCACGCTGCCGTCGCCGAAAAGATCGTGCTCGCCATCGGCGAGTTGCAACTTATGCCCGAGATCGAAATCCGTCCGATTGTAGCCATTTTTGCGAATGAGTTCCGGATTCGCCGCGGCTTCCCATTCGAGGCGCTGCACGACTAGTTTCGCATTCGGAAGATCCGCATTGCCGCCGACGTGATCGAAATGCAGATGCGAGTTGATCATGAAGTCGACGCGCGCGGGATCGACATCATGCGCACGCAACCGCGCGGCGAGATCCTCGCCGGGACGGAAGAAGACATCGAACATTTTGCTGAGCGGCCCGAGGCGCTCGGAATTTTTCTGCAACTCGCGATGAAGCCCGGTATCGAAAACCGCAGTGCCCTGGGGATGCACGATGAGGTAGCTGGGGATCGGCAGCCGCAATCGCCCGGGTTGCTTGGCCATGATTCCCTTCGCGTCAGTTTCGAGCACGCCACATAGCATCGGATGAATTTGCACCGACATAGCCGTCTCCTTATTTGATCACAAATCCTTCGTAGCCCTTGGCCGCGACCTGCTCGCACTCCTTGCGATAGACGGGCGCGGGGCGCGCATAAAAAAGAAACGCGCGCTTCTTGCCCGGAATGTTCGCGCCGATAGCCCATGAACTGGAAGTCGAATCGCGGCGCGTCAGGAACGATCGCTCGGCCAGCTCATCGGCGCGTTTCGTCCACTTCTCTTCCGCCTCGGGACTCGCCTCGATGCGCGCAAACCCGTTCGCGCGCACATAGCCGATCGCATCGGAAACCCAATCCGAAAGCCACTCCAGGCACCTGGGCAAGTTGCAAAACGTGGCGGCATTGACGATGAAAAAATTCGGAAAGCCCGCAGTCTGGATGCCGAGGTATGAGCGCGGACCATCGGCCCATTTGTCCTTGATCGATTGCCCACCCTCGCCGCGGATATCGATCCTGGTCAATGCGCCGCTCACGGCATCGAAACCGGTGGCATATATAAGGACATCGAGTTCGTATTCAGCGTCGCGCGTCTTCACACCCTTGGGAGTGATGCGCTCGATGGGCGATTCGCGAACGTCGACCAGCTTCACGTTGTCGCGGTTGTAGGCCTCGTAGTAGCCGCTCTCCAAAGGAATTCGCTTCGCGCCAAATGGATGGTCCTTGGGCGCGAGCTTCTCCGCGATCGCCGGATCTTTCACGCGCGCGCGAATCTTGTTGCGCACGAACTCAGCGTAAAGTTCGTTGGCCTCCGGGTTGGTCATGACGTCGCGGAAGTTGCCCAGCCATTTGGCGAAACCACGCTGCGCCCAAATCGCCTCGAAATGAGCCTCGCGTTCCTCCGGCGATACATCAAAGATGGAGCGCGGATCGAAATCGTGAATGAAGGCGCCGGTACTTTCGCGCGTGCGGCGCAGGATTTCCGGATAGCTCGCTTTGATTTCCTTTTGCGCCTCGGCATCGATGGGCCCGTTGCGCAGCGGCGCGCAATAGTTCGGCGTGCGCTGAAAAACCGTCAGATGCCCGACCTCCTTGGCGATCTCGGTGATGAGCTGGACGCCGGTGGCGCCGGTGCCGATCACGCCGACGCGCTTGCCCGCGAAGTTGGGCTTCTCATGCGGCCATCGCGCGGTGTGATAGGACTCGCCCTTGAAACTGTCGATGCCCGCGAAGTCCGGAACATAATGCGCTGACAAAATTCCTACTGCCGCGATGAGAAATCGCGCGCGTGCCCGGCTTCCATCTCCAAGGATCACTTCCCAATGATTCGAGGCCTCATCGAAGGTTGCCGAGACGACGCGCGTGTTGAGTTGGATGTCGCGGCGCAGGTCGAATTTATCGGCGACATAATTCAGGTAGCGCTCGGTCTCGGGCTGGGCGGAGAAATGCTCCTTCCAATCCCACTCCTGCAGGAGCTCCTCGGAAAACGAATAGCCATAGCTATAGCTCTCGGAGTCGAAGCGCGCGCCCGGGTAGCGATTCCAATACCAGGTGCCACCTACTCCGCCGCCATCTTCATAGACGCGCACCGAGAGCCCCGCCTGACGCAAACGATAGAGTTGATACAGCCCGGAAACACCGGCTCCTATAATGATGGCGTCGAATTGATCCATTCCGTTTTCTACGCCGCTGCGCGCTGACGGAATTGCGGCAGCACCTCATCGATCAGCGCCCGTTGCGAGGCCGCCCACGCCTCGTGCTCTTCGGAGAAGTCGAACGTCAACACCAGCATCGTGCCGAAGCCGCCCGATGAGCCATACATGTCGGCGAGCTTCTGCGTGACAGTGCGCGGCGATCCGACCAGCCAGCTATGCTCGACGAGATATTCCGGCGTGACATCGGAATCCGCGACGCTCTGATCATGCTTGAAGAGCGAGAGCAGGCCGAAGTCCCCGAACAGCGGCAGCAGATACTCGCGATAGGCGCGCGCCAGCATACCGTTCACCGCGAGCCGCTTCGCTTCGGCGTCGGTCTCCGCGATGTAAACCTCGCGGACCACGCGCCAGTCATTTCGATCTGGAGTGCGGCCAGTTTTCGCGGCGCCGCGCACCACCGAGGCCCAATGCTCGGCCAGGTACGCGCTCGATAGGTTGAGGCTCATCGGCATGAAGCCGCGCTCGCCCGCGATCTCGAGCGTGTCGGATTTCGGTGTCAGTCCGGCGATGCCGATCGGCGGATGCGGCTTCTGATACGGCTTGATGTGAAACTTGAGCGTGTTCAGCATCGTGTCGATGCGATTCACCGTCCAATACTCGCCGCGATACTCGAAGGGCGTGTCGGACTCCCACAGCTTGAGAATGATGTCGAGCGCTTCGCGCGTCATCTTGCGATTCTGGCCGCTGGTGCCATCGACACTGAAAAGGCGCCAGTCACTCGGCAGGCCGCTAGCGCCGACGCCGAACATGAAGCGTCCCTTCGCGATGTGATCGAGATACGCGACGCGGCACGCGAGTTCCGCCGGATGATGATAAGGCAACAGATGCGCGCCCGGCGCGAGCTTCATCCGAGTGGTGCGCAGCAGTCCTTGCGCGATCAGCAAATCCGGCGCGGGATTCGGCTCCCATGGCGAACAGAAATGCTCACCGATCCACGCTTCCGAGAAGCCCGCGCGATCGCATAGCTCCAGATGCTTCAAGTCCCATTCGAAGCCCTCGCGAAAGCCGCGCTCCGGCGGATGCGACGGCATCATGAAGATTCCAATGTCCATTTTAATATTCCCTCGACTCCGCGACACCCCTTATTTCGCTTCGACTCCGCTAGCGCTCCGCCTCAGCGGCTTCGCGCCGTCTCGGGTACGGCTGCGCCGCGGCGCTGCGCGCCCCCTTCGGGTCTCATTCGCCTGCTCGCAGAGACTACCTGCGCGTTAGGCATCTTGTCCTCCTACCACAGTCGATCGGTTTCTCGATCAAGTAATCGCAGGTTCCGCGGTGGCTAACTTCGGCAGGACCTCGTCGGTGAAGGAGAGAAACGTCTGATGCCCGAGCGGCGCGACTATCATGTAGTCCAGCGCAATTTCCTCGCGCAGGCGCGCAATCTTGTCGACTACCCGCGGCGCCGTCCCATGAATCACCATCGAATCGACATAGCGCTGCACCATCGTCGCGCTGTCGCCGCGCTCTCCGGTCGGATTGACGTAGGTGCGAAGCATCCACTTCGCTCCCTCGCGCGCCATCTCGGCGGCCTCGGCATCGGTGGGCGCAATCGCCACCAGGCGGACGGTCGGAATGACGCGGCCCTCGACACGATGACCGTGCTGCGCGAGGACGCGTCGATACAGATCCATTTTCTCGCCGATAGCCGATGAGGGCGAATGCGGGTCCAGCATAATCGAGTAGCCCTGTTCTGCGGCCCACTGCACGGCGGGCGGCGTAGATGCCGCGACCCACATAGGGGGATGCGGCTGCTGGAGCGGCTTCGGCAACACCTCGATGTCTTCGCAGGAAAAGTATTTGCCATGATAAGTCAGGCGCTGATTTCGCCATGCGCTCAGCACCACATCGACAGCCTCGCGAAAACGCGGATAGCTTTCTTCAGGCGTCATGCCAAAAGTTCGAAACTCGCGCGGATCGAAACCGCGTCCCGCACCCCAGTAAACGCGGCCGCCCGAAAGAATATCGAGCAGCGCGATTTCCTCGGCCAGCCGCAGTGGATGATAGAAGGCCGCGAGCGTGACTCCGGTGGCGATGTGCAACCTCTTTGTCCGCGCAGCCGCATAGGCGCCCATCACGGGAATCGACGGGCACACGCTGTAGTCATTGAAGTGATGCTCCGTAAGCCACACCGCGTCGTATCCGGCGGTGTCCATGATTTCGATACGCTGCAGCGCGCGCTCATAGACGGTGGGCAGCGCGACCCGCCGATCGGGCCAACTGAAAAATTGCAGGATTCCGAACTTCATGCTTTACACCGAATGAGCTTTCAGCGTTGCGTTGTAGGTTCGATCAGCTTCAAGCTTTCAAATCGCGTGGCCGATGGCAAAGCGGCGCGAGAAACATCCCGCGCCGCATCACCGGTTACTTTTTCTTTCAGCCCAATCTTATGCCGCTTCGGCCTGCGCGCCGTTGAGCTTCTTCAGCTCCGGCATCACCTCTTTCGCGAACAGCGTGAGGCTCTTCTCCGCGTCCTCCCACGGCATTCCGGCATAGCTGAACACGCCGGTAAAATGATTCGCGTTGACGCGCTTGCGGATCTCATCGATCTTGTTGAAGCACATTTCGGGCGTGCCCCATACTTGCAGGCCGAGGAAGTACTCGATGGATGCGTCCTTGCTGCCGGGCGCCGCAAGATTTTTCGCCATCGTCTCGTAATACTCGTAGCCTTTCGCCTTGCCGAAATGATCCGCCGCCATCTCGTAGTGGCGCAGCGCGGTCTGCCAGTAGCCGCCGATGTACTTCACCGCCATCTCGCGAGCGCGATCGACGTTCTTGTCGCAGAAGGTCCATCCGGCCGCGATGGTCGGGAGCGGCTCGCCGCCATTGACCTGCTTGTAGATCTGGCGATACTCGCCGAGTTCCTGAGCGACCGCTTCCCACGGCTTTTGCGGGATGATCAGGATGCCGATGCCGAGTTTCGCCATGATGCGCGAAGACTCGGGCGACACCGCGGCGGCATAGGTGCGGCCCTTGAACGACTTGAACGGCTTGGGCCGGATGTCGACGCGCGGCTGCTTCAGATATTTGCCGTCATACTCGCAGTAACCTTTTTCCAGCCCCTCGATGATCATCTCGGCGTATTCGATGAAGCGCTCGCGCGACTCGCCCATGTTCACGCGGAAACCGTCGTACTCGATGCGCGCCAGTCCGCGTCCGAAGCCCAGCAGCATCCGGCCGTTGGACTGATGATCGATCACTGAGACCTGCTCGGCCACGCGAATCGGATCGTGCCATGGCAGCACGACGACCATCGAGCCTAACTCGATCGTTTTGGTGCGGCCCGCGTAGTACGAAAGGAACTGCAACACGTCGGGACACATCGTGTAGTCGTCGAAGTGATGCTCCACACTCCAGATCGAATCGAAGCCGAGTGGTTCATACATGTCGCCGATCTTGAGGTCATGCTGATAAACCTCGCGGTCCGACATCTGATTAAGAGGGTTCTGGAAAATTATTGCGCCGCCTACTTTCAATGTATCTCTCCTTGTAAATCTATTTGTATGATTTAGTTACCAGCCGCCGCACTTGCGGTTTCGGCCGGAGCTTCCGCCACGATCGGCCTGGGGTTCAATGCCTTCAGCGCCGGCATAACTTCTTTGGCGAAGAGGCGCATGCTCTTCTCCGCCTTGTCGATTGGCATCGCGCCATATTTGAAAATGAACATGATCTCGTCGGTGCCGAATGCATTCGCGAGCTCGGTCGCGCGCTTGATGGCCCGCTCCGGCGTGCCCCACGGATGGCTGTTGTAAAAGCCGCGCGTGAACAACGATGGATCCTGGCGCAGCACGTCCGATTGCGCGCCGTACTGCTCGTAGCCCTTGATGCTTTTGAGATGGGTGCCGAGGAGTTCGTAGTGACGGAGCGCGGAATCGCCGTACTCCTGCATATGATGTGCACCCTTTTCCGCCTCGCTTTCAGTCTCGGCCACGTAGGTCCAGAGCGCGAGCTTGGTATGGCTCGGCGCGTAGCCGGCGTCGCGGCGAATCGCGGCATAGCGGCGCATACCCGCAAGCGAAATGTCGAGGCTGGTGGTCGGGATGGTCAGCGGTTTGACGTCGTTCTTCGCGATGATCTGGACGGTCTCCGCCGTGCCGCCCGCGCACCATAGATTTGCGCTCAGGTCCTTCCCGGGCTGCGGACGCAGACGCAGGCCGTGCACCTTGATGAACTCGCCATCGAAGTCGCATTTGCCGGTCCCCAGCAACTGCTTGAGGACCTGCAGCGACTCATCGAAGCGGCCGCGCGCCTCGTTCTGATCGATACCGAGGCCAGAGTACTCGCGCCGGCCCAGCCCGCGGCCGACGCCGCATATGATGTTGCGCTTCGGCCCGAGGAACGCATCGAGCATGTTGACATCTTCGGCGACGCGCACCGGATTGTGCCACGGCAGCACGACCACCATCGTGCCGAGATCGACGCGCTTGGTGATGCCCGCGATGTAGGTGAGGTACTGCAGCGGATTGGTCACCATCGTGTACGGAGTGAAGTGATGCTCGATGGTCCACACCGAATCGAAGCCGGTTTCATCGGCGATGCGCGCGAGGTTGAGTTCCTGGTTGAAAATATCGCGATCCGAAAGCGTGGGCCGCGCGGCCACCGGCTGACCTTTCTCTTCGGCTTCGTAGCGATCCCAGTCGGTGTAATTTTGATTGAAGATAGTTGCCCCGATCCGCATAAGTTTTCTCCCTCGTAATTGATCGATTCAGTTATCGGTGCCGGTGCGAGGCTCGACCATCTCGCTGACGCCGTTCTTTCCCTCAATTTCGCCTAAGGTGTCGCGCACCAAGGTGTGCAGGAAGTGCTCGATCTTCGCGCTCGGCATGCGCGCAACTTTCATCTGCGCGACGACGTAGCCGGTGGCCGCGATCACGCGCGCGCTATCCTCGGCATCTTCTTGCGCATCTTCATCGAGATGGCGCCCGGTCTCGCGGCGCCATCGTCTAATCGTGTGCGCGATGATGCGGATGTTGTTCTCGTGGAACTGCAAATAAAGCGGCCACACTTCCTCGCGCAGCGCGGTGCTCCATTCGAGCAGCACGCGCGCGTAGTCAGGATGGGTCACCATCGCGTCGGCAAACACGCGCCCGTGCTCGACGACGATTTCCGGCGCGGGCCGATCGGTGTTGTGCATCCGCCCGGTCATCGCGAGGAAAAAGCGCGCGACCTCTTCGAGGACTTCGCGCACCAGTGCCTCCCGCGTCGGAAAATAGAAGAACACAGTGGGAACGGCGACCTTGGCCTCGCGTGCGATTTCAGAATGACGCGCGCCACCGATCCCGCGGCGTGCGAACACCCGGATGGCGGCCTTCAGCAGGAGGGCCCGGCGCTCGGGCCGCTCCAGAGGGCGTGCCCTGCGCCGCTTGGCAATCGCCTTCGGCATCGAACTTTCAACGCTAGTAGAGCATTGATCGTTTTGTCAATGACGATTGATAGTATTGTCAATGGGATTGGGCTTGGGCGCGACACGCTCAGCCGTTGGCAGCCGCCCCAAGGGCAGCATCCTCGTGCTCGATGCCATCCTCGATGAGACCAGCCGCGTAATCCTTTCCGAAGCGAAGCTGATCATGCAGATGGCTATAGAAGAACTGGCCGCCGCGCCCAATCAGATCGACATTCGAGATCGCGCCTAGAGCATCGATGATCTGCGACACTCGCGACGCATAGTTGAGCGAGTACACCGGGTACGCGTTCGGCAAAAAATGATGCCGCCATTCCAACACCTTTCTCGCCTTGATGATGCCGATGCCGTCCAGCTCGGCGACTACCCGGCTCGCCAAATCTTCGGTCGTGGTTGCGTAGATGGGATCATCGGTGAAGCACGGCACCTCGACGACCAGCGATGTTTCGTGCGAGGGCGCCATCTTCGGCGAGCGATTTTTAGGCTCATACATCCGCGTCACGCACAACTTCGGATCGGGGATGTAGATCGATGCGTTGGCGGAAACTCGCGGCTGGTCGAGGCGCAGGAAGAACAGGCGGATGTGGCGGAAACGCAACCCGGCTGCGGCCTCGCGAATCTCATCGGCAAGAGCATGGTCAAGCAAATTCGCCATCAGCGTGAGCGGAAGCGTCGAAACCACGCGCGAGCCGGTATCGACATGATGCTGTGTGGCGAAGTGGATACGCCGGATGCGATTGCGGTCGCATTCGAGGCGCACGATGTCATGCTCGGTGCGGATGGAGTCGCGCGGTATCGCGGCCTCGAGCGCGCCGACGATTTGGCCGTAGCCGTCACGAGGATAGAGGAAGCTACCGTCGATGTGAGTGGTCTTCTTTTTCGGAAACAACAATTCGAAGAACAGCGAGGTCAGCGTCATACCCTGCAAGCGTCGGGTCGCGATGTCCGGCGACAACTGATCCGCAGGCAGGCCCCAAAGTTTTTCCGAATAGTTCAGCAGCAAGCGGCGCGCGAGGGTTTCGCCGAACTGGCCGACCGCGAAATCCGCGAACGAAACGGCGGGCGTTGCTCGGCGCCGGGATCGAATCAGCTCGAGCCCGATGCGGCCTGACTCCCAAAGATTGAACCCGGAAAACAGCATATTGAGCGGCGTGGGAGGAAAATCGATGAAGCGGCCGCGATCGTAGATTTTGCTCGGCGCATCGACCGCGACCAGCTCATCGCCCATCAGCGCGCGGACGTCGCTGGTAATATCGGCATCGCGATCGTGGAAACGATGCGCTCCGCAGTCGTAGGAATGTTCGCCGAGCGTCAGGGTCCGGCAGAGTCCGCCCAGATGCGGCGATTTTTCGAACAACAGGAAAGGCAAGCCCGCACGATGAGCATAGAAAGCCGTGCCGAGACCGGCCGGTCCGCCGCCAAGAATGGTCAGTGCTTGCACTTCTCCCCTTTCTATCAACCCTGTATCACAGATCCCTACGTGGAGCGCCAATGCGCCATCGCACTGGCGAGGGAACTATTTAGCGGGGTAGGATGATTATTCAGGTCACACTAAGCCGGATTTTCGTAGTATAGCGCATCTGGATTTATGTGGCGATTGATATCGGAGGCTTCAGCACAAGGTATTCGGGGATGAATGAGCCATTCAAAAATGTGACGCGAGTAGATCCGCCTCGCTACTTTCATTTGCTTTGGGATGAGGATTTGGACGAGCTACGCGAGGTACTTACGGCGGTGCGTGATCGGCGCTCCGAAGTGGTCAGCGTCTGGTACGAACTCTACCTGCTTCATTTCGGCGACCGGCGCGCGCTATCGGAGATCGAGTTTCGCAAGATTTTCGAGCCCGCGCTTTTGCGTAATCAGGAGTATCTCCTGCGTAAGGACATGGACGGCTATGCGCGCGCGATTCTGAAACTCGGCGAGGAGCTCGCCGAGCATCATGTGCCATTGCAGGAAATCATCGCGTCGCTGCATTTGTTCGAGGAAGCCGCCCAAGCGGTCTTCCCTCAGGATCCGCCGCCTCCGACCGACGTATACAACAAGTTCGACAAACTGAGTCACATCCGCATCATCCTGCTGGTCGATGCCTATTCGCGATCGCAATGGGCCTCGGCGGCCACTCGCATTCACGCGCTGGAGCTTGAGGCGAAGTATCTGCCTCCCGAAGAACGCACTCGATTCCACGGCCTGGTCGGGAAAAGTACCGCGATGCGCGAGCTGTATCGACGGATCGAAGCAGTAGGTCGCGCTCGTGCGATCGCTCTTGTCGTAGGCGAAAGCGGAACCGGCAAGGAGCTGGTGGCGCGCGCGATTCACGAATGCGGTCCGAATCCGAATTCGCCCTTCGTCCCGCTCAACTGCGCTGCCCTGCCGAAGGAACTCATCGAGAGCGAACTGTTTGGCTACAAGCGCGGGGCATTCACCGGCGCGACATCGGAGTATCTCGGCCTGTTCCGCGCGGCCGAAGGCGGCACCCTTTTCCTCGACGAGATCACCGAAATGAATCCGGACACGCAGAGCAAGCTGCTGCGCGCGATTCAGGAACGCAAAGTGCGCCCGGTCGGCTCGAGTGCCGAGGTTGCCATCGATGTGCGCATGATCGCGTCGACCAATCGCGATCCGGAGCAAGCGATGCAGGACAAGCAGTTCCGCCAGGATCTCTACTATCGCTTGCAGGCGAGCACCCTGCGCGTTCCGCCGCTGCGCGAGCGTGCGGAAGACATACCGTTGCTGGTTCACCACTTCATCGATCTGTTCAACCAGAAGCTGGTGCGTCCCACGCAAGTCGGGGGAATCGATGACCGCGCGCTACAAGCGTTGAGCGAGTATGCATGGCCGGGGAACGTGCGCGAACTTTCCAACGCGATCGAAGCAGCCTTTATCTTCGGGCGCACGCCGACGATCGAACTCGCCGACTTGCCTCCCGTGATTAGCGGTACGCGGGCGCAGCGTCAGGAGCAGCTTCCGAATGTTGCGGTAGGAACATTCGCAGAGGCCGAGCGCGACATCATCGCGCGGGCGCTCGAAATGGCCGGGGGGAACAAGGTACACGCCGCGCGCACGCTCAAGATCTCCCGCAAGCGGCTGTACGCAAAAATCGAAAAATATAGCCTTGAGTAAGAAGGCATTTGGATAGACTGTTCGAAGCGTCGTTCAACCTCTTCCCGACCTTTTGTTAAGTGGCGATTTTGTTTCGCACCACGCTCATCGCCCCGCTGCTCCTGGCGACTGCGGCGTTCGCGTGTTCAGGGCGCGCCGCGCCGGCTCCACATCCCATAGACGTCGCCGCCACCAGCAACGTTCAGCAAACGTCGACTGATTACCACGGCATCCACAAGATCCGGCACATCATCGTTATCATGCAGGAAAATCGGTCGTTCGATTCCTACTTCGGCACCTTCCCCGGCGCTGACGGAATTCCGATGAAGGATGGCCAGCCGGTCGTCTGCATTCCGAATCCCGAAACCGGTGCCTGCGAGCGACCCTACCACGATCGCCACGACCAGAACGGCGGAGGACCGCATGGGGCTCCCAGTGCTTTCGCGGATATCAACGGCGGAAAAATGGACGGCTTCATCGCGCAGGCAGAAGCGGGGCAGAAGGGCTGTATCAATCCCCACAATCCAGCCTGCACCAATTCCAGCAAGCCGGACGTGTTGGGATACCATGACGGCAGGGAGATTCCGAATTACTGGAAGGATGCGCGGCAATTCGTGCTTCAGGATCGCATGTTCGAGCCGAACGCATCGTGGAGTCTGCCCGCTCATCTGTTTGAAGTATCCGAGTGGTCCGCCCGCTGCACCCAGCATGATGACCCTGCGAGCTGTGTGAACGCGCTGGACGATCCCGGGTTGCCTCCGAACTTCCAGCCGCGGCGCAAGGGAACACCTAAGACCAATCCTATCTATGCCTGGACCGATCTGACTTACCTCTTGCACATGAGTGGGATGAGTTGGGGTTATTACGTGGTCAATGGAACCGAGCCCGACTGCGAGAATGACGAGGATGAGGATTGTCCTCCGATTCCGCAGAACTCAAAGACCCCCTCGATCTGGAATCCGCTCCCGTTCTTCGACACCGTGAAAGCCGATCAGCAATTGGGCAACATTCAGTCCATAAGCAGGTTCTATGAGCTGGCGGCCAACGGTACGCTGCCTGCGGTGTCATGGGTGGTGCCTTCCGGCCCGATAAGTGAACACCCGCCGGCACTGGTGAGCGCAGGACAGACTTATGTGACTAGCGTCATCAACACCGTCATGAAGGGTCCGAACTGGAATGACTGCGCGATCTTCCTCGCATGGGACGACTGGGGAGGCTTTTACGATCATGTGGCGCCACCGCACGTGGACGCCAACGGCTACGGACTACGGGTCCCCGCCATCGTGATATCGCCATTCGCGAAGCGCGGATATATCGATCACCAGACGCTCAGCTTCGATGCCTATGTGAAATTCATCGAAGATGATTTCCTCTCCGGACAGCGTCTCGATCCCGCCACCGACGGCAGGCCTGATCCGCGCCCTACAGTTCGGGAAAACCTTCCGCAACTGGGTGACTTGAGCAATGACTTCGACTTCGACCAGCAGCCAAATCCGCCGCTAATCCTTGATGAGCATCCGGCCACAGATCTGAAAGCTCCCCGCAACGACGGTCCGTTTTGGTCGCGAGTTAAGGAAGACGTGCGCGGATGGGTCGGTCTGCGGTGAGCCGCATAAGCCGCATCGTAATTTCTGAGGTACTAGGATCCCAAGCCGCTGATGGCCGAAATCGTCAGGCCCAGCGGCCCGCTGAGTCCGGTCGCCGAAGTGGCGGCGCCCGATGAGGTAAAGTTTTGCTGTCCGATAACGACGCTCGCGTTCATCCCGTTGGTGAACTTCGCTCCTCCACCGACGACCGGAGTATAGATGAGCACTCGGTTGTTGTTAGGATCGGCGACGTAGAGCCTCCCGGCGCTATCGAACTTCACATCCGAGGCGCTCGCGAGCCCATTCTGCGTGGTTGCCGAAGTGGAACTGGTGAAGTCCGGCTGGCCGATGACGACACTCGCGTTCATTCCGGTGCTGAATGGCGGCACGAACTCCAGCGCCCGGTTATTCACCGAATCTGCTACCCACAGGTCACCATCCGGATCGAAGGCGACCCCGAATGGCGCCGCGAGGGTGCTCTGCGTGGTGCCGCTTCCATTCGACATCAGATCGGCCTGACCGATGACGAGGGTCGCAGCCTCTCCGGTCGATAGCGGCGCGGGGAATTCGAGTACCCGATTGTTGGCGTAGTCGGCGACCCACAAATTGCCATGCGCATCGAAGGTGAAGAATTGCGGCAGATTGAGACCGCTGGCCGTAGTGGCCGCACCGTTCGATGTGAAGTCGGTCTGGCCGATGACGAGGCTCGCGTTCATCCCATCCATAAACGGCGGTACGAATTCGAGGATGCGATTGTTGTCGAAGTCTCCCGCCCACAGATTGCAGGCCTCGTCGAAGGCCACCCCGACTACGTTGCTCATGTTGCTCTGCGAGGCAGCTATCCCGCTCGAACCACCATTGGTGGTGAAATTCTGCTGGCCGATGACGATGCTGGCATTCATTCCGTCGCCAAATGGCGGGATGAATTCTATAACCCGGCCGAAGTAGAAATCTCCCGTCCATAGGTCGCCTGCCGCATCGAATGCGGTCGCTTCCGGATTGCCCATCCCGTTTTGCGTCACGTTCTGGCCGGAGGTCGTGAAGTTGGGTTGCCCGAACACCACGCTCGCGCTCATTCCATTGCTGAATGGCGGCAGATATTCGAGTACCCGCTGATTGCTCGAATCGCTGATGAACATTGCGGCCGTGGTCGTGGGCGGCAACGGCGCGCAGGTCGGCGTGGCAGTCGGCGTCGAGGTGCTGGTGGCGGTCGCGGTCGCCGTCCGCGTTGGAGTTGAGGTTGCGGTTTGAGTCGCCGTGGCAGTTGCAGTCTGGGTAGCGGTGCCCGTCGGTGTCTGCGTCGGTGTCGAGGTGCTGGTGGCTGTCGCGGTCGCCGTGACGGTAGCGCTCGCGGTAGCGGTTGCAGTGCGCGTCGCGGTCGCAGTCATCGTCGGAGTGAGGGTTGCCGTTGCGATAGCAGTCGGCGTCGACGTGGTCGTCGGAGCAATAGTGGGCGTCGGCGTCGCTATCAATGTTGGAGTTGCGATCTGGGTCGGGGTCGGACTGACTATCGAGGTCGGGGTTGAGGTTGGAGTTACCGAAACATGACGCTTTGTTGTGCAGACGGGACAGGGATCGCACCCGACGCCGAACCAAGCCGACACTGCGACGAGAAGCGCCATCGTCGCAAGATTAAATCCGCGCAGCATTCACACGAGTCCCCCAACTCGTACCCGGAGGGCTGAATAGCCTCAAAACACAGGTTCAAATGTAAGCAGGCGGACACTATCGAAATAGAATGACGTCGAGCAAGCGAAGCGCATTCGGAAGGGGCTTAGCGCATTGCACGCCGGCGATCCTGGATGGTCTCGAGGTACGCCACGATTTTGCCGATTGTCTCGCTGATGCCGAGTTCACCGCGTTCGCCCGCACCCATCGCATAGAGGCGCTCGCCCCACACCGGCATGTCGGCGGTGCCGTGAGCCCGCACCGCATCGCGTCCATCGATAAAATCCGCAAGCTTGGCGGCAGGGAGCGGTGAGCCGTATTTATCGCTTAAGAGGCGCAGGTTCGCCGGCGGCTTGGCGAGGCTCTTCGCGACCGGACCATCGCCGCTGCCGTCGGTTCCATGGCACGCTGCGCAGTATCGGACGAAATACTTCTGCCCGTCGCGGACATCATCGTTACCAGCAGCCAATGCCGAGCCGGCAAACAACAGAGTCGTAGCGATGGCGAGTATAAGGCAAATATCTCTTGGCTTCATTTCCACCCGCGTCGAACCATGATTGCGTATCCTTGCCTGCGAGCTTAGCGGGGCGCAAGGTCGCGTTTTCCGTTCTGCATCTGAAGCTGTCGTTCCAGTATCAGGTGAACGAAGCCCGGGAGGAGCGGCTTGGCAGTATAGAAGAGCACGCCGCGGGCCCGCGCCTGCTTTTCATTCTCGTGATCGTGCTCGCCCGCGACGTAGATGATCGATGCCCGCGATGCGCATCTGCGGATCTCGGTCAGCGCCCATCCGCGGTCCGAATCAGGAACCGACTGATCGTCGAAGACCACCAGCTTCACGTTGGGCTCGCGGATCAAACTGGATAGCTGATCCAAGGCGGATTTGACCACCTTCCATTCGGACCCAGCCTCGCCGCGGACCGTCTTCGTCAAATGATCGTCGTTGGTTAGCAGCGCCAGTGTCAGCATCAGTGGGTCTGAAGTCGGTCGGCGTATATTATTGCTCTGTTCCATTAGCTGGATAGTCAACTTTGTGAATCGAACCCACTGACCAACGACTGCAAGCCTCCTGCCAATGGCGGCGCGCGCTCGAAATCGTCCGATAACCTGATAAGTGGCGAGATAAAGTGGCCGATCGTGGCATCGATTCATGGTCACTGGCACCGATCGATACATCTGGCGCCATCGATTGATAGGGCAATCGCTGGCATTGCAATCGCATAGCGGGGAAGTGGTATGGATTAGCCCTATCCAAAAAGTAGAGGACGCAATGCGGGGGACAGCTTACAAAAGCATACTAATAGCCAGCTTCATGCTTATTTGTGCGGCCAAAATCGCGACTGCCCAGTCTTCAGCCGCCAAGGACTACCAACAAGACTGCGCCGAATGTCATGGCGCCGACGGTAAGGATGCACGACCCGAGATGCGGACGGTGCCCGGCTACGTCTCCATCGATCTGACTCAGATCAGCATACGCAACGGCGGCGAGTTTCCGCGTGAGAGGGTCTATGAAGAGATCGATGGCCGCCATCGAATCGCGGCCCACTTTCGCGGCGCCATGCCGCGATGGGGCGCGCGTTATAGTATCGACGAGACGGGCGACCCCGAGGCCGAACGGCGCGTGCGCGAGCGGATTTCCGCACTAGTGGATTTCGTCGAATCGATGCAGGAAAAATGAATCGCCTGAAATGACAATGCTCGAGAAAGAACCAGCCGCGCGCGCCGCCTCGTCGCTTCCCGCGATCGTCGAGGCGATGATGCGGCCGGCCTTCTACCCGGACCATCCCGAGAAAATCGAGCTGATCCAGACCCACATCTCGTACGTCTTCATCGCCGGCGCGTTCGTTTACAAGCTCAAGAAGCCGGTGCGCTTCTCCTTTATCGATTGCACTCATGTCGAACGACGCCGCCATTTTTGCGCCGAGGAAATCCGCCTCAACCGCCGCCTCGCGCCCGACGTTTATCTCGAGCTGTGTCCGATCTTCCAGCGTGGTAGTGATTTCGTGCTCGGTGACCAATCGGCCGAGCATGCCGATGCCGTCGATTATGTCCTGAAGATGCGACGGCTGCCCGCCGAGCGGATGCTCGATCGCATGCTGTCGCGCGGCGAGGCCGACCGCACGACGATTCGCGCGCTCGCTTCGCTCATTGTCAATTTCTACCGCACTGCTTCCTCCGCGCATGCATCGCGGTACGCAACGGCCTCCGAACAGTGGCGCCTCATCGTCGGCGAACTCATCGATTTGGAGAAGCTCGTCGGTCTCACCCTGAGCGCGAAGGACCTTCCGATCATCGAGAACTACTGCCGCGAGTTCATCACCTCGCATTGGAAGATGCTGAATGCGCGAGCGGCGTCGGGCCGTGTTCGCGAGGGACACGGCGACCTGCGCTGCGAGCACATCTGTATCGAGGCCGGCAAAATCTCGATTTTCGATTGCGTCGAATTCAGCGAGCGACTCCGGACCTGCGACATCGCGTCGGAGGTCGCTTTTCTCGCGATGGATCTCGATCGCCTCGGCGCGCCGGATTTCGCGGATGAGCTGGTCGGCGCGATCGCGGAATCGATGCAGGACGAGGAGCTTCCACTCCTCATACCGTTTTATAAATGCTACCGCGCCGTGATTCGCGGGGTGGTCGAGAGTTTGCGCAGCCGGGAGGACGAAATCGAGGCAAGCGAGCGGGAGGCCGCCATCACCCTCGCCGGCAAATACTTCGCCCTCGCGCGCACCTACGCCATCGATGCCGCGCCGGCGATCATCGTTGTGTTCGGCCTCTCAGGGTCCGGCAAATCGACTGTCGCGCGAGCGCTGCAAAACCGCTTCGGGTTTGCGATCATCAACTCGGATCGCACCCGCAAGAGACTCACCTCGATACCGGCGACGCGCCACGCGGGAGACGCCTACAAAGCCGGCATCTATGCGGATTCGATAACAGAATCGACATACGCGGCAATGCTCGACGACGCGCAACGTCTGATCCGCGATGCAACCGGCGTCATTCTCGATGCGACATTTCAGGACCCGACGCATCGCAAGGCAGCGCTCGACCTCGCCGCGCGAGTTAAGGCGCCCATCCTTTTTGTCGAATGCCGCGCCGACGATGCGGAGATTCGCCGTCGCCTACTCGAACGTCAAAAGCATGGCAACAATCCCTCGGATGCGACCGTCGAGGTCTACCTGCGTCAGCGTCAAGAATTCGTCGCACCGACCGAAATACCACCATCGAGCCATCTGATTGTGGACACCACGCGTCGAATCGGTGAGATAGTGAGTGACGCCAAAAATGCCATGGAAAGACTAAGTAGTTAGATGTTTGCTGACGGCGATGATTTCGTCTAATGACCGTTTACTCATGGGCGCAAACCACGTATAAAGTGATTGAAACCGCTCGGACGCATCCCTTCACTTAAGCGCCGGAATTACTCCCCGCTTTTCTGTTCGCGAGCTTCCCAGCACAAATGTAAGGAGGGCCATAAGTGCCCAAAAAGTTGTATGTAGGCAATCTTGCCTACTCAGTCACCAATGAGGATCTCAAGGACCTCTTCTCTCAGTCCGGCACCGTCGAGAGCGTCGCGGTTGTCTCCGACAAGTTCTCCGGGCAGTCCAAGGGCTTCGGCTTTGTCGAAATGGCGGATGCCGGCGAAGCAGCCGCGGCGATCCAGTCGCTCGACGGCACCGAGTTCAAGGGCCGTAACATCAAGGTTAACGAAGCCAAGCCTCGCGAAGCGGGCGGTGGCGGCGGACCGCGTGGCGGCGGCGGCGGTGGTGGTGGACGCGGTGGAGATCGCGACCGCAGTGGCGGCGGCGGACGCGGAAACCGCTGGTAATCAACAGCGATAAATAAAGGACGAGCCGCAATGCGGTTCGTCCTGAACCTTCGCGGCGGGAAGTAGATTCGGTCTCTTCCCGCCGTCGATTTTTAAGAGGCCGGTGCCAAATGCAATCGACGCGGGACAGGACGCCGTGGGAGAGTCATGATTGGAAAGTCAAAACCCTGGAATCCGTCAGCGCCGGCGGAGGTTCCCGGCTCGCCTTTACTTGCCGCGGCTGCGAGCGCAAATTCACCTACACGACCGCCAACAATCGCGCATGGGCGACTAGCGGCGACGGCACCGCGCTGTCGGACGAGATAAGCTCGCGATGGTTGGCGCAAAGTTGCCCCGGCCGCCCGGGCGAAAGCGACGACAAGGATCGGCTGACCTTGAAGTACGCGCCGAAACCGGAGCCCGCGAAGTAGTTTCCGAGCGACATCCGACAGCATCGGGATTTCTTAACTGGCGCGACTCAACTCGCACGATTTTTGGCTGGTCCTTTCGAGCGCGAGAGGTTGTGCGCCGTGTTGATCAATGACACGTGCGAAAACGCCTGCGGAAAATTCCCCACCTGACGCTTCCCGACGGTGTCGTACTCTTCCGCGAGCAGACCAACATCGTTGCGCAGCGAGAGCAAGCGCTCGAAGACCGCGCGCGCCTCATCATGACGTCCCATCAGCGTTAAGTTGTCCGCGTACCAAAACGTGCAAGCGAGAAAAGTACCCTCGCCCGGCGGCAATCCATCGATCTCGGGATGGCTCTGGTAGCGCTTCACCAGTCCATCGCTCATGAGATCGCGTTCAATTGCCGCGACCGTGCTTATCACGTGCGGATCGGTCGCCGGGAGGAAGCCGATCAGCGGCATCATCAGCAGCGACGCATCGAGGAGGTCGGAGCCGTAGTACTGCACGAACGCGTTACGTTGCGGATTGAAACCGCGCGCGAGGACATCGGCGCGGATCTCGTCGCGCAGCTTCTTCCACTGCTCGACCGGTCCCTTGTTGCCGAATTTTTCGATCAACTTCACGGCGCGATCGGCGGCCACCCACGCCATCATCTTCGAATGCGTGAAATGACGGCGCGGCCCGCGCACTTCCCAGATTCCCTCGTCGGGCTCCCTCCACGCCGTCTCGAGGAACTCCATCAGCGCCTGCTCGACCGCCTCGGCCTCGGGCTCGGGATCGAGCCCCTGTTTGCGCGCGGCGTAAAATGAATCCATCACCTCGCCGTAGACGTCGAGTTGGAATTGTTCATGCGCGGCGTTTCCGATCCGGACCGGCGCGCTGCTTTCATAGCCCGGCAGCCATGGCACTTCGAATTCGGTCAGTCGCCGCTCGCCACGCAGCCCGTACATGATTTGCATCTTGGCCGGTTCACCTGCGATCGCGCGCAACAGCCATTGGCGCCACGCTTTCGCCTCATCGTGATAGCCCGCGATCGATAGCGCATAGAGAGTGAAGGTCGAGTCGCGCAGCCAGCAGATGCGATAATCCCAATTGCGCTCGCCGCCGATTTTTTCCGGCACCGAGGTGGTGGCCGCCGCGACGATGCCGCCGGTGGGTCCGTAGGTCAGCGCCTTCAAGGTGATGAGCGAGCGCACTATCTCGTCACGCCAAGGATCCTCGGCACCGCAACGCCCTACCCATTCGCGCCACCACGCTTCCGTCTCATTCAGCATGTTAATCGGATGCTTCGAGCCGGGCTCGGGTTCGTGCGATCGAAAATAGGTCAGCGTGAAAGGTATGCGTTGGCCCTCTGACACCGTGAAGTCGGCCTTGGTGGTGAAGTCCTCGCCGCGCATCGCGACCGGAGTGCGCAGCTTGATAGCGTCGGGGCCCGCGATGGCGCGCAGTCCTCCGGCTTTCGACGTCACCCACGGCACCACGTGTCCGTAGTCGAAGCGGAAGATTGCCTCCATCTGCATCGCGACGCGTCCCGTGCGCCCTTCGACGATCCGAATCACGTCGACCTGATTGAGCCGCTCGTGAATCGGCATGAAATCGATGATCGCAGCGACGCCGTCGGACGTTTCAAATTCGGTTTCGAGGATCAACGTATCAGCGCGATAGTGGCGGCGCGTGCTTTTGATCTCGCCCTTGGGCGCGATCAGCCATCGCCCGTTCTTCTCGCTGCCGAGCAACGCGGCGAAGCAGGCCGGCGAATCGAAGCGCGGGACGCAGAACCAGTCGATCGATCCGTTGTTGCCGACCAGCGCGACGGTGCAGGTATTTCCGATGATGGCGTAGTCCTCGATCTTCAGGCTCATCTAGTACTCCTGGGAGCGGGAGATCTGATTTTATCTGGCGGGAGGCTCAAGCATAACTGGCAAAAATCCGACATCCGGTGCGGTTGTGCAAGTTGCGGGGTAATGCGGTATCAGTGGGCGGAATACCCGTAGGAGCGATCCGGTGCGCAAAATAAAAGTTGGATACCAGTTGGACTTCCGCAACCCTCCCAACTCGGGGCGGAGTTTCAAGGATGTCTATGCCCAGATGCTCGCGCAAGCCGAGGCGGCCGACGCCGCCGGCTTCGATTCGATCTGGCTCACTGAGCATCATTTCACCGATGACGGTTATCTTCCCGCGATGATGCCGGCCGCCGCCGCGATCGCGGCCCGCACCAAGCACGTCGAAATCGGCACCTTCGTTTTGCTCGCGCCATTTCAGCATCCGCTGAAACTCGCCGAAGATGTCGCCGTCGTCGATGTGATCTCGGGCGGTCGCATCCGCCTCGGTATAGGGCAGGGCTATCGTCAGGAAGAGTTCGATGGCTTCGGCGTTCCGCGTCAGCAACGCCTAGGACGAACGCTGGAGACTCTCGAAATTCTCAAGCTCGCGTGGAAAGGCGAGCGCTTCGATTTCCATGGCAAGTATTTCCATTTTCATGATGTGCGCGTCCTGCCCGCTCCAGTCAGCCAACCGTATCCCGAATTGTTATGGGGCGTCGGCGCTCCCAAAGCCATTCAGCGCGCGGCGCGCCTCGACATGTCGTTTGCGTGCGTGGGTGGACGCAAGGCGATCGGCATCTACACCGACGCGCTCAAGGCCGCCGGCAAAGACCCCGCGCGCTACAGTATCGTGAATAGCCGCGCGGTCTACGTTGCCGATTCGGAGGAGCAGGCGTGGGCTGACACGCGCGACGCCCTGATGTATCAAGCCGAGCTATATGGCAAATGGCTCAAGGCCGCGCAGTCGCAGGACGGCGGCAAGGGCGAGGTGTTGATTCGTCCCGATGCCGAGCGGCTGCGGCGGACCACGGTGCTGGGCACGCCGGAGCAGGTAAGGAATCGACTGATCGAGGTGGCGGAAGCGGCGCCGATTACGGAGTTGGTCATTGCGATGCAGCTTCCCGGCCTCGATCCAAAAAAGGCGCGCCGCTCGCTCGATCGGTTCAGCGCCGAAGTCCTCCCCGCCCTCCACGGAGCCTAGCGGACTTTTCCTTTGATGATGTGAGGTGTAGGAGATCCTCATGGCAGTCGCATACATTCCGCGCACCCGCGAGCTATATAGCGATTTCAAACCCTATCAATGGGTTGTCAACGAAACCGTGCCGTGGACGCCGCTGCGCAAGCCGATTGCGCAATCGAAAATCGCGCTGATGAGTTCCGGCGGTATCATGTATCGCGACCAGCCCCGCTTTCATCGCGAGGACGCGTCGTATCGGCGCATCCCTAAGAACGCCGCGCGCGAGGACCTCTACGTCTGGCATTTCGGCTATCCGACCGCCGACGCCGAGAAGGATCCGAATTGTGTTTTTCCGCTCGAGCGTATGCGCGAGCTGGAGGCCGAGCACGTCATCGGCGAGTTGTCCGATCCGGCGTTCACCTTCATGGGCGGGATCTACTCGGCGCGCAAGGTTCGCGATGAACTCGCGCCGAAGATCGTCGACGAGTTGAAGCGCGCGCATGTTGACGCTTTTTACCTGGTGCCCGCTTGACCCGTGTGTCATCAGTCCGTTGGACTGATTGCCCGAGTGGTCGAAGAGGCGGGAATTCCTACGCTCTGTATGACCTCGGCCATCGACATTACGCGGGCGGTGAAGGCGCCGCGTGCCGTGTTCGTAAATTTTTCGCTCGGCCATCAGACCGGGCGTCCCAATGATATGGGCATCCAGCGTCAGATCGTCCGCGATGCTATGCGCGCCTTCGAAACCATCGCCACGCCTGGCGAGATCGTCGAGCTTCCCTACGTATGGGATCCGAACGATCGCACCTGGGAGACGCAAGACTATACAAAGGGTTGGATGCCCGAGCGCCCGAGCCGCGAGGAGGCCGACGCTGCGGAAGCCGAGCGAGTCGCCAGGCACGCGAAGTAGGCCATCGCGGCCAACGCGCTTCGGCTGCAACTTGCGCGCAATCATACAACCGGCTGAGAGTGGAGGGGATGATGAAGCAGATGCATCTGGTTGCGTTCGTGGTCGTGTTGGCTCTGATCGAGTATGCGATTTTAGGCTTGATGGTCGGACAGGCGCGCCAAAAGTACAAAGTGCCCGCGCCGGCGACCACCGGCGATCCCACCTTCGAGCGCTACTTCCGGGTTCATCAGAATACGATGGAACAGCTGGTCGTCTTCGTTCCCGCGATGTTCATCTTCGCGACCTACATTCACATGATGGGTGCCGCGGCGTTGGGTTTGGTGTTCGTCATCGCGCGCGCAACCTACGCGCGGGGATACATCAGCGATCCCGAGAAACGCGCGGGCGGTGCCATCGCGTCCTTCCTGGTCAACGCGATTCTGTTGGTGGGCAGTCTGATCGGAATAGTCGCGCGCGCCGTATAACATTTGAGTTGAGTCCATCTGAGCGCGGTCGCGGCAGAGTCCGGACCGCGTTCGCTTGTTTACGCAGGAACCTGCAAGCGGCTAGAGTCACAGACTTCAAGGACGCGTTTTCAACTCAACTTCAAACAGGAGATTCATCATGGCGGAAGAACGCAAAGGCGCCGTTACGATGCGCGGCAATCCAATGACGCTGCTCGGTCCCGAAATTAAAGTTGGACAAAAGGCTCCGGAGTTCCATTCAGTCGACAAGGGGCTTCAACCCATCGGTCTCGACAAGTTCAAGGGCAAAGTAAAAATCATCAGCGTGGTTCCCTCGATCGATACGCCCGTATGCGATGCGCAAACGCGGCGCTTCAACGAGGAAGCTTCGAAACTCGGCGACGTGCAAATCCTCACCGTGTCGATGGATCTGCCGTTTGCGCAGGCGCGCTGGTGCGGCGCGGCGGGCGTCGACAAGATCACGATGGTCAGCGATTTCAAGGAGCACGACTTCGGCAACAAGTATGGCGTGCTGATCAAGGAGCTCGGCTTGCTCGCACGCGCGGTGTTCGTGGTCGACAAGAACGACAACGTGACGCATGCGGAGTACGTCAAGGAAGTCGCGAGTCATCCCGACTACGAGGCGACGCTGGCGGCCGCCAGGAAAGCCGCTTCGGCATAGACAGAATTGTCGCAGAGGGGGTCGGCGCATCGCCGGCCCCTCACTCATTTCGGTTTTGTCGAATCCCACCGTGGAAATTTCATCGCGCTTGAGGTGTGTCGTCGATGGCGAACGATAATCATCACATTTTTTCGCCCGACATGCGGCGCGGGCTCTATGAGGCCATCTTTCGCCGCCGCGACATGCGCGAGTTTCGCCCCGACCCGGTTCCCGATGACGTCCTCGCACGCGTGCTGATCGCAGCGCATCATGCGGCGAGCGTCGGTTTCACCCAGCCGTGGAATTTCATCATCGTGCGCGATCTCGAACGCCGCCGCCAAGTGAAGCGCGTCTTCGAGGAGGAGCGCGCGAAGAATTCGCAGCAGTTCGAAGGCGCGCGACGGGAAAAGTTTCTCTCGCTCAAGCTGGAGGGAATCCTCGAGGCTCCCCTCAACCTGATCGTGACGTGCGAGCCGGAGCGCTTCGGTCCCGGCGTGCTGGGCAAGGTCAGCCTGCGCGACGTCGAGGTTTATTCCACCTGTCTCGCGGTTGAAAATCTGTGGCTCGCCGCGCGCGCCGAAGGCCTCGGCGTCGGATGGGTGAGTATCATGCGCAACGAAGACCTGTCGCGCATCTTCAGCATCCCGCCCAACGTGATCCCGCTCGCCTACCTATGCATCGGCTATGTGCCGGAGTTTCCCGCGCGCCCGATCCTCGAAAGCGCGCAATGGGCGAAGCGCCTGCCGCCGCGCAATTTGCTTCATTTCGATTCATGGAGCGAGGGCGCCGCCGACGGCAACCAACTCGCCGCGGCGATGGAGAGCGCGCAGATCTGGCGCGAGATTTTTCCGCACGACGTTCCCGGTGGACGCTGATTGGTCGTGCGAAAAACACCTACTTCGAGTTGCGACGTCGATAGAGCCGAATCAACGCATTGGTCGAGCTGTCATGCTTGAGGCTCGGCTCCGCCGCCGCTTCCAGCTCGGGAATGATGTTCTTCGCCAGCACCTTGCCCAGCTCCACGCCCCATTGATCAAAAGAATCGATGCGCCAGATGGTGCCCTGCGTGAACACGCTGTGCTCATACAGCGCGATTAGTTTGCCGAGCGTCTCCGGAGTCAGGCGCTCGCCAAAAATCGTGGTCGAAGGACGATTACCCTCGAACACGCGATGCGGCACCAGCGCGTCGGCAGTTCCTTCGGCCTTCACCTGCTCGGGCGTTTTGCCGAACGCGAGCGCCTCGCTCTGTGCGAGGACGTTTGCGATCAGAATGTCGTGATGGTTGATGAGGTCATTGAGCGGATGCGCGAACGCAATGAAGTCGCATGGAATCAGCTTCGTGCCCTGATGAATCAGTTGATAGAACGAATGCTGCCCGTTGGTTCCCGGCTCGCCCCAGAAAATCTGACCGGTCTGATAGTTCACCGTCGTGCCATCGAGCGTGACATGCTTGCCGTTCGATTCCATCGTGAGTTGCTGCAGGTAGGCGGGGAATCGTTTCAGATATTGATCGTAGGGCAGCACCGCGACGGTCTGCGCGCCGAAAAAATTGTTGTACCAGACCGCGAGGAGACCCATCAGCACCGGCAGGTTGCGCTCGAACGGCGTGGTGCGGAAATGCTCGTCCATCGCATGGAAGCCCGCGAGCATCGCGCGGAAGTTGTCCGCCCCGACCGAGATCATGGTCGAAAGACCAATCGCCGAATCCATCGAGTAGCGTCCGCCGACCCAGTCCCAGAAGCCGAACATGTTGGCGGTATCGATGCCGAACTTGGTCACCTCCTGCGCGTTGGTCGAGACCGCGACGAAATGTTTCGCGATCGCTTTCTCGTCGCGTAATTTCGCGAGAGTCCACTTCCGCGCGGTGTTCGCATTGGTCATCGTCTCCAGCGTGGTGAACGTCTTCGACGAAACGATGAAGAGCGTCTCGGCCGGATCGAGGTCACTGGTTGCGGTCACGAAATCGGTGCCGTCGACATTCGAGACGAAGCGCATCGTGAGTTTGGGATCGGCATAATGCCGCATCGCCTCGTAAGCCATCACCGGACCCAAGTCGGAACCGCCGATACCGATATTGATGATGTTGCGAATCGGCTTGCCGGTGTGACCTTTCCAGCTTCCGTCGCGCACGCGACTGGAAAACGCCGCCATCGCGTCGAGGACCTTGTGCACCTCGGGCACCACGTCCTGCCCATCGAGGACGATTTTCTCGCTGCGCGGCGCGCGCAATGCGACATGCAGCACCGCGCGATTCTCGGTCAGGTTGATGCGGTCGCCACGGAACATCGCGTCGATGCGCTCGCGCAACCCCGATTGCTCCGCCAGTTCGAGCAGCAGCTTCACGGTTTCAGTCGTGATGCGATGTTTCGAGTAATCGAAGTAGAGCCCGACCTGCTCGAGCGAGAAATTATCCGCGCGTTTCGGATCTTCGGCGAACAGCGAGCGCAGATGCGTGTTGCGAATTTTTTCGTAATGCGCGCCGAGCGCCTTGTAGGCCGGGGTTTCCGTCAGCGGTGCGATTTTGCTTGCCATGATTTTTTTCCTCGCAGCTATGCGATCTATTTTTGCGCCGGTCCCGCCTTGAGCAGCGCCGGCAAATCGTATTCGACCAACTTGCTGATGCTGTCGATAGTGATGTCGGGCGTGGGGTACTTCGCGACGTCATCGGCGAAGGCGTAATGTCCCTGGCGCGGGAACACGGTCGTAACGCGGCTGCCCCAGATTTTTTTCAGCGCGGTCAGAATTCTCACCTTGTCATCGACCATCACATAATGATCGGCGGGGTATTGTCTCTCGACCTCGTCCAACTCGAGTTCCTTGTGTATGTAGATGAGAACGCGGCCCTCGACCTCCTCGTACAATCCGGAACGCCCGACCTTGCGCGGCTGAAAAACCACGTCGCCATCCGAGAGGATGACGGTCGGCCCGAACCTGTTCAGATGCTCGATCGCATCGAGTGCGCCGGGGAAAAGGCGATTCGCAAACGGGTAGTTCACCATGAAAGTGGAGACTTCGAGCAGATGGTTATCGTGCGGATACTCCAGGCGGTAGCGCTGCAGCGCGCCGAGGTAATCGGCATAGCCAAGCTGCACGCGCAGCTCCTCGAAGATCGCCCAGTAGCGTTCCTGACGCTGCGTGCCCACCTCGCGCGTGAGATGACGGCGAAGATCCTCAGAGACGCGGTCGTTATTCAGCAGCGTGTTGTCTACGTCGAGGAGAAACACGACCGGACTGCGGCTCCCATTCCCTTGGCTCATGAAATTTCAACTCCTCGCGCTCGAATGGGTCCGATTCTTATACGCCGTCGAGGCTGCGACAACCGCATTTGGTGAAGATTTATCGCGTGCGCGAATTTATCGCGATGCGTTGATCAGCGCCGCCTCCAAATTGGATAATTCAGAGCCCAATCCACCGAGCGCGCGGAGAACCTCTGCATGCCTGCTGCAACCGCATCTCAGACCTCGGAAATTATCGAAACCCTGATTCCGGCGCGGCTCGATCGCCTGCCGTGGTCCCGCTTTCATTGGCTGCTCGTGATCGGACTCGGCATCACATGGGTCCTCGACGGGCTCGAGATCACGCTGATGGGCGCAATCAGCGCGGTGCTGCAGCGTCCCGACGTGCTGCACTTCACCGCAGCGGAGATCGGCTCCATCAGCTCGGCCTACCTGACGGGCGCGGTACTCGGATCGCTCGTGTTCGGGCATCTGACAGATCGCTTCGGGCGGCGGACCTTTTTCTTCGTGACGCTGGCGATTTATCTGCTCGGCGTTGGCCTCACCGCGCTCTCATGGAACCTGTGGAGCTTCGCGCTGTTCCGTTTCATCACCGGTGCGGGAATCGGCGGCGAATATTCGGCGGTAAATTCCGCGATCGATGAGTTGATCCCCGCGCGCTTTCGCGGGCGCGTCGATTTGATCATCAATGGAAGCTTCTGGCTCGGCGCGGCCGTCGGCTCGATATCCACCGTAGTCATCCTCAACCCGCACATCCTGCCGATTAACCTCGGATGGCGTTTCGGGTTCGGCGCCGGCGCGATCATCGGCATGGTCATCCTCTACTTGCGCGAATTTATCCCCGAGAGTCCCCGCTGGCTCATCACCCATGGCCAGGTCGAGGCGGCCGAGAAAACCGTGCGCGACGTCGAGGACGAGGTGCATCGCGAGACCGGCGAGCGCCTCTCCGATCCGCATCGCGAACATGTGCTGAGGATTCACGCGCGCCATGAATTCGGCCTCGGCGCGATTCTGAAGCCGCTAGTGACCAAATACAAAACCCGCGCGATCCTGGGACTCTCGCTGATGAGCGCGCAGGCCTTCCTCTACAATGCGGTGCTGTTTACCTACGCGCTGGTATTAAATCGCTACTACGGGGTGCCCGCCGACAAGACCGGGCTGTACATGCTGCCCTTCGCGCTGGGAAATTTTTTGGGGCCGGTCGCGCTCGGGCATTTCTTCGATACCATCGGGCGGCGTCAGATGATCGCGGCGACCTACGCGATTTCGGGATTGCTGCTAATCGTGACCGGCTACCTTTTCACCCACAATGCGCTTTCGACTTTCAGCCAGACAGCGCTCTGGACGGGGATGTTTTTCTTCGCGTCGCCGGCCGCGAGCTCAGCCTACCTCACCGTCAGCGAGATTTTCCCGCTCGAGATGCGCGCGCTCGCGATTGCGATTTTTTACTCGGCGGGGACCGCGATCGGCGGCATCGTCGCGCCCTGGTTCTTCGGACGCCTCATCGATACTGGCTCGCGCGATGAGCTGTGGATCGGGTACGTGGTAGCTGCCGCGTTGATGCTGGTGGCAGCCGTGGTCGAGGTGATGTTCGGCGTTGCCGCCGAGGGGCTGGGCCTCGAAAAGATCGCCGAGCCCCTTTCGTCCGTATTGGACTGATCGCGCGCGATGGACGATCGATGCCGCACGCGATAAGTAGCAACCTTAAATGGCGTACGATTCGCGAGAGTGGCTGGAGCCCGATGGGCTCGGAGGATTCGCGTCGGGCACCGTCAGCGGAATTCGCACCCGGCGCTATCATGCGATCCTGCTGGTTGCGACCGCGCCGCCGTCGGGCCGGATGGTGCTGGTCAATGGATTCGAGGCGTGGATCGAATCCGCCGGCCACAATATCGCGCTGACCTCGCAGTGTTACGCGCCGGACTTCGTATGTCAGGACGGCGCCGATCGCATTCGCGAATTCAAAATCGATCCGTGGCCGACATGGACCTACGCGCTGCCCGATGGCCGCGAAATCGAGCATGGCATTCTGGTTCAACCCGGACGTGCCGCGACGATCCTCTACTGGCGCCTGACCAAGGGCGCGGGGTGCACGCTCGCGATGCGTCCGCTGATGTCGGGGCGCGATTACCATTCGCTGCATCATGAGAACCCAGCGTGCAGCTTCGCGCCGGAAATCGCCGATCAGCGCGTCATCATTCGGCCGTACCAAGGCGTGCCGTGCGTGGCGTTCCATTCGTCAGCGGCCTACAGCCATCAGCCCGAATGGTATCGCAATTTTCTCTACACCGAGGAGCAAGCGCGCGGCCTCGATTGCATCGAGGATCTCGCATCGCCGGGAATCTTTCGATGGGACCTCTCGAAGGGCGAGGCGACGATGGCGATCGCGCTGGAAAACGAGCCCGCCGCCGATGTTGCGCGCATCCGTGACGATGAGAAATCGCGGCGCGCGAAATTTTCCTCGCGGCTGCATCGCGCTGCCGACGCGTACATCGTCAAACGACGCGGCGGCAAAACGATCATCGCGGGATATCCATGGTTCACCGACTGGGGCCGCGACACCTTCATCTCGATGCGCGGGCTATGCATCGCGACCGGCCGCCTCGATGACGCCTGCGCGATTCTCCTGGAATGGTCGGGCGCCGTGTCCGAGGGGATGCTGCCGAATCGCTTTCCCGACTACGGCGAGGCGCCGGAATACAACGCCGTCGACGCGTCGCTATGGTACATCATCGCGGTTTACGAATTCCTCGCCGCGAAGCCGAAGGTCACTGACGACGAGCGCAAACATCTTCTCGCATCGGTGAATGCGATCCTCGAAGGCTACTCGAAAGGCACCCGCTACCGCATTCATTGCGGCGACGACGGACTCATCGCGGCGGGCGAGCCCGGCGTGCAGCTCACCTGGATGGATGCGAAAGTGGGCAACTGGGTTGTCACCCCGCGCATCGGCAAGCCGGTTGAGATTCAGGCGCTATGGCTCAACGCGCTGCGGCTCGCGGGCGAGACCGACGACCGCTGGAAGTTGCTCTATGGACGCGGAAGGTCCTCGTTCCTCGCGCGCTTCTGGGATGAAACGCGCGGCTGCCTCTATGACGTGGTCGACAGCGATCATGTTGTAGGAAAAATCGACCGCGCGTTCCGGCCCAATCAGATCTTCGCGATTGGCGGCCTGCCCTATGGGCTCATCGAGGGACCGCATGCGCGCCGCATCGTCGACGCGGTCGAGGAGCGCCTGCTGACGCCCATCGGCCTGCGCTCGCTCGCGCCCGGCGAGCCCGATTACAAACCGCACTACGGTGGCGATGGACGCACACGCGATGCCGCCTACCATCAGGGAACTGTATGGCCATGGCTGATGGGGTCCTTCATCGAGGCATGGGTTCGAGTGCGCGGTGAGACCGCCGAGGCAAAAGCCGAAGCGCGCAAGCGATTCCTCGAGCCGTTGCTGGCGCATCTCGACGACGCGGGCATCGGCCATCTGCCTGAAATAGCCGATGCCGAGCCGCCTCACACTCCGCGCGGATGCCCCTTCCAGGCGTGGTCGGTCGCCGAAGCAATCCGCATCGAAAAATTGCTCGCCTAGCTCATCACCGGCCGTTATCAGGCATCCAGGCCCCGGTGGATGATGAGTTGCTGCTGCATCCCCCATCCGAGGAGCTCGCGGGAGGCGCGAGGCTCGGCGAGACCTTGGAGTGCAGCGACGGCGAATTATCGAAGTCGAACATGTCCTCGAGGTCGTTGGCGTTCTGATCGCGCGCGGTCAGAAACTTACCCGGCGTGAAGCGCGTTTCGATCAGCGCCAGAATCGACCCGTGGTCTCCCACTGTGTGCGATACGTATCCAGGTTTCGCAAACGGTGAGATGACCACAAACGGCAGTCGAATGCCGTACTGATTGAAGCCAGCGCACTGCTCACCCGACATCGCCATCGAGCAAAGCTTCTGCGCCTCGGTCGCGCTGTCGCTGCATTGCGCGCCATTACCGGGGGTCTGCGAACCGGGAGGATTGGAATTATCCGCGCACATTCCGGGCGGGATGTTGTCCGGCGGGGTAGCGGCCGGCGGCGTGACGTGATCATAGAAGCCGCCGCCTTCGTCCCAGGTCAGCAGGATGATGGAACTTTTCCAGGCCGGACCGGTGCGGACCGCATTGATGATATTCGCGACATCGGCCTCGCCGGCGCGGATGTCATCGGGCGGATGTTCGTTGTTCTGCGAGTTCAGATCGATGAACGACACTTCCGGCAAATCGCCCGAACCGGCCTGCGCGATGAAGTCGTCGGTGCTCTGGAAATCAGGCGGTAGCGGCTCGCGAAACATCGCTCCATACAAGTTGTCGACGTCCGTTAGGCCATCCTCGATATATTCGCGCCAGCATACGCCGTTATGGTCGAGCAAGTCGTAAATCGTTCCATTGATCGGTTGATAGCCATACTGATCGAAGCCCACCGGCGGACTCGATTCTCCTTGGGTAACCACATGGCCGAAAGAAGTGCCGGCCAATTCATACATTCGATTGGGTATCGTCGGACCCGGAATGGAAGAGAAATAGCTGTCGTTGATCCCAAAGGTTTGGGCTAATTGGTAGTAGTACGGCAAGTCGGTCTGGGTGTAGAAGCCCATCGTGTCATCGTCGTCCGGTGTTTCCGACGAATCGCTCTGTTCGGTCGCGTCGTTCTGACTCACGAATCCATCGTTAGTTCCGTTGAGCGAGTTGTTGGGATCCTCGTAGTTGAATTCCTTATGAACCCCCGTCCAACTGTGGTCGAGGTCGGGTTGGATGCAGAGCTTAGGATCGTGGAATGCGGCTACTGCGGGCGAGCCGTCTGCTTCGGGATTGGAGTTGGTGCAGGTGATGTTGCCCGACGTAACGCTGCAAGTCAGCGCATTGACGCATTGATTATCGGTGCTAGTGCAAGGACCGGGATGATACGGCGACCCGGGCGCATACGGCAGCGCCCCGAAGTAGTTGTCGAAGGAACGATTCTCCTGCATCAGCACGATGATATGACGCACCTTCGCGATCCCCTGCGGATGGGGTTTAGCGGGGATGGCGCCGCATCCGCTGTCTGAGGTGGTGCTGAAGAGGCTCGCGAGATCGTTGCCGCATCCCGCAAAAAACACCGCGAGCGCGAGGAAACCAGCGAGGGTGAAGCATCGGGCTGCAATGGATTTCTTATGGCACGAATAGGCGGGGCATGAGTTAGATGGAAGCATTCAGGGACTCCAGTTGGACATGACACTAGCGCGCCGGATAAACACCGATCGCAGATATATGACGATGAGAGTCCGCAAAAGTTCAAACGATCGCAGAAAAGATGCAGTTTGGCGGGAGGCGGCTAAGTTAGCGAACGGGAAGTTCTTTTCGACCCGATGGTGGGGCGACATAGTCCGCCGGGGCGGGGTCGCGAGGCATTGGAAGCCAAAAGCAACTGAAGAACTGCGAAAAGTCGTGCGAGCTACCTCGTAGGCGCAACAGTCCTCCATCCAACGCGCGCTCAGGACTCAGCTCACCTCTACCAACGAGGGTCCAACTGTCCGTGCTGCAATAGATCGTCAGGCTGGGATTTTTGAGGTCGCCCTGGCCGCTGATGCATCTACCCTCGCTGATCTCGACGTAGTAGCTGCCGGGTTCGGCTCCCGATACCACGAACTGGACCGATAGGTTTGCGCCAGCAACAGCGTCTCGCTTGAAGACCAGCGGTAGCCCCAGGATGAAAATCTCGGCGGAGGTTAACTTCAAGCCCGCTCGATAAATTAGCGAGGTCGGATATGCAATGCTCAGCGGGCCGCCGATCAGGCCGATCACGACTATATAAGCCGGCCAAACTGTGAATGTGCTGTCCGGCCATCGGATTGATACCAAGGCGAGGGCGATGAATGCCGCGGCCCAGAACATGGCAATCCGCCCCGAGATGCGAACAAAGGTCGCGCCGTGCTGCAACCAGAGCGGATACGCGCGCCGCATCCAGTAGCTCGTGAAGGGCTCGGCGCCGAACATTTGCGGGATGACTGCGACCGCGGCGCAAGACGCATAAAGCCATGCTGCGGTGTAGTCCACGAAACCGTCGATCGCGCCCGCCAGAAGCGCGACCTGTCCCGCGAAGAAGAACCCGACAATCCCGACGTCGAAGGTCTTGGTTTCCTCGGTCGCGCTCGCCGCGAACAGATAGATAACTTCGGTTGCCTCACCGATCAGGAGCGACCATGCGGCGCCCAACTGGAGTACCTCGAGGCTTAATCCGAACGCGATTACCGATGCGATACTCCCAACGAAGGAGAAAAATGTGCGCCAGATGAATCCGTGCTCCGCTCTTTCCGCATCGGCGGGGACCGCCAGCGAAAGCGATATCTCCGCGACGGTGCCTCGGTCGAGGTTGCTATCTAAATGAAACGCTGCATTTTCGCCGTAGAAGGCGCGCAGCCGCTCCCGCAAGTTCGACAGCCCCAGCCCGGTGCTGCCGCCGCGCGGCTTGCGATTCGGTTCGAATCCCACGCCGTTGTCTTTCACCCGGATGCAGAGCGAGTTGTCGTTGCGCCACGCCGAAATTGTTATCTTGCCCGCGCAAGTTCCGTTTAGAAGGCCGTGCCCCACCGCGTTTTCGACGAGCGGCTGAATTAGCAAGGGCGGGACGCGCAACTCTTTGACGTCGGCCGCGATATCGCTCTCGACGCTGATCCGGTTTCCCGATCGCGCCCTCACCAGTTCCAGGTACGAAGCGACCGCTGCCAGCTCCTCGCTCAGCGGCGCCATCCGGGCGCGGCGCGCTCGATCAGTGCAATTGCCTCCGCGCCGGTCGCCGCTTCGCCTACGATTTCAACGTCGGGATGGACATTCAGAAACCGCACCAGGCGGCCTCGCGCGGGAGCCTCGTCCTCAACTATCACCGTGCGGATTCTGCGTTCGCGGCGGCTTTGTTCGATGTCGGGCATGTCGAGCATTCGACAACTACCAGTGCGCCCTCCAAGTGTCCACGCGGCGACGATTCCGGCTAGTTGATTTCGCCCAACGGTCGTGCCGGGACTTCGAGCGGTGATCCAAGCGCGCCGACGGCTACTTGGCGAGGTGCATTTTCCGCCAGGTTCATCGCGCCGACTGGCGGTCGATTTGCGCCGACCATCTGCCCGCTTCGGCCGCACGGCGGAAAATCATTTTGGTTTCCCTACGAACCTGCGATCACCCATACAGGAGGGCCTCCTATGAAGTACCTAAATGGTCTGGTGATGATTGCGATCGTGGGGATCTTTCCCTCTCTCTCAAATGCGGGCTCGGTCAAACCCGGTGATTTAATCACTCCCGAGAATGCATCGGCAGTCGCTGACCTCGTCAGCCCGGGAAATTTCTATTTGAGATGCGCCGATCATCGGCCAATCTGGGCCACCGGGCGCATATACTTTTGATCTTCTCGCGAATCTGCCATCACTCATTTATGAAAACACTTCTCATGGCAGCTTTTGCCGAGCTGTTGGCGTTCACACTTCTGGCCGGGGGCGTCGCCCGTGCCCAAGTCAAACCCGGCGATCTTATCGGCAAGGACAACGCCTCGAAGGTGCAGGATCTCGTGAGTCCGGGAAACTACCTGCTGGTGCAACAAGGGATGCAGTTGAACATTATCCCTACCAGCAAACTTGATTGGCCGCCTCCGTTCAAATCCGCGACGGAAAAATACTCGTCCCAAGTGCTGCTCAACCCTGACGGCACGCTCAAAAACTACGTCGCTGGACAGCCCTTTCCGCTACTCGATCCGAACGATCCGGAGATGGCGACCAAGCTGATGTGGAACTACAGTTTCCGGCCGCTTTATACCGATGATGCAGACCTGCGTTTTCCGGAAATCGCCAGCTACGTGGGAGCCTCGAAGGACCTGGAGCCGCTGAGCTATTTCACCGTCGGACACTTCGCCTTTTACAACAACGTTGGGCGTATCGAGGTCCCGCCCGTACCAGTAAGTCCCGATTTTGCCGCCAGCGGGATTCGCTATCGATTTGCATTTTATCCGTTTCTCGAGCCGGAGGGACTTCGCGGTTATGGGCTGATTCGACTTCGCCACATGGATCCGAAAGTGGAAGATAACTCGTGGGTGTTCAACCCGCAGACCCGACGGCTACACCGTCAGTCCCCCGAGATTCTCGCCGATGCGATCGGCGGACTGCCCGGCTTCTCGGGCGGAGGCGGCGGCATGGGAGTAGGAGTTTCGAACAGTTCCCCCAACGTCAACACCATCGATCCAGATTCCTATTTCGGGTTCTCGGCCAAGGTCGAGGACTTCAACTACAAGTACATCGGTGAAAAAGAGATGCTGGCGTGCGTACACGCAAAGTTCTCCCCCGAAAAAGCCTGCCCCACCGATGGCGGACATACTATTTGCCCCGAGGATTGGGAGATGCGCCATCTCTACATCGTTGAGGCCACTGAGAAGCCGGGGCACGGCTTTTCGATCCCGAGGCGCATTTTCTATATCGATTCCGAGGGCTGGCTCATCACCGCGTCGGATCAGTACGGTCAAGACGGCAAACTCTGGAAGACGCTGGTGCTCTACAATACCTTCCGCGATCGTCCGGTGCCCGACGCCCAGGTCGCCATCTACCCGTATAAGCGAATCTTCCAGCTCGGGCTGGTCGATGCCAACGTTCAGGATCGCGCCTCCACCGTTGTATTCATGCCGGGAAGGCATTCGCCCGAAAAAGAGTGCTGGTACATCGACATGGGCGTGGTCGATCCCGGCTTCTTCAATCCAAACACGATGGAGAATGCAGGCCATTAACCGAATAATTTGACGTCCTGCTCGGTGGCCGAGGCGATAACCCTTTTTGGATGTCGTCGCCAATCTGCGATCACTTGTAAGTGCGCGCGAATCCGACGAGCACGAAAGCTGGTACATCAACATGGGAATCGTAACCAAGGCGTTCCTCGATCCGCATCAGATGCAGAATCTGTCGCATTGAGTCCTAGCGGATAAGGTTCTCGATGCGCGCGGGTTGCTCGTCGGTGGTGAGGTCGCCATCGAGCCGGATGCATCGGCAGGGCACGGGTGAGATCAGGTAGAGCTGGTAAGCTTCAGTCCCAGACTCGAGGCCGCCCGACTCAGCGCGGCATCGAAGCATACAAACCATGTCGGCGAACGGACCTCGCGTTGGATTTGGTCTGCGCTGGCGAGGTGGATTGCGTCGTATGCCTTGAGGCTAAACCTCTCCGCCAGATCGCCCGCGACGCGGATCAGATACCCATCTACAGACACCTTGATGAAGCTTGCCCAATCGGCTTCGAATTCGTCCCTGCTGGTATTCAATTGCTTCTCGCTCATCTGTCGCATGCGGTGCTTACGTGCGAGAGCAGACCGCGTTTCAGCATACGCAAGAAGGCTGCTGGCAATCTCCTGCGCGTCATTAAACAGACGTTTGACCTCTGCGCTTTCTGACTCCGCAGCGTAGAGCTTAACGATTGCGGAAGTGTCGAGATAAACTATCAACGCCGATCTTCGAGAACGATTTGGGAAAGCGTCTTTTCGCCCTTGCGTATCCGGATGGGATGCCTCGAACGGCGCGGTCTTGGTCCGGTTGGCATGATTATACCGGGGATGGCGGCGAGACGTCGGCGAATTTCGGTCCGATCCGGCTCCCGCTCAGCCTCGGGCGCGGCGCGCACGAGGCGTGCGATCGGACGCCCGCGCGAAGTCACTACCACTTCCTCGCCGGCCGCCGCCCGCTTCAGATAGCTGGATAGCCCAGCTTTGAGTTGACGTACCGAGGTCGTCATGAGGCCACATCTTAGCGCATGTAGTCACGATGTGATAGCTAATTTCCGAACGGAATCACAGACCGAAGTTGGTGCGACTCGAAAGAACTGCGAGGCGCTCCTCGGTCGTGCGGTCGCCGTCGAGCCGGATGCATCGGCATGAGAGCATCGTCATCCACTTCTCGTGCAGGCGCAGGCTGCGCATGCTCTCGTCGGCGCTGTCATACTTCGACGCCCACTCGATGAATTCCAAATGCTTCTTGCGCATCGCGCCGCCTTCATCGATCGCATCGCCATAGCGCTCACGCTCGCGCCTCATCAAGCGCGCCATCCGGACATCGTGCGGGATATGGAGAAAAATCGCCAGCTCGAACCGCGGGATGAAAATGTCACCCCATCCGCATAGCGAGCCTGACAGCACCCATCGCAGATGCGCATCGAGGGCGTCGGCGAGCATCGCACGACGCGCGGGAACTTCCCGAATGGTCGTGAATGGCGGGTTGGTCGGGATCCAGAAATAATGGTCTACATCGAGATGGCAATGCCCGAAGCGCGCGGCAATCGCGGCCGCGAGTGTGCTGGTCCCGGAGCCTGACGCGCCAAAGATATGGATTCGGTCGGGGAGGGGCATCGGGACATTTAGGCATCAGCGGAGGCCCGCTTTCAACATATGTTCCTCCCCCGTATCATTCGGGGAGGTGCCCCAGCGCGGCAAGCGCCCCGAACTCCGATGCCCCGACGGCATGGAATGCCGCGTGATGAAGCGGAGAGGGTCATTAGCTCTGGATTCTGCATCTGCGGCGATGAATCGAAAGTGCAAAAACAAACCCACTGCGAACACGGTGAGCAGTGGTCCTGAGGCTCTGCGAAGCACCCCGAATGGCACGATGTCGAATGTCGAAAGCGCAGAAACAAAGCCACTGCGAACACGGTGAGCGCAGCCATCCCGAGTCAGCGAAGGACCTCGAATTGGTGTGATTCTCGAACATCAAAAATGCAAAAACAAACCCACTTTGTCCAATGAAATCCAGCTCCTTCGCTGATCATTCGCCTCCACGTTGCCTGTCGACCTCGCTCTCGACATCATGTCGGTAAATCGAACCATCCTCGTGGTCGGCTATGGCTCACTCCTCAGCGGTTACGGCCTGATGGCTGAGCGCCGGGGCGGTCGGAGCCAGCTCCTCGCGCGCGACGCCTACCCGATCATCATCGAAAATGCGGCACGCGGACTCGCCAAGCCGTCAAGTCACGGCCAGTATCTCGCGATGGACCTCGAGCCTGTCGATCCGACCGAACCCATCAAGGTGCGCATCGCCAGAGGCCACGGCGACCCGCATCAGGTCGGCGGCCTACTGCTGGAATTCGATGCCGAGTGGGCCGCGAAGATTTCGACGCGTGAGGAATACGACTCCACGACTTTTCTCCGCCTGCTCGATATCGCCGAGCGCGCCGGCAAGCCGCTCGCCGAGTATCTCCTCGCGATTGCGCAGAACGCCGCCTTCAACCTCGATGCCTATCGTCGCGAGCTATGCGCGATACTCGGCTACACCTCGCCCGGCTACATTTTTCATCCGGTGCCACTCGACGACGGCCGCGTCGCGATTGCGGCAATCGGTTCCGGCTTCCACTCCAGCGGTCATGACGACGTCATTTCGAAGCGGCGCGAATTCAACATGGCGAAGCTGCTCACCTGTGGCGAGGCGCTCGCCTTGACGCATCTCCCAATGGATCGCGAGGGCCAGATCGGCTACTTCGCCGAATGCCTGCTCGGCGGCATTCATGGCGTCGCGGTTGGCGATCTGATGGCGAGCTTCGACGCGAATGCCGAATGGGCCGCCGACCTCGCGCGGCATTTCCATCGCGCTGCGCAGGGTGAGCGCGAGCGCTTTTTGCGTGCGACTTCGCTGGCTGAGCGCGACTACGTCGATCGCTTCGGCGATACGCCCGCGCCGTCGCTGGCGCCGCTTCTCAAGCTGGCATCCAATGGACAATGATTAGGCGCGAATGCCCACTGCGCATCGCGATCAAAAAGTGAAATCCGAATTCGCCATCCACGTCGCCAAGGAGAATCTGAAATTCTCCGCCGCGCATTTCATCGCATATCCGGGCTTCCGCGAGCCGCTGCACGGCCACAACTATCAGGTCGGCGTGCGCGTCGAGGGGACACTCGCTGCGACCGGATACGTCATCGACTTCGGGCTGATCAAGAAAATCGTCAAATCGATCGTCGACGGCATCGACGAACGCACTATCGTTCCCGCCCAAAGCGATTGCCTCCAGATCGATCGCCCCAATGATCGCCAGGTCCGCGTCCGCTACGAATCCGACGAGTTCATTTTCCCCGCCAGCGACGTGGCGATGCTTCCCCTCGTGCACAGCTCGGCCGAGGAACTGGCGCGCTACATCTGGACCGAGTTGATCGCCGGCCTCAAGGCGCGTGGAGCATCTGGTGAAGCCGACGTGATCGAGATTTCTGTCGCAGAAGGCCCGGGACAAACCGCGATCTATCGCAAAGCGGTCGCCTAGCGGCGTCCTAGGCGAACAGCGGTCGCCTAGCGTTGCCCCACGCCGCATAAGGTCGCTTTACGTCGCGTGACGCGCGAATCTTTGTTCCATCTCTCGCGCGATTTTGTTTGCGAGTTCATCCGACGAAGATCAAAGAGATCAGGATATTTTGCTGAGAGTGAGAATTCTGGTGGCAATATGTCGTTATCTATGTAACAGTCTGTGAACACGCGATATAGGTCACTTCTCCTCACAACTCGTCGGAGCGCTTCGGTAAATGACTTGGCCTCGGCTGGCATCGGACGCTAAAAGCGTCGGCGCAGACTTTTCGTACAATCTGGAGGCCGCGCTGATTGGGCAGCATCCGACGATTGTGAAGTTGCGCCAGTTGATCGAACGCGTCGCCAGAACCGAGGCGACGGTATTGGTCTGCGGCGAGAGCGGGACCGGAAAAGAGGTAGTGGCGCGCGCGATTCACATGCTCTCGCCCCGCCGCGAGCGCGCGTTCGTTCCGGTCAATTGCGCGGCGATTCCCCACGATCTGCTCGAATCGGAAATGTTCGGCCACGAGCGCGGCGCATTCACGGGCGCCTCGGGCCATCGGCAGGGCCTATTCGCGATCGCCAACGGCGGCACGCTATTCCTCGATGAAATCGGTGAAATGCCGTCGTTGTTGCAAGCCAAGTTGCTGCGGGTGCTGGAGGATGGAGTGATTCGCCCGGTTGGCTCCGATCGCGGTTTCCAGGTTGACGCGCGCGTGATTGTGGCCAGCAACACCGACCTCGGGCTGGCGGTGAAGCGTGGCGTCTTTCGCGAGGACCTCTACTATCGCATCCAGGTGATTCCGATGACGCTCGCACCGCTGCGCGAGCGTCGCTCCGACATCGGCATCCTGGTCGAACATTTTTTGCAAAAAGCATACGCACGGACGCCCGGGGAACACCTTACGATCTCGCGCGAAGCGATGGTGCATTTGTGGTCTTACGATTGGCCGGGCAATGTTCGCGAGCTGGAAAACATGATCCAGCGGCTGCTCATAATGTGCACCGATGCTGTAATCGATACGCCGATCCTGCCTCCCAACCTGGTTGCGGCGAACCGCACCGTGGAATCGCAGATTCCAGACAAACTCACCGGCGCGGGACTCGATCTGAATGCCGTGGTGCGCGAAGTCGAGGGTCGGCTCATCAACGAGGCGCTCAAGCAGAGCGGGGGAAACAAGCAGGCGGCGGCGAAGCTGCTGGGCCTGAAGCGGACGACCTTCGCGGCCAAGTTGCGCCGATGCGGCGTAATAACCCCATCGTCAAACGGCAATGGCAACGGAAACGGCAACGGCAACGGCAACGGTATGGAGACCTAGACCAGAGCGATGGACACTGACCCGACCAACAGCATCGCGCAGATCATGGTGGTCGACGACGACCCTGACACGGTCACGATTCTCGCCCGCTACCTTCAGCGCGAAGGCTTCGCGACTATCGAAGCGTTCTCGGGTCCTCAATGTCTGAAGCTGGTCGCAGAACATCACGTCGACGTCATACTGCTCGATCTGATGATGCCCGAGATGGATGGCTTCGAGGTGGTACGCGCGCTGAAGGGCAATCCCGCCACCGCCGAGATCCCGATCATCATGATCACCGCCCGCGACGATATCGATTCCCGTTCCGAGGGAATGCGCGTGGGGGTCAGCGATTTTCTTGCCAAGCCGGTTTTCCGCATACAACTTGCCAATCGTATCAAGGCGCAACTCGACACTGTCGCCACTGCGCGCGCGATTGAAGACACGCTCAGCCGCATCGCGGTGACGAGCGACGGCGCCGACAAGAAGTAGCCGGCTGGACGGCGCGGGCGCAGCGTCCGCACGGCATTGCCTCCGCCCGCGACCTTCGATTAGACATATCAGGACTTCATCTCCGACTTCCGCAATGTCGATCGAGTCAAGGAGGGCGCGTCATGAACGGCGACACCACACGGGCACCATCGCAACCAATTGCCGCTCTGACGTATCTGTTGGGCTTCGTCACCGGGATCATCTTTCTATACCTGGAGCCGTATAATCAGGATGAGTTCGTGCGCTTTCATGCGCGCCAATCGATCGGATTCTCGGTGGCCGTGATCGCAGTTTGGATAGTCTTTGCCGTATTCATCGGAATTGTAGGTGAGGTGTCGTCCGGCCTTGCTGGACTTTTGAGAGGTGTCGAATTCCTGGTGAATATGGCTCTTGCGATCTTCTGGCTGTTCCTGATGTACAAGGCGTACTCGGGCGAGCGCTATCGGATCCCCGAACTCTCCAATGTGATCGATCAGGTGGCCGGCCCCAACGCCTGATCACTTCGCGAGATTACTTCGCACTCTTGCTTGCGGTAAGCGCTCCATCGCCGTCTTCGGTATCGGAAGATTCCGCCGGTTGCGGCGCGGCCGGTTGGATATTGGCGATTCCCGCGGTCACCAGCCTGAGCCCAGGCTCGCGAGCGATCGCATCGAGGAGCCGGCGCGAGACCTCATCGGCGGTCTGTACGGCGCTACGCGTTTCCGCGGGATAGCGAATGGTGATTTGCAATCCTTGGCTGGTGAGTTGCAGGCGCGACTGCGGTTTGGGCGAATCGATCGCCATGTTGAGCGAGCGCTCGGCCTCGATGTACTGGCGCTGGATCGTCTCGCGATAATGCGCGAACACTTCCTCGACCGCCTCGAGCAGGCGTTTTTCTGCGAGCCGATAGTCGCAATCGGGCGACAGCGTTAACGTGATTTCGTTCCACACGAAGTTGGTTCCCGGAATCTGTTTGAAGAAGTTTCCGCTCGGCTGAAACACGATCGCATTGGAGAACACCACCACGCGGCCGGTCGGCTGCCGATCGTTGCCGTTGCCGCCGAGCTCCATGAGCGACAGCTTGACCAATCCGATATCAATGACATCGCCAGTCACGCCCGAGACCTGCACCCGATCGCCTACCCGGATTCCGAATTTGCCGATGAGGAAGAAATATCCCGCCAGCGACAGGATGACGTTTTGCAGCGCCACCGCGATACCCGCCGCCGCGAAACCCATCACCGTCGCGAGCGCTCCGATCTCATTGGCAAAGTTGAACAGGATTACGAACGTCACCACGATCGCCAGGACGATCCGGCGCGCCTGTAGAAACTGATAGCGGCGTCGGGTGTCCTGCACGTAGCGGAAAGTAAAGTGCCGCCATAGCGCCGCCGCGCCGAAGATCACCGCCAGCAGCACGAACAGAATCGAAAGCCTGACTATCAAATGACGTAGCGTTCGGCTGGATTGACGCTCGATCGAGGCGCGCCAGCGCTGCAAATTCGACACGTAGAGCGTGAGGATGACTCTTTCCTTACGCAGCGGAATGGCCGCGGCTGAGACTAGCTTGTGCCGCTCGATCAGCTGCTGGAAAGCATCTTTGCGCGCGCGCAGGGCCTCGACATCGCCGGCGCTGGCTTTGGCCAGCGCGTCACCCTCCCGATCGATAGCGCGCAGTTCATCGAGCAGCGGCGCGCGCATCGCGTCCACCGATTGCGCCAGCGTGTTGGTCTGCTCGATGGTGTCGTCGAGGGTGGCGGCGTTGCGCTGGAGCGTCAACAATTCCTCGAAAATGCCCGCCAGCCCGCCCGCCGCCGCGGGCTGCGGCGCGGGAGAGAGCGCGGCCGGAGGTTTGGCGTTGCGTTCAGCTTCGGGAATCGATTTTTCGAGTTCCTCGATCTGGCCGGCCAGACCGGCCGCGTTGCCCCCGGCCTCCTGATGAACGTTTCCGCTTTCGAATTGCAGGATGCTGTGCACTGCCTCGCCCCGCGCCTCGGCGAGGTCGAGTTCGCTTTGCGCCGCGGCGAGCAGCGGCTCAAGTTGGCTCCGTTTGCGCGGGCTCGCCTTGGCCATCTGATCCTGCAGAGCGTTGAGCCGATCCTGTGCGGCCTTGATCTCCGCATCAGACTTCGCGGCGCTGGCCGCAAGAGCCTCGGTCCCGGGCACCAATCGATGCTTGGCGTCGTCGGGCGACGTTCCTCTTTCAATCGCGGCAAGGAGCGCCGTGTCGGCTTTTGCGGACTCGAAGGAGAGATCGAGAACCTCGTCGGCCATCTGCCGATCGTTGGCGACAAACAGCATGTCCGCCGGATCGGTCACCAGCCCCTCTTCGAGCGGGAGATGCCGATACCATCCGATCACCTGACTGAGGAACGCGATGACCGCCGGACCGTCCGGAAGATGCGTTCCGGTTGCCAGAGAGATCGTGCCCGCCGCCGCTTTAGAGGTGACGGATGCAGTCGCAGCGGCGCTCGCCGAAGCTGAAGCTGCAGCATCCGGCGATGGCGATGGTGGCGCGGCAATAGCTATCGCGCCAATCACGCTCGCGCCGAAGACGAGCATCGGCGCGATCGCGATTAGCCGTCGCAGCACAACCGCGAAGCCGGCGTGCGTCGTTGTCGATTGACGAAAATCCATGTCTCGACAGCGAACTTTATCACTTGCCCATCGCGTTTTCCGCCACGCGCCTCGCTGGTGGCACAGGCTTCAGCCTGTGAATCGCTGCGGCATCTCGATGCGGCTAGGAAACTTTCTTCGCGGTCTTGTTGTTGAATGCGGTGATGCGCTCGCGCATGTCGGGACCGACGCCGGGATTCTTGTAGACCTCATATGAAAGGCCTGCAACGAGCGCCATTCCATCGGTCTCGATCAGCAAGCGCTTGTTGGCGCGATGGCTGAACCATGAATTGGCGAGGATCATGTCGGCCAGCGCGCGCAATTCCTTGTCGAAGGTTTCATCGGGAAAGCAAACGTTCGCGAGGCCCATCGCGGCGGCCTCGACGCCCGAGTAGGTCCTGCAAGTCAGCATCATCTCGCGCGCCTTCGGAAGTCCGACGCGGCGCGGAAGTCGCTGGCTCATGCCCCATATCGGCGTCAAAGCCCATCGCGCATGAGTATCGGCAAACTTCGCGGACGCTGCCGCGACGATCAGATCTCCGGCCAGCGCCAGCTCGAGGGCGCCGGTATAGCAATGACCATGGACGGCGGAAATCACCGGCTGCGGCAAATCGGCGAGACGCTCGACGGTCTCGGACTGGAAGTTTGGCCGCGGCGGACGCTCACCCTTCGCGATATCGGCCAGGTCATGGCCCGCGGAAAAGCATTTGCCCGCACCGCGCACGACCACCAGGCCGACGCGGTCGGTCTCCTTCGCGATCGCATCGACATGCGCGCGCAACTCGACGAACATTTCGACGTTGATCGAGTTGAGCTTATCGGGACGATTGAGCGTCAGCGTCGCGAGCCCGTCTTTGTCTTCGCGCAGAACCAGACCAGCCATTTTGATGCCTCCGAATCGATGCGATGTGCTCGCGATGTTATCATCATGCGCGCCGTCTCTCCCAGGCAACGCAACTACCCCTGTTGCAGCGGGGGATCGCGCACGGTATCCGTTTCACAGGAGCATTGGTGGGGAAGGCGAAAATTTTACCGACAGACGATCTCACGCCGGAGGCTGAACGCCCGGCGCCATACTTCGTTTCCGATCAGCGCGACTTCATTCTCTATCACGGCGACGCGCTCGAATTGCTTACTAAGGTTGTAGACGCATCGGTCGATTTGATCTTCGCCGACCCGCCTTACTTCCTTTCCAACGGCGGCATCACGTGTCAGTCGGGCAAAATGGTTTCGGTTAACAAGGGCGGATGGGATCGGCTCGAATCCGTGCAGGCGATGCATGAGTTCAATCGCGCATGGCTGAAAACGTGCCGCTCTGCTCTGCAAGCCAACGGCGTGATTTGGGTCTCGGGCACCCGCCACGTCATTTTTTCGGTCGGCTTCGCGATGCAGGAAATCGGGTTCAAGCTGCTCAACGAAATCACCTGGGAGAAACCGAATCCGCCGCCCAATTTGAGTTGCCGATATTTCACCCATTCGACGGAAACGATTTTGTGGGCGGCGCGCGATCCGAAGAGCAAACATAAATTCAACTACCAGCTCATGCGGAGTCACGCGAACGATCGGCAGATGAAATCGGTGTGGCGATTCACCGCGCCGACCGGGGCGGAAAAGAGCTTCGGCGCGCATCCGACGCAAAAGCCACTCGCGCTGTTGGAGCGGATCATCCTCGCCTCGAGCGATGCGGGCGATCTCATCGTCGATCCATTCGTCGGAAGCGGCACCACCGGCATCGCAGCGGCGCGCCATGGGCGCCGTTTCATCGGCATCGATACGGAAGCGGAATTCCTCGACCTCGCGATCAAGCGCTATCAAGCTTCGCTGAATCCGCAGCAGGAAGCATTGAAATAACGATGCCGATGCCGACGCTGCGGGCGCTGTTTCTGGTTCTTGCGATTTGCCTCGAAGCAGGTTGCGGTGGTTCGCTGCCGAGCACCGAGTTGCCGAGCGGGCGCGAGGTCGCGCCGGCGTTGGAGTTTCCCGAGCTGCGCGATTATCGCGGCGTGATCGATTGCAAGATGCGCCAATCCGGCCTTGATCAGAGCAAGCTCGCGGAGGTCGCGAGCGCCGCGCAGATCGATTTCGTTTTTCTTGGCGACTATGCGGAAAAAAATTCCACCGATTTCGGCATCGGCGGCTTCACCGGCAACGTGCTGTTTTTTCCTGGCGCGGCGTACAAGGTCGGAAACAATGGCGCCGAAATCGTCGCGCTCAATCTTCAGCATCCCATCGATGAGTCGCGCGACATCATCGGCCAGATTCACGATCAGCGCGCGTTGGCGCTCGCGGCGAATCTCGCGGCCTTCAATTCACCTGACCAGTACGCGCTGGCGGATGCGGTCGAAATTTACAACGTCGATCGCGAGTGGCATGCGCATAGTTCGATGGGACTTTACCTGAAGGCTGTGTTCTTCGGCGCCGATCATTTTTTCGCGAGCCTCGATACATTGCCCGACGATGTAGCCATCTTCGATCGCATCGCGGGCGCGCGTGTCGCGATGGTTGCGGGCGTCGGCGCCGCGCCGAACATGACCGTGATGGGTACCCACGTCGGGACCTTCGAACAGATTTTCCAAGTCTACACGACCCACATCATCGCGACGGAGCGGCAGGCCGATCCGATCATCGATGCGCTCAAGCATGGCCACGCCTACGTGAGTTTCGATTTTCTCGGCTACGTCCCGAACTTTGCGTTCTTCGCGCAAGTCGGCGATCACAAAGTGATGATGGGCGACGAGATCTCGATGGCGCCCGGCCTGAAGCTGAAGGTTGAGATGCCGTTGGAGGCGGACAAGGTTGTAATCCTGGGCAATGGGAGCGAGTTCGCCTCGGGCACGAATGTTTCGACCTTCGAGTTCGAGGTTACCGGCGCGGGTGTCTATCGCGTCGAGGCCTACCGCGGCGGCCATCCGTGGATCTATTCGAACCCGATATACGTCCGCTGACAATGGATGCCAATTGATTACATATAGGTTTCAGCGTGAGCCTCTTGTGAAATGTTTTTGTAACATATATCCTGACCGATGACATGAGCGGAAAAATCATCGAGTTAAGCCCAAGGCCTGAGCCCATCGGTCATTTCATTCGTATTGGCGGCAACGGTCATCGCCAGCTCGAGACGCTGCAGGGCAGCGGCAAACTCCGGCTTGATCGCGTCGTCGCCGACGTTGCCTCGTTTAAAGCGCAAACTGATCTTCTCGGATCACTGAGGAATTCCGGAACCGAAATCACGCTCGATACAAGGATCGCGGAATTGAGCGAGGTAGGAAGCTACGTTCAGTCCGCGCAGTGGCTTTCTTGCGTCGAACGTTCTCGCCCTTTGATCCCTGCCGACTTCGGGGCAAACAATTCCGACCGTATTGTGGCGGAAATCGCTGAATTTGCGATCAAAAATACAGTCGACGTCGTTTTGGCACCATCACATTTCGTGGCCGACGCGCGGAGTCCTTGGTGGCCCATCGATATTAAGCTCTGCCAGGATCTCAGAAGAGCATTGGACGAAATGGGCGGCGGTCATGTTCGGATCGACTATTCCCTAATTACAACATACCGAACGCTGCGAGAACCCGAGCAACGGCGTGCTTTTATCGGGGCGATGAAAGATCTTCCCTACACCAATCTCTGGCTGCGCATCTCCGGATTCGGCGCCGACGCGACTGGCATTGCCGTCCGACGCTCAATATCAGCGATCGCCGACCTGCACTCGCTCAGGCGGCCAATCGTTGCTGATCACGTAGGGGGGCTGGTCGCCTTGGCACTGGTAGCTTTCGGAGCAACGGGCGCTATTGCGCATGGTGTCGGGGAGAAAGAGCGTTTCGCCGGTCAGCGGTGGCTCTCGCCTAAGCCAAAACGAGGAGGCGGCCAGGTTGGAAGAGTCTATGTACGAGCGCTGGATCGCTACTTCAAAATTGACGATGCGCAGCTACTCATGGAGTTAGGGAGCGCTCGCCGCCTGCTGGCTTGTGCCGATCGCGAGTGCTGTCCGCTCGGGGTAGAGGACACTTTCAAAAACCCGAAAGGGCATTTCCTGACTCAGCGAATTTCCCAGTTGGCGGACCTATCGAAGGTGCAAGAATCTCGTCGAGTCGATAGGTTCCTAAACCACCACTTGGCACAAGCAGATCGTATAGCTCGACAGGCTGCCCGACTTAACCCCAACGATCCTTCGCTTGCGCGGGCTCTTCGCGAAAATACTGTCCGAATAGATCGGATGCGAGCGATCCTTGAGGATCTGCAACAGACGATCGGTCACGATTATTCGAGATCCCGTGTGCCTCGACGACAAGATCAATCACGCGGAGAAGACGGGATGGCCAGGCGCTAATGCCGAATGCGGTAGCAAAGATTCTAGTCGACCTTGAGCGAAACGGGGGGCTCAAGGGCTCGGATGTCGCAAACATCGTCAATACGTCCCGTCCGACGGTGTCGCGATGGAAGAGCGGTAAGGCCTCGCCACCGCTGGCGACCCAAACCATCATCGCCGACCTGCGCTACGTCGTTGATCGACTGTCGGAGTTCTACACGCCGACGGAGACGCGGCTGTGGCTGCATGCGAAACATTCGCTCCTTAACAATGAGCGCGCAATTGACCTGATCATCGCGGACCGTACCCAGGAAGTTCTCGCCGTCATCGAACGCCTAGACACTGGCGCCTATCTATGATCGCCCGGGCACACTGAACCGCTATGCCGGGAGCACGGAAGCCTCGCGATCCCGCGCTGCTCGATGCGCTCGATGCTTTTGATAGAGTTCGCTGGGCGGGAGAGACCTGGCGAGTGGTGCGTGCCGGCCGCGATCCTCTGCAGGGCAGTCCTTCCGGTGGACGTTGGGATCCCACGTTGTTCGACGTGCTCTATACCTCCCTAGATACGGATGGCGCCGTTGCGGAAGTGCATTTTCACCTGACGCGTCAGCCGGTCTTCCCGTCGAAAATCAAATATGGATTGCATCGCATTCGGACCAGGACTTCAAAGACTCTCAGGCTTGGGGATCTAGCCGCGATGGTCCCGCTCGGTGTCGATCCCACGCGATACCGCGAGATCCTCTACGAGCCGACTCAGAGGATTGCAGACGCGGCTTACTTCCTCGGCTTCGACAGCATCATCGCGCCGAACGCGCGCTGGGCCTGCAACAACCTGATCCTGTTCACCGATCAGATCGCGCCCGACGATCTGGAAGTTATCGAGTCGTCGGAAGTCGATTGGGCCGAATGGCGGAAGAAGCTGAAGTGACTACGCGCGAATGCAGGTCAATAGGAGAAAGAATTCCTTAATCGCGCGCGCAGCGCGCTGAATGATGTCCCTCACCAGGTCGCGATGAATCGCGACCAACCGCTCCCATCAGGGAGCGGGAATCAAACCCGGGAGCAGGTCAGCGAATGGCCGGTGACGGATTCGACGCGCACCATCTCGATGTCACCGGCGTCGATGCCTGGCGCTGCTGGAAATGCCGCCGTCTTGAACTGAGGAGTCTTGCCCGCGAGCATCCCTTCGCCTCGACGCGCGGCTCCTTCGACCAGCACCGGAAAGACTTGCCCGATAAGCGCGCGATTGCGCTCTAAGGACGTCTGCTCTTGCAGCGCGATCACCTCATTCAGGCGGCGCTGTTTCTCGTCCTCGGAAACTGTGTCGCCAAGTTTGAAGGCGCGGGTGTTTTCGCGAATTGAATACTTGAAGGTGTAGGCGCCGTCGTAGCTCACCGCGCGCATCACCTCGAGGGTGGCGCGAAAATCCGCATCATCCTCGCCATGGAAACCCACGATGATGTCGGTCGACATCGCGAGGCCGGGTATTGCGCGGCGCAACTTCGCGACCAATGCGAGATACCCATCGACAGTATAACCGCGCTCCATCGCCGCAAGTATGCGATCGGATCCCGATTGCAACGGCAGATGCACATAGGGCTGCACCTTCGGCTCCGTCGCCATCGCATCGATGACGGAATCGCTCATGTCGCTGGGATGCGGTGAGGTGAAGCGGATGCGCTCGATGCCATCGACGCGCGCAATCATTCGTAACAATTCGCCGAAGTCCACATCATCGAAGCGATAAGCATTCACGGTCTGGCCGAGCAGCATCACCTCGCGGACGCCTTTATCAGCCAGCGCGCGAATCTCTCGCAGCAAATCGTTCGGCGGAACGCTGCGCTCGCGTCCGCGAACATAGGGCACGACGCAGAATGCGCAGAACCTATCGCATCCGCGCATAGCAGTGACGTAGGCGCGAACGCCCTCGGCGTGCGCAGCAGGAATATCGGCGTAGGTCTCGGCGCGATCGAGGCGCACATCGACCTGAGGATCAAATGACGCGGCGCCGATCATCTCAGGCAGCCGCCGATACGCATCGGGGCCGGCGACGAGGTCGAGGTACCATGCCTTCTCGACCAGCGCCGCTCGATTGTGTTGCGCCATGCATCCTAGAAGCCCGAGGCGCACCTCGGGACGCGCGGACTTGAAGCGATAGAGATAGCTGAGGCGCCCGAGCACGCGCTCCTCGGCATGCTCACGAATCGCGCAGGTGTTGAGGAGGATGACGTCGGCATCGTCGGGACGCTCGGCGCTCGCATATCCGGCGCGGCGCAGGACCGCGGTGACCAATGCGGAATCGGCCACGTTCATCTGGCATCCGTAGGTCTCGAGATAGACCCGCGGCGCCCGCACAAGTTGTGCTTCGGTATTCACGAGTGAGGAAATCTTAGGCCACGCGAGCGAGGCGAAACAATCGCCCAGGTTGATGCTTGCCGTTCAGTATAGTCGATGATTATTCTTTCGATGACGCAAAATTATGCCACCCGAACGCAAACCAGCATTCGAGCGAATGGAGGCATCGCTGCTCGCGTGTCCCAAGTGCCGCCGCGCGGTGGCGGTGCGCAAGCGGCTCCTCCTAATCCTCCCTGAGGGTGACAAGTACGAGTATGTCTGCCCTCATTGCGGCTCCACCTGCGGCAGCACTGTGATTACGGAAGCTCCAGCGCCCAAGCGACTCGTGTAGTGCGACCCGTCGCGCTAGAGAAGCTCCAAACCCGGTCAATCGTCGGTCCATTCAGACCCGAGGCTGGTGTGTTCGGCCCACTCCGAGCCGCCCCTTGATTCCTCTTGCGATCTGGTCGTCCTCTCGCCGCCGTTCCAGCCAGGCCCTGACGAATAATCCGCGGTGGCTGGACTGACGGTGCTGATTCCTGCGTTGGCTCGACCGACATTTTCGAGGTGAACCTCGCGATCGTCGCGGGTCGCGATCTCATGCTTCGCCGGAGTCTCACGCAGGCTTGTCGGGCTCGGGGCGGCGGCTGATGCGGGTGCCGCAGGGACAGGGGTAGCTCGCGCGTTTGCTGCCTTGGAAGTCTTTTCGTGGAGGCTGGCATGGTGAGCGGGTGTCGGGGCCGATGACGAGGAGGCTGCGGGGGAACTTGTATCTGTCGGCGACGGGGCCGCGCTCGGGCTGGGCGCGGGCGTTCCAACCCCGTTAGCCTCATCGGCAGTCTGTTGCTTCTTCGCGGCCTCCTGCGCCAACTCCTTTAGTCCGCCTTCGAACGAACAGACCCTGTCATAGACGCCGACATCGATCAGCGCTTCGAGGGAACTGTTGTATGCGGAGGGCGTGTACCCGGGATAGTTGTCGCTCTTCGGAATGCTACAAACGGTAGTGGAGTTCACTTCGGTCATGCAAAGTCGCGCCTCGATCTGCCTGCGCAGAATTTGCCGTTCGGCGACGATGCCCGCCTCCATCACGTCGAAACTCTTGCTCGAATAAAATGCCGAGTTGAAATCCGTCACACCTCCGCTGAGCACCGTGTTGCCCCCATTAATCGCAGTAGGCACCAGGCTGGGGATGCTCGCCACCGGCGTTATAATCGTAGTGGTCCCCGAGAGTATGGTGCTGATGAGGCCTTGGCTGAATCCGACGTCGGTCTTGACCGCAAACGCTCGGGACAGAAAGTTATTGCAATTGTACAAAGAGTAGTAGAGGAGCGATTCCGTGACGGCGCGGATCTGATTCGCCTTGGCGACTCGGTCGGTACTGGCGCAGGATTGCTGAACGGTGGCGTCGGGCGCTGGAGCCGGAGCTGCGGGAGCAGCGCCGCCTTGTGCGACGGTTTCGTTACCTTGCTTCTGCTCGCACGAGGGTTCGAAGGGAACCTGTATGATCGGAATTGATTTGGGATTCACCGCAACATAAACGCAATCTTCGGCAGTGCTGTGCATCCCGGTGAAGAACTCTCCGATGGCGCGAAACGGTGAAACGAAACCCGACTGCCACTCGACGCATCTGAGTTGGACGCCGGCCACGTCGCCGGTCAATCCAACCGTCGGCGCGCTTCCCGATGTGGGGTTTCCCGACGGCGAGCCCAAGGTACTTGGTGACGAGCTGATCCGCTGCGGGATGTAGTCGGTAGTGGAATTGAAATCGGTGGTTCTTCCCGATGCTATCGGTTCGGGACGGATGCGCGGCTCGCTGTAACTGCAACTAAGCATCGACGACAGTGCAATTATGACTAAGAGTCGTCGCAACATAGCTCCCCCATCAAAGTCGCGAACCCGGTCAAATCGGTGACCGAAATAGCACGCGTTAGATCTCACGTGCAAATCAGAAGTCGACAAATTGTGGAGGAGGTCGAGGCCCGGCGGCGAATCGATTGGAGGCCGTGACAGCGCGGAACTCTCGCAGACCCCGTCATGGGGATAGAACGCCTGCGACCCGGTAGGTATATGTCCAGCCGCTGAACGGATGAGGACCGAACCGCGGTCCGTACAACGGCCAGAGCGTGAGCGCGGCCAAAAGTCGGAACAGCGCTAGCTAACCCATCGTTTGGACGGATTCGGGCTCGATTTCGATAAGGATCCGATCCTCACCGGCTTGACGGAATGGGTAGTCCCGGCCCATATACTTGTGCGCCAGCTTATCGATGTGGGCGTCGGCGCCATCTTTAGTCACTTGGGCCAGCTACCCCGAATTTGCATGTATCGATAAGGATTGGCGGGGTCCATTATCGCGAGGGCGACTTTGCGGCCCTCGGTCAGGGTGCGGGACTTGACGCGGCCGGACGCAGTATTGATGCGAATCCGATCGCCGGTGGTATCGAACCAGACCGGGGTCACTTGGGGGGAGCCATCTTTGAGAACGGTAGCTACCGAGGCGAAGGCTTTGGTCTGGTCGTTGAGGAGGTCAGCAAAATTCGCTGGAATGTCTTTCATAACGAAGAAAGTAGCCATCGTGGGCGAAGATGCCATTGGTAGGGCACAGAAAATTTGACTCTGGTGTCCCTATCAGTTAATAGGCATTATGCTGTCTGCGTAGTTTGGGGCAGGGCCGCGCGGGGTCTTCTCGCGGGATTTTTCGATGGAGGCTGTGGACAATGGCACTTTTTAATTCCAAAGAGCCCGAGAAGAACGTAAAACCGCAACCAACCTCAACACCGCAAGTTCAGCCTGCGCAATCGGCACCCGTGCCTCTGCCAGCCGCTGCTGCCGTGATCGAAGTCAAAGCAGTAAACAACAATACCGCCAGCTCGACTAATGCCAAGCCTGCCACTGCCACCAGCGCGGCGGCAGCCAGCAACTCGCGCGCATACTTGGATGCTGGTTCGCGGATCGCCGGAAAACTCAGTTTCGAGACCCCTGCGCATATCGATGGCCAAGTCGAGGGCGAGATCCTTGCCAAGGACAGCCTGACTATTGGCGAAAGCGCGGTGGTCGCGGCTCAGATAAAAGCGGATTCCGTAATCGTAGCGGGCAAGGTGAGCGGCGATATCGTCGCGGTGCGTCGCATCGAGATTCGTCCGTCGGCGAAAGTCCTCGGCAACGTGACCGCCCCAGTGCTGGTCATCAACGAAGGAGCGCTGTTCGAAGGGCATTGCGCGATGCAGCCCGAGGCCCACGACGATCGCAAAGTTACTGTCTTCCCCAAGGAGGAGCGCCTGGCCCACGCCGCAGGGCAAAAACCAGCCTGATCTCGAACCGGGCAAGCGTTTCGCTGTCCGCGATTTCACCCTAGAATGAGAGAGTCCTAAGAAGCCCCGCACTGGGGAGACGTCGCAATATGCATATCCCACCGAACTGGGGAACCTTCGGCATCCTGATTGTTTCTTTCCTCGTTTTTTGGTTTATATTCAGCCGGATATTTTTTCGCCCGTTTCTGGATCTGCTGTCCAAGCGGGAACAACGCTTCAAGGATTTGGGCGAACGAACCGAGCAGCTGATCAGGCAGGCCAAGGCTGCCGAGGACGAGCGCGAACAACGAATCCTCGCGGTGCGGCGCGAGGCGAGCGCGAAACGCGAGGTTGAAAGGCGCGCGGCGGAGGCCGAGGCGGCAAAGGTCCTCGAGGCGGCGAAAGCGGATGCGCGAGCGACATTAGATCGCGCGCACGCTCATATAGAAGAGGAACTTAAGGCTGCTGAGCGCCAGCTTGACCAGATGGGAAAGAGCCTCGCCGCGGAACTTGCTCAGCGCGTGCTCGGCCGGCCGCTCAATGGCGCATCGAACTAGTTAAGCCGACCGGTTGAATGAATGAGCAGATCGACCAACTGAGGCGCGAAGCGGGCGAAGCCGCCGCGCAGCGGCCGCGAAGCCGATTCGGGCTGTCTTAGGGCCGAATCGAAATTCCAGATGAGGCGGAGCGCAGCGGAGTCGAGGAAAGACTTAAGATTGAAGAAAACTAAAACAGGATTGCTGTTTGCGATGGGCGCGGTGTTGGCTGCGCCCTCATTCGCATTTGCTGCCGAGGAAGCCGCCGAGAATTCCGGAAGCTGGCTCGGCACGATGTTCTTCGCGATCAACTTCCTGCTCTTCGCGGGAATCATCTACTACTTCGCCGGTCCGATGGCGCGCACGTTCTTTCGCGATCGCGCGACCGGCATCCGCTCGCAACTTGACCGCCTCACCTCGGCGCTTCAGGAGGCGCAGGACCTCGCCAATCGGGCCGCGGCGCGGATGGCGAAGCTCGACGAGGAAGCCGCTCAGCTCAAGTCCGAAATGGAAAATGAGACCGCATTCATCGCGAACCGGATTCGTGAAGGTGCGCGGATGACCGCCGAGCGCATTCGACGCGATACCGAACTTACCAGCGCCGCCATCACCGATGCTGCTCAGCGCCGGGTGCGGGAACGATTGGCTGCCACTGCCGCGAACCTCGCGCGCGAACTCATCGCGAAGAGCTTCGAGGCCTCGGATCAGGCGCGCCTCATCGACAGCTTCATGGACAAGATTCGTCATGAGGCGGTGCAATGAAAAGCTACCGGGTGGCCAAGCGCTACGCGCGCGCGTTGCTTGAGGTTGCCCCGCGCGACCAAGCCGAGAAATGGGGTGCTGAGCTGGAGAAGCTCGCGCGCATGGTCGAGTCACCCGAGCTGATGTCGAGGCTCGCATCACCGGAACTACCGCAGGAGGCTCGCGAGCAGGCGATGCAGAAGATCGCCGAGCGGCTTGAGCTGAGTTTTCCACTGCGATCATTCGCGTTAGTGCTGGCGCGTCACGGCCGAATCGCCGCCATCGGTGCGGTCTCGCAGTCGTATCAGGATCTACTCGACGATCAACTGGGCCGCGAACGTGCGACCCTGACCTTCGCATTTCAGCCCGATGATGTCACAGTCCAGCGCGTGGTTTCCGGACTTGAAGCAATAGCGGGCAAGAAAATTATTCCAACCATCAAGGTCGACCCCACGCTGCTCGGTGGCGTTATGGCGGAGTTGGGCGGCAAGATCTATGACGGCAGTCTCGCGACGCAGCTTCTCGAAGCGCAGCAGCGGCTGGCCGGCTGAGTAGCAAGATAGAGAGTCAGGGAGCGACCCGGAGAACGGACCTAAATGGCGGACATTCGACCCTCAGAAATCAGCGAAATCCTGAAGAACGAAATCAAGGGCTTCGAGGGCAGTATCGCGGTGCGCGAGACCGGCCGCGTGCTCTCATGCGGCGACGGCATCGCGCGTATCTACGGACTGCAGAACGCCGCGCAGGGTGAGCTGCTCGAGTTTCCGCATTCGATCATGGGCATGATCCTCAGCCTCGAAGAAGACAACGTGGGCGCCGTTCTGTTTGGCGATCCCGAGGCGATCGGCGAGGGTGACGAGGTTAAGCGCACCGGCAAAATCGCGGAAGTTCCGGTCGGCGACGCGATGCTCGGCCGGGTGGTAAATGCGCTTGGTCAGCCGATCGACGGCAAGGGTCCGATTAAGACCAGCGAAACCCGCCGCATCGAGATCAAGGCGCCCGGCATCATGAAGCGCCAGCCGGTCAAAGAGCCGCTCCAGACCGGCATCAAAACCATCGATTCGATGCTGCAGATTGGCCGCGGACAGCGCGAGTTGATCATCGGCGATCGCCAGACCGGCAAGACCGCCATCGCGACCGACACCATCATCAATCAGCGCGGACAAGGGGTGCAGTGCATCTATGTCGCGATCGGCCAGAAGCGCTCGACCGTCGCGCAGTTGGTCGAGACGCTAAGCAAGCACGGCGCGATGGAATACACCACGGTGGTCGCGGCGACCGCCTCGGAATCCGCACCGCTGCAATTCATCGCACCATACAGCGGCGTCACCATCGGCGAGCATTTTCGGGACAACGGCAAGCACGCGCTGCTGATTTACGATGATCTCTCCAAGCATGCGCAGGCCTATCGGCAAATGTCATTGCTGCTGCGACGTCCGCCGGGACGCGAGGCGTATCCGGGCGACGTGTTCTACCTGCATTCGCGGCTGCTCGAGCGCGCGGCGAAGATGAGCAATGAGGAAGGCGGCGGCTCATTGACGGCGCTGCCGATCATTGAAACCCTGGCGGGCGACGTTTCCGCCTACATCCCGACCAACGTCATTTCGATCACCGACGGCCAGATCGTTTTGGATAACGACCTCTTCAACTCCAACATTCGTCCCGCCGTCAACGTCGGTCTGTCGGTTTCGCGCGTCGGGTTCTCGGCCGCGGTGAAAGCGGTCAAGCAAGTCGGCGGAAGTCTCAAGGCCGACCTCGCGCAGTATCGCGAGATGGCGGCATTCGCGCAGTTCGGCTCGGACCTCGACGCTGTCACGCAGCGGATGCTGCATCGCGGCGCGCGCTTCACCGAAATGTTGAAGCAGGGTCAGTACGAGCCGCTTCCGATGGAGAAGGAAGTGCTCATCATGCTGGCGGCGAACTCGGGATATCTGGATGACCTTGAGATTCCGCAAATCCGGCCTTTCGAGAAAGGGCTGTATGCTTTCTTCGATGCGAAGTACGCGAACCTGCTTGGTGAGATTCGCGACAAGAAGGAAATCAGCGACGATCTTCGCGCCAGGATCATCAAGGCGCTCGACGAATACAAGCAGCAGTTCGTCGCCGAACATCGCAATCAAGACGGCAAGAGCGCGGCGTAGGACGAGAACACCCCTGAACCATGCCCACCCTTAAGGCAATCCGGCGCCGGATCGCTTCGGTCAAGTCGACCCAGCAGATCACGCGCGCGATGAAGCTGGTTGCCGCGTCGCGTCTGCGTCGCGCGCAAGAAGCGTTGCAAAATTCGCTGCCCTACAGCGAGGCCCTCACGCGGGTCGCCGATTCGGTGCTGGGCGCGCAGCGCGCCGGGCTCGCGCCGGCCGAGGGTTCCGCGAATGCGGCGTTCGTCGTGGTGATATCGTCAGACCGCGGGCTATGCGGCGGCTACAACACCAACATCCTCAAATTCGCCGAGCAACAAGCTGCGGGGCTTCGCGGCGGCGGCCTCGAACCGCAATTCTTTGTCGTCGGCCGCAAGGGCCTTGAGCATTTCAAACGCATCAATGCGCCGATGATCGGTAATTCGATAAACAATCCGCGGCTGGTGAACGTCGTGCTGGCCCGCGACATCGCGCACCGGATGCTGAATGCGTATCAGACCGGGAAAGCCCGCGAGATCGGAATCGTGTACAGCCATTTTCGCTCGGCCATTTCGCAGGTCCCTGTCTACGAACGATTGCTCCCGATTTCGGGAACTCAGGGTGGCGAGGGTCAAGACGCTGGCAGCGATGCGAAGGCAGGGCTTGGAGCAACTGACTACCTGGTGGAACCGAGCCGCGCCGAGTTGATTCCGCTGGTAATCAGGACCTATATCGAAGCTGCGGTGTTCCATGCGCTGGTCGAGGCCGAGGCGAGCTTCTTCGGCGCGCAGATGACCTCGATGGACAACGCGACCAACAACGCGACTGAGATGATCCAGTCGCTGACACTGGAAATGAACCGCGCGCGTCAGGGAATGATCACGCGCGAGTTGATGGACATCGTTGGCGGTGCCGAAGCATTGAAGGGGCAGGCCTCGTAGGAGAGAATTTCGCGAGAAGATTTCAGGAGTCTATTTCGCCGACGGATGACCGCTGCAGTCTATGTCTATGGCAGAACAAACAACCGGTAACATAAACCAGGTCCTTGGAAACGTCGTCGACGTCGAATTTCGTAACGGCTCACTGCCGCCGATTCTCAACGCCCTGCACGTATCGAATCCGTCGATTGACAGCGAGCAGTGGAACCTCGTGCTCGAGGTCGCGCAGCATCTCGGTGAGAATACGGTGCGATGCATCGCGATGGACACCACCGACGGCCTCGTGCGCGGGATGGCGGTGCGCGACACCGGAAAAGCGATAGCGGTACCAGTCGGCCCGCAGACGCTGGGCCGGCTGATGAATGTGATCGGGCAGGCGATCGACGGAAAAGGTCCGATCGTCGGATCGCACACGATGCCGATTCATCGCGACGCGCCTTCCTTCGAAGAACAGACCTCGGAACTGGAAATCCTCGAGACCGGAATCAAGGTCATCGATCTCATTTGCCCGTACGTGCGCGGCGGCAAGATTGGATTGTTCGGCGGCGCCGGGGTCGGCAAGACTGTCACCATCCAGGAACTGATCAACAACATCGCCAGTCAGCACGGCGGTGTGTCGGTGTTCGCCGGCGTCGGCGAGCGCTCGCGCGAGGGCAACGATATGTATCGCGAGCTCGCCGAGTCGGGCGTCCTCGCGAAGACCGCGCTGGTTTACGGCCAGATGAATGAGCCGCCCGGTGCACGCGCACGCGTGGCGCTGACCGGGGTCACCGTCGCCGAGTACTTCCGCGATGAAGAGGGCAAGGACGTGTTGCTCTTCATCGACAACATTTTCCGCTTCGTGCAGGCCAACTCCGAAGTGTCCGCATTGCTCGGACGACTCCCGAGCGCCGTCGGTTATCAGCCGACCTTGGGCACCGATACCGGCAGTCTGCAGGAGCGCATCACCTCCACCAAGAAGGGCGCGATCACTTCGGTTCAGGCGATCTTCGTACCCGCCGATGACTATACAGATCCGGCCGTCGCGACGACCTACACGCATCTCGATTCCGTTACTCAGCTGGATCGCAAAGTCTATGAGAAAGGCATTTATCCCGCGGTGGATCCGCTCGCCTCGACCTCGCGAATTCTCGATCCGCAAGTCGTCGGTCAGGATCACTATGACGTCGCGCGCGGAGTGCAGGCGATCCTCCAGCGCTACAAGGATTTGCAGGACATTATCGCCATTCTCGGGATGGATGAACTCTCGGCCGAGGACAAGTTGGTGGTGTCGCGCGCGCGCCGCGTCGAGCGCTTCCTGAGCCAGGCATTTTTCGTCGCCGAGGTGTTCACCAACCTGCCCGGCAAATATGTTCCGCGCAAGGAGACGGTGGCGGGCTTCAAGGAAATCCTCGACGGCAAATGCGACGACATGCCGGAGCAGGCGTTCTATCTCGTCGGCAACATCCAGGATGCGCGCGAGAAGGCCGAGCGCCTCGCACGCGGTGAAGCTCGCTAATGGCCGAAACTTTCCCGCTTCAGCTCGTTACTCCCACCGGTACCGCATACGAGGGCGAGGTCGAGGAAGTCACCGCATGGAATCCGATCGGGCAATTCGGCGTGCTGCCCAATCACATAAACTTCATCACCTCGTTGGTGCCGGGAGTGGTCGAGATCAAACTTCCCGGCGGCGCGATGCGCTACTATGTCGTGGCGGGCGGACTCGCTGAAGTGAAAGACGGCAAGATGACGATTCTCGCCGACAGCGCCGAGGAACCGGGCACGATCGATGTCGCCGTGGTAGAGGTCGATCTGCGCGAGGTCGAAGGGAAGATCGCCGAGATAAGTATGTACGCTGAAGACTTCGAGATAACCCAGCACGACCTGCTGCTGGCGCGCGCGCGCCAGCGAGCCGCGACCGAACTCCGCGCCGCTCGCTAGCGAGTCGGGCTCAGCGCTTATGGCTGTGGCGGCCCGAATGGGGCCGTTGCAGCGAAATCTCCAATCGCGTCAGGCCCGCCAAAAGTGACCGGCTTCAGATCGATGCTCGCTTCTTCGGCTTCTACTTCTTCAGCGTGGCGAAGCGCATCGGAGGCGAGTTGCTCAGTTAGTTTTTGCGAGGTCGGGATTCTCAGAACCAGTTCGCGACTGACTTCTTCTTCAGCGCGCGCCAGTGTGACGTCGCGGAACTCCAACAGCGTCAAGACCGAGTTCACCGCGATGTCCTGCGGACTGAGCGCCGGCTCCATATCGACACTGTAACGGCTCCCGGTTTCGCGCATCAGGGTCTCGCCATCGTGGCATGAAATCATCCAGGTGCTGACACCGACGCGATAGGACGACACCAAGCCGAAATAAAAGGCTTCGTAATTGTCGACCTCGCCATACACCAGCGCATCGGCGCCAAGCAGGCGGCCCAATTCGATCGGGCTCGCCTGCCGCAGTTTCTGCATGTTGTCGATGCCGCGCTGCTTCAGGACCGCATCCACGGCGATCGGATTAACCACGGTGAACTCGCGCTGAGCCAGATAACCCATCACCGAATGGCGAAGTCGTTGCGCGTCGGTCCACGCCCAGTTGTCCTGTTGCTGCTGATTTCTAAAAGTCACGGGGATTTTGTCGACTGTGAAGTTGGCCGGACCCTCGTCGGCGAACGGCATGATGGCGATCACCGCCGGAGGATGCTCCTGATAGTCGCTGGCCATCTCCACCTGCAGCTTACCAGGATCGACTTCAATCATGCGGTCGAGCCAATTCTTGCGGCCGTGAGTTTCAGTGGCCTGCTCGGCCTGAAAAAATGGGCGCTGTTCACGGGCCGCTAGCATTTGCGGATCCTGCGCAGAGCAACCTCCGAGCAAAACGGTCGAGATGAATGACAGCGCGCCCACGATGATTATCCAGACCTCGTCGACGGCAGTTGGCTTATCGACGATCGAAAACCGAGACGGACTGGGTGAGCGATCGAAAGGAGAAAGAGGTGAGTTAGGCATGCGCACCCTCGCGGGTCCGGAGGTGGGAGTTGCAGGGGTAGGGGACGGCGAGAGAGCCGTTCTTAACCCCTGAGATATGTCACCTATGAGACGACCCCCCGATGGAATAATTCAGTTCAGGTGACTATCGCGCTCAAAGTCCAGTATTGCCGTTTTGCCGACTTTTGAGTTTGCGTTGGAGCATTTGCGGCTAGTGCGCCAAAAAAAAGCAATTAATCTGGAGTTCTTTTCATCCGTAGCCCAAGACTTTAGTCCGTGTGTGTTTGCTCTTCCGAGGATCACAGGCTAAAGCCTGTGCCACACGGAGAGATCTATATGGCCACTCATCCGATTCGATTTGGATTCCAGTCGGGGCAACAGGATGTCAGCTGGGAGCGGATGCGCGATTTCTGGCGCAACCTCGACGCATGGGGCTACGATTCACTTTGGGCCTTCGACCACTTCTATCCGATCTTCACGCCCGATCCTGCCGGCCCGTGCATGGAAAACTGGACGCTGCTCAGCGCGCTCAGTCAGCACACCAAACGCGCGCGCCTCGGCGCGATGGTCAACAGTAACACCTATCGCAATCCGTGCCTCACCGCGAAAATGGCTGCCACGCTCGATCACGTCAGCGGCGGAAGACTGAATCTCGGCCTCGGCGCAGGATGGTATGAGCTCGAGCATCGAAGCTTCGGTATCGATTTCAAAACCATCGGCGGACGGCTGCGCGCGCTCGACGAGTCATGTCAGATCATCAAAGGCATGTTCACGCAGGAGAAGACTTCGCTCGACGGCAAGCATTACAAAGTCGTCGACGCGGTCTGCAATCCGAAGCCGCTGCAGAAGCCGGGCGTCCCGATCATGATCGGCGGCCGCGGCGAGAAGGGCTTGCTGAAGATCGTCGCGCGCCACGCCGACATGTGGAATACGATGTTCGCGAACCCTGAAGAAATGAAGCGGCTCATCGGTGTCATCGAACGCAACGGCGACACGGTCGGGCGCAACACCGACGAGATCGAGAAAACCCTCATGCTGCCGCTATGCTACAAGGCCTCGAAGGATCGCGAGCAGCTGATCGCGGGCACAGTTGCGAGCACAACGGGAATCACGCCCGAGCAGGCGCGCGATCGCATCATGATCGGCGGCAAAGACGAATGCCTCGAAAGGGTCGAGCAGTATCGCAAGGTGGGCGTCACGCACTTCATCTTCAGCCTGCGCTGGCCGATTCTAGTCGATGATGAATTCCAAGCCTTCGCCGAGGAAGTCATTCCATCGGTACAACGATAGCGACGCGCTACCACATCGTCGAAGCGTAGCAATTATCTCCCGGGACGTATGCCGGCATCGTCAAGCCCGGCCATGGGAAAGCCGCCGGCATCGCGATGCCGGTTACTGAGGGGAATGTCGGTCGGGCGCGGGCTTAGCCTTTATCTGACGCGGAGTCCGATTCCGGCTTGGGTGGCAGCTTGGGTTTTCTCACCACCAGCGTCTCATGCCCACGCACCTTGATGGTGCGGGCCGGTCCGGACGCTTGCTGATTCGAACCGTTGCTGACCTCGGGCCGCTTCGGCTTGGACCCGTTGCGCTGACGCCGCCAGTTGTCGAGCTCATGGGAGAGCTTCTGTGCGACCGTGTTGTCGCTGCCCTCGCGGTCATCGTGCTCTGCAACGTCGGCCGCGGTCTCGCGCGTTTCGTCCTGAGCGCCAAGTGTTTCCTTTGAGCTCATGTGGCTCCTCTCTTCAAACGGGCGTAGGTTCATGCTCCTTGAGGTCTATGGGACCTCACGAAACCTCGCCTCTACAAAATGTACTCTCAATAGAATTATCTGTGCGTGCCGCGCACTGGAATTTCAGAATTGGTATGTGTGTGGATTGGTTGAATATATCCGCTGTGCGCCCAGACGTTATGCGTGGTGTGGTATCGGGGGCTTGTCGTGCGGTCTTATTCGAAAATCTGAAGGCTGGAGTCTAGAGTGCGCCGGACCGCGTGGTGAGCGCGCAGCCCGGCACCCTTCAATTATTCTACCTCATGCTGCATCAGGTTTGAAACAAGCTCTGCATCCGCAGCGCGAGGCCCATGTCGCCGGCGATGCGAAGCTTGCCGCTCATGAACGCGACCTGCCCGTTCAATTTTCCCGACAACATGTCCAGGTAATCCTGCGCAGTCATCGAGATGGTGATGTTGGGCGAGGGATTCGCGCCTTCCTTAACTTCGACGTTCTGATCCTTGATGATGACCTGCCACTTTCCGCCGCCGTCGCCGGAAAGGTCGAATTGGTAAATCGCGTTAAGCCCCTTGGCCGCTTCCTTGTTGAAACGGCTGGGCATCATGTCAAAAGCCTGCTTGGCGGTCGTCGGTGCTTCATCAGCCATGGGTGGGAGAACCTCCTGGGGGGAGCGGTTGCTGCCGCGCTATGCGAGCCATATAAGCGTCACGTTCCGGGGTTGTCAATACCGCTGCTAACAAGGTTATTCTACCATGTGCGATGGTACCGGCGCGAGCAAAATCAACCTCATCGTTAAAAGAATCTGCAAAGAATTTCTAGAATCCAAACATATTTCCCGGCGTGACACGAATCAAATTCTCGCGCACCGTCACCGGCGCGGCGCCCTCCGCGACGGTGACCGCGCGGGTCTTTTCGAGGTCCGTCTTTACCTCGCCGCTGAGAAATGCGTCATGTCCAATCACCTTGACGGTGACCTTGTCGAGGCCCGCATTGGCGAGCTGCTGCCCGATTCGACTTTGCTGCTCGGCCCACACGCTCTCGTCGGTCGTAATCGTATCGACCACCGAAGTTACGCCCGGGATATTGCGCACCGTCTCCTCGGCCAGCGATTTCTCATCCTCGCTGAAAACCTTGCCGAAGAGCGTGACAGTTCCGCCCGAGGTATAGGCTTTCACGCGGCGCAGCTTGGGATTCGACTTCAAACGCTCCTGCACTTGATCGAATACCGAAGGCGCAGAAGGAGGGATCGCGGCCAGTTCGCGCTTCGGCTTGCGGCGAGGCTTCGGGACCACCGGCGGCGGCGCAACCGCGACGCTCGGGGCGGTTTCAGGCGAAGGCGCCGATGCGACTGCCGGGCCGCTGGAAGGCTCAGCGGCCGGCGAGGCCTCGGGCATCGGCACCGCGGCGTACTCAGGGGTCTCGGTGGGCGAGAGATTGGCGACCTTGGTCTGCAGGTCGGATTCGATGCGCGATTCCTCGCCGGAATCGTGCGCTAAAATTATGGGATAATCCGCATCGATGTCGCCGTCCTTGGTGGCCGGCAGTTTCCACGTCGACATCGCGCCGACCACCTTGGCATCCAGCGACGGATCGGGCGCCGTCGAAATACGCACCGCGCTGTTCTCGATCGAGCCATCGGGACGAATGTGCAGGCGTATCAACATGCCATCGGCAGCCTTCGGATCCGACGCGAGAGCATTGTTATACGTATCAACCAGAGAGCCTCGATTGTCATCGAACGCTTTTCTGATGACGTCGGCGCTGCGATCCGGCGAAGCTGAGCCTGCGCCTGAAACCTGCACCGGCATTGCATTGGCCAGCATCACAATAGGAGCGATAGAACCCACCGCTGGAGAAGCGACGCCGACAGGCGACGGCGCGGTGGCCGCTTGCTCATTCTTGCCGGCGCTCAGATGAATCGCGAACCATGCTCCTGCCGCGAGCGCAATCACCGCCGCGAGTGCATAGCCGACCAGGCCGAGCGTGGAGCGGCCCTCGTCGACCTCGATCGGCCCCGACATCCGCGCGGTAGGCGGTGGCTGCGTGGAGGTAGGCGAGCCTCCAAGGCGCGGGTACGGCGATGGAGCCTTGAGCGTAGGTGACGCGGGCGCCGATGGTGTCGGGGGCGCTTGCGCATTGAGCTGGGTCGAATCCAGCCTCGCGCCGCAAAAGTTGCAGATGATCTCGCCGGGCTCGGCCTTGCCGCCGCAGACCGGGCATTCGACGACACCGGAATTCGCTTGCTGCGTAAAGGCGGGTGCCGAGATGAGCGGACTGCTGTCGGCCTCGCAGAAATTCTCGCTGTCAGGATAGGACCGGTTACATCGAGGGCAAGTCTTCATATTTGATGATGTTTGCTCCGGGTGAAATAGACTGCCGCCCGATTGTGGGCGTCTACCTAGTGGGCGTCTACCTAGATGATATTGCCCCCCATTGCGAAGGCCAATACCCGCGACGCTACATCATAATCATACGAGCGAGGCCGAATTCTGTTACGCCCCCGATGCCGCGGGCCGCGCGATATCGATTGCCTATTTACCCATACCGAGCAGCTCGATGGGCGCGCCGCTGTTCGTTACGTTGCCGGTGATCATGAGGTTGTCGGCCTCGATGCCCACGCTCGGCGGTGTGAAGGTGATCGCAACACGGCATTTCTTTCCCCGCGCGAGTGCGGTCCCCACGGCGCAGGTCGACTTTGATGCGTCGATAGCAAAGCCGCTGTTGTATCCGATCATCTGCGAGCGCAACTCGATGCCGCTGATGGTCGCCGCCCCCTTGTTCTTATGTGGATTGACGACGTTCACGAATTTCACCGCGCTGGTGCTTCCCACCTTGACCTTGCCGAAGTTCAGAAGTGACGGCGCCAAACCGAGAGGCCCGACCGGCGTCGGCGTCGGGGTCGGCGTTGAAGTCATGGTGATGGTCGCGGTCGCGGTTAGAGTCGCGGTCGATGTGGCAGTCGATACCGGGGTCATGATCGTCGTTGCAGTCCGCGTGATCGTGACAACCGGCGATGGAGCACAAGGGCTATTTCGGCGGGGTGGCCAAACTGTGGCTGAGAATGCCGCCGGAACAGGGTTCGATCCCGACCTCCAGCCAGTGCTTCCCGAGATGACGCCTCGTCTAAGGGTTTCGGATGTGAGCATCTTCGACTCTGCGATTCCCTGGAAACCTTCGTCTCGTTACGGACAGATCGGCCCCATATACACACAATTAAGATGCCGCGATAAGGTTTTAGCTTAAGGAAAAAAACAGTGCCTCTCGGGATTCCAAATTGCCCCACGTGCCACAAGCCGATGAAACATGCGCCTGGCGATATGTATTATTGTCAAAACGAACAGGACCGCCTACATAAAAACGCGCTTTGCGACCTTCTTATGAAACAGGGCATCGATGGTCGGCAGGACGAGGATGCGGCTGTTCGCACTTGGTCTTTGTCCGACCTTGCCCTAGAGCTCGGGCGCAATGATGGCCTTGCTTGTGCGCTCCCTTGGTACGACGCTCTTGAGAAGAAGAGCATTCGTGGCGAGCTAGCGATTCATCTTGATTTCAACAGGGCGAACGCAATCGCGGGAGCGAGATATGGGACGGAGTGGCAGTGGGAACAGACGACACTAGCGCGCGAGATATTTTATCTTCGCCGGGCCGTCTCGCACGCGGAGTTCGCCCAGATTCCCAAAATCCTCAGGTGCCAGTGCCTCAACAACCTTGGCAACCGACTGCGTGTTGCAGGCCGGGCCATAGAGGCCCTCGAGTTCTGGCGTCGGACGCTCGAGGTCGAGCCGAACTTCGAAATGGCACTGTGCAACCGAGCCATAGTATTGGCTAACTACGCGCGTTTAGCCCTCGAAGATACCAGCGAGAAGCTTCTTTTCTTGTGGGTCGCGCACAAGGAAGCGTCTGCAGCCCTTGCACCGACGGCGCGTTACACGAGTCATCGTGATGAAACCACTCGGACAGCAACCAAAGCGCTCAAAGAGTGGATTGAATCGGTACTGGACGTCAAGGGCATTGCTGCCGGAGGCGATCCACTCACAGAGCAGGACTTTGCTATTGCGCAGGAAGAGCGTGACTACCGCCAGTGGTGTCGGGTCAACTGTTTGTATCTGAATCCATTGAACGACCTAGGTGCGTACACCGTCGTCACCACCGACTCAACGGGGCTCCCAACTCACGTTGTCGAGGTCGAGGCATCCCACACATTCGAAAGCTTCTTTTGCCAGATGAAGCAAGAATACGTCTCGGCACGTTGGTTGTTATACGAGGGGTTGACCGTAAAGACCCCCCACTTCTCTGACGGCGGTGTCCTTCTTTCAGCGACCGAACCTCGGCCATCGCTCTCGTTGGCAGTCGAAAAGATCAAAACTGCCTACAGGATTTCATACTCTTTGTACGACAAAGTTGGCTTCTTCATGAACGCATACATGAAGTTAGGTATCCCTCTGGAACAGGTCTCATTCCGAACCCTCTGGCGTACCGGCAAGAAACAGCCGCTACGAAAACAATTCGCAGTGACCGGCAAAGACAACTGGGGGTTCTGTGCCTTGTACTGGCTCGCTAAAGACTTCATCGAAAAGGCGAACGACGAGGTGGCCGAACCGCAGGCTCGCGGTCTTAGCGACATCAGAAACCAGATCGAACACAAGTACTTGCGTGTGACGGAAGCCGGTTCTCCTAGTATGCCTCCTGGCGACTTAGCGTTTATGGTTTCTCGCAAGGAGTTTGAGGGCAAGGCCATGCACCTTCTGCAACTTGCCCGTTCAGCACTCATCTACTTGGCCATCGGAGTTGGATTTGAGGAAGGAAGGCGAGCGCGCGACCCTAGTCGTGCCAGTGAGCCTGTCGAGGAATTAACGCCGACGCCTTTATTGCCCGACGCCGAGAAGATTTAGTCGTTAGGCTTCGCGAGGTTCGAATAAGATTGGCACGGCGGCGAAGCATGAACAGCGTCGGCACCAACTAGGCCTCGGCGCGACCTCTGGCACTCGCACGCTGCCAGCGAGCCAAACTACTAGTGACGATTAGCGCCCAGAGGTGAAGAATCATGGCCGTGCTTCGGGCCGAAGAAGTTAGATCTCGCGCTTTTGCGCAATGAACGCCGAGCAGTCGCCGCCGGAGTTCATCGAGCAAGCGCGGCCGATCATCGAGCCGACGCGTCGTGGAATTGGCATCTCTAGATGATCGTTGAGCCGCTCGAAGCGGTACCGCCCTATAGGAAGCTAGAATTGCGCCATCACATCGTCGCGGAAGCGCTCCATCTGGATGAGCTGATCGCGCGTCGAGGGGCTCGCACCGAGAAGCACGCGCTCGACGCCCATGTCGCGCAGCCGCTTCACGTGATCGACCGTGATAGGTCCGCCGAAGCGCGGCGCGACCGTCAGCTCGAGCGGCTTGCTCCGATGCTGCTCCTGCTCGTGCTCGCGCAGCCGCTTGATGACGTGGTCGACCTCTTCGAGCTTCTCGCCGATGCCGTACCATCCGTCACCGAGACGCGCGGCGCGCTTGAGCGACGGCTCGGTATGCCCGCCGAACACGAACGGCGGATGCGGCTTTTGCACCGGCTTGGGATTCATCTTGAAACCCTCGATGCCGACGGTCTTGCCGCGATAGACCGGCTCCTCGCTGGTCCACAGCTCCTTGAGTAGCGCGACGTATTCACGTGAGCGCAGCGCACGATCCTTGAAGTTCATCCCGACGCCTTCGAATTCCTCTTCGAGCCATCCGATGCCGACGCCGAAGATGAAGCGTCCGCCCGAAAGCACATCGAGACTCGCGACCGCTTTCGCGGTGGTGAACGGATTGCGAATCGGCAGCACATAGATCCCTGTGGCGAGGCGAATCTTGCTCGTGAGTGCGGCGGCATACGCGAGCACCAGCATCGGATCGTGCAGCGGCGACTCCGGCGGCGCGGGCATCCGTCCGCTCGACGAGTACGGATACGGCGATTTGTACTTCACCGGCAGGATGATGTGCTCGGGAATCCACAGCGACTCGTAACCGAGCTCCTCGGCCTTGCGCGTGACCGAGGTGATGCTCGACGGCTGAGTCTGAAACAGAAACGTTCCGAACTTCATACTGGGTCGCCTTCCAGCCGGAAACCGATCCGCACTTCGACTTGAAACGTCAGCTCGCCACCCTTGCCGACCGAGCCGCGAGTATTTCTAACCTCGAACCAATCGATGTTGCGCAAGGTCTGGCTCGCTTTGGTCACAGCGTTGCGCACCGCCTGGTGGATGCTTTCATCTGACACGCCAACCACTTCAACAATCTTGTAGGTCTTGTCGGTCATAACTTTTCCTCCGGAGCGTTCGAGTATCTGATGGTCCTGTAGCGCCGTCGTGGGCTTGATAGCAAGCGAATGCTATGCGCGAATCGGAGGAAACGCGGCGGCGAACACCGCGGGATCGTCGATGGTGCGCAGATCGAGTTGAAAGCCATCATCGGTGACGCGCCCGATGATCGGCGGACGCGCGCGGCGAAAAGTATCGGCGATCGAGTTCGCAGAAATCTTCGTATGCGTCACGCGAATCGCGATGGTCGGCAACTCCTCGGTCGGCAGCGCACCCGAGCCAATCTGCGAAGTCGATTCGATGATTTCGCATCGAAAGCCCGCGCCCAGCCGGTCGGTCAGGATGTCGCGCCCTCGCGGCGCGATCTGCTTCATTTCCGCGAGTGATCGCGTGAGGAATCGCAGCGTGGGAATTTCCGCCGCGAGATTTCCCGATCGCAGATAGAGCCGCAGCGTCGCCGAAAGCGCGGCCAGCGTCAGCTTGTCGCATCGCAGCGCCCGCTTCAGCGCATTCGCTTTGAGCCTCGCGATGATGTCGCGCTTGCCTACTACAATTCCCGCCTGCGGACCGCCGAGCAGCTTGTCGCCCGAAAAACTCACCAGATCGGCCCCCGCCGCGACTCGCTCGGCGACGATCGGCTCGCGAGGGAGGCCATACGCGCTCATATCGATCAGCGCGCCCGCGCCGAGATCCTCCATCACCGGGATTCCTCGCGCGTGGCCGATCTTCACCAACTCCTCGAGCGTGACCTCGCTGGTGAAACCGACCACGCGATAGTTCGACGGATGCACTTTCAGCAGTAGCGCCGTCTCGGCGCCGATCGCGCTTTCATAGTCGCCCGGATGCGTCCGGTTGGTGGTGCCGATTTCACGAAGACGCGCGCCGCTGCGCGCCATCACATCGGGCAATCGAAATGACCCGCCGATTTCGATCAGCTCGCCGCGCGATACGATCACCTCGCGTCCCTCGGCAATCGCGGTCAGCGCGAGGAGCACCGCGGCGGCGTTGTTGTTCACGACGGTGGCGGCCTCGGCGCCCGTAAGCGCGCACAATTCGCTTTCTACCAACGCATCGCGATCGCCACGTCCGCCGCCTTCGAGATCGAATTCGAGATTGACCGCCGAGCGTGCCGCCTGTTCGAGCGCCTCGATCGCGGGCTCGGGCAAAATCGCGCGCCCGAGGTTGGTGTGGAGCACCACGCCGGTGGCATTGACGACGGACTTCAGCGCGGGCTCATCCGCCGCAGCCGCATGCGCAACCTCGTCGACGATCTTCCTGATGATGTCTTCGCGAGTTGCCGCGTCTGATTTTCCATTCACAATCGCCACGCGGATCGCACTCTGCGCGCGCGTGACTAAAGCCTTCAGATAAGCGCGCGACAGTCCGGCGAGCGCCGAATCGGCCTCGGCGCCGCGAATGCACTCATCGACTGGCGGCATCGCACGCAGCATCGAGGCGCGCGCGTCGGAGGATTTGCCGTCGGATTTTTTTTGCGATTTTTTTGGCGAAGATGCCACGCGCGATTATCAATCGACGCGGCGGAGATTGTCGAGCATTTCCTTCGCGCCGATGTATCCGACTTTCTGATGACGAATCTGTCCCTTCGAATCGATCAGCACCGTCGTCGGCACGCCCTGAATTTTGAACCTCGACATGATCGCTGCGTTCTTGTCGTCCTGTGCGGTCAGGTCAGCGCGCATTCGCACGAAGCGCTGCGCTTCTTTCACTACCGCGGGATCGACGAACGTCGAATGATCCATCTCGCGGCACGGGATACACCAGTCCGCGCGGAAATCGACCAGCACCGGCTTGCGCTCCGCCGTGGCATTGCCAAGTTGCGCGGGATCGAACGGCTGAAACTCTACCGGCATCGCCTGCGCGCGCGGAATCATCAGGTAGATGAGCGCCGCGACCGCGATGATTCCGATTCCGCTGCGAATCACCAGGAACGGACGCCAGTTGCGTCCCGCCGGCGAAACGAAGCCGAGAAAAATTCCCGCCACCGCCGCATAGTAAGGAAGGATGCGGGTCATCAGGTGATTCGGAACTACCGGATCGAGGAAATAAATCGCGAGCCCGACCAGAATGAATCCGAAGAGCTGCTCGACCCACGCCAGCCATTCGCCCGAGCGCGGCAGACGCCGAATACTTCCCGCCACCATCGCGAGTCCGATGTAGGGGAGCCCGAGTCCGATCGCGAGCGTGAAAAAAAGCGCGAATCCAAAAACCGGACTGCCACTGCGCTCTACCATCAGCAGCAGGCCCAGCACGATCGGACCGATGCATGGCGCCGCGACCACGCCCATCCCCAGTCCCATCAGGAAGGAACCGGCGTAGCCGGGTCGCGCGGCCCCGGCCCATTGCGCCATGAATTGCGGCGGTTGAATCACGAAGAATCCGAAACTGGAGGCCGCCAGCACCAGCATCATCGCGGCGACCGCGGACAACACATAAGGATTTTGCATCGCGGCGCCGAACAGCCCGCCCGAGAGCGCGACCGCGACGCCGACGCTGGAAAACATGATCGCGATGCCGAGCACGAACAAAATCGCGAGGATCAAAACCCGTCGGGGACCGCCGCCCTGGTTGCCGAAGTAGGCGATCGTTACCCCGATCAGCGGATAGACGCACGGTGTCAGATTGAGCGCGAGGCCGCCGAGGAGAACGATCAGGAATCCTATCGCATAGCCGCGGCTGGAAAACGTGCGCGAGAGCCAATCCGACGTTTGCGCATTGGAGCCGCCCCCGGAAACATCCGGCGTGGAGTCACTGCCCGCGATCGTCGACAGCACGGCCGTTTTGGAAATCGAGGTGGGCGCGAGGCATTCGCTGTTGTTGCACGCCTGATAGTCGAGCTCGACCGTCACGGTTTCATTCGGCGTCGGCGCGGATTGGACTTTGAGCGGGACGCGGAATTGAATGTTGCCGGTGAAGACCGAAAGTTCCTCCGGCGAAAACCCCAGATGGATTTTCTCGGCAGCGGGATATTCGACCGCACCCGCCTTTACGCCACTCGGAACTGTCACCTCAACCTGCGTCGGAATGTAATCCGGATTCGATGGATGATTCGAGTTGATGTGCCATCCCGGATCCACCGTCGCGTCGATGATCAGCGTGCTGACGGCTCCCGGTGCGAGCGGCTTGTCGAGGACGACATTGCCGATCTGTACGACCGCGGGCGCTTTGAGGGCCATTGCGGCGGGTGCGAGGACGAAAAGCAGGAAGATGAGCGTGATGGCGAGAGTATGAGACCTCACCCCTAATCTGTCTCCCTTCTGGGGAGGGGAATCAGAAGAAGAAAGTTCCCCCGGTCCTTCTCTTTCTGATCCCCCCTTCCCTGAAGGAGAAGGGGGCGAGGGGGTTAGGTCTACAACGTGCAGCACTATTTTCCGTTCGGATGCGCTGACTTCAGGCCGTCGCTAAGCGGGACGCTGCCTACGATCTCCAGACCATAGCCGGGAAGATTGGCGAGGCGCGGCGGCGTGTCCGAGAGCACGATCATTTTCCGCACCCCGAGGTCGCGAATAATCTGCGCGCCGATTCCGTAGTCGCGAAACTCCGCGTCGGGCAGGTTAACCCGGGTGGTTGGCGTTCGCACACCTTGCGTGTTGAGCGCGTCGAGCTCGGCCGCGATGGTGTTGGCCTCGCGCTTGACGTAGAGTAGCACGCCCTCGCCTGCGGTGGCGATTTTCTCCATCGCGGCGCGCAGCAGCTTGCGCGTGTTGCGCTGCGACAATCCGAAAACGTCACCCGGTAAATACTCGCGATGCGCGCGGACCAGGATTGGGCGCGTCGGATCGATATCGCCCATCACCAGCGCCAGATGCTCGGTGAAATCAACCAGCGTGCGGAACACTATGGCGGTGAATTCGCCAAAGGCGGTGGGCAGCTTGGCCTCGGCAATGCGCTGCACCATCGTTTCATTACGCAACCGGTATTCAATGATGTCGGCGACGGTGACGATCTTGAGGTTGTGCAGCTTCGCGAAATCGATCAGATCGTCGCGCCGCGCCATGGTGCCGTCTTCCTTCAGAATTTCGCAGATGACGCCGGCCGGCTTGAGTCCCGCCAGCCTTGCCAGGTCGACCGCACCCTCGGTCTGACCGGTGCGCACCAACACGCCGCCGTCGCGCGCACGCAGCGGATAGACATAACCAGGAGTAATGAAACCCGCCGCAGTGGCGTCCTCGCGCACCGCCTCGAGGATAGTGATGGCGCGGTCCTGCGCCGAGATGCCCGAGCCATGACATCGCTTCGCGCTGATCGAGGTGGTGAACGCGGTGCCCAGCGGCGCCTGGTTGTCGCCCACCATCATGTTGAGGCCGAGGCGGTCGATGCGGTCGGCCGACATCGGCAGGCAAATCAGCCCGCGCGCGTGCTTGGCCATGAAGTTGATGGTCTCGGGAGTGGCCTTCTCAGCCGCCATGCTGAGGTCGCCCTCGTTCTCGCGCTGCTCGTCATCCATCAGGATGACCATGTGGCCGCGCCGGGTTTCTTCGAGTGCTTCTTCGACCGAAATGAACGGCGCCGCGGCCTTGGTGCGAGGGCTAATCTCTCCGAACATCAGTTGGACCTTTTTGACGTACTGGCTCTATCTTCACTCCAGCCAAGCAGATTTTAACCATCCTGCAAAGCGCGTGTGAATCCCCCTTCTGCTATGGTTTGGCGGTGGCTCGCGAATTCCGAAAGGCGGTGCTGCTCGGGGCGGGACGCGGCAAGCGTCTCGGCGCGCTAACTGACCGAGTTCCGAAGCCGATGCTCGAGGTCGCCGGCGCGCCGCTCCTAGAGCACATCGTCGATGCGCTTGCCGCGAATCAGGTCCGCGAAATCGCGATCGTCACCGGCTACCTCGCGTCGTATATAGATGATTGGCGCGTGCGTCACGGGCGTGAGCATCCCGAGCTGCATCTCACTACGCTGAATCAGGCGGAGTTGAATGGTACCGCGGGTGCGATGCTCCTCGCGAAAGATTTCGTGGCTGATGAGGCCGCCTTTATCTTCGGATGGGGCGACATTTTGATGGACGTCGAGAATTACGCGCGCTTCATTCATGCGGCGCGCGCACAATCGTACGATCTGATGCTTTCGATTAATCGGGTTCGGGATCCATGGCGTGGCGGCGCGGTTTACGTCGACACGGAAATGCGGGTTGAGAAGCTGGTTGAAAAGCCCGCGGCCGGGACCTCTTCGACGAACTGGAATAACGCCGGGTTGTTTGCTGCGACGCCGCGCATTTTCGATTATCTAGCCAGGCCGAAGCCATCGGCTCGCGGCGAGCTCGAGTTGCCCGAAGCCATCGCGATGATGATCGAGGATCGATGCGAGGTGCGCGCGGTCGACGTGCGCGGATTCTGGAGCGACATCGGAACCCCGCAAGATTTGGAATCGGCGCGCAAGCTGTTCAAACTGCCGCACCCAAAATGAACGCCACTGACAATTGGGACAGCGAAGAGCTCGCGCGAGCCGAGGCGCTCGCGGCGGAACTTCGGCCGTCGAGTCATCACAGAAAACTTTTCGCGGTACGCGCGCCGGGCCGCGTCAACCTTATCGGTGAGCATACCGATTACAGCTCTCTGCCCGTGCTGCCGATCGCGATCGATCGCTCGATCATCATCGTCGCCTCGCCACGCGATGACGCGAACGTCGAGTTGCGCAACCTCGATCCTTCTTTTCCGGCACGCGAGTTCCGCCTCGATGCGAAAATTCCGCCATACGCCACCGGCGACTGGGCGAACTACGTCAAGGCTGGTTTCCAAGGCGTCATCGATCATTTCGGCAATAAGGGCGTTGAGATCGACAAGTTGCGCGGCGCGACGATGATCGTGGATGGCCGCGTACCTCCTGCGGCGGGGCTATCGTCGTCGGCAGCGCTCACTGTTTCATCCGCGCTTGCGCTGATGGCTGTGAACGACCTTTCGCAAGACCCACTCGCGACTGCGCAGATGGTTGCGCGCAGCGAATGGTATGTCGGCACGATGGCGGGTGGGATGGACCAGGCGGCCTCGACGCTCGGGCTACGAGACCATGCGATGCTCATCCACTTCGATCCGCTGCGCGTGTCGCCGGTGAAGATGCCGCCCGGCGCGGCAATTATTGTCGCCGACAGTTTGGAGGTCTCGGACAAGTCCGGAAAGGTGCGCGCGGAGTACAATCGGCGCGTCATCGAATGCGCCATTGCGGCACGAATTCTCGGCAAGGCAATCGGTCTCGAAAATGTGCGCATGCTCGGCGACGTGGTGAAGCAACTCAAAAGATGGACTGCTCGCGATCTCGTAGAGGCCCTGGCGAAGAGTGCTCCTGAGCGCATCAGCATTTCGCAAGCTTCGCCAATTCTGAATGTGCGCGAGGAATCATTGCGCGCCGAAGTCCTCGGGCCCAGCGCGCAGCGCATCAACATAGATGAGACGCGTCCGTTGGAGATCCTGCGGCGCGCGCGCCATGTGCTGACGGAGACCGAGCGCGTCAGCCTCGCCGCGGAAGCGATGCCCGCGGGACGCCTCGATGAGATGGGCGCGTTGATGGACGCCTCGCATCAGAGTCTGCGCGACGACTTCGATGCGAGCACCTCGCGCCTCGACGCGATGGTTGCGTGTGCGCGGGAAGCCGGCGCTTTCGGTGCGCGCCTCACTGGCGCGGGCTTTGGCGGATGCATCATCGCGCTCGTGCGCGAGGCTGACGCGGGTAGTGTGCTGAAGCATCTGCAGAGAGATTATTACTCCAGGATCGATGCGGGCGTGGCGTCGCGCGCGCTCCATACCATCGTGCATGCAGGCCCCGGCGCCGGCGTCATCCGATTAAGTTGAATTCTCAGGAGCCCTTCTGGCGCAGGTAGTGGCGATGCGCCTTGGCGCGGTTCCCACACGACTGCATCGAACACCAACGCCGCGTGCCGTTTTTGCTGTCGTCGAGAAAAAGCCACAGGCACTTGTCGTTCGAGCACTCGCGAAGCTTCGAGAGCTGAGGTCCGACCAGCAGGTCTCCCGCGGACCACAATACCGGCGCGAGTATTGACGCGGCGGAAGTTTTCGATTCTTCGACCTGCCATCCGAACCCGTCGGCGCCGCGCTGGAGAGTGGTGCGCAAGGGCGCATCGCGGAGCGCGCGGTTGAGCAAGTTTAGATCGAGGTCGTCCGGGTTCCCCTCCAACGCGACGGCGTGAAAGACGCGGTAGATCACCTCGCGAAGTTCAATCGCCTCGCTCAAAATGTTCGCAGCGCGTTTCGGATGTTTGTCCGGCCACGCGCCAAGCTGATGCGCGAGTTGGGGGGGAATCGAGCGGGAGTCGCTGCACCAGTTAAGCAAATCGGTAAAGCTGTGGAGGCTCTCCGTCGGGAAGCTCCCGCGATACGCCAGCGTATTGGTGAAATCCAGGCACACACCCGCGCGCGGTGCTAAGAGAAAATCGTTCGAATTATTTGACGATGCCATCATTTCGCCATCATTCAACATTCTAACCGCTATGGCGGTTGACATAAAGCGGGTACACGGCTATATCTAACCATCTTGCAGGTTAGATTCTACGAAAAGAGTACTAGGGGGAAATGAATCATGATTCATCACGTTTCGATTGGAGTGAAGGATCTCGCGGCGGCGAAGAGCTTCTATGACAAGGCGCTCGCACCACTCGGAATCAAATGCCTAATGGAAGGCGAATCGTACCTGGGTTATGGCGCCGACGCGCCGGAGTTCTGGGTGCTCCCGGTCAAGCGCCCAGTAAAGGCCGACGACGAATCAGGCCTCCACTTCTGTCTGCAAGCGCGGAATCGCAAAGGCGTGGACGGCTTCCATGCGGCGGCTCTCTCATCGGGCGGGCGCGATAACGGCAAACCCGGCATCCGCAAGGACTACGGCGAGAACTACTATGCCGCATTCGTGGTTGATCCGGACGGCTACCGCATCGAGGCTTTTACTGAGAAGAAGGAATAGACTCGCATTCGCCGAGCGCGCTCCTCACGTTCGTCGCGCGCTCGGCGATAACCCCTTCATGATCTGATGATGCGCGCGGAGTGCGATGCGAGATCGAGCGCATCGACGCGCTGTGGCGAATCGCTCATGTTGACGATCAGACGAAGCGCGCCGCGCCCGGTTGATGTCGACAGAATCCTGGTCGTGGTATCGCTCATCAGATCGGCGACCAGCGGAGGCTCAAGCTTCGATGCGGCGTCGACCTCGGCACCGATGCGCGTAACCTCCTGAAAAAGCCGCGCGCTTTCTTCGTCGAGCAACCGCATGTCATCCGAGATAAGCAACATCCCGCCGGAGGCGGCGATGGTCCACGCAAGCGCCTCGCGTTCGCTTCCGGAAAGCTCTGTTTCCTTCGCACGCAACATCAGGCAGTCGGGATCATTCACCCACCATCGCCGATGCATGAAGCTGCGGGCTAGGATCGCCTCGATAGCGAGGGCGGTGCCTGGCTCGCCCGCCGCTCCGGCAGTCGCGCCCCAATATGGTGCGACGTCGGGTCCAATGCGCATCCCGTCGACGACGCCGACCGCCGCGCCCAGCGGGCATCCGCATCCGAGGATGAAGGTGCGTTCGCCCGCACCACGCCGAATCGCATCGAGGCCACGGCGCAGCGTCTCCGCGCGCGTCATTGTGGGATCGTGGCGTTTTCCCTCAGCCGCCGCCGCGTATAGAAAATCCAGCTTCAAATAGTCGTAGCCGAAATCTTCAACAATCTTCCTGAACAGTCGTTCCAGATGCGCGACGAACTCCGGATGACTCGGGTCAAGCGCATAGGCGTACTTGTCGTCGCTGGTGGTCCAGTTGGGATTGTATCCGGCGCGTAGCGGCTCGCCGGTTTCGCGATGCTCGATGAACCAGTCGCTGTGCTCACGCATGAGTTGCGAATCGCGCGCGGCAAAAAAAGGCGCGGTCCAGAGTCCCGCAGTGAAACCGGCTTCGCGAATGTCGCTCGCGAGCTTTTTTAGTCCGCTTGGGAATTTTTGGTTGGTGCGATCCCAATCACCGAGCGTCGCCTGATAGCCGTCATCGAGCTGCACCACTTCGATAGGAAATTCGGATCGCAAATCCTTCAGCGCGTTGAGGTTGGAGCGCATCGCGTCTTCAGTTATGGCGTGAAAGTAGTGGTACCAGGAACACCATCCGCGCTGATACGGCGCACGAGTACGCGCGCGCATCGTTGTGCCGAGAAGTTCCGCGAAACGCGATGCCATCTGCGCGGCGCTCTCATCCGAACGCCAGAACGCAAGCGGTTCGATTGCGCGATCCTCGCCGGCCTGCAGCATCGCGTCGTCCAGCAGCGCCCGCGCCATCACTTGGTTCGGGGTTCGGATCGTTATCGTCGTCAACTGATGCGCCGCGTCGATGAAGCCCGCGATGAACCGCTCGCGCGACGATTCGCTTTCGACGATCGTGAACTGCTCCGAGGTCGCACCTTTGGGCGCATCCTGCGAGCGATTCACCTCGCTCTGATGATTGACTCTCGCGATGCGGCTGAGGTCGTCGCGCCGATGCGTGTAGGTGCCAACCGCTATCGGATGCGACGCACTCCACGATTGGTAGCCATGCTTGAAAAATCGCGCCGGCGCATCGAGGGGAAACCCGGTAGCGATGTGAAACCGTATCGAGTCGAGATGGATCGGCACGCCGCTGCGATACGAAACGATCGCGCGCACGATCGTCTGTCCATCGCGCGACTCGACGCGAGCGGAAAGCGTAACGGCAAGGTCCTCGATGCGATTCTCATCGAGCGGCAGGTTCAACACGCGCGCGCCGCGGGGATCGCGATATCGCAACTCGATTCGATCGGTCGCCATCGCGAGTAACTTAGGTGACCACGGCGGGCAATCGCAATCCGCATTGGCGCGCGATCGCGAGGTGCATAGCGGAAAAAGCGAACCGCGAGAGGGACGCGGTCCATCTCGCGGTCTGCAGAAACCAGGCTGAATTATTTGGCGCCGAGGACCGCGTCCTTGAGCGCCTTGGCGGCGGTGAAACGCAGCCGCGTGCGCGCCGGAATCTTGATCGCTTCTCCGGTCGCGGGATTGCGGCCCATCCGCGCCTTGCTCTTCCGCTTGCGGAAAATTCCAAGACCCGCTAACCGCAGCGAGCCTTCCTTCTTTAACTCGCGAACCACCAACGCGGTGAGTTCCTCGAGCGCGGTCTTGCCTTGCTTCTTGGTAAGTCCGACTTTGTCAGCGAGATGCGCTGCTACTTGAGATTGCGTCATCATCCTCCTCCTTAGCGCCCAGATTTTGTGGGCTGTCAGCAAGCCTGAACGAGAGTTTTCGTTATTGCAAGTGCGCAGACCTCGAAAATGGCGCTTTTTCTTAAGGATCGAGCAGATTTTTCAACAGGCATATCATTTCGTCGTTGTGCCCGAACGAGATCGCAGCGGGCATCTCAGTTCAGCCCGTCAGGTCGGCTCATTCTGAGTCACCCGCGCGCAAGTGAATGAAGTTGGCTCCGATGACGGATCTTCGTGGGTTGCGTGCGCTCGATCAGTAGCGAACCTCGACGAGGAACAGCCCTTGCGGCGGAGCGGCTGCAGGAGCCATCGAGCGCTCCCGACGCTGCAGGAGTTCGGCGACCAGGCCGGGCTCCAGCTTGCCGCGTCCCACTTCCACCATCGTGGCCACCATCGTTCGCACCATGTGGCGCAGGAAGCTGGTGGCCTCGACGCGATAGGTGAGGTGCGCCATCTCGCGCTGCCATTCGCTCGTGTGCACGCGCCGCACGGTGCTCCTGACTTCGGTGCCGAGGGTGCGGAACGCCGCGAAGTCATGCTCGCCGATGAAAAATCGCGCTGCGTCATTCATGCGATCGATATCGAGAGGCTCGCGAATCAGCCATGCGTAGCGATGCTCGAATGCTGAGCGCCATGGCTGAGTCAGGACTCGATACTCGTACACGCGCGCGATCGCGTGACGGCGAGGGTCGAAGCTGTCGTCGACCGCCTCAGCGTTGAGAATGACGATGTCATTGGGAAGAATCGCATTGAGCGCGCGCTGCAACTCCGCGGCGTCAAATGGACGCGGCAGCGTGAACGCGGCAACTTGGCCGCGCGCATGCACGCCGGCATCGGTGCGGCCCGACGCTCGCACCCGAACGAGAGTTGAGAAAATCCGCTCCAGCGCGGCCTCGATGCGCGCTTGGAGCGAATCCTGGCCGCTCTGGAGTTGCCATCCGGAGTAGTCAGTGCCGGCGTACTCGATGGTGAGTTTGATCTGCAATCAGTGCCGATCAGACGCGGCGCGCCTGGAATCAATGAGAGGTCAGCAGGAGATTTTCCGCGATCCAAATCGCAATCAGTGCAGCCAGCCGCGCGTTGTCGAACGCCGCGAACAGTGCGGTGCCGCCCGGCTGACGATCGAGCTTGACGACGATCGCTTCCTGCCCGAGCGCATCGATCACGCCGATGGGACGAATGTCCTCGACGAAGAGAATTCCGGGAGCCGCGCGCAGGCGCTCCGCATACGAGGCGGCTTCCTCCGATGGCGGTAGCTGAATCGACAACACCGAGCCATGCAGAATCGGCGCGCTGAGAACCTGCACCGAAAGCGTCGGCACATTTCCCGGCGCATTTCCCATCAAGGCGGCGCACTGCGCACGCACGACTTCAGAAACGTGGCGATCGACGTCGCTGGTCAGGATGTTGAAGGCGCGCTGATATTCGGTCTCCTCCAGATCGAGGCTGCCGCTGAGCAAGTCGGCCGATTCCTCGGCGGTTTTTGTAATGCGATCGCGTCCCCCAGCGCTGGCGCCCATCATGAGCGTCGCGGCAACAAAACCAGTTTCGATTCCGATCGCGCGCAGGATCGTCGCCAGCGCGTGGGACGCAGGATGCGGCGTCTCGAACACCATCTTGCCGCGCAGCTCGGTGATTCGCTCGCGGCTGGTGATTCCCGGCGATACGATCGGCTGGCCGGTGGGCATCCGCGTCGCGCCGCTGAGATCGATCAACAGAGGACCGGGGCGTGCGGCGATGATGTCGTTGGCGGCGCGTTCAGGCACCGCGAGAAAAGCGAGGTCGAATCCGCGCAGCTCTTCAGGAGCGCTGAACTCCTCGACTTCGAATTCGGCATCCTCGATCTCGATGGTGCTGGTGGTTTCGGTCGCCATCGCAAACAGACGCAGTTCCCCTTTTGGGAACGCGCGCGTTTCGAGCAGCTCGACGAGCTGGTTTCCCACCGCGCCGGTCGCACCCACTACTGCTACTCGCGGTTCGCGTGCTGGAGGCACTCTACTCAGATTCCGGTTGGAACGATTCGATGCGTTCGCGGACCAGGCGTCCCATTGCCTTGCATCCGAGCTGCATGCCTTTGGCGGCGACGCCCAGATCCTTGGTGCGATATCCGTCATGGACGACCGATTCGACCGCGCGTTCAATCGATTCGGCTTCGGAGCGCATGCCGAGCGAATGATCGAGCAGCATCGCGGCCGACAGAATTGCCGCGAGCGGATTGGCTTCGTCGCGGCCGGCGATATCGGGCGCGCTGCCATGAATCGGCTCGAAGAGCCCCACCCGGAAGCCCGCAGTGTTGATTTCTTCGCCGAGCGACGCCGATGGCAACAGACCCATCGAGCCCGCCAGCATCGAGGCCTCGTCGGTGAGGATATCGCCGAACATATTTTCGGTTACCACCACGTCGAAGTCCTTGGGCCGCCGCATCAGGTGCATCGCCATCGAATCAACCAGCTGATTCTCAAATGCGACGTCCTTGTATTCCTTGGCGAGGTCGCCGGCGATCTCGCGCCACAACCTTGAGGTCGCCAGGATGTTCGCCTTGTCGACCGAGGTCACCTTGTTGCGCCGATTGCGCGCAAGCTCGAAGGCGAAGCGCAGCACACGGGAAATTTCCGCCTCATTGTAGGTACACGTGTCGATGGCCTCGCGGCCGTCCTTTCCATTGCGGCGCTCGCTTGGCTTGCCGTAATAAATCCCGCCGGTCAGCTCGCGGACGACCACCAAATCGACGCCGTTTATCACTTCGGGTTTGAGCGGCGAGGCGGCCAGCAGTTCCTTGACCGCTTTGACGGGACGCAGATTCGCGAACAGCCCCAACGCCTTACGCAGGCCGAGCAGCGCCTGTTCGGGGCGATGCTCCGCGGTCGGGATATCCCATTTCGGTCCGCCGACGGCGCCGAGCAGGATGGCGTCGCTCTCCTGCGCATGCTTCAGGACGTCATCCGGAAGCGGAGTGCCGAATTGATCGATCGCGTGCCCGCCGATGATACCGTCCTTGAATTCGATATCGATCGCGGAATCGCGCGCGACCAGCTTGAGAACTTGCAGTGCTTCGCCGACGACCTCGGGACCGATGCCGTCACCCTTCAGAACTAGAACCTTGTAGGCCATTTAAGAAATTGCGCTGTCCAGCGCGTCAGAAATGTTGCTGCCGTTGGAAATCTAGTAGATGTGATGCCCCTGAAGATTGTTAACAACGGTCTAGCGTTAGCCCAAGTCCCAGCGTGCGGCAAGTCCCCGCTACGAGGACCGCCGACAGGTTCAGGTTGGGATTGCGACGTGAACCGGTATCCGCTTGATGCCGGCGGCCAAGTTGGATCGTGCGCGCTCAACGGGTCCGGCCATTTCGAAGATGAGATTTCGCGCCGTGAATTCCTCGAGAAAGACGCGCAGTTCTAATCTGGCCAGGTGCGCGCCGAGGCAGAAATGTTCGCCGTAGCCGAAAGCGAAGTGATGATTGGGCGTCCGGGGGAGATCGAGGCGGTCGGGATTCGCGCATAGTTTCGAGAGCCGAGCGGCCGGCCTGATGCTCGGGATCATCGGGACTACCCGCCATCGATGCGAGGCGAAACATTAGCGGCCAGTCCTCGCGCGGCACACCGATCATTTCACAGATAGTCGCGCTAGGAATTTTGGCCGCGACATCGGAAACCAAATCGCAATCGCCGAGGCGAATCATGTCGTCGAGCACATCGGAAACAATCGCTCGCACGTGACGTTCCATCCGGCTAATCGCGCGAGGCGTGAAGCGTTGATTGATGATCTCGCGGACCTCGCGATGACGCGGCGGGTCGGTCGCAATCAGACTTCGACGCGAGGGCGCATCTGCAAGAGTCTCGCCGGCGACGGAGCCCGTCAAATCGGGGGCCTCGTGCGCGAGGCTCGCGTTGAGGACGATGCCATCGGCGGAACTGAAGTGGATCGGATCGCGATAGATGGTTTGCGCATCACGATATTTAGTGATCGCCCAGAAGCCGTGGCCGGGTTGGCGCTCGTGCCAATAGACCGGCGCATGCGCGCGCAGCGTTCGCCACGCGAGATAAGGATCTCCGCGAACGAACAGATCCAAGTCAGCTAGGTCGATTTCCGAAAGTTCCATAGCGCTTGCCACGAACGCTTCGATGTCTTGGTGTCATTCGCGGCGCCTTCTTCAGTCGCTGATGTGCGCATCGAGCTTGGGTCTTTCTGTGCCGTCTAATGCGTAGCATTATGACTTACTGCGGACTCCATCATGAACGCGATAGTAACGACGCCGGCTATCATACGGCGGCTGCGTTGGACGCGATGCTTGCACGTCTGCCGCATGATGTTGGTGGTTGCGGTGATGCTCGCCTCACTGCGATTGCTCGCCCGAGCACAGGAACCTCCAATGCAACATCCGATTTTTTATCGCACGATACAGGTTGATGGCCTCTCGATTTTTTACCGAGAGGCCGGCCCCAAAGATGCGCCGACGCTTCTTTTGTTGCACGGACTTCCGTCTTCATCGCGGATGTTCGAACCTCTCTTCGCCCGTCTCTCCGACCGCTATCACCTTGTTGCGCCCGATTACCCCGGCTTTGGACACAGCAACTGGCCGGACCCGAAAAAATTCGCATATACGTTCGATCACTACGCCGAGATCATGAATCACTTCACCGAAGCGCTTGGGCTATCGCGCTACACGCTTTACACGCAGGATTACGGCGGCCCGGTTGGTTTTCGCATGGCCCTGGCTCATCCGGATCGGATCGCAGCGCTCATCGTCCAGGACGCTGTGGCGCATAACGAGGGCCTAGGGGCGAATTGGAAGGCGCGGCGAGCCTTTTGGGCCGATCGCGCTGCCAACGAAAGCGCGCTACGCACAAATCTCCTGTCGATGGCGACGACGCGGACGCGCCATGTCGGGAACGATCCCAACGTGGAGCACTATGACCCGGATCTATGGACCGATGAATATGCCTTTCTCAACCAGCCCGGCCAGGCCGACATCCAAAGCGATCTCTTCTATGACTATCGCGCGAACGTTGATGCCTACCCCAAGTGGCAGGCGTGGATGCGCGAGAAGCAACCTCGTCTTCTCGTCCTATGGGGCAAGTACGATCTGTCGTTCGATCTTTCGGAACCCGAAGCTTATCGCCGCGATGTGCCGAAAGCGGAGGTGCACGTCCTCGATGCGGGCCATTTCGCGCTCGATACGGCGGGTGATCAGATTGCGCAACTGGTCCGCGACTTCATGAAGTAGCGGCAGCGAACGTGCGCGGATACTGTCGGCCCAGCCATGGTGTCGCCGGCAATTCGTTCTCGGGGAGACACTTCGGAGCGATTTCGTGACCAATCTAATCCTTAGGGTTGTTGTCTCGTTAACCACACGCGCACAGTCATCATAGTAGGTTCCAGGAAGAGCAGAGGAAAATTATAGCCCCCCGTTTCCCTTGCCCGACTCTGGCTCTTCCGAACCTACACCAGAGCAGAGGTGGGAAGCGCTGATGAGTTGGCGGCGGTCAAGTCAATTTAGGAGGTAACTCGAATGCTGTTGTTGCTCATTTTACTGTTATTGCTGTTTGGCGGTGGCGGCGGCTATTACGGTTATTCGAGTGGGTACTACGGCGGTGGCGGGTTCGGCATCGTCGGACTTCTCGTGATAGTTCTTGTGGTAATAATGATATTCGGGCGCGGCGGTTTGAGGTTATAGCTCATCCGAGCTATTGCTCGATCAATCGACGATCTTCGTTATTGATATAACCGATGTCCCAGATGGTTAGTGGCTTTGGGTATCGCACTGGGCGTAGACTTAGGTTAAGTCGGGATCGACATAGAAAGTCCGGGTCCGACTTGATCCAGCCCATGGGTGGTCCTTCCGCTCGCCTTTTATCACCCTTTCGCTCGACCAACCGACACGCGTTCGTAAGCAAGGCCTGATCGAGGTCCGTGTTCGTATGCCCATTTCGATGGGAAGCGTCGTGAGGCAACAAGTGGCAATTGATAATGACAAAGGAACTGCGGTGGCGGAAACCCAACATGTGCTGCCGGCGCTGAAAGTAGACTTGACATGGTCTCAGCTGTACGCCAAGGCAATGCACAAGGATCTGGTCGCGATTTCTACGGCTGTTAATAAGACTCAGCCGACTACTTCCGGACCGAAAATGAAGAAGGACGCGGAAAAATTGCGCGATCAGCTAAAGAGCGCGAATCAGACTGTCGACGAACTCAGCGGCGACGCCGGCCTCAGGCCCGCACGCATCAAAAAGTGATCGAAGAAATCTGAAAGCGTTTTATTGGCTCTCCGATCTGGACAATTCACTGTTGTTTGCACTCGAGGCGATCAAGCGTGACTAACCTATCTGTTTTCCAATCCACCTCTTTGGTTCTTCTTATAACGAACCGAAGTAGGATTCCACTGACACAGCTTGTATGGTGAATGAGTCCGCTCAGACTCACCGCGTCGAGTTTCTCACCTAAGCACTAACTCCTCGCACTGCGCGCGATACAGAGCCAGGGGTGAACATCTACCCGTATGGCGATGTAACTACCACAACCGGAGGTAAGACAGATGAAATACGGAGTTGCGTGGCTATTGGGAGTCCCGATATCACTTCTTGTCGTCGTGTACCTGATTAGTCATTTACTTTGAAACACAAACATCACACAGGAGGAACGCCGTTGAAAAAAACTGTACTAGCGTTGGTTCTATCTTTGCCACTGTTAGGACTGGGGACCGTCGCGATGGCGCAGGATTCGATGCCTGCCGCGCCTAACAACACCGGAGTCAATGTCAGGGATCGCGCTCCCGCGGCAATGACCGCTGATCAGCAATCGAACACAGCGAGCGACGTGAGAATCACCCGCGAGATACGCCAGGCGGTGGTCAAGGATCAGTCGCTTTCGATGCTGGCGCACAACGTGAAGATTGTCAGCGCGAATGGCAGGGTCACATTGCGCGGGCCAGTCAACACTAAAAGAGAGAAATTCGCTATCGCGAGAGAAGCTCGAGCGATCGCGGGAAAGCACAACGTCGATAATCAACTCGAAGTCAAAAGTCAGTAGTAAGGAGATCACTATGGCAAAGAAAGCGGTATTCGGAATAGCGAAGAGTGAATCGCAAGCAATCATGATAGCCGACCAGCTAAGGGCGGCCGGCTTTACCAACAACGATGTGTCGGTGCTGTTTCCCGACAAGCAGGGAACCAAGGACTTCGCTCACGAGCAACACACCAAGGCTCCTGAGGGTGCGGCGACTGGTGCGACCAGCGGCGCGGTCTTGGGCGGTGCATTGGGCTGGATGGTAGGTATCGGCGCACTGGCGATCCCTGGGCTCGGACCCTTCATCGCGGCAGGACCTATCATGGCAGCCCTGGCGGGCGCGGCTGGCGGTGCGGCAGTGGGAGGTCTTACCGGAGCGCTCATCGGCATGGGCATTCCGGAGTATGAGGCGAAACGATACGAGGGCAAGGTCAAAGACGGGAACATCCTGATGTCGGTTCATACCGAAGACAGCAAGGAACGCGACCGCGCCAAAGAGATTTTCGTGAAGGGCGGCGCCGAGGACATCTCCTACACCGGTGAGGCTTCAGTCTCGAAGGATCAGAAGACAGCCGATCCGATCATCGCTGCCAGGTAATCTTTGTAAGTGGTGGGATCTCCTCGGTCCCACCTTTCTGCCCTCGCGCGTAGTTACTCGTCGCGCACTCCCGATGACTAATCGATCATCTCGTGCTCTCTTGCGCGAGAGCGACGATGGACCTCAGAGTCCGCTGCTCGCACCCGATGACGGTCGAGGTGCGTTCCACATACGACTTTAAAGTTTTCCCCAGACCCGTTGCGCGCGAATTGCTTTCATGTTGCGTTCTATAAGTCGTCACGATGAAGCGTGGCGACTTCGATTCGAAAACTGAGCTATGAAACTTTAGTGGCCTGTTTCCGATACGAGCGCGCGTAAAGATGTAATCTTGCAGCGCGCTTTTCCCCGCTGTCCCGCACCGGCTCGATCCTTCTCCGGCGACATATTCATGGCGGTGAACGATTCGCAGGTTTCGTGCTGTTCGCAGCACCCTCACCGGCGCGTCCTTTCCCGCGAGAAAATGCGGGAGAGGAGGAGTCAGAGAAACTACGCGACGACGACGGCGTCCTTCTCGACGACGCTGGCGCGGGCCTTCAGACGATTCAGCGCGTTCACCAATGACAGCGCGCTCGCCATCACGATGTCGCTATGCGCACCCTGGCCCGCGACCGTCATGCCGTCCTCGCGAATGAGGCAAGTCACCTCACCAAGCGCATCGGTGCCGCCGGTAATGGACTTCACCGAATAGCGCTCCAGCGTCGGAGTGATGCCAGCCGCTTTAAGGATCGCCTTGAAGCACGCATCGACCACCCCGTCGCCGCTCGACTTCGCAGTATGTTCCGTTCCTTCGATACGCAACGTCACTTCCGCCTGCGGAGTGCTGCGCGTCGAGGAGGTCACGTTTACATCGACCAGCTCGTATGCTTCCGAGGTGCGGCGCGCCTCCTCATTCACAAGGGCGAGGATGTCGTCGTCGTAGACGACCTTCTTCTTGTCGCAGAGATTCTTGAACTCCGCGAAGGCCTTCGGAATGTCGACGACCTTAGTATCGATTCCCAGTTCGGTTAGCCGATTGATGAATGCGTGCCGTCCCGAATGCTTGCCGAGCACCAGTTTGTTGGAGGGGATCCCGATGTCCTCGGGCTTCATGATCTCGTACGTCAGTTTGTACTTAAGTACGCCATCCTGATGGATGCCGGCCTCATGCGCGAACGCGTTGTCGCCGACGATCGGCTTGTTGGGCGGCACCGGCCATCCGATCACCTGCGCGAGCAGGCGCGAGGCGGGATAAATCTGGCGCGTCTCGACGTGGCTGTCGATGTTCATGAAGTCCTTGCGCGTCTTGAGCGCCATCACGACTTCTTCCATCGAGGTGTTGCCGGCGCGCTCGCCGATGCCGTTGATGGTGCATTCGATCTGACGGGCGCCCGCGCGCACCGCCGCCAGCGAATTCGCCACGCCCAGCCCGAGATCGTTGTGGCAATGCGCGCTCCAGATGACGTGCTCGGAATTGGGAACGTGCTCGCGCATGTAGTTGAACATCCGCGCGAATTCCTCGGGGATCGCATGCCCGGTGGTATCAGGCAGATTGATGATGCCCGCGCCGGCGCGAACGACTTCGGTGACAACCTTCACCATGAAATCCCAATCGCTACGCGACGCGTCCTCGCATGAGAACTCGATGTAATCGAGATGCTTCTTCGCGTGGGTGACGGCCCAGGTCGCGGCATCGAGGACGTCCTCGCGCGTCATGTTGAGTTTGTACTTCATGTGGATTTCAGACGTCGCGATGAAGATGTGGATGCCCGGCGTCTTGGCTTTATCCACTGCGGCGAGGGCCGAATCGACATCCTCGATGCGGGTGCGCGAGAGACTCAGCACGCGCGGCGTAGTGACGGTCTGCGCGATGCGGCTGACGGATTCGAAATCACCCGGCGATGACGCGGCGAATCCCGCCTCGATCACATCGACGTTAAGGCGCTCGAGTTGACGCGCGATCGCGATCTTCTCTTCGACGTTCATGGTGCATCCGGGTGCCTGTTCGCCATCTCGAAGCGTGGTGTCGAAGATGCGTACGTAATCGTCTTGTGGCGCGGGCGATTGCGGTGTGGGGTTCGAGTTGCTCATCTACATTGCCTCCGTCTTTTGAACCAAAGGTCGGGAGCGGCGAAGGAGCCTGGGCGGCAAAAAAGAAAACGCCCTGGGCGGCTTCGTCGGCCCACCGCCCAAGGCGCTCATCTCAGATTTTTCAGCCTTCGTTAGGCCTGTTCCTCGACGCACCCGGCGTAGGCCCCGTTTAGGGCCAGGCTAAGCAGCAGTCCGAGGAGCAGGTTACGACTCATAGTAAGGTCAGTTGTAGCGACGGCGGTGTCACCAGTCAATGGCGCGTATCGTTACGGGATTCTGACTGGAGGTGGTGGAGGAAGTGTACCGATTGGCGGTGGCGGCGGCGACGCTACTACCGGTGCGCTTCCCGCAGGCCCCGCCGGAGCAGTGGCGCCGTTAGATGCGGTGGAAGCGGCGTTATTAGAAGAGTCCGAACTACCGGAGCTCGACGAGGATGGGATATGTGCGGGGGCTTCTTCGGGCGAAGGTGCGTCGGGCTCTTGGTCGCCGACGTACGCGGAAGTATGAAGCTCGGGGGCGGCAACTTCTTCGGTGACGCATCCCGTTAACGCCAAGGCGATAAGTCCCGCGAAAGTGAGAAAGCCAAACTTCACAACCGGTTTCATTGCCATGGCCTCGTACGAGCGTCTAGCAGTTTCGTTGGCTTCATGGAATGCGCGGATGACTCAGACCCCGTGTTGGTCCGCCTCATCGGGCATGCCGTTCGAATGCTTACCGCTTGCCGAAGAGGTCGTGTCTTTTCCCTTGGCTATGGGCACCGGATGAAGAACCGGAACCTTGGGCTGCATCTCCTCGCCGCGCAACATCAGAAAGGGGCCGGAAAGAACGAAGATGGCCGCCAAAATGAAAGCAGTCAACTGTGGTAAGGCAAACAGCATCGCGGCCGCCATCAGCACGCCGATAGTCAACTCTATGGGCGCGCGTTTGTGCAGCGTTACAGTCTTGAAGCTGGGGTAGGGCACCCGCGAGATCATCAGCAGCCCGAGCGACAAAGTGATCGGCGCCATGACCGTGGTGAGCGTGCGCGGCATGTTGAGTTCGAAATAACTGTAAGCGAGGGCGGTGCCCGCGATCATCGCAGCGGCGCCTGGGATTGGCAATCCTACGAAACGGTTCTTATCGACGGTGTCGGTCTGGATGTTGAATCGCGCGAGGCGTAACGCGCCACATACGACAAACATTCCAGCAATGACGATGCCGATTCCATTGAGCGGCCTGAGGGCCCAAGAATAGGCGAGGCATGCGGGCGCGACGCCAAACGCGACCACGTCCGAAAGGCTATCGTACTCGACGCCGAACTCGCTCGAGGTACGCGAGGCGCGCGCGACGCGGCCGTCGAGACCGTCGCATACGAACGCGATCGCGATCATCACCGCGGCGACCTCGAAGTGTCCGTTGATCGAGGAGACAATCGAATAAAAGCCCGAGAGCAGGCCCAACGAAGTTATCGTGACTGGAAGCAGGAATACGCCGCGGCGCAAGGGAGCCACCACCTTTTTGCGTTGTTGTTTGATCCGGCCCGAGATGAGACGCATCCGCGCACCTTGCTGAAGGTTGCGGCTGGTTTCACGATTTGCGGTCATTGTGCGAGTTCTCCAATTACAGTTTCACCGGCGAGCACGCGCTCGCCGACCGCGACGCTAACGCGGTATTCCGGAGGAATGAAATGATCGACGCGGCTACCGAACATGATGAGCCCGATGCGCTGCCCCATTTCGATTTTGTCATGCGGATGCACCCGGCATACGATGCGTCGCGCGAGGTAACCCGCGACCTGCATAATGCCGTGGCGCCTCCCGGCAGCGTCGCTGAAGATGATCAGGTTGCGCTCATTATGGGTGCTAGCGTCATCGCGATAGGCGCCCAGGAAATCGCCCGGCGTATGCTCAACCATCGCGACCTCGCCGCCGACAGATGCACGATTCACATGAACATTGAGAGGTGACATGAAAACCGACACGCGATGATAAACGGTCTCGCGGTCGTCGGGAAGAGTGCATTCGGAAACGTCGGTGACCTTACCGTCAGCGGCCGAAATCACCACGCCGTCGGTGCGCTCGGGATAGCGTTCAGGGTCGCGGAAAAAGGAACCTACCGCGACGGCGAGGAGAATCAGCGGCACTCCCAGGATGGGAAATCCTACGAGAAGGAGAAAGAGGCCTACGAGGAGGATGCCGAAGACAAGTTTACCCCCCTCGGGCGCGAGGCCGATCATTTGCGCGAGCTTTCCCATCCCCTTTAATTATAAGGCTTTTCGCATGAGAAGTATCCGGCGCCATGTCTTCGGCGTATGTTCGCCTCGCCTCGGTCAGCGAATCCAGCTTTCGACTTTGAGGCCCGGTACGCGACGGAATTCCGCGCGATTGTTGGTGACGAGCGGGAGATCCTCGTGCAACGCATGCGCCGCGATCAGCAAATCAAGTTCTCCTATTCGCGAACCTCGAAGTTCGAGGTTCGCGCGAATCGAAGCGTATCGAACGGCTGCGGAGCGGGGCCAGTCCAGTACAGTCACACCTTTAAGGAAGTGTTCCAGTTCGGCCTGATTTCCTTCGCGGTGACTGGACTTTGCGACACCCGTCCACAGTTCGGCCGCGACGATACACGATACAAAGATGTCAGCCGGATCAAATCGAGCGAGACGTCGCGCCGCCGCAGCCGGGCGACCCTTCATGACGTATATACAAATGTCCGAGTCGAGCATTACTCGGGACTTTACCAGGGTTTCGTTTGTCTAATTGGGGTGTCCTCGATTTCGTCAGGAAAATCGTCAGACAAGGGCTCACGCCCTGCAAAATATTCGGCCCAAGTTTTCCAAGGGCGACCTTTACGCGGCGTCAGGATGAGCTTCTTGCCCTTCCGCTCGATGAGCACCTCGTCAGTGTCGAGGCGGAACTCCTTGGGAATCCGCACCGCCTGACTGCGCCCGTTCTTGAATACTTTCGCGATCTTCGCAACTTTGGCTGCCACGATTGATATATATCATTGATACATCACAGGGGCGATGTTCATCTGACCGCGCGCAAACATGACCGTTACGCTCGCCATCGAGACCGCCGCCGGCAAACGGAAAGCGCGCCGCGAAATCGGCGCGGCGCTCAACCTCGTCGTCGAGGGACTGCGCGCGCTGGCGACATCGAAGCCCGGCGATCGCTGACGGACTTTTCTGAAAACAGAAGCGTGGGTCGAGGAGACTTCCGGTTTTTTTGGCCCGTCGGTACCTTTATCGAAAAGATTATTTTTACGACGCGACTGAGATGTCCATCGTTAGGTAGCGTTAGATTTAATACTTTAATACTCTCTAATCATATTATACTATCTCTTTAATAGTCTAATTAGACTCCAACTTCCCCGCACTGAGGCCATTTTAAGGAGCTTGCATCTCAATGGACGGACGCAGCTATATCGCGCAATGCGCTTGCAAGCAGTTGCAAGGCGCCCCGACTTTGTTTTAAGATGCCGTCCAGACTGAATGATTTTTCGCCCGAGCTATGGACGGGAGGATTCCCAAATGACCGCAGTTCCACGCATTCTGACCGCTAAAGAAGTCGCCGATTATCTGCGCTGTCATATCAGCACCGTCTATCGGCTCGCCAAAACCGGCAAGCTGCCCGGCTTCCGTTTGGGTGCCGACTGGCGCTTCCGCGAAGATGCCTTACAGAACTGGTTGGATGTTGAATTGAATTCGGGAAATGGCGACCTCGCGGAGCTGGGGATTAACGCCCCCGATGCTCGAAGCCGCGTCGCCTGAAACACCGACCTGACGCCCCCGACTGCTTCTATCGATTCAGATCACATGGGTTGAGAAGACACTGGACGTCCCACATTTTACGGCGTCCATGTGTTCCCAGCCCGCGTGAATGATGGCCCTCATGGGGCGAGGGGAAATCCCAGCGTCAGGCCGCCGTCGACCATGATGGTTTGCCCGGTAAGATAACTCGCCTCGGGCATGCATAACAGGCACACTACCGAGGCGATTTCCTCCAGCGTCGGCGGCCGCTGCAGCGCGCATCGCGAGGCCGACCGCCTCGTCATCGTTTCGAACTCCGCGCCGAAATAAAATCGCGACGAATCGGTATCCATGTAGCCCACGTTGACGCCGTTGACGGTGATTTCGCGCGGGCCCAACTCGAACGCCAAATCGCGCACCATGCTCTCCAGTGCCGCCTTGGCCGCGCCTAGCACCCCATGCCCGGGCAGCCTTCGCACCGAATCGATGCCCGATATCATGATGACCCGCCCGTTCTTCCCCATGTGCTTCGCGGATTCCTGAACCGCTGCGAGAAAGCCGCCCACGCTGAGGTCGAAGGTGCGCGCCACGTTATGCGGTTTGGCTTCGAGCAGCGGCTTGAATGCGGTCGCGGCCGCATTCGCAATCAGAAGATCGATCTTCCCGAAGCGAGATGCCACCTCAGCCACCATCGCTCGCACCGCGCCGTCGTCGGCCAGGTCCGCTTTGACCAGCATCGCCTGAGGCGCGATTGCCCGAATCTCATCGAGCGCCGCCATCGCGCTGTCATCGTCGCGCCGGTAATTGAGCGCCACCGAGACGCCATTTTTCGCGAGGACGGTGGCAATCGCCTTGCCGAGTCCGCGGGTTCCTCCGGTGATCAGTGCCGTCTTGCCGCTGAGATCGAACATTTTTCTACGCACACCTCCGGTGCGCCATGTCGGCGAGATTAGCATGCCGATCGGGCGAGACGTTAGAATTCGCGCCGATGAATGATACCAACGGTTCGCTAATCGTGACGGGTGCCAGCCGGGGAATCGGCGCGGCAGTGGCGAAGCTGGTCGCGCGGACCGGCGTCGCCATCGCGGTCAACTATTCGCGCGACAAAGCCGGCGCTGATGAGGTTGTCGACGCGATTGCGCGCGAGGGTGGCCGGGCGGTCGCGATCAAAGCCGATGTCTCGCGTGAAGAAGATGTCTTGCGGTTGTTCGACGAAACAGTGCGAGAACTCGGTGCGATCGGCGGTCTCGTCAACAATGCAGGAATAACCGGAGGCCTCGCGCGGGTCGAGGATCTGACGGCCGTGGCGCTCGCGGACGTCCTCGCAATCAACGTCGCGGGGCGCGATGCTGTGCGCACGCGAAGCAGTCCGGCGGATGTCCACCCGCCACGGCGGCAGGGGCGGAGCGATCATCAACATTTCATCGCTCGCAGCGCGGATCGGCGGGGCCGGCGAATGGGTACACTACGCGGCGTCGAAGGGCGCCATCAACAGCTTCACCATCGGCCTCGCGCGGGAAGTTGGCGCCGAGGGCATTCGCGTCAACGCGGTCGCACCGGGACTCATCGATACGGAGCTTCACGCAACTGCGGGTGCACCGGATCGCCTCGCGCGCCTGGCGCCGTCCACCCCGATGCAGCGCGTCGGCACTGCGATGGAAGTGGCCGAAGCGGTGGCATGGCTGCTCTCACCGGGGTCGTCGTATGTTACCGGAACGATCCTGGAGGTCGGCGGCGGCCGTTAGCTGGTAGCGCCATACAGCAGCTTGCGGAGGTCGGCGTGAATCGGCGCGCCATCGATGCGAAGCTTCCGGGAGTTGAAGGCTGAATGCTCCACCTCCAGCACTAAATCCTCATCGCGAAGATTCGCCGGCGTCGCGAATGCAACGATGCCCAGCATCGAGGTGGTTGCCTCGCCCACAATCGCGCCCGAGCGATCCAGCAGCTTGACTGTCGCTCCCTCGACCGCAGGCCGCTCATCATCAGTGGCGAAATCATTTTCGAAGACGGCCACCCGCAGCGTTCTGCGATCGTTCGCGCGCTCGCAATCGATGTGCATATCGCGCAGATAGATCATCGGCTCGGCGAATATCCCCTTGATCCCCGCCTTCACCGGCTCGACCGTGGGATTCGCATTCAGCGCGATATCCTGCGCCGCCATCCCATGGTCCGAGGTCACCACGAATAGCGTCGAGGCGAGCATTCCGCGTGCATCGAGGAGTTCCAACACTTTGCCGATACGCGCATCGGTGCGATACAGCGCCTCGCGCAACCCCTCATGATGCGGGCCGTAGTCGTGCCCCGCGCCGTCGGTCAGCACGAACTCATGCGCGACGAACTTTGGCATATTTTTGGGCGTGCGCTCGCCGCAATGTTCCAGCAGGTTGATGAGCTGCGCCATGCCGCGGATGTCGACCACTTCCTCGCGATGCATCGCCGACTTGTCATCGGCCATCCAGCGCGGGCTGATCTCGTCCGATGCGTTCAATAGGCCAATGGTGAGGTCTTTGAGCCGAATCTTGTCGCCGATGACGCGCTTCTCGAACACGTTATGATCGGCACCGCGCCCCTGCGGCTCGTGAATCGAAACGGTGATGGTGTCCGCACCGAACACGCGCTTGAACGCCTCGTATAGCGTCTCGACCTCGGGGCTCAGGAAGCGCTCGGTGTCGAAGATCATTCCCTGCACCGGCACTGTCTGGCGCGACGCGCGTTCGTGGTAAGTGGGATTGACGATGTCATGATGCCCGCACCAGGCGCCGGTCATAATCGTCGAATGACTCGGCCATGTGATGCTCGGGAAGTTTACGATCGAGCCATGCGAGAGCATCGCGCCCGCGTCGATCAGGCGCGCGAGGTTAGGAATCGCCGCGCGATTATTTTCCAGCTGATGCATCAGCTCCGAGTGCGAGAGGCCGTCGAGCAGCATCATGTAGACTGCGCGCGGACGCTGCGGCGATTCGGCATCGAGGATCTCAACTAGCACGCGCCCATCCTGACGCTTCAGGTAGCTGCCCCTGCCATTGAGGATGATTTGAGGAAATCCCATCAGATGCGCGATCGATGGCGCGATATCGACATGGCGCGCCGCGATGCGATGGCGGCCGGGCTTTACACCCGGTCCCGAAAAAATCAGCGGCGCGCGCGATTGCACCACGTCCAGCGCTCCATGCTGCCCGGGCTGGATGCCATAGGTATAGGCCTTGGGACTCACCATGATGTCGGGCGCGCGCGGGCTATCGAAAAGCTGCGCGATGCGCTCATACGCGAACGGATGCGTCACCGCATGCGGCTCCAGAAACGCGCGGTTGGGATCACTCGATGAATTCCCACTGGTGCCCGAGGCCTGCATCTCTTCATCGATGGTGGAAACTGCGAACGGATCCTGATTCGCGATCGGATTGTCGCCGACCTGCTCGATGACATCGAAATGAAGTCCGCCGTCATCATCGACATAGCGCTTGAAGCGAATCATGCCGCGGCTGGCCCACACTTCATATGCGCCGTCGCGCCAGGTCACGACCAGATCGACATGGTCGCGCGCGGGCGTCGCGCCAAGTAGCTTGGCGATAGTGCGGTCGCCGGATTCATATTGATTGGGGTCGAGACCCTGTCCCGCCAGCCGCTCGGGGCCGTATTCTCGTCGCATCGTAGTGTCCACCCGCCTCAGGGTCCCATCTTGACCCACGCCTCGCAGAGGCGCAAAGGTTCTTTTGGCGCTTTTCCGAATTTAATCGCACGGGAACACGCGCGGCAGAGGGTAGGGGGCAGAGGAAGGTTTTATGGCGAGTAATGGTGAGAATTCGTTCGAATCGCGAATCGGCAAAGGCACCAAGATTTCCGGCAAGCTGTTCTTCAAGGCGCCCGCGCGCATCGACGGCGAGGCCGACGGAGAAATCAGCGGTGACGAAATCGTGATCGCGGCGGGCGCTGTAGTCACCGCACGCATCAGCGCGACGCGCATTTCGATTGCGGGTACGGTCAGTGGCGAAATCGTCGCGCGCGAGCGAGTCGAGTTGTTGCCGACGGCGCGGGTTAGATGCGCAATCAGCACGCCGAACCTGGTGCTGGCGGAGGGCGCCAAGTTCGATGGCGACTGCAAGATGCCTCGCGAGCGCATCGCCGCCTAGCAGCGTTGTCCGCGCCAGTGGTCGTTCGCGAGGATCCGCAGTAATGATCCACGCCGCTCGCACAGATTGACCGCGATCGCCACATCGTTGCGGGCGGTTCGCGAACCGCCCCTACGAGGATTAATTACGGCCCCGGCCCGATTGCTCTACGCTCGTGCTAGGGGCCGTTACGATCGTTGCGGCGCATCCCCATGTTTGAAGCTGAACAGATCGCCGGGTCTAATTTCGAACCGGCGCTGACTGATTTTCTTCGGCCACCATTTCGCAGATTCGAATTCTCGACCCCAATGAGCACCGAGCACGCTCTCCGGCTTCTTCAAGAGAACGTCGAACCGCCGCGGAAGTTTGGCTGGCCGACTTCCACTAAGCGCGGATATTTCGAGGGAAAGGTTGCCGGGGGCCGCTTCAAAATAAATCGCGTCATCAATGTTCCGAACTCATTCCTGCCGATAGTCGAAGGTCGCTTGCGGCGTGACGGCTTTGCCACCGTCGTCACTCTAACCATGCGCCTGGTATGGCCGGTCATGGTCGTCTGGTTCGGCATCGTAGTGTTTCTGTTCTGGAATTCCATTGTGGCCGATTCGCGAATGGCAGTGTCCTTGAGCGCCCGAGTTGCCGTGCTCGCCGTGACCGCGTTTCTGTATCTGATGGCAAGCGTATGCTTCGCCATCGAGGTGCGGCTCGCGATGAAACGTTTGCTGAGTCTGCTGTGCTCGGGGCCTACCCGTTCGGGCTAATATTTTTTGCGGCTAAGGCCAGAGTGCTTCCTACCTCCGCTATTTCGAGCTGTCATTAATTCTTTTACTTCTCCATCGGCAGGTGAAGATTTATAGATGCACATGCGTCAGTACTTTCGTGGAGAGAAACCGATGGAAAACCGAAGGTCGTGGTTCGGGGCAGTCGTTCACCTCGCATGCTTTGCGGTAGCGATGGCGATGATATTCGGGGGGCACGTCGCGGCGGCGGCTTCCTCGGTTACGAAATGCGTGGATCCGACCAAGCCGACCACATGCTCCTCAACCATCCAGGCGGCGTTAAATGCGTCGCCGAAGAACAAGAACGTCACCATCGATATTGCCGCGGGGACTTATAACGAGAAGCTGACCATTCCGCCGGGCAAGACTATCTCGCTAGTTGGCGCGGGCGGGTTGCCAACCGGCGATCCAACACAAACGATTATCAGTGGTAGCGGAATTTCAGCTCCCGGAAGCGTGATCAGCGGAGCAAAGGGCGCGGCAGCATTGGTGCTCTCGACCTTGACGGTGACCGGCGGAAGTACGCCGCTCGGTGGCGCGATCAGTGGCAGCAACAATCTCTCCATCGTCAATTCGATCATCAGCGGAAATGCCGCGACCGGCGCTCCCAGTGGTACCAACCTCGGCGGAGGCATCTATTTTACCGGCAAGTCGCTCAAGATCGCGCAGACCAATATCACCGGCAATTCATCCGATATCGGCGGCGGGCTTTACCTCGCGAGCGGAAGGGTCAATATCCAAAGCAGCCAGCTAGCTTCGAATATTGCGAAGGATGCCGCGGGCGGAATCGCCCTCTCCGGCGGCTCGGCTCAACTCACCAATGTGAGTCTGATTCTGAATCAGGCGACGCTCGGCAATGGTGGTGCGATTCGGGTGAACGGCGGCAAGCTGAACGCGGGCAACGCCACCATCGTCAATAACCTCGCGGGACAAAATGCGGGTGGCATCGAGGTGATCAAACCCGGCTCCGCGCTCCTCAACAACTCGACGGTGGCGGGCAATATCGCCGGCGATGCCGGCGGTTTGCTGAACTCCAGCCCATCGAAAGAGGCGCTCAAGATCAGCAACAGTCTGATCGCCGGAAACGGCGGCCTTACCAGCCCCAATCCTGATTGCTCGGGAACTATCGCGTCGCTCGGTTTTAATTTGATCCAGGAATCATCGGCCGCATGCAATCTGATTGGCCAGGTGAAGACCGACATCACGGGGAAAAATGCCGGACTGCCTACGCCTCCCTTGAGTCTTTCGATTTTATGCAACAAGACTGACCCCGCGGCGAGCCTCGCTTGCGCGCTTCCAATTTCCGCGCTCAGTCCGGTGATCGATAGTGGCAACCCGGCGAATCCAAATGGCATCGCGAATCATTGCCTGCCCGCTGATCCGTTAAGCACCGAACGACCGAAGGGCAAATGCGATATCGGCTCGTATCAGTTGCCTTAGGCGTACGCCCCGCGGTTAGCCGGGCGTATAATTTTTCAGCTCGATTCGATGTCCGGTGTTGTCGACGATCCGGATGATGCGGCCTGCGTCGTCGATTTCGATTTCTTCCACATCGCCCATCCGCGGCTCGTAGATGAAGATGCGCTCTTGCCCGTCCTTTTGGCGGCAGGTTTTCTTGTGCGTTTGCGCCGTCAGCGTGGCTGGATCGACAGTGGCCACGCGACTGGTCCATCGCGACTGACCGCGCTGGCGCGTATGCGCGATCATCAGCGCCTTGAACAGCACCAGACCGCAATCGACCTCGCGATAGCGCCCCAGCTTTGTAGTCTCGATGGTGCGGCTGCCCATCGCGCTGACGGTGCCGCGCAGAAAATCGTTGTTAGCCTCGTAAGTGGCGCTGCGCGAGAAAGGCCCGCGGGTGTAGCGTGCGGTGACGCGCGCCACCATCCAGCTTTCATCCAGCGTCGCGGTCGCCTCGAATGAATCGGAGCTTCCGACGAAGCGCCGAATGCCGCTGATCTCATTGCCCGAAAAACGGTCGTCCTCGGTCGCGACGAGATCGGCGCCGCGGCGGATTTCATAAAGGTATTCGCCGGCAGGAATCATGTGCGCGGAAGGTTCAACCTCACTGCCGCTCAGAACTACAGGAAGTGCAGCGCACAAACCAGTTTCCTCGCGGTCGGCGCGCAAGTCCTCAGAAGTCGTCACGTGAGTAACGAAGAAAAATCAGGCGAGTTTGATTTCATTCTGTCGATAGCTCTCGGTCACACGCTTCACGAAATCATGACGAACCTGCTCGATCTGCGAACTCTCCGCGACGCGCAGGAACACCGCGACGCCGAATGACGCCCCCGTGACGCTTTGAAAAAACACCGCAGGTTCCAGCTTCGCGCCGATACCATCATTGGCCGACTTCATCGCCTCGGCGGCCGCCTGACGCGTCACGTCCTCGATTTTCTGAAGATCCGGCCCCGTCGCCACCGTCAGATCGACTTCGACGGTCAGCGCACCATGCGGTCCGCGCAGGTTGGTCAGGATGGCGTCGACGAGCTGCGAGTTCGGCACCACCACGATGTTGTCGTTCATCATGCGGAACTTGCTGCTGCGCCATCCGAGTTGCGTGAGCCATCCCTCCTGACCGGTCGACAGCTTCACGTAGTCGCCGACAACCAGTGGCTTGTCGATCACGACGAAAAAGCCCGAGAGGGTGTTCTTCAACGTCTCCTGAAGCGCCAGCGCGATCGCCAATGAACCGATGCCGAGGGTCGCCAGTATCGGCCCGATGGATATCCCTATGCTGTCGAGGAACATCAGGACGCCGAGGCCGAAGACGAGACCGCGCAGCAGTCCAGTTACGAGTCCATAGCTCTGGCCGAGCAGAGGGAATCGCGCCGCAGCGCGGCCCATCCAGAATGTCAGGATGCCATCGGCAAAGACCACCAGCGCCAAAACCGTGCCTGCAGAGACCACCGCTCCGATCAAGCTATGCCATCGCGCGGGGATCGGTTCGACGCTGAGCGCCACCACCAGCGCGATCATGACGGCGCCCAACTTAAGCGCGGGCGACAATGCCTGCACCAGCGCTTCCGTCCAATCGCGATGCGCCCGGGTCAGATGGCTCACCCATCGAAGGATGAGCCGCGTCAGCGCGAGGAAAAGGAACATGAAGAGGACAAACGCGCCTAACACCACGATCAATTTCAGGAACAGCGGCTGGTGATGCTGAAAATTGGCGAGCAGCGTCATTTCTTAAGGATTGCTATAAGCACAGAAGGAAGTACCCGTTCGATGGGTCGAGGATCAGTGTGATCGGTCTTGGCGATCGGTCTTGCAGGCGAAGAAAAGCCATCGCGGGGAGCCGGATGTCAGCTTATGACATTCTCGGCTTCCGCGATGACTAATGCCGGATTTGGCAATTTAGTGATGATCGTGATGGTGCCATTCCCAGCCATGGGGCCCCTTCGCGTACCGATCGCCGTTCATGCCTTCCCATCGCCACTCATTGTTCTCCTGGCTCCAACGTCCGGGATTTCCCTGATAGTAGTGGTTGTAATATTGCTGGGGATACACCCCGCCATGATGTTCTGCGAAAGCGTTACGGGCATCGACACAAGCCTTGCTGTTATTGCCGACGCAGGCGCCATATTGAGCATAGCTCAATCCGGCAGTCAGCGCCGTGAATACGAGAGTTAAAACAAATACCTTCATTTTCGAACCTCCATTAGTTAAGACGACCAGTAAGATTAGAGACGAATTGAAGAGCTTCTAGTTTCATGCCGCTTGATCTTATCAGTCACCCGGCGCGGGGTCAGTCCAGCAGGCCGGGGACGGCTTCGATGACGACCCGCCTCCCCGCGACATCTATCTCCTTCACCACATCGGCGATCACCGGTACCAGCACTTCCTTGCCATCGTCGCGCACCACGAAGACGTCGTTGGCGCCGGTGGCGATGACTTCCTCGATGGCGCCGAGGCGGCGGCCGTCGGTCAAGAACACTTCGCATCCGATGGCGTCGCGGTAATAGAACTCGCCCTCGGCGGGCGGCGGCAGCTCGCGTTCATCGGCGAAGACATTCTTGCCCTTGAGCGCCTCGGCCAGATTCGCATCGGTGATACCCTCGAGCATCAGACGCACCGTTCCATGGCCGAGCTGCGCGATTCCGACGACGCGATACTCGCGCGGGTCGAGGGTAGCGCTTGAATCAGCATCGCCATCTACTAAGAAGATATGCTCCAAAGTTTGAATCGATTCGGATTCGGGATAGTCGGGACGAAATCGCAGCCCACCTCGGAGCCCATGGACTCCGGTTATACGGCCGATTCGAATCAGTGATGCTTGCTCTTCGAGACGTTTGTTAGCGATGAAATCCGCCCTTGTTAGGTTCGTCAGTTGCAACGACGCGGGCTGGTAGGCCCGGGTCCGACCATCGCGTGCGGAAGTCGGTTACTTATCCTCGATGATTTCCAGCACGACTTTGCGATTGGTGCGCGACGCGACCGCATTGAGGATGGTACGAATCGATTTGGCGGTGCGGCCCTGCTTACCAATCACGCGCCCCAGGTCTTCCTTAGCCACTCGCAACTCGAGTACCGATGCGGTGTCGCCCTGGGTCTCTTTGACCTCGACCGCGGTCGGATTGTTGACCAACTGCTGGGCGAGGAACTCAACTAGGTCCTTCATGGTCGGCTCCGTTCAGGCAGAATTTGCTAGGTTGTGGTACGAGCCATCTTCATCTTACGAGATTTACGCGCTGGTGGAAGCCTGCCGAATGAGTTCGCGCACGGTGTCCGAAGGCTTGGCGCCCACCTTAATCCAGTGTTCCGCCTGTTCCTTCTTCAAGGTCACTTTGGCGGGTTTGTAAGCTGGATCGTAGGTGCCGATTTGCTCGACGAAACGGCCGTCGCGCGGCGAGCGGGAATCCGCCACCACGATCCTGAAAAACGGTTTCTTGCGGCTGCCATGACGGCGCAGTCGAATCACTAATGCCATGCGATTTCTATCTCTCCCTCTACGAAAATCATTTCACCCGAGGCCGCCCATCCCGCGCATCATCGCGCGCCCGGCGCCCATTCGGGTCAGCTTCTTCATCACCTTGCGGGTCTGCTCGAACTGCTTGAGGAAGCGGTTCACATCCTGAACGGATGTTCCACTTCCGGTCGCGATCCGCGCGCGGCGCTTGCCGTTGAGAATCAGGTGATTCTCGCGCTCCTGAAGCGTCATCGAATCGATGATGGCCTGGATCCGCACCAGCTCGCGCTTCGAGTCTTCCGAATCGACCTGGCCCGCGACTTTTTTCAAACCCGGAATCATCCCGACCAGATCGCCCAGCGATCCCATTTTCTTGATCGCCTTCATCTGCTCGGCGAAATCGGTCAGGGTGAATTCGTTCTTCTTGAACTTGCGCTCGAGCTCCTTCGCCTTCGTCTGATCATAATTTGCCTGCGTCTTCTCGATCAGCGTGAGCACATCGCCCATGCCTAAGATACGCGTCGCAAGCCGATCCGGATGGAAGATGTCGAACGCGTCGAGCTTCTCGCCGGTCGCAGCAAACAATATCGGTGCGCCGGTGATAGCGCGAACGGAAAGCGCCGCGCCTCCGCGCGCATCGCTATCGAGCTTGGTGAGAATGACGCCCGAGACCTGCAGGCGCTCGTGGAATCCGGCCGCGACGTTGGCGGCTTCCTGACCCGTCATCGCATCCGCAACGAAAATAATGTGGTGCGGCCTGACAGCGGCCTTGAGCCGCTCGAGTTCCTCCATCAAGTCTTCGTCGATCTGCAGCCGGCCCGCGGTATCGATGAGAACGGCATCGTTGCCACCGACCTCGGCACGCACCAGCGCGCGCGTCGCGATCTCAATCGGGTCCTCATTTTCATGGCTATCGACTACGGGAACGCCCGCTTGCGCGCCGAGGACCCGAAGCTGCTCCATCGCAGCCGGACGGCGAACATCTGTCGAAACCAGCAATGGATGACGTTTGCGGTGTTCAGTCAACCATAGTGCAAGTTTCGCCAGCGAGGTCGTCTTACCGGAACCCTGCAAACCGACGACCATAATTTTGACCGGCGGCTTGACCTTGAGGTCGAGTTCGCGCGCCTGCTCGCCCATCACATGGCGCAGCTCATCGGCGACGAACTTGAGGATGTGCTGTTCGGGCGTCAGCGAGCGCAGGACTTCCTGGCCGAGCGCTTTTTTCTTGACGTGCTCGACGAAGTCGCGGACCACCTTGATGTTGACGTCGGCCTCGAGCAGGGCGAGCCGCACCTCGCGCAGAGCTTCATCGATATTGGATTCGGAGAGGCGCCCCTGACCCCTGAGCTTCTTGAAAATTCCGTCGAGGCGGTCGCTCAGCGTGTCAAACATTGGCGGGGACTTTGATCCTTAGAAGAAGTTGCAGCAATTCCAGATTCAGGTTTCCGAATACGGCGAAAGTCAGCACGGTAGATTACCTTCTCCACCGTATCAAATCCAGACCAAGGGGAATTAAATAGCGTTTCCTGAGGCCTTTTATCTGACGCAATCCTGAGCCAAATTATCTCCCATATAACGCGATATCGGCGGAAGTACGCATCACTTCCGCCGATGTCGCGATTGTCGCGCTGATACGGTTGTCGGTCAACCCTGCTTCTTCGCGGTCAATCCCAGAGCCCCTTCCACCATTGCTTCTGCGAGGGGACCTCGGTTAGGCCGACATTTTTCATGATGCCGCCCAAATCCCATCCGGTGAGACCCGCCAGCGTCTGCGCCTCGCGACTCTCGCGTTCGCGCACCTGCTTGAAATAGTTGCCGGCCGCAGAACACGCCTCGGGCGATCCCTTCCACGGATGCTGAAGAACATAGCGCGCCTGATAATTCTCCTTATCCGCAGTCACCTGAAACGCGAGGTCCTCGGGAAAAGTGTCGGCCGAGTATCGCACATGAAGCCGCGTCAGCGTCACCGGCATCTGCCCGCCGCCGAACGCCGGCCCTCGATATAGCATGGCGTTGGGACCTGCCTGCGGTTCATCGAGCCAGAACACGCCGAGGCTCTTGAGCTCCTCGCGCGAGAGCGGCGGCCCTGCGCATGGATCGCACCATCCCATGTTCCATACGTATTCGGTGAAGACCGCCTTCATCGCGTTGTCGTCGACCTGCTTTTTGAACATCGCCTTGTAGAAGTCCTGGAACTTCGGCTGGACGTACTCGGGAAGGTTTTCGCCGGTCGGGATTTTCTCGGTGCGATAGTTGGTGGTCTCGACGCGGCCATTCTCGGTGAGCGCATAGACGACGAGGTCCTGCGGCCCTTGCGCATTAATCATCCCGAGGCGAATCGGCAGCATAAACTTCGGCGATTGGAACGCGAACTGGATCGGACGCAGATAGTCGAGCCCGCTCGCCTGATGCTCCTTGAGGTTCACCTTCGCGACGAAAAATTTCATATCCTGGCGGATGTAGGGTTCCAGCGCGCGATGCGCTCCGAGCGGAATCTTGTAGCCGTTTTCCTGCAGCCATGTTTCCAGCCCATCGGACTGTTTCGCCGACAGAATCACGATGTCGTATTCGCCGACGGTGTATTGCGCCTCGATCGTGACGCCGTACGAACGCTTCTCCGCTCGCGTTACCCCATAGCCGGTGCCACGCGCCGACATCTCCATCATCGGCGCTGCCGCCATCGGCCGCATCACCTCGCACGGGTCGGGATCGAAATACTCGACCAGGCGCGGCGAGCTGTACTCGTCGAGCTTCTTGAAAATCTCGCGATTGCCGATGTGAATCTGCTCTTTCTGCAGCACCTCGGGCACTGGAATGACCAGCGCGAAATCCGTCGGCTCGCCCTGGTAATCGTTCATCAGGCTGAGCACAGTCTTGTCGCCATTGCGCACCATCACCACCTGCGACGCATGATTGAATAGATTGCTGTCCGCTTTGCCGACGTAGAATCCGCAAAACGCGCGCGCATCAGGCGGCCGCGCGATCGCGCACGCCACCGCTATCGCGAGCATCGGAATCCATAACCTCAGCTTCACCTTGTTCATGATTGCCTCCAACTTGTTTCCCCAGTTTTGTCCATTGATATTTCGGCGCGGGCCAAAGCGCGTCCCACATCGGCACCATCGGTGCGGTGAGAAACAGCGCCCACAGCATTCCGTTGTGCGCGTAAAATCCGAATTGCCATGTGAATGCGATCGCGGCGACGAGCGCGGCATGAATCGCGCGCGCCCGCGCATGATTCGGCGACGTCATCGGATCGGAAATCATGAAGAAGGCGAACAACAACAGCGCGCCGTTGAGCAGTTGATGCTCGAGCACCGCCCAGCGCTGGCCCAGATACGGGACGCGCAGCGCGAGCGCTCCGACATAGAATGCGAGGAAGCTCCAACTGATATCGGCACGCCGCGCGCGTGTGGCGACAAACGCGCCCAATGCGATCATCCATCCTGCGAGCGCCACATCCTGACCCCACTGACCGGGGGAAACCCACGCGCCGGGAAGCAGCAGCATCGCGAACATCACGCCGAAGGTGGCGGGATTGAACAGATGCTTCGCTCGCGGACGAATCAGCGACTTCGACAAAATCGCCGCCGACGCCGCCATCGGATGCACCCAAAGATTATCGGCGCGCAGCAGCAGTGTGAGGCTTAGCGCGGTGATGATCGCGCTGCGATACGAACGCGGTGCTTCTGGCCGCAAGCCAAAGGAGAAACCTTGCGCGGTGATAGCGGCAGTGAAGGTGAGAATTATCTGCGCGGTGGAGAGGCTGAAATCGCGCAACCACGCGCCCGCAGCGAGCAAGATTCCCAGGAAGAGAATCTGGAAGATCCGCGGATCGCCGAAGGCGGCTGGAAGCTTCCAGCTATAAGGACGCTCGACGGAAAAGAATCTTGCGCACATCGTTCACCGGCCTCCGGCCTCGGCATGGCCTCTCGACTTATGAACGGCGCGCGCGACTTTTCTTGCAGGATTTCTTTGCGGCCTACCAGATGACGAACATCGAGACGACCATCGCGGCGCCGATGATCGCAAGTACTACTGCCACCGCAATCGCCGCGTACGAAGGCCGTGCAACGCTCTCGGCGCCGCGCTTCAGGTCATTGATGAACTGCACGTGGCGTACTGCCGACGCGATGTTCATGACCACGCCAATCAGGATGAGTGCAGTTCCGGCGACGGTCGAGAATGTCGACGACCTGATATGGATCTCGGGACGCATGGCTGATAGCTCGCGTAGAAAAAGTCCGAACTTCGCCACCACGAAGCCGAATCCCATCAACGCGAGGCCGGTGCGAATCCATGCGAGGAAGGTTCGCTCGGCGGCCAGATAGACGCGCGGATCGTTGGGGGCATCCTGCGCCATTTCACACGGCTCGTTCGCGATGCTCGAGCAGAAACGCCAGCGCCGCCGCGTTGAATGCCTCGGGCTGCTCGATGTTGCTCAAGTGCCCTGCGCCCTTGATGACGGTGAGGCGCGCGTCGGGAATCCTCGATGCCATCGCGCGCGACAGCGCCGGCGGCGTCAGCACGTCCTCGTCGCCCACTACGATATGCGTCGGCACGCGAATGTTCTCCAGCTCCAGCGTCCGCGCGTAGTTGGTCGTCGCCTCGATGGCCTTCATATACGAACCCTTATGAAGCGCCGACATGCTCGCGACTAGCCGCTCGAATGATCCGGGCTTCGCGGATTTTCCGATCAGCGTTTTCGCGACGACGGGTGCAATATCGCGCGGCTCCTTTCCGTTGAGTAGCGGCTCCTGCCGAAGGCGGATGAACTCGCGGCGCCCTTCCTCGCTGATGCCGGTCATGCCCGGCATCGAATCGCAGATGGTCAGCGTGGCGACGCGATCGGGATGTGTCGCCTGAAAATCGAACGCGATCAGACCGCCCATCGAGAGACCGACGAGGTGCGCACGGGCGACCTTGAAGTGATCGAGCACGCGAATCAGATCGCGGCTGAAGTCGCCGAAGTTGAGTGGGCCTTCGTAGTCGTCGCTTGCGCCGTAGCCTCGCGCGTCCCACGCCGCCGCATGAAATTTGTCGGCGAACATTGGGAGCTGATCCTGCCAGTTGGTGCGATTGCCGCCGATTCCGTGCATGCACAGCACCAGCGGCCCGCTGCCTATATGATCGATCGCGAGCTTCGGAGCGCCGGGGACAAATACGGTTTTCAATTCGCTCATCGATGTTTTCCTCCCTTGCTTCCGAATGATGCGAGCTTGCGGCATCGCGCCTCGTTGGCGGTGATCCCACTCAGGCACGATTCCGTGAAGATCGGCAACGCGAGTGCGAGCATCTCCATCGCATCCATGACGTTAATCGCAGCCGCGCCTTCGAAGATGTTCAAGTTGAGTTCGCCGCGTTCCAATGCGAGGCGCGACGCACGTTCGCATCCGAGCACCTGAAAGCAACACTGTATAAGGGTTTCGGGCATCACGGGATTTATCTTGCCTGGATAAAATGACGATCCCTCCATGACCGCAGGCAATGAAATTTCGCCGAAGCCTCCCTCGGGACCCGACGACAGCAACCGCAGATCCTGCGCGACTTTGATCAGAACCTCGGCCAAAAGTCCGAGCTGCGCCGCGACTGCGCCGAGGTCGTCGCAATTCTGCGCCGCATCGAAGAGGTTCTCGCGCAGCTCTAATTTGTGTTTCGCGATTCTGTTCAGATGGCGGATCACACTTCGCCGATATGCTGCTGATGCACCGCTTCGATCGCCGATCACCGTCCCGCCGAGGTTCACCTTGCGAAGCATTGCCACTGCGCGATCCAGTTCGAGCATTCGCCGCTTCAGCGCGGCAGCGTGGGCGCCAAACAGCTCGCCCAGCGAAGTTGCGCTCGCATCGCGCAGGCAGGTTCGCGCGAGGGTGCGAATTCCTCGAAACTGCTCTGCTTTGGCCTGAGCCGCGCCGATGCAGCTGCCGAGCATCCGGCGCAGATCGATCCACTCATCGAGGATCGCGATATGTGCCGCGGTATGGCATACATCGGCGGTCGATTGCGACGCGTTGAGGTGAAGTCTCGGATCGATGGGATCGTAGTCGCCGCGCGCGCCGCCGAGACATTCGTTGGCCAGATTCGCAATCACCTCATTGAGGTTCATGTTGACGGCGATGCCGCCACCGCCGCCCAGAACATCCACCAGAAACTGATCGAGGTACTTGCCCGCGATGAGGGCGTCGCATGCGGATTCGATCGCAGCGGCATTTTTTGCCGTGATGACACGCGCGTCGCGATTGGCCTGCGCCGCCGCCTTCTTTACGATCGCGAGCGCGCGCACATAGGAAGGATATGCGCCGAGCACGCGGCCCGAGAAACCTAAGTTGCGCATCGAGCGGACGGTTCGGATTCCATACAGCGCGCGAGCCGGAACTTCGAGTTCACCGATCAAGTCGCGCTCGGTGCGTGAGGCTGCGACCTCGCGCGACGAGCGCAGCTTTATCGAAATGACTGCGGGCCTACGCCTCGCGGCCATAGCGGGCCCGTTGCAACAGCTTGCTGCTCCGCGTTCCCGGCTTGGTGTCGTAAGCCAACAGCGCGACGAGGCGGGTGGTTCGTCCGCGAATCGGGGTGACGCGATGAATCGAGTTGCGCCCCTCGAACAGCAGCAGTGTGCCCGCCGTCATCGGAACGCGCACCATCTCGTCCTCCGCCCCCAAAAGCAGTCGCTGCACGCGAGGATAATTTTCATCGGTCCCGCTACGGATCAATGGAACGTAGTCGAAGTCGCCGCCCTGATCTGCCGCGCGCAACGCGATCGAGGTGACGAAATCGGTTTGATCGAAATGCCAATGGAGCCGCTCGCCATCGCGCATCACCGCGAGGTTCAAGGCACCGAACGGATCCGCATAGCGATAGAGCCGCTCCTTGTTCAACGCCGCGCCGATGAACTCCATGAGCGGTCCCCATTCGTAGAGCCGCCGCATCGCGGAGTCGGGCGGGAACTGATCGTAGGCGACGACGCCGACAGAAGTGTGATCGAAGATTCGTCGCGGATGGTCTTCAGGAAGATTGCGATCCGGGACTTCCAAATATGGAGTTCCGGTCGATTCGCTGTGATACGCGAGCGAGGACAACTCGTCGCCTTCGCGCGTCAGCAGTTCGACGGCTGCGGGAGTGAGAAATCTCGACAACTCGCACGCGCCGCTGCGATCGAGTTGCCCGCGGCAATGACGCGTCAAGGCACGCGCCGCATCAGTGTGCAAATCCGTGATCGGATAGCGCCGCAAATCGATGAGATCGGCGGGCGAAAATGTTGTTGTAGCATTTCCCATCAGTCAGTGTTCTCGGACGGACTGGTGGGCGGAATGTCGGTGTAGCCGAGCGATGCGTGCATACCGTATCCGACCAGGCGCCGCAGCGGTTTCGGGAACGTGCGCGCGACCTCAAGCGGCGTGTCGATGTACTGATTCTCCTCCTGCCGCAGCCACCCGAGCGAATAGGAAAGGAAGACGCCGTAGCGCCATTCATCGGCGGTACGATTCGCGCCCGCGCCGTGCAGCGTGCCGCCCATCCAGAGCAGCACCGAACCCGCAGGCATCTCAGCCGCGACGACTTCCTCATCGCGCGCGACGCGTCCCTCGGGCCATCGATGACTCCCGGGCACCAGATGCGTGCCGCCATTCGCCTCGGTGAAATCGCTGACCGCCCACATGCTGGCGAGGACCATGTTCGGTCGCGGCACTTTGAAAAACTGGAAGCCGTCTTCCTCGCGATGCAGCACCTGCACCGTCGCGCCCGGTCCCACCACCAATCCTGCGGTCGCGTGAACCTGGTAGCCGGCGCAGTTGGGTTTCAGGATCGCGTCGCATGCTGAGAGCATCATCGGATGCATCACGAATGATCTAAAAGTTTCCGATTTCGCGACCAGCGCGGTGATGCGCTTGGTGTTGCCGGGATAAAAACTCCCATTGCCGCCCGACGCCTCGTAAACTTTGTTGAGACGATTGCCCGCATCGGAAGTTTCGAGGTATTGAGCCAACTCCTGCCGAAGCGACGCGCGCGTAGATTGGTTGGTCACGTCGCGCACGACCACGCATCCGGCGTGTTCGAGGCATGCGACAACATCTTTCGAAGGCGCGTTAGCAGGCAGCACAGGAATCGAAGCCATCGCGAAGTCTCCGCTGGTCGAGGAAAACTTGATCGGCTCTTATCATCCACTTTCGATGACCGTCAATCGACTCGCCGCTGCAAGGAGAATCGTCTAGTTTGATGGCATACTGACCCGCCGGAGGTGCCGCCTTTTGCCTCATCGAATCGTGACCCTGCTGCCGAGTGCGACCGAGATCGTTTGCGCGCTCGGTTTCGAGAGCGAGCTCGTCGGGCGTTCCCACGAATGCGATTTTCCCCCGTCGGTGAAGCGGCTGCCCGCGCTGACGGAGCCCAAGTTCAATCCCGAAGGCAGCAGCGCCGAGATCGACGCGCGAGTGAAAACTATCGTGCGCGATGCGTTGTCGGTCTATCGGGTCGATGCCGCGAAACTTCGCGAGCTCCGCCCTGGCGTCATCGTTACGCAATCGCAATGCGAAGTTTGCGCCGTCAATCAGGCTGATGTCGATGCTGCGGTCGCTGAATGGACCGGATCTCGTCCGCAAGTCGTGTCGCTAGCGCCGTACTCGCTCACCGATGTCTTTGCCGATATGCAACGCGTTGCGATGGCTCTCGGAGCGCCTGAGCGTGGCGACAAGCTGGTTCACGATCTGCAAATGCGATGCGCCGAAATCCGCGAGCTCGCTGGCCTGATCAAAAACAAACCCACCGTCGCGTGCATCGAATGGATCGAGCCGATGATGGCGGCCGGGAACTGGATGCCGCAACTGGTCGAGATAGCGGGCGGCACCAATCTTTTCGGCAAAGCCGGCGAGCATTCACCATGGATGAAGTTCGAGGAGTTGGCGGCCGCCGATCCTGAGGTCATCATGATCGCACCCTGCGGTTTCGGCATACCGCGCGCGTCGGAGGAGCTGCATCTTCTGCAAAAGCAGACCGGCTGGAATAAAATACGAGCGGTGCGCGATGGCAGAGTCTTCCTCGCCGATGGCAATCAATATTTCAATCGGCCGGGACCGCGCATCGTCGAGTCGCTGGAGATCCTCGCCGAGCTGATTCATCCGCACACCTTTCGCTTCGGTCACGAAGGCGAGGGCTGGCGCAAAGTCGGATAACTATTTTGCGGACGACGCCAGATACTGAAGCCCTTGGCGCAGCGGCGTGAGCTGAATTCCGAATTCCGCGACCAGTGGTTTGATATCGGTCGCGTTGTCGGCGGTCACGAATGTTACCGCATCGCGCGAGAGCATCGGTGTCGGCAACTTCTCGAGCAGCGACGCACCTGCGCGCATCAGCCCCTCGGGAATGTGGATGATCGGGCGGCGATGCCCGGTGACATCCATCAGGATGCGAATCATCTCATCAAACGTCATCAGGTCGGGCCCGCCGACTTCGAAAGTACCGTTGCGCCCTTTGCCGGCAATCGCCATCGCGACGCACGCGGCGAGATCGTCGACCAGCACCGGCTGAACCTTCTGAAGTCCCGTGCCGGGAACGCCGAACGCCGGCGAAAATTTCAGCAACTTGGCAAATCCGTTCATCACTTTGTCCTCGGCGCCGTAAACGAGCGACGGACGAAAGATGGTGTACGCGAGGCCCGATTCGCGAATCGCGCGCTCGGCGCGTCCCTTGGCGCGAAAGCCCGGATGCGTCGCGTTCTCGTCGGCAGACGCGCCGCTAATATACACAAACTGCGCGACGCCAACTTTTTTTGCGGCCTCGATCAGCGCGACTGTCCCGCCAAAATCGACTCGCTCGAAAGTCAGCCCCTTGTTGGGATTCTCGACGGGATAACCCTCGAATTGAACTGCGCTCACGATCGCCTGCACTCCCTGAAGCGCATTCGGCAAGGTGGATGGCTCGGTGACCTCGCCGCGAACCCATTCGAGGTTCGGAAGATCGAGGCGTTGTCGCGCGCGCTCGGGCGAACGGCTCATACCGCGCATGCGCACATCGGGCATCGCAGTGAGGCGCCGTGCGATTGTGCGCCCGATGAAACCCGAGCCTCCCGCGATCGCGACAATTTTCTCGGGCATGATTTAGTGGCTTCGCCATTCAGGTGAGAACGGCATTCGCGGCAAGAACTCTCCGCGACCGGCGCGCGCGGTCGACTTGCGAGCGCTGACGATTGGCTCTCCGCGTGAAATCGTGATGCGTGGCCATCCGGTCACCTCGAAGCCCTCGAACGGATCGTAGTCGGCGCGCGAATGCATCTCGCTCGCGTGCACGACGACTTTCGCATCAGGATCAAAGACGACCAGATCGGCGTCGGCGCCTTCGACGATTGCGCCCTTACGCGGATAGAGCCCGAAAATCTTTGCGGGATTCGTCGCCACCAGCTCGACCATCTTTTCGAGCGAGATCCGCCGCTTCACGACGCCCTCCGAATAGAGCATCGGAACAAGAGTCTCGAGATTCGACATGCCGGGCGGAATCCGCGTGAAGCGATCGGGCGCGGTCTTGCGCTCAAGCGGCCAACTGCAGTGATCGGTCGCGACGACATCGACAGTGCCATCCGCGAGCGCTTCCCAAATCGCCTCGACGTCGGCGCGATCGCGCAGCGGAGGATAGCCGACATACTTTTCGCCGTGCAGCTCCAGGAATTTCTCCTGCGTTAGGTAGAGGTAGATGGGCCGCGTCTCCGCGAGAACAGCGCGCCCCGAACCGTTGCGGCGCGCGCGGCGAATCTCATCGATCGCGGCCTTGCTCGACAGATGCACGAAGTACGAAGGCGCGCCGGTGAGCTCCGTCATCTTGAGGCCGCGCAGCACCGCGGCGGCCTCGGACAGCGGCGGTCGGCTCGCCGCGAAGTGAGCGACGCTGCGATTTCCCGCGCTCAGCAGGCGCTCGGTGCAGTAGCCGATCAGATGCTCATCCTCAGCGTGGATGGTGAGCAACGCGCTCGACTCGGCGGCCATTTTGAATGCGCGAAGAAAATCGCGCGCGCGATCCTCGAAGCCGCGCATCATGAAAATTTTGAAGCTGGTGACGCCGCGCTCGACGACTTTGGGAATTTCGGCGATGGTCGCGGCCGTCGGATCGAGGATCGCGACATGGAATCCATAGTCGATGATCGCGCGTCCGCGCGCCTTGTCATCCCACTTCGAAATCGCCTCGCTCAGCGATCCTCCAGCGACCTGGAACGCATAATCGACGATTGTAGTTACGCCGCCCGCCGCGGCCGCGATGGTTCCCGATTCGAAATCATCTGCAGTCGTGGCACCGAACATTTCGGCGTCGAGATGAGTATGAGGATCGACGGCGCCCGGCAGCAAAAGCATCCCGCGCGCATCGATGGTTGAAGTGGCTTGCTCCAGTTTGCCGGGTGCGGAGACGCCGGCAATCTTGCCATCCTTGATGCCGACATCCACCAACTTCGTCGCGCTGGGCGTGACTGCAGTGGCGCCGATGATGGCAAGGTCGAGCATCGAGAGCAGCCCGCCTCAGCCGCGCGCGCGAACTTTCTTCGGATGAACTCGCCGTACGCGCCGACGACGGCGCGGTGGCTGGATTACAGGCTCGGGAACGCTGCCGTCGCGATGCTCGCTCTTCGGGAGCGCCAGCGGCGTCAGGCTGAAGCGCGAGATCTCGGGGCGGCAGTTGATGCGGATGCGCAACCAGAACGTGCCGAGACCGCGGTTGGTATAGATGTAGAAATCCTCGTAGAGGTTCAGGCCGGCATAAAACTGCTTCCCGATGCGAAGGATCGAGCGCAGCGGTGAACCATAGAACGGAATGCGCACCACGCCGCCATGCGTATGTCCCGAAAGCATCACGCCAGGTCCCAGATGACGCGCGTAGAGCGCGGTGTCGGGATTGTGCGCGAGGACGATCGTCGCGGCGTCGGGCGCGACATCTTTAAACGCGCGCGAGGGCTCGGCGCGCCGCGACCACAGATCGTCGATACCGACGATGACGAGCTGCTCGCCCTTCAGCTTCAGCGGCCGGTTGGCGTTAGCGAGCAGATCGACGCCCGCGGCTTCCAGAGCGCTGGCGATGGTATCGAACGACGACCAATGATCATGATTTCCTGCGACCGCGAAGACGCCGACCTTGGGATTGAGACGCGACAATGCATGGCGGAATGCGCCGACGTAGCGTCGCATTGTGTCGGGGCCGGAAAAATAATCGCCGGTTAGAAAAACGAACTCGGGCTTCTCGCGATTGATTACGTCGACGGCGAGCTCGAGGCGCTCGACATCCTCATCCATGTCCAAATGAAAATCGCTGATCTGACAAGCGGCGATGCCCTTCAGCGCCGGCGGTAAGGCGCGCACCGGAAGCGCGATCTTCGTCATCTCGACTTCATCGATGGTCTTTCTCCACATTCGGTGAATCGGACGAAGCGCGAGCGGTGGTTTTCCCTTCGGCGCGCGGGTTTTTAAATGTGCTGACTGATTAATGACGACCCCCAACGAGGACACTGCGCAATCCACAAGTCATTTTACACCTTATCTTAGAATACGCGCAGTAGTTCGCGGAAGCTGGGTAGCTCGACGATTCGCGAGTCGGTGGCATCGAGCGCTTCCTCTTCCAGCTCCCAAGTATGCTGATGCGGGATGTAGATGGCGGCGCGAAGGCCGGCGCGCAACGCAGGATTGATGTCAGAGCGCGGGCTGTTGCCGATCATAAACGTGCGCTGGCGATCGAGGCCGACTTCGACGACGAGGCGCCGATAGGAATCTGGGTCCTTCTCGCGCGGCGTCTCGACGCGGCTGAAATATGGCGCGAGGCCCGACCGCTCCAGCTTGCGAATCTGTTCGTCGCGCTGCCCCTTGGTAAAGAGGATGAGCCGATGCCGCGCCGCGAGTTCGGGCACGGTTTCCTCGACGCCGGGCAACAGCTCGCAGTGACGCTCGATTAGCAGCTCGCCGATTTTTTCCACTTCGCGGCGCAATGGCTCCTGATGCAGCTCCGGCGCTACCTGCTCGACGGCGCGTTCGAGCGCGATGACATAGGGGCGGCGGCCGTATCCATGCGTCTGGATCAACTCCAGCTCGGCCTCGCGCACCACCGCCTTGACCGCATCACGATGAGTATCGAGCCCGAGTGCAGAGACAGCGTCGACAAACGCCTCGAACGCTTCCATGAAGTGGATGTTGGAATCCCACAGGGTGTCGTCGGCGTCGATGACCAGATTCAGCGGCGCTTCAGCGCGCCATTCGATCGGAATAGACATAGCAAACTGATCGTAGCCATGCGCGCGGGCGTGAGTAAATCAGCTGCGATGCGCGGCAGGAAGAACCATCAGCGCGCCACTCGATGGATTGCGGCCGACATAGACCTCGGTGTCGTAGACCGCGCGCAGATTCTGCTCGGTGAGGACAGCCTCGGGAGTGCCGCATGCGATCGCGGCGCCGTCTTTCATCAGCAGCACTCGATCGGCATACAGCGCGGCGGCATTGAGATCGTGGAGCGTCGCGATTACCGCCATCTTGCGTTCGATGCAGAGCGCGCGGAAGCGAGAGAAAATATCCGCCACGTGCTTAAGATCGAGGAATGCGGTTGGCTCGTCGAGCAGCGCTATCTTCGCTTCCTGCGCGAGAGCGCGCGCGAGGAAAACGCGTTTGCGCTCGCCGCCCGAGAGCTCGTGGATGGGCCGTCGGGCGAGTGCGAGCAGATCGAAGTGCGCGAGCGCCGAATGCGCGATTTCGAGGTCGCGGCTCGTCTCAAACTGGAATGCGCCGAGATGCGGCGCGCGTCCCATCAGCACGACTTCGAGCACCGAGAATTGAAACGCGATGGAATTTTCCTGCGCCACGGTAGCGATCAGCTTCGCCAACGCGCGGCGATCATACGAATCGAGCGGACGCCCGAACAACTCGACCGTCCCGCGCATGCGAGGCAGCGTGCCGCCGATCACCTTCAGCAACGTCGACTTGCCGGCGCCGTTGGGCCCGACGATCGCGAGCATCTCGCCGGCGCGCAGATCCATCGAGACTCCGCGCAGCACCTCGACGCCCGCGTATCCGGCTACTACATCCTCGGCCTTTAGCACCGACTCTTTTTCGATGGCGTCATTCATAGCGAGAAAGGCTTTCGGCCTTGGCGGCGCAGCATATAGATGAAGAACGGCCCGCCGCATAGTGCGGTGATCGCGCCGACCGGAATTTCGGCGGGCGCGATCGCGGTGCGCGCAACCAGATCGGCAATCACCATGAAGGCCGCGCCGCCAATCAGAGAGGCCGGCAACAACAAGCGATGATCGGCGCCCAGCGCTAGTCGCAGCATGTGCGGCACAATCAACCCGACGAACGAGATGATTCCGCTGACCGAAACCGCTGCGCCAATCATGATGGAGGTCGCAAAAAAAATGACGCGGCGAAGCTGATCGACCTCGACGCCCATCTCCGCGGCGGCTTCATCGCCGAGGCTCAGCAAGTTCAAGTCGCGCGCGCGAAACATCAGCAAGATGAATCCGACCGCGGCGAACGCGGCGACAATTTCAACCTCGCGGTAGCTCGGCGCCTCGAGGTTGCCCATCAACCAGAACAGGATGCTGTGCGCGTAGAAGAAGTTCACGACGCTGTTGACAAGCATGATCGCGGCGCCCCAGAAGGCATTGAAGATTACGCCGATGAGCAGCAGCGTGAACGGTTCGAGGCGGCCGTCGACCAGCGCGAGGCGGTACACAGCCAGCGTCGCGATCAGCGCAGACCCGAATGCGACGATCGGAACGATCGCATCGGAGATGGGATTCGTTGAGAGGAGCACCAACGCTACAATCGCGCCGAGCGCCGCGCCGCCGGAGATTCCCAGGATGCCGCCCTCGGCGAGCGGATTGCGCACCAGCGCTTGTAGCGCCACTCCCGCAGATGCGAGCACCGCGCCAACCACCGCGCCCATCAATACGCGCGGCAGCCGGACCCCGAAAAAGATTGCATGGTCGGCACTGGTCGTATCGCGCATCGCGCGAAGCAGATTCACAGGCGCGCTGCCGAACGAGACCGCGAGGATCAGCGACACGATGAGCGCCGCGCTCAAGATCAGCAGCCACAAAATCATCCGAGTACGAGTCAGGTACGCGCCTTCAAATGCGTCGAGATCGATCGGAATCGCGCCTTCGGCGCTTGGAACCGCGTTCATCGCGAAGTGTTCCACGCTTCCGGATGAACCAGCCTCGCGATCATTTCGAGCGTGGTTCCTACGCGCGGTCCCGGGTGCAGCGTCGGGTCCTCGGGATATCCAACCACGCGATGATTCCGGACAGCGGGGATGGTCGGATATGCCTGCCAGAATTGATTGGGCGTCTCGGCGTCGTTTCCCATCTGACCGTCCATGATAACCTCGGGCCGCATCGCGACGATAAATTCCATGCTCAGTTGCGGCCACTGCTGCGCAGACGCATCGGCAATATTGTCGGCGCCCGCGATTTTGAAGAGGTCATCGAGAAATGTTCCTGTGCCGACCGCGACGATCGGCTGATGTCCCACCAGCATGAGCGCGCGACGCGCCGGAAAAGGACGCACGCGCATGCGCACGTCGTTCACATTCGCCTCGATGCTGGCGACAATCGCGTCGGCTTGCGGCGTCTTGCCGACGCGCTTTCCGATCCGGCGAATGCTGTGCTCGATTTGTGGAAGAGAGTCGTCCTCGACCAGCAGGACATCGTAGCCCATCGCACGCAGGGCACGGATCTCACGGTCACTCGATGAAACGCCGCGGCCCATCACCAACGTCGGACGCAGCGCCGCGATCGCCTCCAGATTCGGAGTGAAGTACGAGCCAACTTTGGGCAGCTTTTTTACCTCGGGCGGATAGTCGTCGTACGATGATACGCCGACGACCTCATCACCGACGCCAAGTGCAAAGAGAGTTTCGGTGACCGACGGCACCAGCGACACGATGCGGTCGGCGCAACTCGCGACCCGCGCCGTCGCCAGCATGACAAGCGCGATAAGCACGCCGCCGCTGAGTCTGATGATGATCTGAGGCACCTCGCGAAGCTATCTCATCCGGCGCGCGACCTTAAGCGCTTATCCTGGAACTCGTTGCCGAACAGAATTGCCGAACTAATTTGCATAGATCGGTCGCGACCACTACTTTTCCCGCAGGAGCACCCCAATTCGTGTTGAACATCGCGGTTTTAATCAAACAGATTCCCCTCATCGAGGACGCCAATTTCGACCCCATGACGAAGACCATCAAGCGCGATGGGCCCAATGTCATCAGCGCTTTCGATCTGCGCGCGGTGTCACTCGCGATGGATTTGAAAAATCGCCACGGCGCCGAAACTACCGTGATCACCCTGGGGCCGCCGCAAGCGCGCGAATCGCTCGAGCAGGCCCTCGCGATGGGAATGGATCGCGCGGTGCACATTACCGATCGCGCGTTCGCCGGCTCCGACACGCTGGCGACCGCGCGTGCGCTCGCGGCGACGCTGCGGCGTGCGAAGTTCGATCTCATCCTGCTCGGCAAATATTCGCTCGATGCGGAAACCGGCCAGGTCGGGCCGGAGGTCGCCGAACTTCTCCGCGTCGCACAGATCACCGGCGTGCGCAAACTGGAAATCGACGGCCGCATCGTCAGGGCTGAGCGCGAGAGCGACGAGGGCTTCGACGAGGTGGAGGCTGCGATGCCGGTGCTGCTGACGTGTGCCGAGCGCGTCGCGCAACCAATCAAGGTCAAGCCGGATGGAGCGGAGCAGGCGAAGTCGAAGACTATCGAAACGGTTTCGATCAAAGACCTCGACGCCGATGCGGAGGACTTCGGGTTGCAAGGTTCGCCGACCTGGGTCGCGGAGATTCGTGCGGTCGAGACGCCCATCACCAAATGCAAATTCATCGATGCCTCTGATCCGGAACGTGCCGCAGCGGACGTCATCGCGGAGTTAGACAAGGCCGGCGCGCTGAACCCGCGTGCGGGAAAACGGCGCGCAGTATCTGCATCGATAAGGAAGTCGGTGCGCGGACGCGATGTATGGGTAGTCATCGAAGCCAACCTCGCAGGATTCGTTACCCGCGGAAGCCTCGAGCTGCTCTCGCGCGCCGATCAACTTGCATCGCATGTCGGCGGCGCAGTAGTGGCGGCCGGATTCGGCGAATCGATGCGCAAGCACGCCGGTCTACTCGGTAGATACGGCGCCGATCGAGTGATCGTCCTCGAATCGTCGGTGCTCGAAACCTACACGCCCGAGGCGGCGGCTGAGGCGATGGCGTCGGTGGTCAAGGAACGCGAGCCGTGGGGGCTTTTTCTTTCGGCGAGCGAGCGCGGACGCGACTGGGGTCCGCGACTGGCGGCGCGCCTAGGTCTCGGCCTGACCGGCGACGCGATCGGACTCGAAATCGACGAGCAGAATCGGCTGGTCGCGCTCAAGCCGGCGTTCGGCGGAAACATCGTCGCGCCGATTCTCTCCAAAACGCTGCCGCAGATGGTGACGGTGCGTTCCGGCGTCCTCGAGCTCGCTGATGCGAATGAAACCCGAACAGCGCAGCTCGAGGTGGTGCAGCCTCATGTTTCGAAACCGCTGAGCCTGCTGGTCAAAGAGCATTCGTTGATGGATACAACAATCGAGCCGCTGGAGGGCGCAGAGATCATCGTCGGCATCGGCACCGGCGTCGGCGGTCCCGAGGGTGTCGCGGTGTTGAAGGACTTCGCGCGAATTTTGCGGGCCGGAATGTGCGCGACGCGGCGCGTCACCGACGCGGGATGGATGCCGCGCCAACTCCAGGTCGGACTGACGGGGAAGGCGATCGATCCACGGCTGTACTTCTCGGTCGGGATCCGCGGCGCGATCAATCACACCATCGGAATCAAGCGCGCGCGGACGGTGGTGGCGATCAACAACGATCCCGAGGCGCAGATTTTCGAACGTGCGGATATCGGCCTGGTTGCGCAATGGGACAAGATCGTTCCGGCCCTGCGTGACGCGTTACGAAATCGGCTCGCCTGATATCGTAGCGGTGTTCTCGTAGCGCGGTGATCTCGTCGCGCGCACACCGACTCAGAATCCGGGCTGCGTCCACGGCTGATCGTGGAGGTACTGCTGCACCTGACCGATGTACTGAAGCGCGCCCGAATCGTACCATCCGCCGCTATACCAATTGCCCACCGCGCCCCATCGGCGCTGGTTCACATCGGTCGAGGCGGGGTGCAGCACGCCATTGGAATCGGTGTAATCGACATACGGCGCGAAGCCGTTGTTGATCGCGATCACGGAGCGGCTCGGATCGCCGAGATAAGACAGATGGCCCTGTTCGACGCCCATCTGCTCTGCGATCTTGAAATCAGCGTTGAATCCGGTAGAGGTGGCGCTGAGCGGGAACGACGCCGGCCATCCTTCACCGGAGCCCTCCGCAATCTGGAACAATCCCCATGAGCCGCCATCCGGCTGACTGGGCGTGACATGCTCCAGATCACCGTGTGACGGCGTTAGAGTTGTGGTCCCGGTAATGGGATCCGGCGATGACAGAGTCGCACTTCTCCATTCGTGCCAACCGGTCTCGTTGACGGCGACCGCTTTCAAAAGATCGCTGAAGGTGTAGGTCAGGCCATCGAGCGGATTGAGGATGGTGCAGTTGGGGCACCATTTGTCGGCGACCTGCTCGATGATCGTCGCGGTCGTTCCGCTGAACTGTCCATCGACGCTTTGCATGTAGCTGCAATCGTCGAGGCCTCCGCACGCGCCGACGCCGTTGTGGAATGCGGTGAGTTCGGCGGCCGATGGCATGCGGCTGTTCGGGATGTCATTTGTGGGCCGCTGCGAATCGCTTACCGGCGTCGCGCTCCCACTGGGACTTGGCGTCGGTGAGCCGCTGGTCGAAGTAGGTTTGGGAGTCGGCGTCGGAGCGATCGAGGTCGGCGTTGTAGTCGGCGTCGGCACCCCGGCCACATTGTCGACGATCACGCTTACTGCTGGACTGGCGAGCATGTTACTCGAGGAATCGAAACCCTTGACTGACAGCGTATGCGTGCCGTCGGGCACCGAGGTCGAGTCCCATATGATCGCTGATGGCGGCGAAGATGAGATGTAGGTTCCGTCGACGTAGAAGTTCATCCATTGGCAACTGGAACTCATGGTCGCGGCAAACGAGATGGTTCCCTCGATGTGGGTTCCGTTGCCCGGCGCGGTAATGATCACCGCGGCCGAGGTTGGCGCGGGCGTAGGAGTATTCGTCGGTGAAGGTGGCGGCGTCGGAACCGTCGTGCGAGTGGGCGTCAAAGTTGGCGTCAAGGTGACGGTGGGAGTTGGCGTGCTAATCGGGCTCGGCGTTGGGGTTCCGCTGCGGATCGGGCTTGATGTTGGAGTCGCAGTCGTGGTGGCCGTCGGCGTCGGATTGCCATTTTCCACGGCAACCATAACGGCTTGGCCACCCAGGAATCGCCCTTGACCGGAAAATGACTTCACGGAAATCACGTGGCTTCCATCGGGCACCGCGGATGAGTTCCAGGTCAGATCGCTTACCGCCGATGCATAGAGCGCCCCGTCGATGTAGACATTCGCGTTACTGACGCGCGGAGCCATCGTGAGGTCGATTGGTACAAGCCCGGAAACGGTGGAGCCATCGCTCGGTTGTTGGATCGTGGCGCCCCCGCCGCTGGCAAAAACCGGCGCGGCCACGCCCATCGAAATCAGGCAAACGAGTACAAATTGCGAAATTGTGCGCAGATAACGCAGATGCCGGTCCCCCCTTATGGACCCGGCAAGGCGAGTCTAGACGCTGCTGCGCCTGTCTACTCGCCCGTCGGCTATCTGTGCTTAGAGCAAGCAGCGAGCCAAATTGCGCTGTGAGTGGCGGGAACCGTAACTGAGACACTTAGTACGATTTTGCGACAATTTCTGTGCGAAATGCGCGCTGCTACTCACTTTGTCATGTTTTGCGCCTATTAGGCGGGTGGCAGATGTGCCGCGATGCAACTTTCTGCGCGCGCAAATGACAACCTGGCGGAAGATGACCGGCCCCTCGCGGAGCACGCTGTCTGAAAATGCTACGTTCGAATTTCGTACAGCGCCGAGAACATATCCTCGATCGGGAGCCGCCGGAACTGCGAGAATCCTGCTTCCGCGACCAACTCCTGCGCCTTCGGCTGGCCCATGCACGCGCCGATTCCGGCCCCTCCGTGCGCGAGCGATACCGTCATGCAGTAGAGCGTGCTCACCGAGTACATCATCTTGCCGGTCGGCCCGATGTTCTCCTCAAGGTTGGGGGATACGTTGACCTCCAGCATCAGGTAGGTCGCGTCCTTCTTCATCGCGCGCCGAATCGATTTGAGCAGCGCAACCGGATCGACCGAGTCATGCACTACGTCAAAGGTGGAAATTAAATCGAACTGATTCTCCGGCAGCTTGGTCGCGTCGCGAGCTTCGAAGGTGATGCGATCCGCCACCCCGGCTGCCTTCGCATTCGCACGCGCGCGTTCGATGGATCCGGGATGCACATCGAAGCCGAAGACTTTTGCCCTGGGAAATGCTGTCGCGATCGCGATGACCGCGCGCCCGCTGCCACATCCGATATCGGCGGCGCTGCCCCCGGCGCTGAGCACGTCGATGACCTGCGGCATCGTCGGCAGCCATTTTTTGATGAGCTGATTGCGATACATGCCCGCCGACGCGCGCTCCATCGCTTCCCAAGTCTCAGGAGGATACTCGCTCTGCGCGACGCCGCCGCCTTTGCGGAACGCCTCGGCAATCTTCGGCGCCATCGTGACGTTCGGGATCACCATCTCCATGAAGCCGCCCATAAAAAACGGCGACTCTTCGCGCGCGAGGATCATCGCATGCTCGGGCGGCAGCATGTACTTTTTCGATTCTGCACTGTAGTTGACATAGCCCGCCGAGGTCACCGCGCCGAGCCATTCGCGGACGTAGCGCTCGTTGAGTCCTGCGCGATCTGCGAGTTCCTGGCTGGTCAACCAGCCCGCGTCGGCGAGAGCCTTGAAGATGCCGAGCCGGTCGCCGATATAGTTCATCGCACCGAGCATCGCGGCGCCGATATCGTTATTGACCTGGAACAGAAACTTGCGCGCCTTGTCCCAGTCGAGTTGCGGCTTGGATGATTTTTCTTCGGCCATGATAAGGTCCTCCCGATCGTCCTGAACGGGGCGAGTATCGCGCAAGTCACGTCGGGTGGTCTACTTCTCGGGATTGGAAAAAAAGTCCTGCTGCGAGGCGTCGGCAACTTCGCCGCCGGCCTTCTCGAGTTCCGAGGCCGCGAACAATCCGGGCTTGCCAGCGAAGATGCGAAACTTCTCGAACAGGTCGGTGAGCTTCGCCTGATAGTACTCGATGTTCTCGTCGGGACGGCTCGCATCGTACTCGCGGACCAACTTCGCCGCAGTCGCGACCTTCACCTTGGTGCCGCGCCCGCTGACGTAATATGAGACCTGGTCGCCGGCCACATACGCGCGCGTGGATTTCAGCGCCAGCTCGTACGCGGCGGCGGCATTGCGGCGCTTGCCGCCAACCTTGTCGCGATAGTTGTCGAGCGAGTCCTGCAGCGTCTCGGTTTTCATCAGCGCGTCGATGCCGATCTCATGGGTCGCAATCTTCGCTAGGTAGCCGGCGAAGAGATTTTGCAGCTCCGCGTGCCGATCGGTCATCAGAAGCAGAAACATTTCCTCCATGAAGCGGCGCTGAAAACGCTCGAGGCCGCGCGACTTCAGGCCCGAGCCGCGAATCGTCATCTCACCGGTCGCATCGAGCAGCACGTAGTTCTTCATCTTGTAGGAAAACATAGCCGCGTATTTGCCGTCGATTTCGAGCTTGATGCCGGCCGGCATAGTCGCCGCGATCTCAGCCAGCATCGCATCGGCCTCGGCATCATCGCCGGAATCGCCCGATAGCACGAAATAGATGCCGTCGGTGTCGACCTCGATCATCTTCGCACCGCGCTTTTCCAGCTCATCGATCGCCGATTGAATCAGCTCGCGCCCGCGCCGCGTCACTGCACTGGCCTGCTCGAAATCGTTGAAATGTCCCATCGAGAAGCCGAGGTATCCATAAAATGAGTTGATGAGAATCTTGAAAGTCTGCTGCAGCGCCTCGATGTTGCGCCGCGCGCTGCCACTGAGTTCGCGTGCCAGCGCTTTCGATTTGATGCGGAAGCTGCGCAGGTCGCTGAGCATCTTTGGAAACACGCCGAGCGCATCGGATGCCGGTGCATGGCCGAATTCGAGCATCAGCGACGGATACAACGATGTGACGTCGCAGTGGAAAACGTTGCGCACGACGCCGCATCGCCGCATCTCGGTGTAGCCGCCTGCAAATGCCTTCGCCTCGCCGCCGGCCGGAATCGAATGCCGCTCTGCCAGGTAAGCGCGCATCATCAGCGCGTCGATCTTGGTCGCGTTCCCGCGCAGGATGGCGTTTTGATACGAGTACGGAAAAATCTGCGCCTGCACGAAATAGCTGGCGGAGAGCGCCTCCGCGATGTCGCGGGTCTCGCGCACCTCTTCGAGCGCGGATTGAAACAGCGCCTCGCGATCGTTGTCAAAGTAGTGGCTGGAGCGCGCGGCATCGAGGTAGACGCGGCCCTCGCGCGTGACGCCGAGATGCTTCGCAAGCTCGCGCAGCTCGAAGCTTTCGAGCTCGCGGCTGCCGATATCGTAATGCTGCGCGAGTATCCAGGTATCGACGAAGTTGCGGCCGTAGGCGTCGAAGCGCCGATACGCGATGGTGCGTTCCGCGATTTGCAGGCGCGCCGGACGCGCGTACATCACGCTGCCGTCGCGTCCCAGCGCGAGTTTCACGCCGAGCCGGCGCGCTCGATGCTCCAGGTATTCGAGATTCGCGCGAAAGAGATTGTGCCCCTCGATGACATCGGGATCGCGCTCGGCGATGATGCGTACCAGCTCGGCCAGCATCGCGCGCTCGTCCATGTTGTCGCCGCGAATCACATGCTCGAAGCCCGCGTTGTCGGTGATCGCGATGGCGACGATGTGGTCACCCTCGCGTGCCGCCGAAGCAAACTCGAATCCGGCCGAGATGTAAGTCTCGATGTGGAGTTGCAGGCGGCGCAACTGCGCGAACTCCATTCCGATGAAGTGCGTCATGTCGGTCAGCATCAGGTACTGCTCGACCGGATCAGAAAGCAGCAGGTACGGCGCCTCAGGCGAGCCGGAGGTCTTGCCGGTCACATTCTTCAGATGACGCTTCAGCGCATCGAGCGCTTCCGACGAGGAAAGTGTGACCAGATGACGAAATCGGAAATTGCCTTTTAGCTCGATGACCTGATGAGGCGCGCGAAAGCCGCGCAATGATTCGCGATCGTCGACAATCGCGAAGAGCTGGATCGGCCGCCGCTCGCGCGCGATGCGCTCGCCTTCGCGCCGGAAGATCTCGACCTCGGTGCGCGAGGCGATTTCAACCGCGACGATCCCGGGTTCGCCGGGATCGCCGAACAGCAGCCGGTTACCATAAAACTGCGCCGATATTTCCTGCCATCCGCTCATGAGCCGATTGTATCTCTCTCCATACTTGAGCGAGCTACGTCAACGGAATCAGCGTCGGGTCCGATTCTGATTTCATCCCTGGCGCGGCTCGAAAGGCGCCAGCTCGGCGTGTAGCCGATCGTGACATCTGGCTTTGGAAAATGGCTTCGCGCTTGGGTTATCGCGGGATTTCCAAATGCCAATTACCTGGTCGTCATTGTCGTTAGCCAATTGAGGCTTTGGCATACACGATGCAAACAAACGGGCCAGGACCCAAAAACGAAAGGAACTAAGCTCGATGAAGCCCGCGAATTCCTTGGAAGAGAGTCTTCGGCATGTGCGCCGATTGTATTTGGCCGTGGCCGCTCTGACGATCATGATCTCGGGCTGCTCTACCAATAGCGTCCCTCAATATCAGACGCGGCCATTTTTCCTTTCCGAAGAGGATACGGCGACCCACGGACGCAAAAGCTGGTTCGACCGAATTATCGAAACCGATCCCGGGGTTACCGACGACGTGGTCGCGCCTGATTACCAGGAGCAACCTCCGCGGCGAATCGCGGTACTGCCGTTCGTAGATCATGGCAACGGAGAGTACACAGTTGACAAAATACCGCTGAGCTTTCGGAAGAGCGAAGAAGAACTTGACCGCGCTGCCTGGACGCATGCCAACCGGGTGCGACGTTCCGTGAGCGGCGAAATCGGAGGACGTGAGTTCGAAATCGTTCCCTTGGTAGCGATCGATGCCGTCCTTGCTGATCGAAAAATTGATGACTGGAACAAGCTCATGGTCGTAAAGCCCGAGCAGCTTGGGCGCTGGTTGGATGCCGACGCAATAGTTTACGGCGAGATCCTGGACTACGAGGCCTACGATGCCGGTCTGATTTCAGTCTGGCGGGTCAGTGCCCGGATCCGAATCGTCTCGACCACTGATGGACACGAAATCTTTACTGCTGACAGTCACCGCTATTCGGTCGATTTGTCTCCGGCGATCGATCCGATTGATATTGTCATCAACTCGGTGGAGACACTGATTGATTTGCGCGACCTCAGACTGGCCCGCGCCGAGTATGAAGTCGGTCGCGAGATAGTCATGCGTCTGCCGATCGCAAGCCACAACATCGCGCAGCTGCAAAATGCGGCGGTTGAGAAGGAACGCGGACTCGAAGAGGACGGCGGCGCGTCGGCCACCCCACCACCGACGGTGCAATCGAACTTGGAAGTTCGAAGTTCGAATTAAGAGCTCGCCAGATGAGTCGCAAGTTACCAGAGCTCTTTGGATTTCAAGATATGTCGCGAAGAGAACCAAGCACTGGTTCCCTTCGCGACACTGCAAGCGACCGCTCAAGTCCCTCATACTACATAAGCTGCAATTTGAGTCTCACACTTCGCCATGACACCGCGTGAGTAAGCTGGAATGGTCTTTGCTATGTTCTTAATAACTGAATATAACCGAATTAAGCAGTCCAGCAAGGGAGTGACGAGAAGTGGACAGATATCAAAATGCGAAGCTCACCAACCTCGATCTTTTGAATCGGTTGCAACCTCTGTCGTTTCTTTCACCCGAGGAATTGCGCCAGCTTGCGCGCAGCCTCCATTCGGCACAGTTCAGGAAAGGCGAGGTAATCCTGCCCGGAAGAGCGCAGCCGACGGGGCTCCATATTCTGTTAACAGGCGTGGCGAAGATCACGCGCCTGAACCGGTGTGGTGAGCGTGTAACTGTAGCTTTACTTGCGCCCGGCCCAATCCCCGAATTGCTTTCTCTGGCCGAAAGCAGGTGGCATTTTCGCTGTGAGGCTCGTAGCGATTGCAAAGTCGGCAGCGTGGGATGGGATCAATTCGACATAATTACCAAGGCAGCAAGTCAATCTGATCTGAGAAGATTTCACGAGAACAATCTCATGCGATGGTGTCGGTGGGATGTTGGCTTCCAGGGATTCGATCTGCGCGAGCGTCTGCTGATTGCGCTTCGCGAATTGTCCTCGAACTTCGGAGTCACAGAGTCACGCGGGACTCTATTGCGCATCCCCCTCAGTCATAAGGACTTGGCAGATCTGGTGGGTGCTTCGCGACCCAGAGTCACAGAACATTTGGCTGAGTTAGAGCGTGAGCATCGGGTAATCCGTCAAGGCCGCCAATTGATCGTATGCTCGGCCACAATCGAGAACTCATCCGCTCTCCGGCAATCTGATCCGAATGACTCAATTGCAGGAGTTGGCGCACCAGCACATTTTCCGAAAGAAGGCCGCCTCCATGCTCCGCATTCTCTGGCAATGATCGCGCAGATTAAGCCACTGATACATGCGCCATCCGCCAGTACCAGGTCTCGCTCCGCCAATAGGTCCATTGCTGTGGCCTGAGAGGCTGTGTGTTCATTTGGAAACGGAACCCGTTATCTATTCGATCAAAATGAATTGAGGAGGTGTCTCATGTTGCTTCTGATTATCTTGCTGATCCTGCTATTCGGTGGCGGCGGCGGCTATTACGGCTATCGCAGCGGTTACTACGGCGGAGGTGGTATGAGTCTGCTGACCATAGTGCTAATCGTCCTGGTGGTCTGGATCGTGATGGGTGGTGGGATGATGCGGTGAGTCGCTTTCTCAGCGAGTCGAGTCTTCCGAATAACGCCTTTCAACCATAGGAATCATATGAGCGGAACAACTGACAAGATCAAAGGCCGCGTCAAGGAAGCTGTCGGGGCCCTGACTAATGATAAGGGTCTGAAGAACGAGGGAAAGGCGGATCAGGCCAGTGGTGCCATCAAGGACCGCATCGAGAAAGTGATTGATAAGGTGAGGGACGTCGCGTCACCAAAGAAGTAAGAGTGACACCGGAAAAGGTGGGCCTTCAGTTCCGGAGCTATTTCTTCTTACTGTCTTTCTCGCGGCAATGACCGCCATTCCGGCAAGCTCCGGAGGCGGTCACCCTCGCTGCTACCGCTAAATTCCAATTCCCGGTAGCGCCCGATATCTTCTTTAGTGTCATGAGATGCCGAACGGGCCGAGCGAGTAACTTCCGGTCCCTGCTGATGGTTTCCATTTGTGGATGGCTCATTTTGATCGGCATTCGTTTTCACGGGAGCATCGCGAGGAGCGATGAACGCGATACCTCCTTTGATTTCCTGGCTACCAATCTGACCATTTACAGTCCCACCGACCGGCACCTCATCGGCCACGCCCAATACACCAGCTCGAGAAGTGATGGCACAGATCTAATCCGAGGCGAGAACAAGTATCTGGATGGCGCTCGGGACGTCGAGCTTGATTACCTGAAGCCGGGGGATTCGGGCGAGGCTCCCACCCTCGTGCGCCATGAATACTCATCCTTCAACACTGACGGATCGCCACAGTTCATGGAGAGCCTCGATCCCGTTTCCGGTGCCGCTTCATGCGCCGAATATGTGAGTGGCATTGCAGAGGTTCACGAGGCAACTCTCGACGTGCCATCCGACACCTACGCCGGCGCGACGCAGATGATGTTCATCGTGGCCAGGCTACGGCAGCAACAGCTCGAGACGATCAAATTTCACTCGTTCGACTGTGCACCCACGCCGAAAATCTTCCTGATATCAGTCTCGGTGCCGACGACACGGGAGCAGTGGCCGATGTATCCTGGAGAGCTCGCCAAGCTCGAGATCGAGCCTGATTTCGGTTGGCTGAGCCTTCTGATCACACCATTCCTGCCCAAAATCTACGCCTGGTTCGATCCGAATGATAACTGGAACTACGTCGGTGCCTTGTACGACCGCTATTACAAGGGCCCCCATATTCTGACGGTGCGCGACACCTCGCGTTAAGAACGGATTCTCCAACAGGCGATTGCCGTGCTGTTCGTCTCCTGGTTTTTCGTATGGGGCGGCGGCGCCGACACGGGCGCGGTCTTTTTCACGCCGCTGCTGGCGATTGAGTTTAGCGTTTAGTCTTCCGGCGGCTTGCTAAGGTCCAAAATTCCCGAGGGTTGACTATTTTAATGGGCTTGTCTTCAAGTCCCAGGATTTCACCGTCACCAGTGACGAGCACATCCGCTCCAGCATTAAGTGCTGAGGTGACAACCAGCACATCGTTGTTATCGCTGAGTTTCAAAATAGGGAATTCTTTTGGCGACCGCTCAACGAAGTATTGCCGGAGGAAACCCTCGATCTGTGAGACTGTTTCAGTGGGCACTCCGAACTTTCTTCTTAGGACAGCTTTCAGTTCCCCAAGCACCACATCCCCGGTTAGTAGTTCATGTTCCTCGATGACGAGGAGCAGAACGTCAGCGCAAAGGCCGCGGGTTGTAAATGCGCTGGCAAGTACATTGGTGTCGAGAAACACCTTCACGACACCACTTTAAATACGTCCTCATCCGTCAAATAACCTCGCGCCTCCGCGAACGGCATTGCCCTGCGGCGCAGTTGTTCGAAACGGCGGAGCGCCAAGTGACGCTTCAAGGCTTCGCGAATCACCTCGCTACGGGTTTGTCCGGATGCCTTGCGCACTTCATCAAGGATAGGCAGCACATCCTCGTCCAGTCGCACCGTAATCGTGTTTCCTTTCATGTACGACATAGTAACACGTGGCTTGACGAAAGTGCAGATTATCCTCACGAGAAGGGTCGCCGCAAAGATCCGGTTCCCGCCAAAGCTGCGAATGCAGTACACTCGCGCGTCGAGCGGATGGTTTTACAATGAACAAGAAGGAAGCGCCGGGAGCGTGGCTGATCGTTGCCGTGCTGTTCGTCTCCTGGTTTTTCGTATGGGGCGGCGGCGCCAATACCGGCGCGGTCTTTTTCACACCGCTGCTGAAGCATTTTGGATGGAGCCGCGCCAAGCTGTCGTCCGGCATCGCGGCATCGGCGCTGTCGGCGGGCGCGGTGGGACCACTGGTCGGATGGCTGCTGGATCGCTTCGATGTGCGCAAGGTGATGGTCTCGGGCGTCGCGATCCTCGCGGCCGGATATATCATCCTGACGCATACGCACACCTTTCCCGAATTCTTTCTCTGCAACCTGATGCTCGGCGTAGGCTTTTGCGCCTCGACCGGAATCCCTTCATCGCTGGTGATCGCGAACTGGTTTAGTGAGCGGCGCGGGCTGGCTATGGGTATCTCACTAGCGGGCGCATCGATCGGCGGCGCGGTGATGACTCCGATCGTGAACTGGGCGATTTCCGCGCGCGGATGGAAGTTCGGCTATCTCGTCGTCGCGGCGCCGATGATGCTCATCACTATACCGATGCTCATCGCGTTGGTCCGCACGCGACCTCCTGCCGAGGTCGTGCCCGAACGGCCCGCATCGGAGCCGGCGCCCACCCCGGTCGAACTTCCCGGCCTCGAAGTCAGCGAAGCGCTGAGGGGCCGCTCGATGTGGCTCATCACGCTAGTGCAGTTCCTGTTCGCGTCGTTGTTCGCGGGACTCGGGCAGCATTTCATCGCGTACCTTATCGATGTCGGATACAGCCCAAGCGTCGGCGCGCGCGTACTCAGCATGTCGTTCGTCATTACCACTATCGGCAGCCTGGTTTCGGGTCCGATGGCGGATCGGGTTAATGCGCGCCTATCGATCGCAGCGACCTGGGGCGTCACCGCGATCGCGATGCTCGCGTTACTTTACGCCAACCACTTTCCGGCGTTGATGCTGTACGTGGTTCTGATCGGAATGGTCGGCGGGGCATTCGGTGTCTTGCTGCCGCTGCTGATGCTGGAGTCACTCGGCATCAAACGCTTCGGCTCGCTGATGGGAATCGCGGGATTGATAAGCACGCTCGGTTACGCGGCAGGCCCCATCGTCACCGGATGGATTCACGATCGCACGGCCAGCTACATCCCGGCAGTATGGATGTTTGTTGGGCTATCAATCCTGTGCGTCGTCGCTTGCCTGGCGTGCCGACCGCTGCAGAGCATCCTGGATGAGCGCACCCGCGAAGCTGCCTAGAACGGCTTCGGGTCCGCTGACCGCCGATATGTGCTTTAGTGCCATTGCGGCGCCCAGTTGGGTGCCGTGGTCGTTTGGGAGTGGAAATCGAAATATTAAAAACGCAAAAACAAAGCCACTAAGTGCTTGAAATCCAAGGCTCTTCGCTGTTTGTTCGCCCATGAATTCGGGGCTCAAAACGCTGCCTATCGAGCCGCCCGCAGCATGTCGCCATGGTCAGCGCAGACCTCGGTCGCGAGGTCGTAGGTGGCTCGTAAGCCGCGATTGAAATTTTCAAGCGAGAGCCGCTCGTCGACGCCATGGATACCCTCGGCGTCGTTGTCCTTCAGCACCACCGGGAGGAAGCCGTAGGCCGGGATGCCGCGCGCGCGTAGAAAGCGCGAATCGGTCACCGCCGTCGTCATCGTTGGGGCCACGCCCATTCCCTTGAAATCTTTGCGGATGACCTTCGTGATCGCGTCCCACATTTCGCCCGACGCCGGCGACGGTTTTGCCGCGATGGGTTTGAGGCGCGCCTCGACCTCGATGCGTGGACCGAGCGTCGCTCTGACTTCGCGGATGAAGGCCGCCGTGTCGGTATCGGGAAGCAGACGGCAATCGACATCAGCCTCGGCGCGCGAGGGGATCACATTGACCTTGTTGCCCGCCGAGATGATGGTGATCGAAAGCGTATCGCGCAGCGACGCCTGCAAGCCCGGCGCGGCCAGCGGGCCACGCGATGCGACATCGAGCATATAGGGCCAGTCGAGATGCGCGAGCTCAAATGAAATCGGAAACGGCTGTTGGGCACCGCTCTCCGAAAAATCGCGCGCGACAAGCGGCTCGAGGCGTGGAGGCCGCGCCGACGCCATCGCCATCAGACGCGCGAGGCCTCCAACTAAAATCTGATTCGGGTTGTTGGGATTGGGTAACGACGCATGACCCGAGGTGCCCTTAGCCGTGAGATGCAGCCACAGCGGCATCTTCTCGGTGACAGCGATAGAGAAGCCCGCGGTCTTCATGCCGAGGGGATCAGCATCGCCGCCGCCACCCTCGTTGACCGCGAATGCGGGATCGATCGATTCGAAATGATTGTTGAGCATCCAATGCGCGCCCCATTCGCCACCGGCTTCCTCATCGGGATTCACCATCATCTCGACTCCGCGATGAAGCCGCACGCCTTGACGCTTGAGCGCGATCATTGTCATCAGCGCCATGATGCCATGGGCCTTGTTGTCGATGGTGCCGCGTCCCCACACGTAGCCATCGGCAAGGTCCGCGCTAAACGGAGGATGCGTCCATTCATCCGCAGCGGCCGGGACGACATCGGCATGCGACATGAAGAGCAACGGGCGCTCGGTGACATCACCGGGAATCCGCGCGACCAGACTGACCATTCCAGGCTTACTCTCGAAGATTTCGGTCTCGATTCCCTCGCGCTCGAGCAGCGTCTTCAAATACGCGATCGCAGCGGCAGTGTTGCTGGGAGGATTGGTGGTGTCGAACTGGACGTAGCGGCGGAAGTATTCGAGTGCCTCGGCATCGATAGCCCGCCAATCGGGCTCGCCGTTCGAAAACGTCGCGGCATTGAGCGCAGCAGTCGGGATGTTCTGCGCGGGACGCGCGTCAGTGGTGAAAATCGTAACTGAGAGGAGCGCGAGAACCGCGCTCAACGCGATGATCAAACTCCTGGACCCTGCCGTCAAATTTCGGTTCCCCCCGAAATGAATCCTCGCGCGACCAGGCTCGTCGGCAGCGAAGCAATGTCATGTTTGCCTGAACGCGAATATTGTGTCCAATGTTCGCGGTGCTTTGCTATGATTCGCGGAACTACTACTGTCGGACGTCGCGAGCTATTCCATTGTGTGGGAGGCGGGGAGGTTGCGGCGATCGCGCTGCAGGAACATAAACGTCGGCACCATCAGCAGCATCAGCAGCGCCAGCATCCGATAGATGTCGTTGAACGAGAGCATCATCGCCTGCCGCTGCACCATCCCATACAGCATCATCAGGCCCTCGCGATGGCCGCTGAGCATCTGTTGGCTGATGCTCATCCCGCCCGGCATCCGCATCCGTGAGAGCGTGAATGCCGAAACATGCTCTGCCAGGTGGCTCTGATTCACCTGCTGGCGGCGGATCAGGAGCGTGGTGAGATATGAGGTTCCAATCGCCGCGCCGAGGTTGCGCGTGACCGAGTAGAGACTGGCCGCGCGCTGCATCTTCTGCCGATGCATCGAGGCGAGCGCCGCCGCGGACAGTCCCGGAAACACCAGCCCGGTTCCAATTCCTTGCAGCACTGTCGGCCACACAATACGAAATGTGTCGGACTGCAGGTTGAGACCCGCCATCGACCACATCGCAAACGCGACCAAGGAGAAGCCGATCGCGATAAGGATGCGGGTGTCGAAGCCGCGGCGCGCAAGGGAGCCCAAGATGAGCATCGCGAACATGGTGCCGAAGCCGCGCGGCGCCATAACCAGTCCGGCCTTCGAAGCAGTGTAGCCCAACAGTTCCTGCAGGAAGATCGGATTCAGGATTCCAGTTCCATAGAGCGTGAAAGTAAGGAAGATGACCAGCGTGACCGGCAAGGTGAAGCGTCTATCCGCCAGAATCGTTAAATCGACAATCGGGTCGGTGATGCGAAGCTCGTTGTAAATTAGCAGCGCGAGCGCCGATACCGCGATGAAGGTGCTGTAGCAGACCCACGGCGCCTGGAACCAATCCGAGCGCTCACCGCGCTCGAGCACGATCTCGCCCACGCCCAGCGAGATGATCAGGCATAGGATGCCGATCCAATCGACGCGCGCGCCTTTTTTGTGCACGCGCATGTACGGCGGATCCTCGAGGAAGCGGTACGCCATGAAGATGCCCAACGAACCGATCGGCACGTTGATGTAGAAATTCCAGCGCCAGCTCCATGCGTCGGTGATGTATCCGCCGATGGTAGGTCCCATGATCGGCGCGACCATCATGCCGATGCCCCATACCGCCATCGCCATCATCTGCTCGCGCGGCGGGAACGTCTCCATCAGGACCGCTTGCGAAATTGGCATCATCGCGGCGCCGGCCGCTCCTTGCAGCAGACGGAAAAAAACGATCTGGTTGAGCGATTGCGCGACGCCGCACAGCGCCGACGACGCCACGAACATCGTGACCGAGGCCATGAAGTAGCGCTTGCGCCCAAAGCGCTCCGCGATCCATCCCGTCATCGGAATCATGATGCCGGCGGCGACCAGATAGCTGGTGACGACCCATGCGATCTCGTCGACGCTCGCCGAGAAGCTCCCCTGCATATGGGGTAGCGAGACATTGACGATGGAGCTGTCGAGGACTTCGAGGATGGTGCCGAGCATCACCGAGAAGGCGATGATCCATTTGCGCGCGGGCGAATACTCGTAGAGTTCCGCGGATGGATGGGCGGCTTCGAGAGCAGATTTTGGGGTGGCAGCCATTCGGCTGGTTAGAAGTTATTTGATCGATGCGCGCCTCGCAAAGCAATCCGGTAAACTGGACCTCGCGATCCAGTCAGTGAGGCTAGTCGCGTGAGCTTGTCACGCCCGAGGCGTATGTGCCCCTCCAATAAAAAGAGTCAAGTCCTCCTTCGAAGACTGGCACTCATATTTTTCTGCGCGTCAATGATGTTTTCTATCGGGTCGCTCCTTTACTCCTTCATCGTTGGATTTTCGGATTGGGTCCATGGATATCGGCCCAGGTCTGGCGCGATTGGAACCCAATTTTTTCTGGCGGCGTTGAGTGCAGTCTTCGGTCTCAATGTATATGATCGACTCAGTCGAAGACTCGCGCTGCTTATAGCCGCAGCGTTGGCGGTTCTCGGTTTGACCGGGCTATTGCTTCATAGGAGCTCGACACCAGTTGCTCCTCTCGTGGTCATCGCTTTTGCAGCAATCGTTACGTTTTTGACTGGCGGGTTAGCTCTAGGGGTGGCGACCTATTGGCGATTTCGTAAAGGATGAACTAGCAGCTAAAGTTCGCTACATTCACAGAGATGCCGAATCTCGACGATATCCTGCAGCGCGCGAAGCAACTGAAGCGGTCGGAGCTGTTCCGACTGGTCGATCAGCTCGAGGAGTATTTGTCCTCGTCCAATGGCGGATTGATTCGCTCTAAATTGCCGCAGACCGCGGACTCGGAAAAGAAGGTCGCTGCCGGCAAAACGGATCCATCGCGCGTTCGCAAACACTCTCGCAAGGTGGACGAGCGAGTCTCGCGAAGCCGGCAGCCACTATATTCCGGATTGTTATCTCTGTCCGGTATCGCGCGCTCCTCGCACTCCGACGTTTCCGGCAACAAGTACAAACACCTCGCCGATATTTACGCCACGAAACCCGTTCGGTGAGGCGCGTATCTTTCAACATGCACCTCCCGTAGGGGCGCTTCGCGAAGCGCCCGCAACGATGCATAGATTCCGTCGAATCTCGCGAACGTGCCAGCGGCCAACAAAGATTCTTAGCGGGCGGTTCCCGAACCGCCCCTACCCGGAATTGCCGACCCGGGGTACGTATCCCGTCGACGAAACGATTTCGCCTGCTTCGGATTACGCCGCGCGCGAGGAGGCTGCTTGCCTCCGATTGGCAAAGCGCTCTGCGAGGACCGTCAGCGCCTCGTCCATCACGTCGCGCACGATCTTGCCCGCAGGCTCGATTGAATCGATGAGGCCCGCGCTTTGGCCGCATGCGAGGCCGCCTTCCTCGACCTTGCCCTCGTAGCGCGCGATCTCGGCCAGCGGGAAGCCGTAGTTCATCGATTGAATCGGGAACGGTTTGATTTCAGCCTCGCGCCCGACCCACGATTCGGTGAATTTGTTGCGCACCAGGCGGCATGGCTTGCCCGAATGGCATCGGGTGATAGTGGTCCCTTCTTCATCGATCTCGACGATGCGGTTTTTGTAGTTCGAATGCGCGTACGACTCGACCGACGCGACGAAACGGCTGCCCATCCAGATGCCCTCGGCGCCGAGCGCGATCGATGCCACCAGACCGCGCCCATCGGCGATTCCGCCGGCAGCGAGCACCGGCACGCGAACCGCATCGACCACCTCGGGAACCAACGCCATAGTGCCGACGCGGCCCGTATGCCCGCCCGCTTCGTGGCCCTGCGCTACGATGACGTCGACGCCCGAGGCCTCGAGCCGGCGCGCCTGCTTGACGTTGCCGCATAGCGACATCACCACGACGCCGTTTTTGTGTGCCTGCGCGATGATACCGGCCGGGTTGCCCAGTCCCGAGACGATCACCGGGACATTTGCCTCGAAGGTGATGTCGATGAGCCGCTGGACATTAGAACTGTACCGCACGACGGTCGAGTCGGCCTTATCGGCTTTTATTTCGGCAAAAAGAATATCGACGCCGAAGGGGCGATCAGTGAGGTCACGGCACCTCAGGATTTGCTCCTTTAATTCATGCGAGGCCATGCTACCGGACCCGATGCATCCCAGCCCGCCGGCATTCGAAACTGCGGCCGCAAGTTCAGCATGTGCCACAAAACCCATACCCGCTTGGAAGATTGGATACTTTATCCCAAGGCGTTCACAAATGGGCGTGTGAAGGGCAGACTCGAAGTTCATAAGCGCACCTCATGGACCTTCCGGCTCTGTATCACCTTTTGCTTCGATCAACGGCATGTGGCTATTTCGATGTCAAGCTGGCGACCGCCAATTAATCGATCGTTCAATTATTGCTCCAATTCTGTCGACGCGCTAAATCAATTAACTGTCCGTAGCAAGTTTTGGCCGAAGTCCGATAACAGCGCATGGTGTCCCGCGACGGGGGAGGGGCTTGCGCATAATCCATCGAAGCTACTGCTTGGGTCTGGTGGTGGGGAACGACGAGCGGGGCGAGGTGCTAAGCGGGCTGATGGGCTGATGGAAAGAGTTACAGCGCATGGCGCGAATAAGTTGCGGCGCTTCTCTGATAACCGGCCCCTGTGCCGACGACGCTACGTATCCGCAGCATTCTGTGGTACACGCCGCGCTGAGTTTTCATGGTCAAGACTCGGCGCGTTTTTCTTATAGCTACGTTGATCATTCTGGCGGGGTAAGACCCCGGATTCGCGACACATACGCATCTGACCGGCGGCTGGCGGGAGCACGGCTCGGCATCGATCTCCGCGGGGGGCGGGGGAATGATGCTGGCTATGGGCTCCTTTTGGTTCAGACCTATGGAGGATAGCACTTGCGAAACGGCCCCTTGGTTCACAGAAATGCCCAAGTCTCACGCGCGATTATGGGTGCGCCCTCCCCGCTGGAACGCCTCGCCGCCCTGAGCGCGTTGGCCGATCGGCGCACGACCCGGGCGCCGACTGCGGGACCGCTATACGACTCGTCGCGGCTTTACCTCGGCAGCCGCCTGCCAATCAATTTGAGGCATTTTCTGGCTGAACAGCTCGGACCCTCGATTCGGGTCGAGAACGACAGCATCATCGCATTGAAGCCGCGCACCGGCGCCGCGATGATGCGCGACCTGGCCCGCGCGATCCGCCGCTTCTCGGCCGAGCGCGCGCGTCAGGTCTGGTCCGAATGCGCCATCGGTATAGCCAGGCTGCAGACCGAATTCTTCCGCGCGCCAGCCGGCGATCGATGTCCGGTGATCCTCTGTCTCCGCTGCGCCTGTATCGGGGCGGGTCCGCTGGATGAGCATGGTGGGCGCAACTGTCTACCGGTGAATCTGGATTCCGCCCTCAAGGATTTCGCCACCTCTCGAAGCACTGAACGTCCCAACGCCGCCCCCGACACCATCTTACAAGCGATAGAAAATTTCCGAATGGCGCGCGAGGCCGCCAACTTGCCGCATCAGGAGTTGGACTGTTTCGTTTCGAATGGGCAACTCGTGTTCACGTGGCGACCATTGCCTGAGGGCCCGGTTGCGTAATCGCCTTTTCTTGTCATCCTGAGCGAAGCCTCCGGGCGCACGCGAAGGATCTCGTCGCTCCAACAAAGGAAGTCGCACCACTATCCTGCACCGTGAGCGCCGCTGCCGTCCGAGGCAGCGCACTCGAATGCTGAAGTGACAAGCGATCCGCAGGCGCGGTCGAGATTCTTCAGCAGCGCGCTACGCGCTTACTTCAGAATGACATGATCGGAAAAAGCGGGAAGCGGAAACTACATCGCGGAGGCGCGACGGCGACGCTGCTCTTTGCGACGGCGGCGTTGAGCCTCGGAGCGCTTGCGCTTGCGGCGGACGCTGGGCTTCTCGTAAAAAGCCCGCTTCTTCATTTCCTTGAACACGCCCTCTTTCGCAAGCTTGCGCTTGAGCACTCGCATCGCTTGATCGAGCGAACCGTCTACACGAATCTCCATACGCCTCCGAAGCAGGTGGTTTAGCCTACCGAGATTAAGGCCCGTCCCGTGTGTAGTCAACCGCACCAATGCGGTGGAGGATCTCCATCGAATGCCGTAAATGATAGGCAACCTCTTCGGGAGCAATGAAACATGGACCTCGGACTCAAAGGCAAAGTCGCGATGATAACCGGCGCCAGCAAAGGACTCGGCCGCGCGATGGCGAAGGCGTTCGGCGAGGAAGGCGTCAAGCTCAGCTTCTGCGCCCGCGGCGAGGCTGACCTCAAAAACACCGCCGCTGAATTTCAAAAGCTCGGCTTCGAGGTCCAAGCGACCCCGGCCGACGTGACCAATGTGGCTCAGATGACGAAGTGGATGAACGACACTGTCAGCCGCTTCGGCGGGGTCGACATCCTGGTGAACAACGCAGGAGGCGCTAAGCCTGGCTCATTGACGGAATTGTCGGAGGAAGCATGGCGCGAGACCTTCGAGCTCAACTTCTTCTCGGCGGTGCGGCTCGCGCGGCTTGCGGCCGACCAGATGCAATCGCGTGGCGGCGTCATCATCAACATCAGCTCGATCTATGGGCGCGAGTCGGGCGGGCCACTCACCTACAACTCCTCGAAGGCGGCGATGATCTCTTTCACCAAAATGCTCGCGCGCGAGATGGCGGCGAAGAACGTGCGCATCAATTCGATCGCGCCGGGGTCGATTCAATATCCGGGCGGAAGCTGGGAGCGCCGCTTCAAGGAGAACCCGGCCTTCGAGAAAGATTTCATCGCGCATGAGACGCCGGCCGGTCGCCTCGGACGTCCGGAAGAAGTCGCCTATGCGGTGGTGATGATGGCGTCGCCGCGCGCGAGTTGGATCAATGGCGCAATCCTTCCCGTCGATGGCGCCCAAGGCCGCTCACTGATTTAGGCGGAAAGCATTCGGAATGAATTTTTCGACCGTCTGCGCAGTCTGATGATCACGACTTCCTCACCTCGGACACCTACGCCACACGAGTGCAGCTCGAGTTCATAAAGAAGCTCAGGGCGTTCTCGCAACGCCAGCGCCGCACGTTCGCCGTCGTCAGCGCGGCAGGCTTTTTCAACAACTACGACGGGGCGCTCCTAAGCCTCGCGATAAAACAAATCCAGCGCGGGCTCAACGTCAGCGAAAAGACGCTCGGCCGGATGGCGTCGGTGATAACGCTCGGCAGCCTGCTCGCACCGATCATCACCTCGCAGGCCGACCGCCGTGGACGGCGCAAGCTATTCCTCGCGACCATCGCGATGTTCAGCCTGCTCAGCGGGCTCACCGCATTTGCATGGAGCGCGCCGAGCTTCGTCATCCTGAAGTTCCTCACCATCACGTTCTCGTCGGCCGAGGGCGCGATCGCGCTCGTTATCCTGGTGGAGGAAATGAACGCCGATGTCCGCGGATTGGCCGTCGGGATGCTGGGCGCGATCTCGGCTGGAGGTTTTGCGCTAGCTGCAATCGGCTTCGCAGTGATCGATGTGGTCCCGTTCGGTTGGCGTGGGCTGTTCGCAATCGCGTTCCTGCCGATTCTGCTCGTCATCCCACTGTGGAAGTTGTTGCCGGAGAGCAATCGCTACGAAAGCACGACCAAGTCGATGGTGCCCGGCGGCTTCCTCGATCCATTTCGCGCGCTGCTGTCCTCGTATCCGGAGCGTTTCTTCATGGTCGCGGGAGTAATGTTCCTCAATGCGATGGGCGGAACTCCGGCGGGTCTGTTGCAAGCGAAGTTCCTGCAGGAAGTCCATGCGTGGACGCCGATAAATGTCTCGACGTTGATTTTCCTCGGTGGCGGGATCGGAATTCTCGGCAATGTGGTCGCAGGCGGCCTCAGCGATCAAATCGGGCGCCGCGTTCTGGGCACTGTCATGCTGCTGCTAGCGCCCGCGATGTGGGCGGTGTTCTTCGCCAGCGCCGGACGCATCATGGTGGCGTCGTGGATTGCGAGTTTGTTTGCGCAGACCGCGGCGTCGACCATCCTCAACGCGTTCAGCGCGGAGTTGTTCCCGACCTCGCATCGCTCAACTGCGCAAAGCGCGATCGCAGTCGCAGGCACCCTCGGTGGCTCAACCGGCTTGATGCTGGAATCGATGCTCTACGGGCTGGTGGGAAATCATTGGCGCGCCGTGACGTACCTGATGTCGGCCTCGGTCGCGGCGGCGATCATCGTGGCGATTTTCTTCCCTGAAACTGCGGGCAGCGAACTGGAATCGATCTCGCCCGAGCGCACCAGGTTGTCGCGCCGCTACCAGCGCGGCGTGCGCAAGAAGGCGGCGTAGGGCTATTGCGATTGGCTGGTGAGATAGGCGAGACCGTGGTCGAAGTTCGCCAAAATCTTGGAGCCAACGTCATGAAGTGCAGCAGAAATTTCGGGCGATGAGAACTCCCGATCCGTGTTTAGAAAACAGCTCGTCTCCAAGTTCGATCGTCGCGTTTCGACCAGGACCGAAGCCAAAACAACATAATCGAAATATCGTCCGATGCTGCCGGCTCCATGCAGCTGCCCGGCGGTTTGCATAATTTCCTTGTCGAGAGGGATCAGGACTGCAATTTGTGCGATTTTTTCAACCACGGCAAGAAGCTGCTGGATCTCCGCGTCGGCGCTCTGCGAAAGAAGAATGTTTGCTTCATCGATGGTGCTCACCAGATTCGAATGGTACAAAGTGCGGAGTAGCTCGTTGCGCTGGATCAGAAGATCCTGCTGAACGCGGCTTCTCGAATTTAGCTTTCCTACCAAGGCGTGGTAGGATTCTGGAATACAAAACGCGGGAATCATCAAGTGATGAGATCCCGCGGCACACAGTTCCAGTATTGTTTCACAACTGCGGTGTTGTCTCTGCGCGAGGGTTAATTCCAGAATAAAATTGGACTCAACATAAACCCTCATTGTTCATGCTCGAAAGCTAGCCTGCCTCCTCTGAGCGCTTCTCGGAGGCCGGAATGCGATAGCAACTCGCCGTTTACTCCGTTGGCTTGCTCCGCCAGCAGATCGCTAAGCCAAATAGCCACTTTGGTTTCGAACTCGACCGGACCCACTTTTTCGCCAGATGCGAACAGCGGCCTGGTTATCGCGCTAGGATCGATGTCGTAGTCAGGCTCGATTTCCTCCGCGCCGTTACCTGTATCCTTCCAGAGATAGAAATGATCCGGTGTCGCGACGAGGAAAAAGGGTGCCTTCGGTACGAATCCATGTGCCACGAGATTTCGGCGCAACTTAGCGGCCCAATCTCTCGAGGTGCCTCGTTTATTCTTGACTTCCACGAGTAGGATCGGTTCGCCAAATTCGCTCACGACCGCAATGTCAGACGCCATAGTAACGACACCTCCTGACCCGAGTGCTGCCAGTGATCAAAGGGTAACCAAAAGCGGAGATGCAGGGAATCGCGACTAGCCCAGATTCACTTCAACGCTTTCGATGCTAAGCCCGCTGCGATCGAAGATGATCACCATCATCATCTGATCGGTCTTGAGCGTCAGCGCGTATGAGCCGGGCGCGCGCAGCGTGGCCGACGCTTGCTCGATCGCGTGCCCCTTCACCTTCTCCAGCGCGGCGTTGACGGCGGTTATCGAATCAGCGATCGCCTTGCCATGCGGCAATTTCTGGAACAACGTGACCATCGATTGCTGCACGCCCGCGCCGAAGCGTTTGGCATTGCCGGTGATGATCGAGCTTTCGATCATCATGCTGAGATAAGGCCCCAGCTCAGGCGGGATGTCTTCACTATGGTTGATACAGTGCTCCAGACTCTCATAGCGAGGGCGAACGTCCGGCGAAAGTGGCGCCGCGAGCATGTTCTTGATCTCGCCGAGCAGCACCTCGCGCTGGATCGAGTCGAGCTTGATGCCGTCAGCGGTCAGATGCCACGCCCGTTGTTGTTGTGGCCATCGCCGAGCAGCGCCGCGAGCTCATGCTCGAAGCCGCCGGTCTCGATCGCGCAATGCATGCCGCATTCTTTCGGCGCGCCGGTCTCCCACCACCATCTGCCCGAGCGCGGGTCCGCGCCTTCGACGACCGGCCGCGTGCACGGGGCGCATCCGATGGATTGATAGCCCTTGTCGTAAAGCTCGTTGTAAGGGACGTCGTTGAGCTTGATGTAGTCCCAGACTTCCTCTTCGGTCCAATCGGCCAGCGGCGCCAGCTTCACGATGCCGCCATGATCGTGATCGATTTCAACCTTGCGGATGTTCGATCTCGTTGCCCATTGATCGCGCCGCAGTCCTGTCACCCACGCGCTGTAGTTCATCAGCGCCTTGCGCAGCGGCAACACCTTGCGCACCTGGCAGCACAGCAGCCGCAGGTTGACGTCGCGATAAAAAAGATTGTTGCCGTGCTTGGTCACCATCTGCTGGATGATGTTGCTATCTGGCAGGAAGATCTCGACCTTGATGCCGTAGCGGTCGCGAATCTTGTCGATGAGGTTGTAGGTCTCTTGCGGCTGCCGGCCGGTGTCGATAGTGAAGACGCGAATGTTAGGATCGATCTTATGCGCCATGTCGATGAGCAGGCAGCCCTCGGCCTGGAAACTCGAGCAGATGCCTAACTCGTTGCCGAAACGGTCTATAGACCACGCGAGGACTTCTTGCGGCTCCTTGTCGTCGAGTTCGACAGCAACTTCGCCGGCTTCGAGCTCGTCCATCACATGGATCAGTTTTGGGGCCTCGGTTTGCTGATGAGTCGACATGCTATTCTCGCTGAGTTTTTGCTCTGACGTTTAGGCCGCGGCTTGGGCGGACGCGACGCCCTGCGCGATCGATATCAAATCGGCGTCCGGAGTGCGGACGCAAAATTTCGTGAAACTTTCCTCGTCCTCGCGCTTCGCCAGGTAACCCGCGAAGAGTCGCGAGACATAGTCCTCGACATTCGGCGACGGGATGCGGCGCAGGATCGGCTTGCCGATCGCCGCGTCTCTACCGAGCCCGCCGCGCAAAATGATGTCGAATGACTCGATCGGCTCGCCATTGGGCCCGCGCGAGGTCGTGCCCTGCAGCCCAATGTCGCCGGTCCAATGCTGCGCGCACGCATGCGGGCATCCGTCCAGATTCAGCTTCAGCCCCGCGACTTTATCGCCGAAGTCATTAACCAGCCGCTCGATAATTGTGGCGAGCTTGGTCTTGGTCGGGGTCACCGCGTAATTACAATGCGGATCGCCGATGCATCCGATCGACGACGCATACAAACCGTTCGCATCGAGCGGGAAACCAATCTTGCCGACTTCGGCGATGACGTCATCGAGGCGATCTTTCGGAATTCCGGTGAGGATGAAGTTTTGTCGCCGCGTCAGGCGAATGTCGCCGCCGTAGCTCGCGACCACCGCGGCAATCTCGCGCATCTGCCGGCCAGTCATCGTACCGAGGTAGACCGGGAATCCCGCCGAATAGAAGCCCGCTTGCTTCTGCTCATGGATTCCCATGTGATCGCTTTCCTCATCGGGCAGAGGAGTTTGCGCAAGGTCTTCCAGCGCGAAGCCGAGCCGCGCCTCCACCAGCTTGCGGAATTCTTCCGGCCCGTAGTCATCGATCATGAACTTGAGGCGCGCCTTGACCCGTGAGATGCGATACTCGGTGGTCGATTGCCACGTATCGATGATCGCGCGCATCACCGGCACCGCCTGCTCGCGCGTGATGAACACGCCCAGATGACGGGCGAGCCGTGGCGTCGATGATTGTCCGCCGCCGACACGGATCGCGAAGCCCTCGCGGCCGTCCTTGATCATTCCGATCAGCGCAACGCAGTTAATCTCCGGCGCGTTGCAATGGTACTTGCAGGCCGCGATGGTGATTTTGTGCTTGCGCGGCAAGTCGGAGTATTCGCGATTGCCGTAAAAAAATTGCGCGGTCTCATTGATGAGGCCGGTCACGTCGAACAGCTCGTCGTGGTCGACACCCGCGACCGGGCATCCGGTGATGTTGCGCACGACGTCGCCGCATCCGCCCATCGTTGTGAGGCCCGACGATTTCAGCTTCTCGAAAATGTCGGGGAACTTGTCGAGCGTGATGTAGTGAAGCTGGATGTTCTGCCGCGTCGTCAGCTCGCCCTGGTCGCGTCCGTACTCCTCGGAAATCTCGCCAATGGCGCGCAGACCCTCCGCGCTCAGGATGCCGCTGGGGATTTTGATCCGCATCATGAAGGTGCCGATCTTCGGCTTGTCGTGGTACATCCCGAACCACTGCAGCCGCACGATGTCTTCCTCGGGCAGCTTCTCGTAGGAGGTGGTCGCGAGGCGATCCCATTGCCCCCATAGCTCGGTGGGGAACAGGTCGGCCTTGAGGCGCTCGACCGAGTTGCGCTTCAGTACCAGTTCGCGCGACGGTGGCTCACGTTTCGGCAAAACAATACTCCAGAGACTTAAAAGATAACTTTGGTGAGTAACTTAGTCAATTAAATAGATGACTAAGGGAGTCCGCTATTCCCAGTTATGCCCCATCATGCTACTTATTGCTTGGGGATTCTATGAAATTCGGGGTAGGCGTCGACTATTCTCTCAAGGCTTTGCTGGCTCTCGCTGAGCGTTATCCATCTCCCGAGCCGCTCCGGGTCGAGGAAATCGCCGAGAGCCAGGGCGTCCCGGAGAATTATCTACGCCGGTTGCTCATCGAGCTGAAGCGCGGCGGGTTGGTCGCCAGCCAAAAGGGGCCCAGCGGCGGATACATGCTGGCGCGGCATCCGACGCGGATCACGATGGCCGATGTTGTCGAGATCATCGAAGGCGACTACAACCCGGTCGATTGCCTCGAGGAAGGCGGCAACTCGCCATGCCCTCGCGAACAGCCGTGTCCGATGCGCGACGTATGGCGCGAGGTGCGCGACTCCGTTACCGCGGTGTTGCAGCGTACGACCTTGCAGATGCTTTCCGAAAGCCGCCGCACTGCGTTGACCTTCAGCATCTAAATCCTTTTGTAAATCATCCGACTCGGCGACGGTTAGCTGCGCTTCTTCTATGCTGTTGATACTAAAGCGTTTTTCACTTGAACAATTGTTCTAACTGGAGTCTATTCGATTACAGCGGGAACGAGGCGGGGGCGGCAGGCGGCTCTCTCAACTCACCAATAACATCAGTGCATTACCGTCTGCTGGATGCCCATTCCGCGGGGGGTCCTATGCGGTCCGACAAGACGGCCGGTGCAGTCGTCGCTGCGCAATACACGCAGCGTCCTTCAATGCTTCATTCCCTCTTCGAGCTGCGCTTCCCCTTGGAGGCTGCCCTGTTCTGGATTCACGGGATTCATCATCCGTGGCCTTCTGTCGCAAAAAATGGGCATCGCAAATCCATAATGTTGATCCCTGGCTTTATGGCGGGCGACATGAGCCTCGCGCCCCTGGCCGCTCTATGCAGATGGCTCGGGCATAAAACCTTCTTCACCGGTATCCGATCCAACTCGAACTGTCCGCGCGAAACGGTGCTCCATCTGGAGCGACACCTCGAGCGTATCCACGAGGATGAAGGCCGCGTCGTCATCATCGGGCAGAGCCTCGGCGGCGTCTATGCGCGCGAACTCGCGGCACGCCGTCCCGAGCTGGTTGAGAGCGTCATCACGCTGGGATCGCCGATTCGTCTGGTCGAGGATTCCGCCAATGCGATCGTCCTCGCGATGGCGCGCCTGGTAGCGAAGCTCCGCAACATGGATGACGGATGCCTCACGCAGTCGTGTTCATGCGGCATGATGTTGGTTGAGCATCATCCGGGCGAAGTTCCAACCGCGGTGCTGTATTCGAAGACCGATGGCGTCGTGCATTGGGATAGTTGCATCGATCGCTCGGGCGCAAAGACGGTCGAGAACATCGAGGTGATGGCGAGTCATGTCGGCATGGGTGTGAACACCGATGTCTTCAGGATCGTCGCCGAACGCCTCGCGCGTGCGCCGCGTTCAACTTCGCCACGCCCCGCTGGCGGAGTGGTGCGCTTGATGCGCCGCCGCGAATTGCTCCCACAACTCTCGTAAGGCGAGGGCGCGCCTCCTAGGCGCGGCCGTAGACGGGAATCACCGCGCCCGAGGTCACGCGATTGTCCTCCGAACACAGGAACGCGACCGTGCGCGCGATATCCTCGGGCTTCACCCAGTTCTCATGCTTCGCCTTCGGCATCGACGCGCGATTCGCCTCGGTGTCGATAGTGCTCGGCGCGATCGCATTGACGATGATGTTGTCGGGCAGTACTTCCTCGGCCAGCGAAGCGGTAAACGTCGCGATGGCGCCCTTCGCGATCGCATACGCGGCGAAATCTCCGGCGCCCATCAACCCGCTGCGCGAGCTGACCGACACGATGCGGCCGTAGCTATTTTTCTTCATCGCGGGAACCGCAGCGCGGCAGCATAAGAATGTCGGCTTCAAGTTGAGATCGAACATCGCCTGCCACTCGGCGACCGAAGTCTCGGCGATCGATTTGCCGCCCCAGAATCCGCCCACCAGATTCACCATGATGTCGAGCTTGCCGAACTTGCCGGTCACCTCGTTCACGAACGCGGCGATTTGAGACTCGTCGGCGACATCGACGCGTTTCAGAAATACATTCGCATCTGAAAAGCGATCGCCCAGCCGCTTCTTGAGGAGCGGAACTTCCGGCTCTACTACCCACGGAATCGCAACGCGCGCGCCTGATTCGACGAAGTAATCGGCGACCGCGCGCCCCAGCGCACCGGTTCCACCGCTAATGATCGCGACGCGATTTTCCAGAAGTTTCATGGCCGTCTCTCCTGAGTACGAAGTTGCGGCCATCCTAGATCGCTTGCGTGCGTTCGACCAGCGCAATGAGTCGCGCCCAATCGTGATGACTATTGAACCGCTTTGGCGATGGCGCTGAGGAGGGTGCTTTTCCTGACCGGCTTGCTCACGTGAGCGGTACATCCGGCGGCTTGCGCGCGCTCCACCGCTTCGTCGAGAGCAGAGGCGGTCAGCGCCAGAATCGGTGTTTGAGAAATGCGTTGCGCACTCTCCCATTCCCTGATTTGCCGGACGGCGCCGTATCCATCGAGCACCGGCATTTGAATGTCCATCAATACCAGATCGAACTTCCCCGCCTTGAATTTCTCGACTGCTTCGAGACCGTCGACCGCCAGTTCGAGCTGATACGGAGTTTGTTTGAGAAATGCGCTGACCAGCATGCGATTGTCCGGCGAGTCGTCGGCGAGAAGAATCCGCAAACATCGCTTGACCACGATTGCTGGCTCGTGGTGCGCGGCCGATGCAACTTCATCACCACGCGGCTGGGTCGCCACGCCGGTTGAGTTGGTTTTAGCGAGCGCTGCTGCGATCGCCGAGTAAAGTTCGTGACGCTTGATTGGTTTGACGATGTAGTGGCTGAGACCGAGATCGCTCATCTGGCTGACGTGCGCGCTAAGCTCGTTCGAACTCAGCATCATGATCGCCAGATCCCGGATTCGCAACTCTTCGCGAACCAGCTTTGCCATCTCGAAGCCGTTGATGCCCGGCATGATGCAGTCGAGCAACAGGAGTTCAAACGCAGCGCCAGACGCCCGCGCGTGCTCGAGTGCGTGCAGTCCCTCATTCGCCGCGCATGCCTCGCTGACTATTGCTCCTTTCGGTTCGAGCATCTCGCGCAGGATGATGCGGTTGGTTGCGTTGTCATCGACGACCAGGACGCGGAGGCCCTCGAGATCACATTCGCTCACGACCGTTACTTCCGGTGTCGGCGAACTATCCGCGATTCCAAGTTCGACGGTGAAGCAGAACGTGCTGCCCCTGCCCGGCTCGCTTACCACCCAGACTTCGCCACCCATCAATCGCACCAGCCGATGGACGATCGCGAGCCCGAGGCCGCTGCCTCCATATTTGCGCGAGGTCGAGGAATCCGCTTGGGTGAACTCCGAGAAGATGCTCGCCACTTTGTCGGCGCTGATTCCGATACCGGTATCCGATACCTCGAAGAGCAGGCTGCCGGGTCCATTGCCCGCTGGATTTCGTTTCACCGTGACCACGACCTCGCCCTGCTCGGTGAACTTGATCGCGTTGCCAATCAGGTTCACCAGTACCTGGCGCAGCCGCAGCGGATCGCCAACCAGCCCCGTCGCGAGGGCCTCTTCGAATCGAACCGCGAGTTCGAGGTGCTTCTCGTGCGCGCGAAGCGCTAACGTATCTGCGACCTTCTCGGTCAATTCGACCACATCGACACTGACCGCTTCGAGGCTCAAGCGGCCAGCCTCAATCTTGGCGAGGTCGAGAATGCTATTGATCAGTTCGAGCAGCGCGTTGCCATTGTTCACCACCACGTCGAGGTATCTGCGCTGCTCAGCGGTGAGCTGAGTCTCCAGCACCAGGTCGGTCATTCCGAGGATCGCATTCATCGGCGTGCGGATCTCATGGGACATGCTGGAGAGAAATTCGGACTTGGCGCGCGATGCTGCGAGGGCGGCCTCCCGCGCGGCGCGCAATTCGTTTTCGGTCTTTTTGATTTTGCCGATATCGCGCGAAAAAGTGATGACACACTTTTCGCCGTTCAGTTCTGCGGTGGTAGCGGAAACCAGATTGGGCACCACGCTGCCGTCTTTGAGCCTGAAGTCGACCTCCATGTTGCGAACGCTGCCGCGTTCGTGCAGGCGGCGCAGGTAATCCTTGAACTGATCGCGATTGGCCCACAGGTTCAGCCGGTTGCTAGACTTACCCAGCGCCTCGGTGCGCGCGAAACCGGTCTCGGTGAAGCTGCTGCTCGCATCGATCAAGCTTCCGTCGGAGAAGCGGTTGATCGAGATGACATCCAGACTGGCATCGAAGATCTTGCGCAGCGTCGCCGCGCTTTCCTGGAGTTTGTGCGCTGCCTCGATACGCTCGGCGATGTTGCGCATGGTGACGATGAGAACCGGTCGTCCCTTGGGATCGGTGCCGGCGCGAGTAATGATCTCGCATGGTATCCAGCCGCCGTCGCGGCGTCTGATGCGCGCTTCAGAGCGCGCGACCAGTCCCTCGGATAGTGCGCGCCGCGCAGCCTGGTCCTGTCCGGGAACGTCTTCCGGATGGATAAAGTCCGCGGCGGTCTGGCCGACGACCTCGTCCGGTTGGTAGCCAAAATCCTTGAGGCCGCCGCCTCCGGCGAACGCGATGATTCCGCCAGGCGCGATTCCCAGAAAAATATCCGAAGAACATTCGACCAGGAGACGAAAGTAGCTGTCGCCTCGCGACGGCGTCGATTCGAAATCGGGACTGGCGATTACCTCGCCATCGTCAGGGTGAATCATTTTGTTTGACATCCCCCCGAATGTCATTTCGATACGAACTGCCGGAGGTTCGGAGTAAGTGGCAGGCCCCGCGTGCTAGGAGAGCAAGGCGCGTGCCGGTCGATGTAGCAGCGATGAAACATTTCGGCCTAGGTAGGGGAAGGAGCGAGACTGAATTGCTACTCGGTCGGCACAACTGAGAAAGAAAGCGCCGGACCATCAAGGGTCCGGCGCTTCGAGATCCTTCGCGAGGACGCTCAGGATGAAACAACCGCGCTAAGAGATCCTTCGCGCAGCGCTCAGGATGAAATAACCGCGTTGCGGTTATTTCAGGTTCTGGTTCACGAAGTCCCAGTTCACTACGTTCCAGAAAGCCTCGATGTATTTCGGGCGCTCGTTGCGATAGTCAATGTAATACGCATGCTCCCATACATCGCAGGTGAGCAGCGGAAGATCGCCGTACTTGATTGGCGTGTCCGCATCATGCATCGCGGCGATTTTCAGCACGCCTTCTTTGTCGCGAAACAGCCACGCCCATCCGGATCCGAAATGGCCCGCCGCCAGTTCACTGAATTTCTTTTTGAACGATGCGAAATCGCCGAATGATTTCTTGATCGCGTCCGCGATCGGTCCCTTCGCATCGCCTCCCGCCTTGGGCGCCATGCACTTCCAATAGAAGCTGTGATTGAAATGCTGTTCGGCATTGTTGAAGAGCGGCCCCTTCGGTGAATTTCTGATGATCTCTTCGAGCGACTGTTTCTCGAATGGCGTGTCCTTGATCAGCTCGTTGAGTTTCTTGACGTAGGCCGCATGATGTTTGTCGTGATGAAACTGCAGCGTCTCCTTGGAGATGTGAGGCGCCAATGCATCGTAAGCGTAGGGGAGATTGGGAAGTTCAAAAGCCATAACAAAACCATCCTTTGGCGAGGTGAGCCTTTGGCGTGGCGCATGAATCGCGCGTCGGCCTCTACATTGAAATTGACGGCAGTCCGTTCTGAAGATTCAGAGCGGGAAACAACCACACATCGTGCATCACGATCGTACCATCACAGCATGTGACCGCAAGGCGCACGCGTCGTTATCGCGATCTAATGTGCTTCTGGTTACGATTAGCTTTTCTGAACTGCGCCGCACCAGGACGGTTGCAAATGTACTTATGCTGTGAAAAAAGACACGCAAACGAACGACATTAGTGAGGCCACGCAGACCGGAAGGAGAGATTATGGATGCGTTCTTGATGCTGCTTAGGTGGTTGCACTTCCTGTTCGGGATCACCTGGATCGGATTGCTCTACTATTTCAACCTGGTGCAGACCCCGTTTTTCGCTGAGACCGAAGCGCCGGTGCGCAGCGGCGCGATTCAGAAACTGGTGCCGCGCGCGCTTTGGTGGTTTCGATGGGGCGCGATGGGAACCGTGATCGTCGGCCTCCTGTATTTGCTTATCTACTGGCAGGCGTTGCTCAACCTGTCGTTCACGCCATGGACGGTCGCCATCTTCACTGGCGGCATCATGGGCTTGATCATGTGGGCCAACGTATGGTTCGTGATCTGGCCTAATCAGAAAATCATCATCGCCAATGCGATCGCGACTGCCGGCGGCGCCGCCGCCAATCCGGCCGCCGCTCCGGCTGGACGCCGCGCCGGACTCGCCTCGCGCACCAACACGCTGTTCTCGATCCCGATGCTGTTCTTCATGGGCGCCGCGTCGCACTATGCCGGTCTGATGGGGCCGATCACTTCGGGCGGTCTGGTGCTGTGGCTGATCATCGACGGAATCATCATCATCGCGATCGAACTCAACGCGCTGATGGGCACGCAGGGCGCGACCAAGAAGCCGCTCGATTCAGTCTCGGGCGTGATCACGGCAGGCTTCGTCGCATGGGCGCTGCTCGTAATCGGAATCAAAATCGCGATGCCGTAAAAATGTGTGGCACCGGCTTTAGCCTGTGGGTCTCGCGGACGCGTAGCGATGCGCGTCCGCTTTTTTTATGGCGATGCTGAAGTGCCAGGTTGCGGCTTCGCCGCCGCCTGTAGAAATGCGGTGAGGTTGCCGATCTCGGGCGCCAGCGTCGGGATCGCGTGCATCGCATGCGTTTTACGCTTCGGGGTGTAGCCCGGTGGATACGAGAGATGCAGCACGCGCGCCTCGACCAGTTCGCGTGACGATCCGGCGATCGGCGGCCCCTGGCTTCCCGGCAGATTCGGATCGGCGTTGTGGCAGACGAGGCAGTTGCTCATATAGATGACGCGGCCGCGCTGCACCGGCGTGACCTTTGTCGGCTGACATGAGGCCAAGGTGAATAGCGCGCAGACCGCGAGCGCCCATGGCGCCAATTTTCGCATCGCGCGCACGGTACCAAAGCATGTGCGCGAACGAAACAGATGTGGACCTAGATTACTTTGCGGAACGCGAGCGCCGGGCTGATGTTGATGGCCTGAAGGACGGGCACGATCGCGGCTGCGAGGCTCACCGTGAAAATCGCGAACATTGCGGCGAGCGCCAGATCCGGCGTCACCTGCATGTAGGCCAATCCTCCCACCACCGCACCCATCGTCACGCCGCGGCCAAACAGCGCCAGCGCGAGGCCCGCACCTGCCGCGCCGCCGATGAATCCCATCAGCGCGGCCTCGCCAAACAGCATCGAGGCGACGTGCGCGCGCTCGAATCCTAACGCGCGGATGATCGCCACTTCCGAAATGCGCTCGCGCACATTTATCGCCATCGAATTCGCCGCCACCAGCAGCACCGTAACCACCACCACCGCGCAGAGGCTGAAAATGATGGTGCTGAGATCCCCGATCGCCGATACCCCATTCGCGATCGAATCGCTTTCGGTGATGGTGCTGGTCTCGTACTCGGAGTTGCGAAATCGTTTGTCGATCTCATCGATCACCTTGGGAATGTCCGATGCGTTCGCAACTCGCACCGCGATGAAGTCCGCGCGGTTCGCGATATCCACGTCGTAGGTTTTCTTGACCGCCTCGTCGAAATATTCGCGCCGAAAGAGAAAACTGTTTTGCGATAGCTTCGCCGTCTGCACCGCGACGATCAGGAAGTCCAGTACGAGTTTGCTGTCGCTGTTCTTGAGTGTCACCCATTGACCAGCGTGCCAGTTGTATTTTTTCATCAGCACCTGGCCCACCAGCGCGCCGCGGCGTTCACGAATGAATTGCTGAACTTGATCCGCCGAGAGATTGCTCTCCGGATATACCTCCTGAATGTCCGGGTCGAGGCCGAAGGTCACGATCGGCTGAGGATCGTTTTGATAGCGCCCGCCCCATTGCCGCTCCGCGCTGGCGCCCAGCACATATGGCATCTTCTTGATCACGTCGCGATATGCCACCGGCAGCATGTACGCATTGCCCTCGGTCACGATCACGCGCAGGTTTCGCGAGGCATCGCCGATGACGCGATCGATCGAGGCCGGCACCGCTATCAGGACCGTGAAGAGGAACGCGGCGATGAACAGCGTGAAGATGCTGAGCGCCGTGCGCAGCATCCTGCGGCTCAGATTGCGGTATATCAACGAAAAGAGTTTCATCGCTTTCCAGCCCTCGCTCTTATCTCTCCCAGTAGAGAGAGAAGATGAAGGAAGGCAGCCAGTTTCAGGATCCTGTTAGGCCTCGCGCAATGCCTCATTGACGCCGATTGCCGACGCGCGCCACGCTGGCAGAATCCCGCCGACGATGCCGATAAGGACGCCGGCGATCAGCCCCGCGGCAAACGCGCGCACTCCCATGTGAAACGAAAAAATGAATAGGCCGACGCTCATCAAGCGGCTGTTAAGGCCAGTCGCATCGGCGACGATCACTCCGATCGCCTCGCCGATGATCGCGCCCGCCAGACCTAGCATCGCACTCTCGGCGACGAAGCTCATAAGCACATTGCCTGGCCCGAATCCAAGTGCGCGCAGCACGCCGATCTCGCGCGAACGCCTCGCCACCGCGGCGTACATCGTGTTCATGCCGCCGAACACCGCGCCGATCGCGAGGATCGAAGCGAGTATCAGGCCATAGGATTGAAACTGATCGGCGAGTTGATTTTGCGCCGCGTAGAATTCGTTTTCCGATTCGACATAAAACGGCACCCGAGGATCCTTCTTGAGGGTTTCCTCGAGCGCGCTTACTTCGCCCGGCTTGATGATCGCGTGCAGCACATTGGCGATGCCGCGGTTCTGATGGTGGTAGTCGGTGAAGAGATCGTCGACATCGCACCACACTTCAGATTCGCGCGCGCTGTCGTCGTCGGCAAAAATTCCCACGATGGTCCAGTTGCGCCGTCCGTAATGAAACTTCGCGGGCGGATTTAGCTGCGGAAACTTCGCCGCCAGTTTGCGTCCCACCACCCATTCACCGGCGCCGGGATTCGGCCAATGGCCGCTGGTCAATCGCATGCGGCGATGGACGCGATATGCGATCGGTTTCACTCCGCGAAGGTAAACGAACATGGTCTTGGGATGGCCGGGATTCACGTTGAAGCCTGCCACCACCTCAGGCGAGATCAGCGGCGCGCCGGTAGCGTCGGTGGCAAACTCGGGCATCACCCGAAGAACGTCGAAGGCGGGCGGCAAGACGAGGCTGTTGGGCTCCGCTTCCGCTCCGGTCGAAAGGAGAACGTAGTTGCCGCTCTCGGCCGCGCCCTGCACCGTGTTGCGCATTCCGTCGACGAATCCGAACAGGATGAAAAGGATCATGACGATCAACGCGATACTCAGCCCGGCCATCATCGACGATGACCATCTGACTACCAGCGAGCGCGCGTTGTAGCTGAGCGGAATCAATTTCAAACCGGCGCGATCCGCCTCCGATGAAATCAGCCGGGTCTATTTTGCGAATTGATCGGTCGCGCGAATCAACTCGAGGGTGATGCCCGCGTTCGATGCATCGTGCCCCGCATCGTCGACGATCACAAGCTTCGCGCGCGTCCACACTTGGTGGAGATCCCAAGCCCATTGGATCGGCGCCTGCAGGTCAAACCGGCCATTGATCATGATGCCGGGAATGTCGGCGAGATGGGCGGCGTCGCGAAGCACGCTGTTGTCCTCGAGCCACGCGTTATGCAGGACGTAATGGGTAACGATTCTCGCAAACGCCATCGCGAAAGCCGGATCCCTATAACGTGGCGATAGCGCATGCGTCGGAGGCCACGCGGGCGTTGCGGATTCCCACATACACCACTCCGTCGCGGCTCGCTGGCGAATCGCGGGATCGGAATCATTCAGCAGTCGCGCGTATGCCTCAGGGATATCGCCATCGCGTTCGGCAGGCGGCAGCGCATCACGCAGCCGCTGCCATTGCGCCGGGAACATAACCGCCGCGCCGCCGCGAAACCACCAATCGAACTCCTTGCGGCGACCGGTCGTGACGCCCCACAAAATGATCTCACTGACCCGCTGCGGATGCGCCCGCGCATACGCGAGCGCCAAGGTGCTGCCCCATGATCCTCCCAGCAACAGCCATCGATCGATGTTGAAGTGCTGCCGCAATCGTTCGATGTCGGCAATTAGATTCGCGGTGTTGTTGCTCGACAGGTCAGTATCGGGCGCGCTCGCGTGTGGAGTGCTGCGTCCGCAATTGCGCTGATCGAACAGCACGATGCGATAGGCGGCCGGATCGAACAGGCGTCGATGCCACGGCGTACATCCTGAACCGGGACCTCCGTGCAGGACGATCGCCGGTTTACCTTGCGGATTGCCGCAGGTCTCCCAATAGACATGGTTGCCGTCGCCGACATCCAGCATCCCTTGTTGGTAAGGTGCGATTTCCGGATACAGCTCGGCCATAACAGATGGTCTGTATCAATAGACGCACAGATGCGCGAGGTCTTGCAGATACGTCCTTTCCTGGTAGGGCGGTTCGCGAACCGCCCGCAACGATATCGCGGTAGCGAAGATCCTTGTGGCTGCGGCATCGCTGCGGGTCGTTCGCGAACGACCCCTACGAAGAAAGGAGAACCGCGCTTGGCAGGCATGACGATCGCACCCGAAACTCCGCGATTATTCGCTGCGAGGATCGCCCGAGCCGCGATGCAATTCGGCCCACGCCGCTATCAAACGGTCGGCCTCTTCCGGCTTCAGTGAACCCTCGCGCACCGCATTCAGGATTTTCATCATCGCGGCATCACGAGTTCCCTTAGCGCCCGGCACGGGAGGTTCTTCCGAGGTCGCGCTTGATGCGGGCGATTCGCTCGATGATTCATCGCGATTGCGTCCGCGATCTCGTCGGCGCTCGCGGGCTTCTTCCACCGCGCGCTCGACCGCATCGCTGATTTTGCGTCCCAGCCGCGAGAGCTTGTCGCTGACCTCATGCGGAACCTTGTCGTCCAAATCCGAGACCGCGCGTTCGACCTCGCGCAGCGCATCACCGACCGAGCGCGTGACATCGTGCGCGATGGTGCCGGTGAACTTGCCGCTCTCCGATACGATGCGGCCCGCGGCGCCGAGGATCTCGCCGACGAATTCCGGAATGTCCTCGCGCAAGTCTTCAGCAAAATTTTCGAAGGGCGCGGAGAAGCGGCGGCCGAAACGAAATTCGCTGGAGCGCCGACGGCCGTCGTAGTCGCGCGACTGCGCATCGCTGTCGGCGAACAAGATGATGTCGGCATCGGTTGCCTCGAGGGTGATATCGAGTCCGCCCTCGCCGATCGTGCCCGCGACATGATCGCGCCCGCTGCGAATGAAGCCGCTATCGGGAACGCCATACAGGCGCACTCTTCCGTAGCGCGCGATGGCGGTGAACTTCGCCGAAGTGTCGGCGGAAATCTCGACGCTGATTCTTCCACGGCTGATGATTTTCCAGATTCCCTCGCGCGGAAGCGGTCCCAGCAGATCGACCGCACCGCCGATTTGCGGCAGCGCGACGGCGCCGTGAACACCGCGCAGTCCGACATGACCGCCGATGTGCTCGGCTGACACGCTGCCCGCGATATCATCGCAACTAAGCCGTCCGCCGACTTTTCCGAGCACGACATCACCCGCGACCTCGACCGCTTTAACTTTGCTGCCGACGTTTTCCGCATTGAGCGACGCGACGCCTTGCACTTCGAGCTTGCCGCCCACACGATGCGCACTGACGGCCCCCGCGACCGATACGCGCAAGCGCCCACGCACTTCTTCGAAGCTGACCTCGCCCTCGACGGTGCCGCAATCGGTGTTGCCCGCGACGTTGCGAAACTTGATCGAGCGCGCGCCCTCGACGCGCAGGTTGCCGTTGACCTGCTCGCCTTCGAGAGCGTGCGCATCGTCGAGAGTCATGTTGCCGCCGACTTCGCCACGAATAGCGATCGAGCCGATACGGCGCGCGCGCAGATTGCCGCGCACCCTGCCCAGCGAAAGCGGAGCGCTGATGTCTTCGATGTCGAGGTTGCCGGCACATTCGAGGATCTCTAGCGCGACGCCCGATGCGAGCTCGATTGTCGCATTGCCGGAGATAAGAATTTCGGCGCGATTCTCGACCCGGCGGATTTGTGGATCGCTGTCGCATTGAAGCAGCGTGTCGCCCGCAGTGACACCACGCACGCGAAGGTTGCCGCCCGCGCGCATCACTCGAATCGCCTCGACATCGTTGAGCCTGATGTTATCCATGGTCGGGTTCCTCCCGTGCGGATTTTTCCTTGTTGCGGATGGGTGGCCTGGCGCTGGACCCGAGCGCACGCATCGCGTCTTCGGGCGAGATTTTGCCGGCGCTCAATTGCTCGAGGATGGCGCGCCGCCTTTTGGTGGTCGTTTCGTCGGAGTCGTTATCGTCAGCACGAACGCGCTCCTGACGATCATGCTCGGGTGCCGATGCGAGGTTCAAGCCGATAGCGTCGAGTACCTCATCGAGGCGGGCGCGGACCGTCGGGTAAGAGACGCCGAGCTCGCGTTCGACCTCGCGGATGATGCCGCGGTTCTTCAGGAAGACCTCAACGAAGTCGAGTTGAGCGCGATTGAGCCGCAGCAGCGCGGGGATGCTGAATTCGCCCTCGATGCTGATATCGCACGAATGGCAATGGACCTTGCTGACGGCGAGGTCGCCATTACATGAGGGGCATTTGATAATGAGCGGTCGCATCGGCAGGAACGCGTATCATTAATCTGAATATTGATTATATCAAGATATAAATTAAATATAGTGAAGTTATTGCTAAAAAGAAAAGAGGGTGAGCCACCTGACGGTGACTCACCCGGGTCTAGGGGAGGAGGAAGAGGAGGAGAAGAAGCAGATTAGGGGAGGGGAGAACTATTCAGTCTCATGTTCCATTTGCAGCTGCCGGATCTGCGCACGTTGCGAGGCCAGTTGCCGCTCCTGCGAGGAAACCTGAGACTGCGTATGTCGAATTGCGATTTCGTTGTTCTGTAGTGCATTACCGACGACGTATCCGGTGCCAGCGCCCAATGCGCCGCCGATGGCCGCGCCGGCTGCAGGTGCTCCTACGGCGGAGCCGATGATCGCGCCTGAGCCAGCGCCCACGACTCCGCCGAAGAGCGTTCCCTTTTCCCGAGTTGAGAGCGGTTGGCCAGAACAAGCCGCAAGGAAGAAAGTCGCAGCAAGCACGAAGACTGTTTTTGCGAAGTAATTCCTCATGGTTCGTGGCTCCCGTCGTCGGGTCGGAGGTATTACACGACCCGTGCCGGGCGAGAAAACGAGGAATTTGGCGGATTTTCAGAGTAACCGAGGCTAAGCCAATTTTGTAAATTTACCTTTTTACATGCTCATAGATGTAAATTTTACAAACTGTCGCCCGAAAAGCGGCCCATAGCACATTAAAGCGAATGCTTAGGGCGCGGATGCTGCTGGGTCAGGCAATGCACCGCCCCCAGCCCCCAAACCAGATCTATCGAGGGTACGCCGATGACGCGACGGCTGGGAAATAGGCGCTGGAGGGTGCCCATCGCGAGGGCGTCGGCCTCGCATTCGAAGGTCGGCATGATGACGCCGCCATTGCAGATGTAGAAATTCGCGTACGATGCGGGCAGGCGGGTGTCGTCGTATACCACCGGCGTCGGCATCGGCAGAGTCTCGATTCGAAACGGACGCCGATGCTCATCGCGCATCGCGTGCAGCCGCTTCAGGTTTTCCCGAAGCACGTGGTAGTTCGCATCGGCAGGGTCGTCCTCGACCACCGTGACAATCGTATGTGGCGTGACGAAGCGCGCGAGGTCATCGATGTGCCCGTCGGTGTCGTCGCCCGCGATGCCGTCGCCAAGCCACAGTACGTGCGTCACGCCGAGGTATGTCATCAGGTACTCTTCGATAGCTGCCTGGCTCAGATGCGGATTGCGATTGCGGTTGAGCAGGCACGCTTCGGTGGTGAGCAGCAGTCCTTCGCCGTTGACGTCGATGGAGCCGCCTTCGAGGACGATTCCTGGCTCGATGACCTCGAAGCCGTAACGCGCGCCGAGCTTGCGCGGGATCGCATCGTCGAGATCATAGGCGCCGTATTTTTCGCCCCACGAATTGAAAATCCAATCGAGCGCGATTTGCCCAGGAACGTTGCTATCAGATGATCCGTCAACATCGGAAGTGCGATTGACGAAAATCGGTCCGTGGTCGCGAATCCATGAATCGTTGGTAGGCTCGACGATCAGCTCGACGCGATTCATCAAATCGGCGTCGCTAACCGCGCTTCGAATGAGGGCGCGCACCGGCTCGATTTCGTCGGCGCTTTTGACCAATACACGAATCAACTCGAACTCGGCGATCGCAGCCGCCATCTTCGCGTATGCCGGTTGCACCGGCTCGAACTTTCCCGGCCAGGTGTCCAGATTATGCGGCCACACCAGGTAGGTCGCGAGATGCGGCTCCCATTCGGCCGGCATCCGGTAGTTGCGCAGCCGCGCGTGATGAGGAGGAGGATTAATCGGCACGACGCACCGACGAGAATTCTCGTTAGCTGCGTTTCAGCCCATCGCGCCACGCGATGACTTCGAGTTCGACTCGGACAGCGTCCTCGACAGGAATCACGGGTCGGGCCTGCATTTCAAAAGCAGGCAACATCGAGCAGAACTTGTGAACGGCCAACGGATCGTCGCAGTCCACCAACATGTGTCCACCCCACTCGCCGACTCGCACAACGAACATCTCGATCTTGAAATTGGCGGGCGCCTTCCATTGAGTGAAAACCTCCAGTATCCGCTTCTGGACGTTCTCGTACTCCATCGGCGATCCCTGCGGGCGTTCGAACCAGCTGATCATGTATTTCATCGGGCTTCCTTTATTGAGCTGATGTAAAATTCAACTACGAAATCGGCGCGTGAGATCCTGATAGGCATCGATACGGCGATCGCGCAGGAACGGCCAGTTGCGCCGGGTGCGCTCGATCTTGCCGAGGTCGCATTCGACGATGAGGGTTTCTTCGGATTTCGCATCGGCCTGCGCGATGATTTCGCCAAACGGATCGGCGACAAATGAGTTGCCCCAAAACTCCAGGTCATCCTCGATACCGACGCGATTGGTAACCGCGACGAACACGCCGTTGGCAATGGCGTGACTGCGCTGAATCGTGATCCACGCATCGAGCATCTTCTTGCGATCTTCCGCCGTCTCGCCATGCCACCATCCAATCGCGGTCGGATAGAACAGCACCTGCGCGCCGGCCATCGCAGTCAGCCGCGCAGCTTCGGGGAACCATTGATCCCAGCACACCAGCACGCCCATCCGTCCCTTCGCAGTCGGATGCGCGGTGAAATCGAGGTCGCCGGGCGTGAAATAAAACTTTTCGTAGTAGCGCGGATCGTCGGGGATATGCATCTTGCGATACTTGCCGGCGATTTTTCCATCCGCATCGATGACGACTGCAGTATTATGGTAGATGCCCTCGGTGCGCTTCTCGAATAGCGAAGCGACGATCACGACCTTGCGCGCCGCCGCCACCTTGCACAGCTCCTCGCTGGTGGGTCCGGGAATCGGCTCGGCGAGATCGAAGCGGCTATTCTCCTCGACCTGGCAGAAGTACTGCGAGCGGAAAAGTTCCTGGAGGCATACCGTATCGGCGCCACGCTTCGCCGCATCCTCGATGCGCGCGATCGCCTTTTGCAGATTTTGCTTCGGCTCCGGCGAACAGCTCATCTGAATGAGCCCGAGCGCCAGCCGATCTTTTGGTGCATGAGGCATGTTTAATTTGATATCAGCGCCGCCGATGAGGCGCTATCAGGCGGAGGCCAGTCGCGCGATATCTTCCGGCCGCTCCGTCGTTACCTCGAGATCTGTGACCAAGCCGCTCCCCAGCGAATAGATCCATCCATGGATGCGGAGTTCCTGCCCGCGCGCCCACGCGTCGCCCACGGTGAGGGCCGAGGTGACATTTTTCACCTGTCGAATCACGTTGAGCTCGCACAGGCGATTAAGACGAGCATGCTGGTCCGAGATCGCTTCGAGCTCGTCGCGATGAAGATGGGCGACTTCGCGGATCGGAAACAACCAATGTTCGACCAGGCTAAGATGAGTGCCGCTCATCGCGGCGCTCACCCCACCGCATCCGTAATGTCCCACCACGATGACATGCTTCACCTTCAGCGCGTCGACGGCATACTGCAGCACCGAGAGATAGTTGGCGTCCTGCGGCGGCGCGAGGTTAGCGACGTTGCGATGGACGAAGAGCTCGCCGGGTGCGAGATCCACGATCTCGTTGGCAGGCACGCGGCTGTCGGAGCATCCGATCCAGAGATATTCGGGCGCCTGCTGCCTATCCAGGCGCTTGAAAAAGTCGGCGTCCGCCGCGACCCTCCTCGCCGCCCAGACGCGGTTGTTTGCCTTCAGATGATCCAGCATCAACAGATCATAATGCCAATTGTTGTGGTGAGAATGGAACGCCACACGCGCAACATCCTGCGAGGACACAGGCGTCATGGTGAGTTCGTGAGAGTCACTGCGCTTCGGAATGAAGCGGGCGCGGGTAACGAGTCCGTGCCGATACGTCCACTTTGACGACATCCGCAATCGCGTCTTATAGTCCGGACGAGGATCAGAACCATGGCACTCAAGGTCACGCTGTTTTCGGATTTCATCTGCCCGTTCTGTTACATCGGTTTCCAGACCATCCAGAAACTGAAGCGCGAATTCGACCTCGATATCGATTGGCGTGGCTTTCAGATTCACCCCGATTGGCCCGCGACCGGAATTCCCGTCGAAAAAGTCTACGGCGCCAACGGCTCCGATGCGCGCAAGGCGGCGTGGGAACGAATCGCCTCGATGGCGACCGAGGCCGGCCTCACGATGCGTCCGCCATCGGTGCTGACCAACTCGCACAACGCGCTCGCCGCCACCGAATACGCGATTGAATCGGGCAAGGGCGAAGAATTCGAGCAACGCGTTTATCGCGCGTACTTCGAAGAGGGCTCGAATATCGGTGATGTGGAAGTGCTGAAGAAGCTCGCGGCCGACGTGGGTCTCGATCCTGCGCAAATGATCGAGGCAATCGCTTCGGCCGAAGTGCAATTGAAACTCAAGCACAACGCGATCGTCGCGCATCAGCATGGCGTCAGCGGGGTGCCCACATTCTTCATCGGCAACTATCCGCTGGTAGGCGCGCAGAGCGAGGCCACAATGCGAAAAATCCTGACGCGCGCCGCCGAAATGATGAGCGCGACGGCGAAGTAGGAATAAAAATCGCATGAGACTGAAAAACAAAGTTGCGATCATCACCGGCGTCGGCAGCGGACAGGGCCGCGGCGCAGCGACGATCTTCGCGCGCGAAGGCGCTCAACTCGTCGGGTGCGACTGGAAGCGCGAGGACGGCGAGATCACCACCAGCATGGTGAAGCAGGCGGGCGGCGCAATGGTCTTCGCGCAGGCCGACGTGTCGAGCGCGAAGGATTGCGAGAACGTGGTGCGCACCGCGATGAGCACCTACGGCCGAATCGACATCCTCTATAATAACGCCGGCGTGGGATATTCGTCGCCGCTCTCGATGGGCGACATCCTGAACACGCCCGAAGAAGATTGGGATCGCGTGCTCGCCATCAACCTCAAGAGCATGTTCCTGATGTGCAAGTATACGATTCCCGAGATGATCAAAACCGGCGGCGGCTCGATCGTGAATACCGCATCGATTGCGGCGCTGATCGGCGGGGCATCTGCGCATGCGTACACCGCGTCAAAGGGCGGGATGGTCGCGCTCGGGCGCGCGCTCGCAGTCGAGTTCGGGCCGAAGAACATCCGCGTCAACATGATTTGCCCCGGCGCCATCGATACGCCGATGATTGCGCCGGTGGTGGATCCGATTCGGGATTCGGGCCGGCTGCTGTTGCAATCGCCGATTCGCCGGATGGGAACGCCGGAAGACATCGCGAACTGCGCGCTCTACCTGGCGTCGGACGAATCCACTTTCGTAACCGGCGCGACGTTCGTCGTCGATGGCGGCGTGGTCGCTCAGTAAAACATTTTTCAGGAGCATCTATGGCCAAGTCTCTCGAACAGAAAGTCCAGGAACTCGCAGACCGTGAAGAAATCAAGGAACTGACAGCGAGGTATTGCTGGCATGTCCAACACTCTGAGGGCGAGGCGATCGCGCGTCTCTTCACCGACGACGGCGTGCTCGACGCGCCCGGAAACAAGCCGGTCCGCGGAATGGACGCGTTGCTGAAATTCTATGGAGCGATAACTCCGGCGGAGGCGCCGGTGCCCTTCATTCATAACCACATCATCGAAATCGACGGTGACAACGCACAAGGAACCTGCACCATCGATGCGCGCTTCACCCGCAAGGGCGAGAGCATCCTTGGCGCCGGCTGGTACGAGGACAAATATCGGCGCGTCAACGGTAAGTGGCGCTTCGCGGTGCGAAAAATTTCCTTTCATCATTCGGTGCCGCTCAAAGAAGGCTGGGCTAAAGCAAAAGCAGAAGCCGCGGCCAAGGCCGAGGCTGCCAAAGCGGAATCTGCCAAAGCGGAATCTGCAAAGACCGGCCGCTGAGACCTGATGGCTGTCGAAGTCACGATGCCCAAGTTCGGGCTCACCATGCACGAGGGCACCATCCAGCGCTTCTTCAAGGCGGTCGGCGATACAGTCAGCGCGGGCGATCCTCTATATGAGGTCGAAACCGAGAAGGTTCTCTATGAGGTCGAGTCGCCCGCCAGCGGCGTGCTCGCGGTCGCACTGTTCGAAGAAGGTGCGACGGTCGAATGCGGCGTTGCGGTCGCCGTGATCGCAGAGGCCGGTGATGATCCCGCCTCGCTGAGGACGAAATACGCAGTGGCTCCGGGGGCGGCATCGAACGAGGTGAAAACTGCGAAAGCGCCAACCCCTGATGCCATCGAGGCGAAAAGCACCTCCTCGGAGCGACGGCCGGTCAGTCCCGTCGCGCGCAAGCTCGCCGCGGAACTCGGCGTGAACCTCGATCGCGTCAGCGGCAGCGGGCCAGGAGGACGAATCACGCGCGAAGATGTGGAGCGCGCCGCCAAATCGCCACAAGTCTCGAGCACCACAGCTCCCGCGAAAACCGCGCCTCAAACGATCCCGATGCGCGGAATGCGCAAGACGATTGCCGAGCGGATGCATCAGAGTTTGCGCGACACCGCGCAGTTGACCATCACCTCGGAGGCCGACGTGACTCCCGCGACGGAACTTCGCGAGCGGCTCAAGCGCGAGTTCGATTTCACGTACACCGACTTGCTGATCCAGGCCGCCGCGCGCGCGCTACTCAAGCATCCGCGGATGAATGCGCGCCTCGAAGGAAACTCAATCGTCACCTCGAGCGAGGTCAACATCGGTCTTGCCGTCTCGCTCGATGACGGCCTGATCGTTCCAGTCATTCGCGACGTCCCCGGCAAGAGTCTTCGCGATATCGCGGCGCTCACCAAAGAGGCGGGCGAAAAAGCGCGCGGGGGAAAACTCAAGCTCGAGGACATTAGCGGCGGTACTTTCACCATCACCAATCTCGGCACCTTCGGCGTCGATGCGTTCACGCCGATTCTCAATAGCGGCGAGACCGGAATTCTCGGCGTCGGCCGGATCGTTGAAAAACCGGCAATTTACCGAGGCGAAATGACGCGCCGCGCGATGATGACGCTGTCGCTGACCTTCGACCATCGAGTGATCGACGGCGCGCCCGCCGCGCTCTTCCTGCAAACCGTGATCGACTTGTTCAACTACGGCGAGCGATGAGGGTACGCGATCGTTCGCGCGCACGCCGCTTCATTGCGGCGCTGACATTTGTTGCTACCGTCCTGATTTCGCTTCCTGGCGCGCATGCCGCGGGAGGCGCGCAGATCGTCAAGGCGCCGCCGCCGAAGGAAATCGACTACGACAAGCTGACGCAGGAAGCGACAGACTTCCTCTCCAAGTACATCCGTATCAACACTACCAATCCGCCTGGCAACGAAATGGAAGCGGCGAAATTCCTCAAGGAGAAATTTCTGTCCGAGGGAATTCCTGCGACTACCTGGGAGCCGGAGCCCGGCCGCGGCATCCTCGCGGCGCGCCTGCGCGGTATCGGCGAGAAGAAAAAAGCGCTGATCGTCCTGAGCCATATGGACGTCGTGCCTGCGGTCGCATCCGAGTGGAAGGTGCCGCCGTTCTCGGGTGAAGTGAAAGACGGATACATCTGCGGGCGCGGCTCGCTCGACGGTAAAGGTCCCGGCGTGATCGGGTTGATGGCGATGATGGCGATCAAACGCGCCGGCATCCTGCTCCATCGCGATATCATTTTTGTCGCGACCGGCGATGAGGAAGAAGGCGGCAAGATGGGCGCGGGGTGGTTCACCGAGCACGAGAAGGACATCTTTTCCGATGCCGGCTTTCTGATCACCGAAGGCGGCAGCATCGCGGAACTTCCCAATGACAAAAAACTCTACAAGGTGGCGGTCACCGAAAAAACGCCGCTCTGGATTCGCCTAACCGCGACCGGTAAGGAGGGGCACGCGGCTGCTCCCGCGTCCGATACTGCGGTGACGCGCCTGATTCGCGCGCTCGCGAAGATCGTCGACTACCGTCCGCAGATCCGCGTGATGGGACCGGTGCAGGACGAATTCCGCACCATGGCAGAAATCGAACACGGGCCCCCGCAGTGGCTCGATCTGGCGTCGTCGCTGCGCGATTTGACCTTCGCGCGAAAATTTCTCGACGATCCTTCCCAGAACGCGAAGGTCCGCGACACCATCGCACCCACGGTGCTTCAAGGCAGCGACAAGACCAACATCATTCCCGCGGCGGCGTATGCTGAAATCGATTGCCGCCTGCTGCCGGACGACAATCAGGCGAAATTCCTGTCCAACATTGAAAAGGTAATCAACGACGATACGATCAAAATCGAGGTGCGGCTCAATTCGCCGCCGACTCCTGCGTCGCCTTCGAAGTCGGTCCTGATGAACGCCATCAATCAACTCGCGCGTAACTATGATAAGTGTCCGGTGGTGCCAATCATGGTTGGCGAGTTTACCGACAGCCGTTATTTTCGCCGGCGCAATGTCGACTCCTATGGTTTCACGCCGCTCGATCTGCAGCCGGCTGAATTTAGCGGTGTTCACGGAATTGACGAGCGTATGCCGGTGAAGGAAATGGGCGCGGCGATCAAGCGGATGACGATGCTGCTGGAAATTTTCGGCCGGGAAAAATAACCGAAGGAAAAAGAACATGCTGCGTGCGGGCACAGGAATTTCGGTTTCGCATAATCCGCGCACCGCGGCTATCGAAGCTTGCGCCGCGGCGATGGCGCAGGCAGGCCTCGCGCAGGCGGCGGGCGCGATCTTCTTCGCTACCACGGCGCACGGCGGCGCATTTCCGTTGATCCTCCGCACCGTCGGCGAGCAAACCAAAACTCGCGAGGTCGTGGGATGCTCGAGCGTCGGCGTGATCGCTTCCGAATCCGAGGTCGAAACCGGTCCCGCGTTGTCAGTGCTGGTGTTCGGCGGTACCGAGCTGAACGCGAAACGCTTGTTCGTGCCGTCTCTGCGCGGGCGCGCGCGCGAGGTCGCGTTGGAACTCGCCGCCGCAGCCAAGCCTGCGTTGGGGCAATCGAATCTGCTGTGTATCTTTGCCGACACCTACAACATGAACGCGGATCCGTTTCTCGCGGCGCTCGAGGCTGAGCTTCCCGGAGTCGTAATCGTCGGCGGCGGCGCGAGCGAGGATGGCTCGATCGGCGAGACTTTTCAATTTTGCGGCGACACCGTTAGCTCGAATGCGGTTTCGGCCATGCTGATTTCCGGCGACTTCGATTTGAACGTGGGCGCATCGCTCGCATGCACGCAGATTGGCCCGATGCATCGCGTGACCGAGGTTCGCGACAACGTCGTTATCGCGCTTGACGGCCGTCCTGCATACGAAGTGTTCGCTGAAGCTGCGGGACCGCTGGCCGACGATCTCCGCCGCGCGCTCGCATTCGTGTTCCTCGGCGTCCCGCTCGACGACAACCCATCGCGGCTTGAGCGCGGGCGTTTCATCGTCCGCAACATCGTGGGAGCGAGCGAGGAGCATGGCGTGATCGCCGTCGCGCACTATCCGCAGGTGGGCGACGCGGTCGGGCTGGTGTTGCGCAATGCGGAACGCGCGCGTGAGGATTTGAAGGCCACCCTCGCTGAGATGTCCGATAGATCCGCGCGTCCGGCGGCATTCGGATTGTATTTCGATTGTGTCTCGCGCGGTTCCGGGCTGTACAACATGCCCGGCCACGATACCGCCTACATCCAGCAGTATCTCGGACCGATTCCAGTCGCGGGATTTTTCACCGGCTTCGAGATCGGCCCGCTCGCCGACGCGACGGGACTGCTGCAGTACTCCGGCGTCCTCGCGCTCGTATCTGAAAAGGGATCTTCGTAAAGGATCGGCTTATCAAACCGTCCCGTAAAATCGCTGGGATTTTTCTTTCCTCGTAGGGGTCGTTCGCGAACCACCCGCAGCGATGCCACAATCGCGACGATTTTCCCGTTCGCCAACATCGTTGCGGGCGGTTCGCGAAGGGGAGTATGTACTTGACGCAAATCGGGGCGTCAGTCCCTCGATCTTGACCCAACGTGCCGAGAAACTCGTCACCATCCTCGCCGGAATGACCATCGAGGGGGCGCAACTGGCCTTGGAACGGGCCAAGGAGATGCTGCTAAAGAACCCAGTGGTATCGGCGAAGAGTCCTATTTCGCGTTAACCAGCGCCTGTAGCTGGCGGAAGTTTTCCTTGACGTTAACGGCATCGCCGCCTGCCATCGTCATCGTGATTGATACTTGCCCTCTGGGGACAACGCTGACTTTTCGGACCATCACAATTCGGTCTGCGTTGATCAAATGTTCTTCGCCTTCTTCGTCATGGACAACTATTAGCTTTGCCATACCGCATCGTCGCGGGATGCGCCCGCTAGGTCAATGAGTTATTTCCAGTTGACGCAATCACGCCAAAATCGCGCTATCCTTGAGGCATGGCCGAATTGGGTTTTCGCGCATGCCTGTCGGGATGGGGACGAATTGTGGCGCTTGCCCGAAAGGATACACGCCCGTACATGGGCGTCTATCGAATCGCGCAGGCAGGCGTTTCTGCTGTGGTCGGCGCAGCCTATGCGAACCATGCTCCCGTGAATTGGACCGATGTAATACGGACGGGTAAGGGCGCCGTTATCGGTGCCTGCGCATTCTACCTATTGGTCTTTCTGTGGCGGCTCTCCGTGGTCATTCCATGGCTAACGAAAGACAGTCCCGATGAAGAGTTGAGTCCAGATGCCGCCGCTCTCCATCGGCACGCTTCGGCGCTTGAGGAGCATACGACCGCAATTGAGAGGCAGGGCGTAGAGATGCGCATGCGAGATTCGCTCCAACACGCCCTCAAACGGCAGGACTAGCGCCCGATTTGCGTCAAGTACATACTCCCCTTCGCGAACCGCCCCTACGAAGATCAGACGTGAATTATTCTACCGCAGTTCCTTGAGTTTGCGCGCGGTCACGATCGCGAGGCGATGCGTGAAGAAGAGTTCGCCGTCGATCCGCGAGGGTCGCGCACCGCTCAAATCCTCGATCAGGTCGCGCTCGATCATCGCGCGCGCTTCCGCCTCACGATCGGGCGAGGTGTGCCCGGATACGAACCATCGATCGACCGGGTTTTTTAGCGCCGAGGATTCGAAGCGCATGATTTCCAATCCTGCCGATGCGAGCTTCTTCACCAATTCGCTCAGAGGCAGCGCGCGCGTATGCGAGGTATCGCGCAGGCGCTCGAAGCGATTGTAATATTCGGCGCGCTCCGGATGCTCGCTCGAAATGAGATCCTCGACCGCGACGGTTCCATCGACGCGGCAGACGCGCGCCATCTCTGCGATCACGACGGCGGGATTTTCAAAATGATGGACCGCGAAACGGCACACGACTACGTCGAACTCGTTGTCGTCGAACGGGAGGCGCGCCTCCACATCGCCAATGCGGAAGCTGACATTATGCAGACCGCGCTCGACGCGCATCCGCTCGGCGATCTTCAAGGGCGCCTCGGTGAGGTCGACCCCGATAACTTCGCGCGCGACTTTCGCGAAGGCCATCGCGACGTGGCCAGGGCCGGTGGCGACTTCGAGGACACGCGCATCAGCGCTCGGGCTGACCGCATTCACCAACTTTTCGATATGTTCGAGGTCGCGAATCATCGGCGCGGTGGCGTATTCGTTCGCCTGCCGCGTGAACTCCTCGCGAACCAAATCTTTGTGCTGCGGCTTGTCGCCTGCTTCGGAAGCCATAGCGGAAACTCCTTTGCGAGGCGTTCATTGTGGTGCGAAGGCTCCCGCCTATCAAGCAGACATCAACATCTGTATACGCGGGCGCGAGGCGACACCTCGCTCCGCTTGCGCACTTTTGGCCGATAGTGGTAGCTCAATCATGGGTTCGAGCCGGGTTGCCGGCAGGATTCCAGCCTCGGAAATATACGGAGGAATACCAACTTGGATTTCGGGTTCTCAGAAGAGCAGGAAATGTTGCGCGATGCGGCCAAGCGCTTTCTGGCCGACAATTGCCCAACCACTTACGTTCGCAAAATGATGGCCGATGCGACCGCGCATGACAAAGAGTTCTGGAAAAAGCTGGTCGACCTCGGATGGCCCTCGCTGCTGATTCCGGAACAGTACGGCGGCCAAGGCGGCGGCTTCCTCGATATGACGGTAGTGGCGGAAGAGGCCGGCAAGGCGCTCGTGCCCGGACCATTTTTCACCTCCGCGTTGCTGGGCGCGCCGCTCGTAATCGAGGGCGGTTCCGAAGAACAGAAGAAGGAAATCCTGCCTCGGATGGCGAAGGGCGAATTCATCGGCACCCTCGCGCTGGCCGAGGCCGCGGGCCGCTTCGACGCGGAAGGCGTGCAGCTTAAGGCGAGCAAGAGCGGCAACGATTACATCATCAGCGGAGAAAAGTTTTTCGTGCCCGACGCGCATGTCGCCAATGGTATGGCGGTGGCGGTTCGCACCGGCGGCAGCGGCGAAAAAGGCATCACCCTTTTAATAGTGCCGACCGACGCGAAGGGCGTCACCATCACGCAACTCAAAACCGTCGATATGACGCGGCGGCTGTGCCACGTGAAGTTCGACAATGTTAAAGCCACCGGGATGCTCGGCAAGGAAGGCGAAGGATGGCCGATTCTGCGCCGCGTGCTCGATATCGCGACCGCCGCGCTATCGGCCGAGATGGTCGGCACCGCGCAGAAGGCGCTCGACATGTCGGTCGACTACGCGAAGACGCGCGTGCAGTTCGGCAAGCCGATCGGTTCGTTTCAGGCCGTGAAGCATAAGTGCGTCGACATGATGGTCGCAGTCGAGAACGCGCGCTCACTGACCTACTACGCGTGCTGGACTGTCGATGAAAAAACGCCGGAAGCGGCGACCGCAGTTCCGATGGCGAAGGCGTATGCCTCCGACATGGCGAAAAATGTTACCTCGGAGGCGATCCAGGTCCACGGCGGCATCGGTTTCACCTGGGAGCATGACATGCACCTGTTCCATCGCCGTGCGCTTGCGGGCGAGGCGAATCTGGGCAATGCCCCGGTGCATCGGGAGAGCGTCGCGCGCGCACTGCTCGACTGAAAAATATTTCGAATGCGAAGAGCGCCGTGGCATCGAGCCGCGGCGCTTTTTTTCGAGCGATGCCGCACGCGTCAGTGCGTAGCGACCTTGCGGGCCTCGTGCTCGACTGCCGTGCCCTTAAAGAAATTTGGATTCGTCGCGGTCCAGAACTTTACCGGATTCACGAATAGGAATTCGCGCAACTCCTCGAGCTTTACCATCCCGTGCTCGACGAGCTCGTAGGCCTCCTCGGCGCATTCACGCATGTCGGGCACATCCCAGTGGCCGATGTCGGAGCCGTAGAGCGCGAGCAGCTTGGCGTCGAAGGCGGTTCCCATCGGATCGAACGCGAGCGCGTTGAGAGGATCGTCGCCCTCGCATCCGAAATAAAACTGGCTGATAAAAACGTCGCGAATGTCGGTAATCGAGCGAACGCCGCTCTCAGCCCATTCATCGACCATCGTTGGATCGATTCCGCCCGAGAGCCCGTTCACCATCGCCTCGACGATTTGATCCTCGCGGCCCTTGGCACTTTTGCCCGCGTAACGGATTGCATAGCTGCGCAGCGCGGCCGCATCGATGCCGGCGGGATTGAAGCTCTCGACCGCATCGCGATTGCGCTTTTCGTAGTGGCCGATCAGTTCGGAGTAGAGCGAGCGCGCCCATGCCATCCCGCCTTCGAGGAAAGCGAATTTGACCTCGGGAAAGCGCTTCGGCACTCCACCGAGGAACAGCGACTTGCAAACCGCCTCGGCACTCGCGGCGAAATTCCCGATGTGGTTGTAGACATAGTTGCTGATCGATCGCCGCGCGCCCCATCCGTAGCCGACCGAATGAAACGTCGGCGCGATGCCCAGCTCACGGCACTTCGCCCATACGGGGTCGTAGTCGTATTCACTGTCGATGCCGAAGGTGTCCATCCAATAGGTGTACTTCGCGGCCTCGGGATGATGCTTTGCGACGTACGGAATCGGGCGCTTGACGTAACTCGCCATCATGACGGCTTTCAAGCCAAGCTGATGGACTACATATTCAAGCTCCTCGACGGCCTCATCCGGCGTATGCATCGGGATCACCGCGGCGGGCGTCATGCGCTTTTCGAGTCCGGCAAAGGTGTCGGCTTTCATCCGATTCAGCGCGCGGCACGAGGCCCGCCGCACTTCGTCATCGGGCATCTCCATCGTGATGAGGCCGATAGTTGGATAGACGACCGAATAGTCGAGGCCCATTTCTTCGAGCCGCTCGTACATGAGGCGCGGAAACAGCGCGGTAGCGAGGTCTTCGGTATTCTTCGCGGGAACCGCCCACCAGGTCGGACGCAGCGTACGGCGCTCGCGGCGTTCATCCATCGTGCGCGTTCGCCACTCCGGATCGCTAAACGTGTCGAGCATCGCGGTCTGATACCGTTCGGCGACTTTCGCGCCACCGGCTGCTTTCAGGTAGTCGAAGAACAACGGCCCGATTTCAACGGTGTGGCCGTCGGAATCGATAATCGGATGATTCAGGCGCGCGCGTATCTCGGCTGACTTCGATCGTGATGCGGTCGCCATCGCGTCCCTCTTGAGCTGCGAAGAGATCTCGAGCAATCAGAGTCTATAGAAGAACCGCGCTGAACGGGCAAAGGGATTTTTCAGTGTTGCGGTTTCCGATTTCCGCGTTGGATACTGCATCGCGATGATGCGGACTAGCGTTCCCGCCGCCGCGCTCGCGATCCTCACGATGAGCGCGATCGCACGCGCGCAAGGCCCTTCGCCCGTCGCAGGCGCAATGCCCGTGACTGCGGCTGCTCATCCGACTTCGACGTCCGCCGCGACGTCGCTCACGCCGGGAACCATCATCAACGCACAGAATGCGGGGCAGTATGCGAGTTTCATCCCGGCCGCGACCATGCTCGCGATTCAGCACGGGTTGCGGCTCGAGGTGCAACCGACCCATCGCATTCAGTGGTCGAGTGGTTTTCAAACCGCGACCGAGAAATATTCGCCGCAGGTCGGCCTCGACAACGATGACTACATCACCAACTACATCGCGGGGATGCCGTTTCCTCTGATCGACGCCAGCGACCCCAAGGCGGCGGTGAAGATCGCCTACAACTGGCACTTCGGTCCGGTTCTGCCCGACGATTTTTCGGCCTCGCCGTGGAGCGTGAATGGCTACCTCTCGGATTCGCGGGACCCAACCCAGATTCGCCCATCTAACGACATGGACAACGCGTGCGAGCAATTCGATTTCCTGCGCTTCGCGCATCGCACCGAGGTTGAGCCGCATCCGACAATGGGAGCGAACGCGCTCGGAGTCGAATGGAAAGCGCGCTGTAACCAGTGGACCACGCTTAGCATGGGCGGCGACACGGGCGAGGGCGCGGGCATCTGGATTCGTTATTTGAATCCGCGCAGCAATGACGATTTCTACGGCTTCGACGAGCACACGCGACGGCTGCGGCGGATGGGTATACACATGGCGTTCCCAAACAAGGTGTGCCGCCGATGCCATCAGCCGTACTGGGCGTATGCGCTCCCGAAAACCGAGATCTACAACTACCGCCTGCTCGGCACCATCCCGATACTCGCGTGTGTCTCGGCGAAGGATGAGCCGGCGGGAATCGAAGCGCAGGAGTCCGGCTACGCGTTGACGCAGGAGCCCTTCGAGTTTCGGCGCGCCTACATTCTGGAGATGTCGCCGATTCAAAAGAACCTTGATGAGCGCACGCTGATCTTCATCGACAGCGAGATCTACGTATGGCTCGCCGCGGAGTTTTATGAATCAGGCGAGCGCGTCGCGACGGCGATTCCGCTGTGGCGCACGCATCCATCGCCGGAGGGCGGGAATCTGTTCGACCTCGCAGGTAGCTTTTATTTTCCCAATGACCGCAGCGGGCTGTTCCGCTCGGTGGTTCCGGCGCATTCCTCGTTCACGCAGAAAATCAATACCGGCGCGATTTCCGAAAGCGACTTCAACCCGAACATCCTGGTCAGATAGCAAAGTTTGGTGAACAAACGGATGTGTGAAGTCGTGGCGGGCACGTCGGGCTTTCACGCCTGGGGAAGCGTTTAGCGCAGCCTTGGCAGCTGGGGGGAGCAGCTTGCCGCCGCGGCCCGACGTGCCCACATTCCTGGAATGTCTCACATTGTAGAGAAATCCGTCAAGAGGTAATGTGGCACATTCGCGCGAAAATCAACCGTCTTGTCTCACACAGAACATATCTTTGCGCAAATCCGCTTTTCGCCCTATCTTCAGGTCCGCATGGAAATGTTTCCCGAGTCCGCAAGATAAGGAGATCGCGATGGCTGAAATGGGAGTCTATGAAGCGATGCGCACGCTCAAGGCTGTGCGGCGGCTCAAACCCGATCCGATTCCCGACGAGGTGCTGCATCGCGTGCTGGAAGCCGCGACCTGGGCGCCGACCGGAGGCAATCGGCAACCCTGGCGCATCATCGCCGTGAAGGATCGCGAGAAGAAAAATCGTCTCGGGAGCTGGTACGCCGAACGATGGAACGCTTTCTCGAAGATGTATCGCTCCGCCATTTCCAACATGCCCGAGGATGCGCGTAAAGGGATGCTGCGCACCATTGCGGCCGGCGACTATCTCGCGAATCATTTCGGCGAGACGCCGGTCGTCGCGATTTTCTGCTTTGATCCAAAGCAGATGGCCATCACCGACGCGAAGCAGAATCGCCCTTCGGTCGTCGGCGGAGGATCGGTTTATCCTTCGGTGGAAAATCTTCTGATCGCGTGCCGCGCCGAAGGCCTTGGGTGCGTGCTCACCACGCTGCTATGCGAAGCGGAGCCGCAGGTGAAAGAGCTGCTCGCGATTCCAGAGGGATGGGGTACTGCTGCCGCGATTCCAATCGGATATCCGGTCGGGCGCGGTCACGGCCCACTCACCCGCCGTCCGTTCAGCGAGTTGGCTTATCTCGATTCGTGGGGAAATCGCATCAGCTAGATGCGAACCGATCTCCCCTTCGTGGCAGGAGGCTGCCGCACGGTTCGTTCAGATCAGTTCAGGCGGGCCGCTGCAGCCGCATGGCCTGCGGCCTTGCTGCTGCCATGGTATCGGCGATCTGGGGTCGGCCAGGTCTTCGTGACGCCAAAATGACTGACCGCATCGAGTGCAGGAAGCATTGTAATGGCCGACCTGCATCGACACCCATTGCTTGGGACCAACATGACGCTGCAGCGCATGACTACCACATTGTGGACACTTTTCTCTCACGGTTGGCTTTCCATCCGTTCAGCTTGAGATCTGCTTCAAGGTTCGTGAACGTTCAGAAGTTTCGATTCCCAGCTACGGACCCATGGTACCAGACCACGTCTTTCAGTACCAATAGACGATTGAGCCCATTTTAGTCAGAAAAACTCCAGTCGCTTTCTGGTACCGCTGGTACCCTAGGCGCGCTTCCCCGTCTGGGTGTATGGGTGAGGCGGGGAATTTGAACGGGGAGAGATCGAAAATCGATGGGGACCGTGAAACAGCGGGCTGTGCCCAAGCGCCTGGAGCGCGTCATCGAGGAGGCTGAGACGCTGTTCGTCGAAGAAGGTTTTCTTCACCTCGGCACCATGGAGCTGGCGCGGAGGCTGAGATGCTCGAAGCGGGCGCTGTACTCAATCGCACCAACCCGGGAAAAATTTTTCGAGGTGATCCTGGAGCGCCACCTCGCGCGGATGAACCGCGAAATGATCGCAGCCGTTAAGGCCGCGCCCAACTGCATCGCGGCCTTGTGCGCACCGATGGAAACTGCCATCGCCGCTTTCGGCAACGAGAGTAGCCGCTTCAATCACGACTTCAAGAGTTTTCCAGCGGGTCTGCGCGTGCTGCGACGCACCGAGAAGCAGCGCGTTAAGCTGATCGAAGAGTGCATCGCGCAGGGAGTCGGGCTCGGCGCATTTCGCAAAGTCGACCCGCACCTGGTGGCCGCCGCGTTGCAAGCCGCCGCGATGCGCGTCACCGATCCACAGTTCCTGTCCGAATCGACTATGACGTGGGCGCAGGCGCTGCGCGAGGTGTTCCGGCTGTTCTTCCAGGGACTGCTACAGAGCCGCGACGCCGAGGAGTTGCGCGAACGCCACGGACGCACCGCCACCGTGCGGCGCACGGCTCAGCGCAGTGCCGCGGCACGCTAGCCGATCGAAGGACAGATTCCGCGTCCCTCGATGCAATTTCGCTTCTTCGAAGAATAGCCACGAACATCTGAAGTGGGTGTCAATTTTGCGCGTGCGCAAAGAAATTGACTGTGGTCAATTTTCGCGATAGATCCCGCCAGCATGAAGCTCGAGGCCGCGTCCCCGAGGAGGTAACCGATGTTCCTTCGAAGCTGCTGGTATGCCGCGGGATGGAGCCGCTACTTCGCACCCGAGGCACTCACTCCCGTCACCATGCTCAACGAATCATCGTCATTTATCGCAAGACCGACGGCGTCGCGGTGGCGCTTCAGGATCGATGCTGTCATCGATACGCACCGCTTTCGATGGGGCGGATCGAGGGCGACGACCTTCGCTGCATGTACCACGGCCTCAAATTCGCGCCGTCGGGTAAGTGCATCGAGATTCCCGGCCAGCCGAAGATTCCGCCGCAAGCCTGCGTGCGCAACTATCCCATCACCGATAAATATTCCGTCGCGTGGATTTGGATGGGCGATCCTTCCCTCGCTGATGAGGCGTTGATACCCGAGTTCGTAGGCGTCGACGATCCGCGCTGGGCGATGAAGCCGGGGCGGATGGATTACAACGCCAACTATGTTCTGATCAATGACAACCTGCTCGACCTGTCGCACATCGCGTTCCTGCATCGGAAAAGTCTCGGCGCGAGTTTCACGCCTGAAGGAGTGTCCAGGCCGACCATCACCAGGATGGCGCGCGGCGTGCGCTTCGAGAACTGGATCCGCAGCGGTCCATCTCAGATGTCATCCACTCTGAGCAAGGCACGGATCGACATCTGGCAGACCTACGAATTCGTCATCCCCGGAGTGTTCCTCCTGACCGCCGATTTTTATCCGGAGGGTACGGCGGCGAAATTCCCCGACCGCGAGCCGGTGGGCGTTGAGCCGATGCATCGCCAGTTCACCTGTCAGGCGGTGACTCCGCTCACTGACGATCGGACCTGCTACTTCTTCGCGTACGGTCCGTGGGCGAAAGAGCCCGAACACGAGGAAACGCTGTATCAGTTGGGGCTCAAGGCTTTTAACGAAGACCGGGTGATGATCGAGGCCCAACAGAAAAACATCAATCGATCGCCTGAATCTAAAATGCTGACTATCGCGATCGACAGCGGCGTCGCGCAATTCCGAAGAATGATGGACGAGGCGATGCTCGCCGAAAAACAAAACGTAACCTCGACGGCCGCTGCGGGAGCTTGATCGTAAAATGCCGGCATCAGCGGCGATAGTTGAAATCGGGCGCGCCGAGCGCAACAAGCGCGACAAGCGCGAGCGTCTCATCCGCGCCGCGCGCCAGTTGTTCCAGACCAAAGGCTTCCAGGCGACTACTACCAGCGAGATCGCCGAGTTGGCCGAGGTCGCCAAGGGCACGCTTTTCTTTCACGCGAAGTCGAAGGAAGCGTTGCTCGTGATGATGTTTCAGGAAGAGGTCGGCGATGCGATCCATCGCGCCTTCGCTAGGGTGCCTGACGTGCCGTTCATCGAGCAGCTGATGCACGTCTTCGGCGTGATGCTGCGCCAGAACCAGCGCGACCTCGGGCTGGCGCGCGTCTTCATCAAGGAAATGGCGTTTGTGCGCGGTGAACGGCACGGCATCGACCTGGTGATGACGGATCTCTTCGGCAAGCTGAGCAGTCTCATCGAACGCGCGAAAGATCGCGGCGAGGTCGCGACCGGAACCGATTCGGCACTCCTCGCGTACAATCTGTTCGCCTTGTATTTCGCATTTCTGGTGCTATGGCTGGGCAGTGGCGCGCGCTCGCCTGAAGGGCAACAGCCGTCGCTGCGACAAATCATCGAGTTACAGCTCGCAGGGGTCTCCGGTTCGGCGAGCAAACGTATTCGTAAGAGGCAAGTCCAATGGCAACCACCAAAGTCGCGGGCGTGAATGTCTCCACCGATCATTTTATCGATGGCAAGCGGGTCGAATCGAAGCGCAAGTTTCCCAATTGTTCGCCGATCGACGGCAAACACCTTGCGGACATGAGCGCGGGTGGCCCGGACGAAATCGATGCGGCCGTTGCGGCGGCTCGCCGCGCATATCCGAAGTGGGCCGCGCTCGGTCCCGAAGGACGCCATCCCATCCTCAAGCGCTTCGCGCAGGCGATCCTCGATCACGGCAAGGAAATCGCGGCGGTCGAAACCGAGGACAATGGCTCGCTGCTGATTGGCAACTCCGCGCGAATGGTTCCGCGCGCCGCGCTCAACATCCAGTTCTTCGCCGACCGCGCGCTCAAGTTGAATGACGAGAAGATCGATTCGCCCGAAGTGGTGAATCATGTTCGCTTCGATCCCGCCGGTGTGGCCGCGCTGATCACGCCATGGAATGGGCCCTTCATGCTCACCACCTGGAAGGTCGGGCCATGTCTCGCCGCGGGCGACACCGCAGTGGTGAAGCCGCCGGAGTGGGCGCCGCTGACCTGCTCGATGATGGCCGACCTCGCAACCGAAGCCGGCATTCCTCCGGGCGTGCTGAACATCGTGCACGGCATCGGCGAGGAAGCGGGCGCCGCGCTCGCCGCGCATCCAGATATCGATCGTTTGAGCTTCACCGGCTCGACCGATACCGCGCGGCACATCGGAGCGTCGACTGCGCGCTCGTTGACGCCGGTAGCTTTTGAGCTAGGCGGCAAGTCTCCGTTCATCGTGTGCGCGGACGCCGACCTCGACGCGGCCGCGAAAACTGCCGCCGGGCAGTATTTTAACGCGGGTCAGGTATGCCTCGCGGGGACGCGCATTCTGGCGGAAGCGAAGATCGCCGACGAGTTCCTCGAGAAGTTCCGCGCCGCCGCTTCGCATATGGCGGTCGGCGACCCGCGCGAGAAAACCACGCAAATCGGTCCGCTCATCACACCTGAGCATTACAAACGCGTCGAAGGTTTCGTCGATCGCGCGCTGAAAGCGGGCGTGAAGCCGCTATGGGGTGGGCATCGCCACAAAGCAGGAGAACTCTACTTTGAGCCGACGCTGATGGATGGGGCGACGCAGGACATGGAGATCGTCCAGAAGGAAGTGTTCGGGCCCGTCCTCACCTGGCAGACCTGGCGCGATGAGGACGAGCTGATGAAGCTCGCTAACGGCACCGACTATGGTCTGGCCGCGGTGATCTTCAGCAAGAACGAAGAGCATGCGATGCGGCTCGCGCGCAGCGTCGTCGCGGGCACGGTATGGGTGAACTGCTTTTTCGTGCGCGAGCTCGCCGCGCCCTTTGGCGGGAGTCGCAACTCGGGCATCGGCCGCGAGGGTGGCAACTGGAGTTTCGATTTTTATTGCGACGTGAAAAACATCGCGGCGCTGAAAGGCTCGTTCGCTTAGAACCGTCGGCTTGCCGGGTGCTATCGCACTGGGTTATCGTCCGAATCGACGCGAGCTAGGCCCGCCATCAAGGAGACATTCTCATGCGTGAAGTAGCGGTTATCGGCGCCGGCATGGTGAAGTTCGGAAAATATCTCGGCACCAGCATGAAGGTTATCGCGCGCGATGCGGTGAATGCCGCGCTTTCGAGCGCGGGGATGGATCAAAACAGAATCCAGGCCGCGGTCGTCGGCAATGCGATGGAGGGTCTCGTCACCGGCCAGGAATGCGTGCGCGGCCAGGTTGTGCTGCGCGATATGGGCGTCGGCGGCATCCCAATCATCAATTGCGAAAATGCTTGCGCCAGCTCCGCGACCGCGTTTCATCTCGGCTGGCTGTATGTCGCCTCGGGCATGTACGACGTCGTGCTCGCGCTCGGGATGGAGAAGCTCTACCACGCTGACAAGAAGAAATCGTTCGCCGCGATCGGCTCGGCGGTCGACGTCGAATTGATGCAGCAGATGATCGCCGACATGAACGCGCAGCAAGAAGCGCTTCGCAAGGAACGCGAGGCGCGCGGCGAGACGCCCAAGAAGACCGAGGGCGCGGGCGAGTCACGCTCGATGTTCATGGACTTCTACGCGGCCGGCGCGCGCGCTCACATGAAGCGCTACGGCACCACCAAGGAACAATTCGGGCGCATCGCGGTGAAGAACCATCGCAACGGCAGCCTCAATCCGCACGCGCAGTATCAGGAAGTTTATACCCTCGAAGACATTTTGAGTTCTCCGACGGTGGCCGAGCCGCTCACGCGCCTGATGTGTTCACCGATCGGTGACGGTGCCGCGGCCACTATTCTGTGCGCGTCGTCGGTGGCGAATCAGTACACCAGCAAGCCGGTCAAGGTTCTCGCATCATTGCTGTCGTCCGGCACCGATCACACCGCCGACGAGCCGGGAGTTGTGACGCGGGTCGCGAAGCAGGCATACGAGATCGCGGGTGTTGGTCCCGAAGATCTCAGCGTCATCGAGTTGCATGATGCCTCGGCGCCGGCCGAGCTGATCACCTACGAGGAACTCGGACTCTGCAAGCCCGGCGAAGGCGGCAAGATGATCGACGAGGGCACCACCGAAATCACCGGCCGCATTCCCGTGAATCCCTCGGGCGGCCTGCTTGCGAAGGGTCATCCGGTGGGCGCGACGGGCGTGGCGCAAATCTGCGAAATCTTCTGGCAGCTTCGCGGCGAGGCGGATAAGCGCCAGGTGAAAAATCCGAAGATCGGCCTGACCGAGAATGGCGGCGGCATGGTGCGCGGCGAAGCGGCCGCGATGTCGATCCATGTCCTCGGAATCTGAACGACACGGGGACCGGAAAGCTCGCGACTGAGGCCCGAAGGGGGCGCGAAGCGCCGCAGCGTAGCCGTACCCGAGGCGGAGCGCGGCGGAGTCGAGGGAACATTTAAAATGAAGCTTGTTGTTCCCGCAGTTTTTCAGGCCGGCTTTCTCGACACCGTCGCGCCGTTCCCAATCGATTATCTATATGGCGCGATGGGCGGGGATGTCGGGCTGCGCGCGCAACAATGGTTGCCGCAGCCGAAGGCCGATGAACTCGCGACTTACGTCGAATCGGCGCGCGAAAAAGGCCTCGCGTTTTTCTATTGCTTGAATGTCGCGTGCCTCGGTAATCGCGAGTTCACCGCCGAGGGACAGCGCTGGCTGGTCGAACGCCTCGGCTGGCTCGAGGATCTCGGCGTCGAAGGCGTCGTGCTTTCGAACCCGTATCTGATCGCGTTCGCGCACAAGCGCTTTCCTCGCCTCCGCATCGCGGTTTCAACCGCGGTCGCGATCGACAGCGTCGACAAGGCGCAATTCTTCGAGGGTCAGGGCGCTAGCGTTCTTTATCTTCCGGAATTCATCAACCGCGATTTTCCATTGCTCGCGCAAATCCGAAAACGCACGCGCGCTGAAATCGTTCTCCTCTCAAATGTCGGATGCCTACTGCACTGTCCCATCCGCCAATATCACATCAACCTCGTTTCGCATTCGGGCGAGAGCCTCGAGCTGGGCACCTACGTCGACTACCCGCTGATGTGGTGTTCGAAGGAGAAGGCGCGCGACGCGGGGCAGATGCTGAAGGCGCCGTGGATTCGGCCCGAGGACCTCGGCGCGTACGAAGAGATTGGCATCAACCAGTTCAAGCTCGCGGGTCGCGAAATGGATCGGCCATGGGTTGAGAGGGTGACCAGCGCATACGCCGAGCGCCGCTACGATGGTGACCTCAACGATATCATCCTCGGATTCGATCATCTGGAACCGTACGGCAAGCTTCCGATTCGGATTCCCAATCGCGCACTCGATGGCTTCGTAGAATTTTTCAAGAAGAAGCACGATTGCCGGATGGGATGCCGCGATTGCCGCTACTGCGACGACTTCGCGGCCTCGGTCAGCATCGTCGAGGACCAGGGGCGCAACGACTTCGTTGATCGAGTTGGTCGCGCAATCGATCGTTTCGAAAGTGGCGCATTCCGCACCGCCAGCGGCAAGTAACTACGAACAGCAAGTAACCAGATGACGACGATGGTCGACGATCTGCTCATCTTCGGCGGCAGCGGGAGTCCGAAACTGACGCGCAAGATTTGCGAGTACTTGCACGTACAACCGGCGGCGGGCGAAGTGATGCGTTTCTCGGACGGAAATCTATTCGTTCGGGTTAAAGAAAATGTCCGCGGACGCCGCGTGTATATCGTGCAGGCGACCGTCTTTCCTGCAAACGACAACTTCATGGAACTGCTGTTCTGGATCGATGCGTTGAAGCGCGCGAGCGCAGAATCGGTGACAGTTGTCATGCCGTATTTCAGCTACGCGAAGGGCGACAAGAAGGACGAGCCGCGCGTCTCTATCCGCGCGCGTGTCTGTGCCGATGCGATCGATGCCGCCGGCGCCGATCGGGTGGTCATGCTGGACTTGCACGCGCCGCAGATCCAGGGTTTCTTTCGCATACCAGTCGATGATCTCTACGCACTGCCAATTCTTTGTGAGCAGGTCGTGAGCAAACACTTGCCCGACCTTGTCGTCGTGTCACCTGATACCGGCTTTGTGAAGCAGGCGCGCAAGTATGCTTCGTTTCTGGGGACCTCGATTGCGATTGGAGACAAGCAGCGCAAAGCCCACAACGAGCGCGCTGAGGTTCTGGAGATCATCGGCGACGTGAAGGGCAAGACCGCGCTGATTGTCGACGACTTCACTATTTCAGCCGGCACCCTCGCTGACGCGTCGACCAAACTCCTAGAGCGAGGGGCGAATGCAGTCTACGCGGCGGTGACGCATGGCGTATTCGCCGAAGGTTCGATGGAACGGCTCGACCGCAGCCCGATCCAGCGTCTGCTGGTCACGGATTCTATCGAAACCCAACCCGTGGTGTTTTCTCAGAAGATAGAGATTGTCTCGGTGGCGCCGCTTTTCGGTGAGGCGATTCGCCGCATTCACAATCGCGAAAGCATCAGCAGCCTGTTCCCATCATAGCGGTACCGGCTTCAAATGGTCGTCGCGGACCAGGAAGTAGAAACCCGTCGGATCGATTTGCGCGATGAGACTCGTGCGCAGCCATCCCTCGACGATCGTTCCACCCGCTGGCGCCAGCGCGGACTTCACGCCTAACTCAGCGGAATCGACAACCTCCCATCCGATGTTCAGCGGTTGCCCATCGGTGGGATTGAGCGGGCGAAGGTCGACACTCGGGAGCGGGATTCCTGCCGCATCATTTAAGTACCAGGCGGGATGACTCGCGACGATCGGGCCGAGATCGCTGCGGCCCAGCATCGTCAGCGTGTCAGCGCGAAGTCGTCGGCCGATACGCAATCGGCGCGAAGTGCTGAACGGCCGATCGATTGCGACCACGAGGCCCGCGGTGATCCGCCCCGTCAGAGCCTCAATTTCGTCGTCGAGCAGCATCCCGGCGCGATCCCACCCGCATACGACATAGTTGAGACTGATGGGTAACTGCGGGAGCGTAGGCTCCCAGCCAGCCCAAATCGTCGCGCCGCGATTCATCGCGCCCAAGAGCATCGCCACGGTCCACCAGTTGGTCGGCGGTTCAAGCAGCAGGACCGTGATGTCCTCGGCGAGCAGATAAAATGCGCCGACGGAAATTCCAGTCGCCACCAGCGTGCGATGATTATGCAGCGCCTCGCCGTGGCCGCCGGGCATCGCCATCGCGAGTATCGGTGTGCGGAAGTCAGGTCGCCCGCTGCGCTCCTTTCCCGCCTCCGACATGATCGCGTTAAAGCTCACCGTTGGAGCAGTTCCATCGGGAGGATTTTCACCGACGACCAGATCGGGAGCGAATGCGCCGAGGGCTTCCTTCGATGGCGCACCCGAATGCGGGAAACTGAGCACGTCGGCCTCGAAGGCACCGAACATCGCGATCAGCAGCTCGGCCGGATCGTTCAGCGCGATTGCGACGCGAGCGCCGCGCTCGACGCGGCCTCGCAGCGCCTTGCCGAACACGAGAGCCTTCTCGGCCAGCTCGCCGTATGTAAGTTCCGCGCTGGCGGTCTTGAGAGCAACGCGATCCGGCGCGCTCGCAGCGATTGCATAGATCGTCGTGTCGCCGACCGTCTTCAGCGGAACGTGCGCATACCGCGGCGTGTCCTCGGGCCAGTACGCGGAGAGCAGTCCCAGAGCGCCTTTACTCATACTGAAGACGCGGCCTCCCGCTCCGAAAGTATCGGAGGAACGCCTTTGAAGCGAAGTGGAAGATCTCGCACCGCGCTGATCTCCACCGGCACTTCAAAACGCCGCGACAGCTTCGATCTTGCTGCATCGAGAAGATCGGCGGCTGAGTTCTCCGGCTCGACAAGAAGTAGGCGAAGTGTACCGCTGGCAAGCCCCTCCTTTGAAATCACAAATGCGGTGCCTAGCAATTCAGGGACGTCCGATTCCAGCGCGAGCTGAATATCGTACGGCAGCATCGTGTGAGGGCCGACGGTGAAGCAGTCATCCCACCGGCCAAGCAACTTGATCCGCGGAGACGGCAAGCCGCATGTACACGGCGAACCATCGAGAATACCGACATCGCCGCCGTCATAACGCAGAAACAGCGAGCCCGCGGCAATGACGCTCGAATGCACCACCGAGCCGCGCTCGCCGTCGGGCATCGGGAGCCCAGTCTTGCGATCGATCACCTCGGCGTAACAGGTATCCGGCACCAGATGCAGCCCGTGCGCATGGATGCAATCGACCGCGAGAAGATTTTCGCTCGACCCCGCCAGTTCGGTCACGCGCTTGACCTTCGTGAGTTCCTGGAGATGCGCGCGCATCCCCGGCGTTATCGGCGCACCCGTCACAACCAGCGTTTCGACGCCCGCGAATAGCTTCTCGCCGCTCAGACCCTGACGCCGCGCGGTGGCGAGGATAGAAAAAACCATCGGCAGGAACATCGTGAGGAAGCGCGGGTGGAAAGCGAGGATCGCGTCGACGATGCGATCGGCGAAGCGCGGGAGGAATGTACCAGAAACCACAACGCATGGGCTGCCGAAGTGCATTGCGATCGAGGGCTGAATCGAGGCGTAGGCGTGCCACGCGGGCGCCGACATGATCAGCGGCGTTCCGGGGCGCAGACCAGCCCACCAATGCGCGCGGCTCGAGGAGTAGCCTTGCAGCTTGCGCCATCGCCGCGTGTGCATCACGAAGGTGGTGCCCGAAGTTCCGGAACTCAGGCTAACTGTCATCGGGGAAACGGGACCCGCCACATAAGATTTGAAATTTTCACGGTCGCGCGCGGCCGCCAGAAGATCTTCCTTGTTACAGATCGGCACTGCGCGAAGATCGTCGAGCGTGCGGAAGCGAGTGGGATCGAAACCGGCGGCGTTGAAGCGATTGCGATAGAACGGCAACTCCTCGAAGGCGAGTCGCAGCGCGCGCTTGAGTTTTCGCGTCCACCATTGCCTGAGCGCCTCGGGAGAAAGGCGATCGAGATCGTCAAACGGCTCTGCGAGGGCGGATTTCAACATTCTACCCGCCGCGCCCGCGGATCTATCGCACAGCCACCTTTCAGAAGCGTCGCAGCGCCGATGTCGAAGCGATGCGCAGGGCAAGCATTCGCAAAGCGGGCCGTGATCGCGACGTGACCGGACGCGAGACTCTCGGCGAGATATTCCCGGTCGAGATGAAACGCGCGGCAAGCGGGACATTCGCCGGCAAGCAGGAAGGCGGCGTCGGCACGCAGGATGCGCCAGACCGGAACTGCGAGGCGCGCGGACAAATGTGCGGCCTCCGCTCGCGAGATCGCGCCTTCAACCTCGCTGATTGCGATCCATCGCACTCGCTCGGCGAGACTCATGCCGACAGCTTCCAGAGCCATCGCAAATGGCATCGTGAGATCGCGGCGAAGGATCAGCATCGAGGGTCGAAGAGTTTCGACGATCGCCACCATCCGGTTTGCCATCGCGGCGACACCATCGTTGCAAATCGAAGTCAGGCTGAGACGGTCGGCGGCGCCACGGCGCAAGTAACCCACGTAGCCGCTCGAGGCGAGCAGCACGAGGGGAGAGGAGCCGTATTCGAAAAATGCGATGGTCTCTGCGGGCGAGGTACCCCATCGCGTCCACATCCTCGCGAGGACGCCGGCCCATCGATCCAGTTCAGGCGGATCGAGGGCGATCCAGATCGAAGGGTCCGCGGTCCCTTCAAGCTGAAGCGCGAACTTCGGAACTTGACTGCTAACTCGGTCATCGCGCACACGGCCCGCGAAAGGATCGCCCGAATTGCCGGCGGCAAAATCCTCGAGGTCCGTGATTCCCCACGGTCGCAGCTGACCATCGGCAGTAAGTCGCTCGCGATAAAAGCGATACTCAGCGAGATCGTGCGGGCGCGCCATTGTGAATCAGCTGCTCGCCATGATTCCGCCGAACGCGGCGAGAAGCGCGAGCGTCAGGTTGATGTAGGCGAGGCGATCCTGCCATGCGGACACTTTCGCTTGTGCGGCACGCCGGTCTTCGAGGTCGCGCAAGCCGGCGGAGTAGGGGAGCTTTTTGGTGAGGATGGTGCCGTACCAGAAGCCCGACAGCGTGCCGGTGATCAGAAGCGTCAGCCAGCAGAACGCCATCAGCGCGGTCCATTCTAGCTTCGGATCGCGGATGAAGTCGGTTGAAAACAGAAACGGAATTTCGCCGAGGATCCAGGCGCGGGTGAAGCCGGTGATGCCGAGGAAGAAGATCGCCGAGCCGCCCAGCCACATCAGTCCGGCGCCGATTTTCTGCGACACGACAGCCGAATGCGCCGGTGGGATGCGACGTAGCGCGGGCATCAGGATCCCGGTGTTGAAGATGATAGACCCGACCAAAACGATCGCGGCATAGATGTGGACCGCCCGCATGATTCGGAACAGCAGCGCGGTCGCGTGCTCAGTCATGCCATATTTTCGAGCGGTTGCGGATGCGATCGTTCACGTAGCCTTCGTTGTAGTAGGTGTCGTAGTACTCGACGTCGATATTGTGAATCACCGCGCCAAAATGCGCCTGCATTGGGTTATACGTCACCGGCCATTGCCCGAAAGTTTTCACGCAATACTCGATGTAGGCAATACAAGCTTCCTGTACCCACTCCGGCGGACGTGTCTTGGGATGCGCGATGACTTTTTCCGCGGTGGCTTTATTCCATGGGGACCCGACCTTGCGCAGATAGTTGTTCTCGCCCCGATGCAGCACGCCGCCCTCGCCGTACTTCTCGTTGTACCAGGCCTTCACCAGTTGCTCGGCGCTCTTGTATCGCGGAGACGGCACATAGGTCGCCTCCTTGACGCCCTCGATGCCGAAAATCTTCGTCTGCCCGGTCGAGATCGGCGCTTTCGGATTCGGCGCCTCGACGTGGAAGCCTAACCCGCGTGTGATTTCCGGCATCGCGCCCATCAGCACATCGGGATTGAAGCCGCAAAATACCCACGATCCGAGGCCCATCGCTTCGGTCGCCAGCCGCATGTTCTGCACCATCGCGCCGGTAGGAAATTGCTCCACCTGGAAGATGAGCTGCTCCTCGCCCGCGATGGTGGTCGGTAGCTCCAGCATCCCCTCGCCGATCCATTTTTCCAGCCCCGCCGGACGCCCACCGTTCCACTCATCAACCATGTAGTACTTCCAAAAATCCATGAAGTTGATGAGCGCCGAGTTGAGCCATCCAGCATCGGTCAGCGGCAGGAACCAGGTCGAGCCAGGCATGTTGATGTTGAACTGATACGGGCCCATCAGCACCGCGTTCGGCGCGCCGGGAGCACGCAGCCCGAAATCGATGTCGGGCCGCTCATCGAGAATCTGGATGAGGCCGTCCTCGTACCATCGAATCACCTTGTCGTAATCGGCCTCCGACTTGATTTCGATCGGACCAGAACGCTCGAGGCTCGGCTTATAAATGTAGGCGCCGGTGTCGTTGATCACGAGCAAGTCGGTCGCGTGCGAATTTCCCGGCGCGGGCGCCGTACGTCCCGCGATCCAGGTCAGCTCATGAAATCCGCCATCGACGGAAATATCCCACGCGACCAATCCGTTGGGGCCGCATGCCGACCAGCAGATGAGCGCCTCTTCGAGCTTGGTGAGGGGAAGCGGTTCTTTTTTGGAGATGAACTTCGCGGGGCCCTCGCCTTGTGTGAGCGTGCGGCCGGTCACCGGATGCTTCATTTGGGTGCCCGAGTCGATTCGATATCCGCGCCCGACGCGGCGGCTGCGAATGGTGGTGAGCAAATTGAAAAAGGTGCTCGATTGCTCGAACGCCCACTTCAGTCGTTCTTTGTCATTCATGAACTCACCTTCTCCAGACCTCTACCGGCGCAGTAGCGCCCCCTCTCCATTCAGGAGAGGGAATAACGAAAGAGGAAAACTCGTCTATGCTGCGAAGCGATACTTCCCGTCCACCAACTCAATCCATCGGCCGCGATCCGTGACCTGACCGCCGACGTCGATTTGCGTACGCAAAATCGTCAGCTCCTCGTCCGTCGGCACTTCGAGAATCTGCAGCTTCGGCGCGATCCCCGGCTTGAAGCTCATCTCGGCCAGCACCTGCTCGACGGTCACGTAGGGCGCGATGCCTTGCAGCATGAGCTGGCAGTCGGCGCCATAACCGAACATCGCCCACGGCGTGTATACGCGCCACGGACCGGTGCCGGGCGGGAGTCCGTGCCGCTCGCGCGCGCCTGGACCGTCAAGGAAACCCGGCGATGAAATGAAATCCACGCGATCGACGAATTTACGCTTCTGCTGATCCGTCACCAGGATGGTGCGCCACGCGAGCGCCGCGATACTGTCGGCACCGCCCGGACCGCCGAAGCGCCGTCCTTCGCCGCCGTCATATTTGCCGATGACGGTGGAATTCACATTGCCGTAGCGATCGACCTGCAGCGTCGCGAGGATGCCGTAATCGACATAGCCGAGATGCGCGAGGTCGGCCGCGTAATTCATCGTGCCCCATTGCAGCGCACGATAGTTGGCGCGCGAGCTGATCATCGTCATCAACGGATCGAACGGCACCTGTGCTTCGGGACCGACCACGCCGTCCTCGGTGAGATACTGCAAGTTGGGCGCGCTGATGCGCTTGGCGAGCAGCACCGAGCTGAGCGGCTCGCCGCCGCCACCTACCCAGTAGATATATTTATCTTCAACCAGTCGCGAAATCTGACACGTGACGAATTCGCGCTCGTTGAAAGTGGTTGCTGGAGTGCTCATGAGTTATAGCCCTCCCGGATGGTTTCGCGACGGCGTATCTCGGCGAGTTTTTCCGCGCCTACAACTTTCGCGAGGTACTCGTCGTGCGATGCGACCGCGTAAACATGCTTCTGGAGGTACTCTTTGAAATCGCCGCGATACATCGCGCCCATCGCCTCGACCACACCGGCGGGATCCGAAGCGTAGTATCCCTGCACCGTTCCGGGATAGGCGCCGAAGGGAGCGTGCACGACCGCATCGACCGCGAAATGCGCGATCGAGGTGCGCCCGGGGTCATTCCGGAATTCAGCGGTATCGATAATCTCCTCGGCCGACACGATCACGCGCTTTGAAGCGAGGGCGCATTCCGTGTGCGTTATGCCGGTGCCGAACACGCGCGCGTTGCCGTATTCGTCGGCCTGATGCACGTGGATGATCGATACATCGGGATTGAGCGCCGGCACCAGCAGGACCGGTTTGCCGGTAAAAGGATCCTCGACGATCTTGCATCCCGAATGCTGGAAGCCGTCGGTGCCGCCGAAACTGCGCGCGGGCAAGAATGGCACGCCCATCGCGCCGGCCTTCAGCCGCAACGTCATCAGGGCGTTGGAGTATTCGTAAATCGTGACCCGCTTTTCTTTCACCGCGCGTGAGATCCACGGTCCGAAGCCGATGAAACCGATATCGATGCGATCAGCGCATCCTGCTTCGACCAGTAGCGCGCATGCGACGTAGGTGAACTTCCCGCAAATCCACAGCTTCTTTTTTCGCTGGCGGATAATTTCGCGAATGAGCGATGAGGGTCCGCGCTGGAAGTAGTTGCAGTCGTAGGCGAGATAGTCGCCGTCGCGCACGAAGCGCTCGACCGCTTCCTTGTGCGTCATCAGCTTCGAGACCATCTGATGCGGTTTGTTATCCCGCACCGCCGCTCGATAGCCGTCGGGGTCGACCTTCAGATAGTCGGCTTTTCCTTCTTCGAGTATACGCATGGGCGTTAAATCTGAATCCCCGATTGCAGCAGGATGCCGTTATGAATCAGGAAACTCCTGATCGTGTTGCCGCGCTTGGGACGCTCGCGCGCATCGGTGCCGGCCGCCTGAAAATCCGCGATGCGCTCCGCCATCGAGCGCCGCCCCTTGATGCTGATTTTCGTCTCGCGGCCCTCCTTTTTGAGCAGGCAAGCGGCGACTAGCTCGTCGGGATCCATTTCGAGCGTCGCGCAGAACTCCTTCAGAAACGCGACGCGCGATGGATCATCGTGCGGATCAATTCCCGATTGATCGCGCAGCCCGGTGAACCACGTTTTCACCGCGGCGTATTCTTCGATTGGTTTGTCGATCGATGCCATCGTGATGAAGCCGCGCGTCCCTTACTCAGGAAGTCCGAACATGCGCGCCAGCGCTTTGATCTCTTCTTTGCGCCATGGCAGCGGCGCCGGCGCCTGGATCATCTTCGCGGCCTTGAGTTGCTCGGTGACCTTGGGATCGCCTTTGAACGGCTTGCCGTACTGGCCCTCGAAGAACTGTTCCTCCAGCGGAGGACGCGGACGCTGACCGCCGGCCTCCCACGATTCCGCGGGATAACCGGTCAGCAGCACCCATAGCGGGATCCATTCGGGCGGCGCCTTGAGGATCTTGTTCATGTGTTCGTGCTGGAAAGCCGAAAGGCAAACGCCGAGGCCCTCGTCGACCGCGGCCAGCATCGCCTGACAAATCGCGATGCCCGCGTCCGAGGCTGCGGCGGCAGCTACCGACGGCTGATTCGCATTTTCCGCCAACGGTTTCAGCACGTTCGGCCATACAAATTCGTCGACGAATTTATGGCTCCATCCATGGGTTGCGTTGAGCGCACCGACGTCCACCAACTTCTTGAGCCGCGCCTGCGCGCCTTTGTAGGCACCCATATCGGCGAATGTATAAATGTGTACCGGCGCGAGTTCAATATTGAGTCCGGAGACCGGCGTCTTGATCGCGTCAAGCGTTTCGCGAGGAATGTCGTCGCGGATGACGACGATCGCTTTCAGAAAAGTCGCGTTGACGGCGCACGAGGCGATCCGCGCCGCCTCCAGCATGATCTGAATCTTCTCGCGTTCGACCGGCCGCCACGATTGGAAAAAACGAATCGTGCGGCGCCGACCTATTACCTCTTTGTATTCCATGAATGTTCCTCCGGCTCAGAGACGTGGCATGCCGAGCGATCCCCACAACACCCGGCCATTGCGCGTGGATTAACATATCGGCTGGCGGTTGTCATACGCGATATTGGTTTCGTCGTGAACCACCATCGTCAGCTGCTGCCATTTGCAAAGGCCTCCTGATAGGTGAGAAAAACGGTTAGGCCAAAATACTAGTTTTATGGACGGAGCAGCAGGCATGAAACAGCTCATCGATCTGAAAGGACGACGCGCGCTGGTGACCGGAGGTGGTCGCGGAATCGGGCGCTCGATGGCGCTTGCCCTTGCAGACGCCGGTGCCGATGTCGCGGTCGCCTCGCGCTCGCTAGGGGAATTGGAAAGCGTCGCGAACGAAATCAGCAATCGAGGCACCCGGGGCGCCGCGGTCGTCATCGATGTGATGAGTCGCGAGCAGATCACTGCCGGCGTCGACGAGGCGGCGCGCAAACTCGGCGGCCTCGACATCCTGATCAACAACGCGGGCGGCGTGATCGCCGAGAAACCGGTGTTCCTCAATCCGCTCGATCACGACCCGGCCACCTTCGAAGACAATCTTTTTCTAAACCTCACGCAGGCGTTCTATGCGACGCACGCGGCTCTGCCCTACATGATGAAACAGAAATGGGGCCGTATCATCAGCATCGGCTCCGGCTATGCGAAAAATGGCGGCGGACCGCTCGCCTACTCGGCGGCGAAACATGGACTGATCGGAATGACGCGCTCGCTCGCCTATGCCGCTGCGCCTCATGGGGTCAACGTCAACGTGCTGTGCCCGGGATGGACCAACACCAAGCTGGTGGATTGGAACATGCTCGGCGCGATGATGGGTATGAGCGCCGCTGATGCGAAACGATTCGCCGAAAGCCAGAACATCCAGAAGCGCATCGTGGAGCCCGATGAACTCGGCGCGATGGCGGCGCTGCTCTCTTCGGATGCGGCCGCCGCGGTAACCGGGCAAGTCATCAGCGTCGACGGCGGTTTTATGGTGTAGCTTTTCACCTGCGCGGAAGCCGCCAGCCGCCAGTGAAAACTCTTTACCTTATCAACGTTAGAATATAGCCTTATGAGCGTTAGGATAGCGGTGCTCTCAACTTCATCCGGAGGAACCTCATCATCATGCGCATCCGCCCAGCTCTCGCATTCCTGCTCGGCCTGCTTACCTCGGTAGTCGTCGTTTCGATCGCATTCGCCGCAACCACGGCAGACATGCAGGACTTCAACACCACCTTTGACAAGGACAAGAACATGCACCTCGTCGCTACCGCAGAGGTAACCGCGCCGCAGGACAAAGTATTCGAGGCGATTTCGCATCCTGAGTTGACCGCCAAATCCGATCCGCAGGTCGAGAAGGTCCAGGTGGTTTCCAAAGAGGGCAGCGGAGAAATCGTCGAACTGTTCGGGCAGCAGGTGCCGGTTCCCAACGCGCCCAAGTCGATGAAGATTAAGGTCACACCCGACAAAGCCAACCAGACGATCAAGGTTGACAGCTACCAGAGCACGCTGCTGCAATTTCAGAACGAGTACCAATTGTCGCCGAGCAAGGACGGCAAGGGGACTCTCGTCAAATACACCAGCACCTCAAACGACATCAGCAAACAACTCGGGATGGACGTTCCCTCCGACATGCGCAAACAAATCGGCTTGGAGACTTTCATGAATCAGATGCACACGGTGGGCGAGTACATCGACGAGCATTCCGGCAAAGTCGCAAACAAATAGCGTCAATCTACCGGCGCAGTAGCGGGATCACTTCGTTCGCGAATTGCTCGAGCTGCGCGCTTCGCTCGGAGCGGCGGCAGACCAGGTCGACGCCGATATCGCGCGCGCCCGCCTTGATATAGGCGCTGATCTGCTCGGCTATGTCTGCCGGCCGCCCCACCGCGGCGTAGCGCTTGGTGGCCTCGCGAAAATCCATCGCATAGCGCTTGCTGAGCCGCTCGGCCGCGATGTCGAGTCCCTTCTCATATGAATCCGCGATAGTCGCGAAAATCTGCGCCGCCGTTCCGTAGCTGCTGAAATTACGCTGCGCCAGTTCAGCCTCGCGCGCGATGAATTCCAATCCAGCAGCGAAGCGATCGGCGCTGATCACATAGGGTATCCATCCATCGCCGAGTCGTGCCGCGCGGCGCAACGCCGCATCGGAGCGTCCGCCGATCCAAATCGGAGGACCACCAGGCGTGGCAGGCTTCGGCAGCATCGTGATTCGTCCGAAGCTGAAATATTTTCCGCGATGCTCGACGGGCTCGCCGGTCCAGAGCCGCTTCATGATCTCGATCGATTCGTTGGTACGTCCGCCGCGCTCGCTCACTGGAATTCCACATGCTTCGTATTCAGCGGGAAACTCGCCGCCCACTCCGATGCCGAAAATGAAGTGGCCCGCACCCATCAACCGATCGACGCTCGCAACCACCTTCGCGACGGTGACCGGATGGCGCAGCGGCAGCAGATAAACTCCGGTGCCATAAATGAGGTTCGGTTGGAGCGCCGAGAAGTAAGTGAGCTGCGTGAGCGGATCGCTCACAGGCCCGGTGAAGGCGACATGATCGGGCATCCAGATAATGTCGTAGCCCCACGCCGCCAGCGAGTTTATCGCTTCGACGGCTGCGTCACGATTGCCCGCCGCGATTCCAGCGCCGAAACGTATGCGATTGCTGAGCGGAAGCGGATCGCTCATCGAAGTCCTCCGGTGTCGATTGGTTCCAGGCGGCTAGCCATATCATTTCTTTTCGATCATCAGCACGCGGGCGCCGTGGCTGTCGAGCGACGACGACTGCGCGAGCGGCTGCAGGCAAGCCCGCTGATTGGGCGCAAGCTTGGCCAGGCGATCTTGCCAGACCAGAAAAAAAGCATCGGTCGATTCCCTTGCGCATTGGAAATTTTTCAATGACGCGATTTCATGATTCGAATAGAAGGCCAGATCGCAATCCGGCTGGCCGATGTAGTCGATTGGTACTCCGGCTGGAACCGCGCTATCGACCATCGATGCGAACGGCTTCAAGGTCTCCTCGCTCGCAAGCGCAGGATTCAAAAACCCATACCAGAACAAGGTGCCCGCGATCGCGATGAGCGCGACAGCGGCAGATTGTGCGCCGGTCCGGCCTCGCGCGAATGAACTCAGGGCGAGGACCGCACCGAGAATCCATAAGCTCATCCATAAGACCACGCCCGGCGAACCATGCGCGGTTGCCGTCATCAGGAGTTCCAGAAATCTTTGGTCGGAGCGATGTAGATGTGAACCGAGTGCCGCACCCGATCCGGAAAAAAGCAGCGCAGCCAACGCCACGATGATGGCGAGTACACCCGCCGCGATTACGATCACGGCCCAATCGAAAAGCCTACGCGCGAGATCCGCAACGCGCTGACCATCAATCGCTTTCGCAATCAGCCACCCCGTCAGCGCGGCGAGCGCGGGAAACAATGGCAGAATGTAGACTAGGCACTTTCCGGCCGAGATTGTGAAGAATCCGAGAATCGCGCCAAACCAGCACATCGCGAAAATGACTGTCGGCGGAGTCTGCGCTCGATCTTTCCATAGCGTCACAGCCAGCGCGGGGTAGAAGAGGCTCCAGGGGAGAAAGCCGGAAACCAATCGTGGAATAAAATAGTAAAAAGGATTCTGACACTCTCCGATGGTGCCGGCGGCGGAGCCGAGGAACCGGCGGAAAAGACCGTGGACGATCTGAAATTCATAGAACGCGTTGCCGCCGACGCGCATTGCGGCGAGGTACCAGAGCGCGCCGATCGCGAGTGCGACGACGAAGGTCGCAATGACATCGAAGCGAATTAGCTCCGGAAGCCGGCGCTCAACTACGAGGAATACGGCGAGCGCGAGTCCCGGAAGTACGACGCCGAGTGGCCCCTTGGTCAGGATCGCGCCACCCATCGCCACCGCGGCAATCATCAGGAGAACCCGACGCATCGGAATGCGAGACATCGCGCGCTCGAGGCATACCATCGCGGCGGTGAGAAACATCATCAGAATGGCGTCCATGCGCGGTTGCCGAGAGGCATCAGCAACGAACTGAGTGGATAGCAGCACCGGCACCGACCAGAGCGCGACTCGGCGGCCGAGCGACGCCGCGAGCCATGCGTACAAGACCGCGGCTGTAACAGCGCTCGCAATGATAGATGGCGCGCGCAATCCGATTTCGTTCCATCCCAACAACCGCACCGCGATCGCAGCGGCCCACCAGTACATCGGCGGTACCTGTACGGAAGTGCCGGGCGCGTAATGCGGCAGGATGGCGTTACCATAGAGCACGTCGCGAACCGCGCCCGATTCGCATACGCCCAACTCCTTGGTGAAGGGAGCCTCGGGTGAAAGCGCGAGGAGAAATGCCAGCGAGACTACAAACGCGCCCGCGGATTCGAGCGCGAGGCGCCGCCCGCTGAGGCGATCAGTCAGCGCATCGAAATCCATCTCGCGATATTGCCAGTGGACGCTCGGCGCGGCGAGATCCAAGTCCTCGATTGCAACTTCCGGGACGAATCCGGGTCGCTAGCTAATCAATCGTCGTCGTGAAGACCGATCTCTACGCAGGCGCCAACTCGCGCTACGTGGGAATTACGTTTGATCTATAGTAAGGACGCGCCGCGCCCTCTGATGTTTGGCGCTAGGCACGCATGACGTTGGCGGCCTGCAGCCCCTTAGGCCCTTGAGAGACTTCGAATTGGACTCGCTCCCCCTGCTCGAGAGACCGGAACCCGTTGCCATCGATGGCGGAATAATGGACGAAGACTTCCTGCCCATCCTCCATTGTGATGAACCCGTACCCCTTCTTCGGGCTGAACCATTTGACAGTACCGGTAGTAGCCATTTTCCCCCGAACCTCCCTGAAGGGACCATTGCTGATTGCTGGTCCCGCAGTCACCCTAACCACACCCGCCGCCACGGCGGGAATATAGGTAACGCCCGCGCATATACCATATGCACAAGGGAAAACAAAACACTCGTTCAACATTCATTCGACTAGTCGATCATTTGTCGAATAAATGACTATTGGTTTTTGAAAACAACCAATCTCAGTAGGTTAGTGTGTATGTATCTGTATGTCTCTTAGAATAGCTAGAAAATGAAGCAACGCGGCCAAATATCATCGGTCCCGAATGAGATCCGAAATGACTAACGTCAATTTCCGTGTATCGACTATAGGACTAGGTAGACCAGCGCCGGATGGGTCGCGCGTGGATATGGCAGTGATCAGGTATCTGTCGCATCACGTCGTCGATAATGAAGTCGCTGTTGCCGTACTTCTTACGCGCGACGAGTGAGAGAGCCTCTATCATAAACGACTTCTCTTCCTCGGTGGGTGTGGTGCGATGGTCGCCCAGGACGGCCATCGGAGTGTCACAGGAATCGCAGTCGAGAATCGCGAACTTGAATGGCACTTCATACTGGCAGTACCAGGGGGTGTAGTGTTTTAGTTCGCAGAGATCGCACTTCGCCATGGTTCACTAGCCTCGAGTACTTTATAGCGAAAAGCCCCGCACGCTTCATGCGCACGGGGCTGCTCTTGCGGGAAAGTAGGAGGCTTAGATTACGGCTTAGACGCCGCGGGCGCGGCTGCGGGCTTGGCGGTGGTTTCATTGCCGGCCTTCGATGCAGCCTTTGCGGAAGCCATTTCTCTCTTCTTGCAGCGATAAACGCTGCTGGTGGAAATGCTCATATCCTTGGCGATTTCTTTCGCCTTCTTGCCGCCGTTCACTTCTTTCATCACTGCGTCGCAGTCGACTTTGGTCTTCGCTGCCGCATAGGCGGATGGAAGACCCATCGCGACGCCGATGGCTACCCCTGCTACACTAGCTGTCAACGCTGTCGCAAAGTGCTTCATAACCAATACTCCCTTGATTTTTCGTTGCAGTCTTTGTTTTTCGCGCAGGACAGTATTTCAAAATCAGGCGCGGGAACAAAGACCTGTACACAAATTGTCAGCAATCCCCTTGGCTGCATCGACGGAGTGAAACCCCGCCAAAAGGCGGGTGCGATTCATTTTGGTCATTAGCTAGTCATTAGCTAAAAGATGCAGGTATGAATGTATGTATTGATTTTTGGCTCCAGGTAAACTATTGCTGGCATCGGCAACGGAGTCCTTCTACTCCCTGGAGGTTCGCCCTATGACTTTATGTGGCTTCCGCTCGCTGATGTTAGCCTTTCTGATGTTGTCTCTGTACCTGCCTTCCCTCGGCATCGCTGGCGAGGCTCCCACTACTCGAAGCGTACGCAGTCTGCACAATCATTTTATCAATGCCGAACAATCCACTAACTGGGCCGGCTATGGGCTCGCCGGTAGCGCGCTCGGATACACTTCTGTCAGCGCAACCTGGGTCGTCCCGTCGGTGCGGGCTTCGAGCACCGACACTTCGAGCGCCACCTGGACGGGAATCGGTGGTGGTTGTTCGAATCCGCCCAGTTGCACACTTATCGACGAAACATTGATCCAGGCCGGCACCGAGCAGGACAGTTCCAGTGGTATTCCTACGTATTCCGCATGGTGGGAGGCGCTGCCGGTGCCCAGCGTGCCTTTGAGCGGCGGAATTCTCAGCTCGCAGACCTACGATGTACTGCCCGGCGATGCCATCACGGTCACAATCTCCAGCACTGCGGTGGTCGACTGGAGCATTCAGATTCAGAACGTGCGAGGCGGTTCTCCTCATTGGTCATTCAGCCAGACCGTTCCGTATGTCGCGGCGGGATTGACCGCGGAGTGGATCGAAGAGTCACCGTTAGTGGTAGGAAGCAGCGGCGCAGGTCAGCAGTCGCTGAGCGATTTCGATCGCGTGCTGTTCACCGGCTTGACGGTTAACGGCGCCGCTCCCGAACTGACTCCTGCCGAGCAGATCATCTTGAGCAATGGCTCGGGGAAGACCCTCGCGCAACCTTCAGCGCCTGAAGGATCGGGAAATTCTTTCGCGGTTTGCTATGGCGCGTCGCCCTGCCATTAGGAGCACGGTTTCGCTATTCGCCTAGAATTCGATCATCACCTTGGTCTGATCGCTGGGCCGCGAGAGCGCTGCAAATGCATTTGGAAGATCGTCGAGTCCGATGATGTGAGTAATCATTGGCGCGGTGGATACTCTGCCGGCTGCCAGCATTTCGATCGCGGTTTCGATTTCTCCCGGCTCCAGACCGAGGCTGAACCTGATATCCAACTCGCGATTCATCGCCTGCATTGGACGGAACGAGTCGTCCTCCATACATACACCGAGGACTACCACCCGACCGCCGCGCCGCCCGTAGGTCACAGCTTCATCGAGCGTTCCGCTCGCTCCGATACACTCGAAGATCACATCGGGAGGTGCGCCGGTCATTTCCTGAATCATCGCGGATGGATTCTTGACTCGCGGATGCACCGCGGCATCGGCGCCCATCTCGAGCGCCTTCTCGCGGCGGCCATCGGCCATTTCCGAAACGACGATGGTTCGCGCGCCTGCGAAGCGCGCCCATTGCAGCGTTACCAGCCCGATCGGTCCCGCTCCCATGATGACGCAGGTTTCGCCCGCGCGAAGTTGTGCGCGATGTACTCCATGCAATCCCACCACTAGCGGCTCGACTGTCGCGCCGAGGCGATGACTCATCCCGGCCGGCATCTTGAAGCAACTTCCAGGGGTGGTTTTCATCTTCTCTGCATATGCGCCGGGGATATCGCCGAAGCCGACACCCTTCATCTTGCGGCAGCGCGAACTCTTGCCGGTCCGGCATGCCTCGCATTCGCCGCAAGCCACGTATGACATCACGACGACCGGATCGCCGGGCGCGAAGCCGCTGACACCGGGCCCGATCGCGTCGACTACGGCGGAGAACTCGTGCCCCATGATGGTGCCGGGCGGCATTTTGAAGCCGAATTTTGCGGCGTGCAGATCGGAGCCGCAGATTCCGCAATCGCGTACCCGAACGACCATCTCGCCTGCCGATGGCTCCGGGTCGGGAACCTCGACGACTTCGAGCAACGCTCCGGGCGCTTTGTACACGCACGCCTTCACGATTTTTCTCCCGCGATCACGCGCGATCTTCGTGGATGTTGGTTTACCGATTGTCGGGAAATTTGGGCTGACGTCTTTCCTTCACCGCGCTGACGCCCTCGGTAACGTCGCCGCCGAAAAATCCGAGCATCTCCAGCGCGAGCGACGCATCGAAGGCGGGACCGAACATCCTGATCCAGTTGTTAAGTGCGCGCTTGGTGAAACGCGTCGCCTGCTGCGGGCCGTTGGCGAGTTTGCGCGCAACCTCGAAAGCCTTGTCCATCAGCTTGTCGGCAGGGGTGCACAACGCGACGAGACCGATTCTCTCCGCCTCCTTGCCATCGATGAAATCCGCGGTGAGCAGGTAGTACTTCGCCTTCGCCATCCCGCACAACAGCGGCCACAGGATCACCGCATGATCGCCGGCTGCGACACCGAGGCGGATATGGCCGTCGGTGATGCGCATCGATTCGGAGGCGATCGGAATATCCGCCATGAACGCGACCGCGAGGCCTGCGCCAACCGCGACACCATTGATCGCCGAAATGATCGGCTTCTCGCAGTTGAGCATGTTGTAGACAATATCGCCCGCCTCTTTCAGCATGCTCCCAATCGTCTTCGCGTTGCCCTTCATCTCTTCGATCATGTCGAGGTCGCCACCGGCCGAAAACGCCCGCCCCGCGCCGGTGATAATAACGACGTTGGTTTTGTCGTCCTCGGCGACATCGAGCCAGACGCGGCTCAGCTCCCAATGGAGCCTACGGTTTGTAGCATTGAGAACATCGGGCCGGTTGATGGTTATGAGCAGGATGCCCGGGTCGAATCGTTCGAACAGAAGATGTTGGTATTCGCTGTAATCCATTTGGAGATCCTCAAAAGTCGGCAACGCGCCGAATTCAAGGCTACCCTACGATCAGCGAGGCCGAATTCACAATGCCGATGAAAATAGAACCGGCCGGATTCCCTCGGAACCCGGCCGGACCTATCCAGTATTCGCCGATTAGTTGAGGAGTTGGAGAGTGTTCATCCCGTCGTCGACGAAATAGACGCCGGATCCGCCCGGCACCACGGCAAGGCCAAACAGAGTGCCCGCGCCGGGGTCGGCCGGCGGTGCAGAGGTGCTGTCGAGGTTCAGAGTGGTAGCTTCGGCCCCGGCCACAGTCGATTCCACGATGTTTCCGTCGCCGGCATTGACCGTGAGGATGTCGCCATCGGGCGCGATCGTGAGGCCGAGTGGCCCATACAGTGCGCCTCCCTGGGTGATCGTCGTGCCAGTCCCTGCGCTGTTGTGACGCGTCATTGCATTGGGAATCGCGGCGATACGGCTATCGAGGGTATCAGCGACGTAGAGGGTTCCATCGGAGAGACCGACTCCCGTCGGACCAATTACGAGCGCGGCAGGATCGGTGCGCTCCGGGAATCCCGATCCGATGACGACGGTTGAATCGACCTTCGGCGTGCTCTTCGAAAAATCCAGGTCGATTCGTATTACGGTGCCTTTGGTCACGACCTTTCCACCGGCGGCGACAGTGCCGTTGAGCACGTTGGTGACGAAGAGCGAACTCTTGGTGCCGTTGTCGATCGCGGTCATATCCCAAGGGCCGTTGATCATCGAACTCGTGAGGGTATCGACCACTTTACCCGTATCGTCCAGCACGATGAGGCATCCCGCCTTGGCAGTGGCCGAAGTACCATCGGAGGTCGGCAAGCTTTCGACCACCACGAAGCTTTTCTGGACGATCGCGAGCGCGGTGGTTAAACCGACGCCGCCGGTACATTTGGTGCCACTGTCGCTTATTTCCGCGAACAGCGTGTTAGTTCCGCCCGGCGTTATCTGGACGATGGTGCCGCTTCCCTGGAGATTCGACATCGCGTTGAAATTACTCACGAGGATGTTGCCCTCGACCATCGCACCCGTAGTGCTGGGGACCACCGCTACGCCATATGGATTGACGTCACCATTGGCGGGAACGGTCGAGGAAACGGTGCTGATGTTGCTGAAGGCGCTAAGGAATGATGCAGCCTGACCTGTTGTTGGAAGAGCGACCACGACGATGACAAGCGCAATGGTGGAAACGAGGGACCTCATTTTTTAATCCTCCGAGAGTTACGCGCAGACGTGCACCCGCTAGTAACTAAACTGAGGACCAATAAGTTCCCGAAGTACGGAAACCACTGCGACGGTGGAGGGATCAGAGCAGCGACTCGAAATCTTGGACGGCGATATCCGCAACGCGCAGAATGCTCCGAAGCGTTCCTCGGTCGAGAGTACTAAGACAAAACAATCGACAGCCGCCGGAATGTTGGAGGAAGAGCGATAGAGTCGATAACGAGAGAAAATGGAGAGGAGGCGGATGCGGAGTGGCGGCTCGACGCCGCCACTCCGGGATTTAGCTGCCGATTGGCAGAGTCACCAATTCGTAGTTCGAAGGTAGCGGCCAACCCTCCGAGGCCTGATTCTCGAGGCAGAGTTCGATCGCCTCACGGATGTTGGCGAGCGCTTCTTCGCGAGTGCGCCCCTGACTGATGCAGCCGGGAATGACGGGGCATTCGGCCACGATGTAGCCATCTTCCCCCGTCTTCAAAATCACCGGCAGCTCAGTCACGTCATTCCTCGCTATCAGCCGACTTCGCGGCCGACCACCGACACGAAGCTCACACATCGTCCCGGCGCGCCCCCGAGGTTGTGGGTTAGCCCCAACTTCGGATTTTTGATCTGCCGCGGACCCGCTTCGCCGCGAAGCTGCAGCCACATCTCGTACATCATGCGCAGGCCCGAGGCGCCGATCGGATGCCCGAACGACTTCAACCCGCCATCCGGATTGACCGGCAGCTTGCCGTCGAGGTCGAAGTATCCGTCCATCACGTCCTGCCACGCGGTTCCGCGCTTGCTGAAGCCGAGATCTTCCATCAGCACCAACTCGGTCGGCGTGAAGCAGTCGTGCACTTCCGCCATGCTGAGCTGCTCGCGCGGATTAGTGATGCCGGCCTGCTGATACGCATCTTTCGCCGACGCCACGACCTCGCGGAACGTAGTGAAGTCATACTCCTGCGAGAGAGGCCCTTCGGCGGGTCCTGCGATGAACGAGAGCGCCTTCAAGTAGATGGGATTCTTGCAGTACTTGTGCGCGTCCTCGGCGCGAACGACGATCGCCGCCGCCGATCCGTCCGACACCCCCGAACAATCCATGATGCCGAGAGGGTCGGCGATCTTCGGCGAATTCTTGATCGTCTCCATCGAGACTTCTTTCTGGAATTGCGCCTTGGGATTTTTCGCGCCGTTCTTGTGATTCTTCCACGCGATGCGCGACAGCACATCCTTGCCCTTGTCTGCATCGAGGCCGTACTTCTTGAAGTAGGCGGGCGCGAGCAACGAGAACGAGGCCGGCGCGGTCATGCTGCCCTCGGTGCCGTCATTGGGCGGCACGTTGCCGACCAGGCCCGAGTAGCCCGAGTCCTTCAGCTTCTCGACGCCAATTGCCATCGCCATGTCGAACGCGCCCGACGCGACCGCATAGGCGGCCTGACGCAGCGCTTCCGATCCCGTTGCGCACATATTCTCGACGCGAGTGACGGGCTTGAACTGAATCTTCAACGGCTCCGACAGCGTGAGCCCCGAGATTCCCGAGCCCATGGTGCC